>Ga0207655_1001338_pt1 | contig 23178 bp, 35 predicted proteins | sample KBSM44metaG_FD_184398 | JGI IMG/M metagenome (GOLD analysis project Ga0207655, IMG submission 184398) | Miscanthus rhizosphere microbial communities from Kellogg Biological Station, Michigan, USA - KBS M4-4 metaG (SPAdes) (version 2) | ecosystem: Host-associated > Plants > Roots > Rhizosphere >... | reverse complement strand
TTCCAATAGTCCTTAGGTTGCTCATCACACCAGACATTAAACGCACAAGATTTTGCAAACCTGCTCCAAGCCCAACAATAACAACTGCCACGCCCTTGGCAACTGAGCCTAATGTCTGAATAACTCCAGTAAATGCTCCCCCTTTTGTGGTGCCATTCATAAAATGACTAATAACACCGCTTAAAGCTGGCATTACAGCTTGAGCCAATTGATTTTTTAAACCGGTGTACTGCATTTGAAGTACTTCAGTTTGAGCCTTTAATTCAATGGATTTTTGAATTGCCTCTTCACCAGTAATAATCCCTGCTTCTTCCATAGCAGACTGGTATTCTTTCCAAAGCTTACCGCCATCTTGCAAAATCGGAATTAAGCCTGTGAGATCTGAGCCCATACTTTCAAGATAGAAAGACATTTGCTGTTGGTTGACACCAGCTTCTTCCAACTTATCGACATAAGTTTGTAAAGCTTCAACTCCATCCATCTTGGACATTTCTTCGGCAAGCTTTTTCGCCCCAGCCGCACTACCTTCAGTTTTAACGGCGATTTGCTCAAAAAAGTCCATTGCCCCACCAGAGCCTACAGAGGCAAATTCCCCAAGCTTTTCATTAAAGTCTTTCATCATGTCTGAGACTTTTTCTTGAGAAAAACCCAAAGTTTGGGCTGCACCAGATAACCCTTGAAAAGATTGCAATGAGGTATTCGCTAAGGCGGAGAATTTGGCGAGCTCAACATTGTTATTAGCTACTTCAATGGCTAGTGTAGCCATACCTGCTGCTGCAACTGCAGCACCTCCAACTGCCAATCCAGCAACCGCACCTGCAGCAACAAGCGCGCCGCCGCGTAGAGCTCCCAACTTGGAAGTAATACCTTCAAATGCCGATCCTATTTTTGAACCGCCTATTGCTTCACTAATTTGGTTGCTAAACCCTTCGGAAATAGACTTAGATACATCATCAAACTGTCGCTTGACACTGGAAAGATCAAACTTAAATTTCACACCTTTGGTGGAATTTTCTATTTGCTTAGCAGAATCAGAAACAATTTTTTCAGCATCATCCATACCTTTTTTAAGTTCGGATGTTTTTGCACCTACATGAACTTCAACGCGGTTATTATTTGCCATACCAACCTCTTAGGCATAAAAAAACCACCTGAAGGTGGTTTTTAAAAGGTTAAAAAAGCACCCGTAGGTGCTTTAAGCTAAAATTTACATGCTTTCTTTACGGGATCTAAATTCTTTTCAAATTCATCAAGATTAAATTCAATAACAAATGGTCCTTGGCGGTGAACATTCACCTCAAGCAACAATTTGTTATGTCCTTTTAATTTTTCTATTAATTGTTTTGGCTTTTCTGCAAAGAAGGTTGTGTATGAACCTTGTCCATTACTAAATGAAATGTTGAAGGCTTTTTGGTTATCTAGTCTAGCTTTAAGAGTTTTGCCCAAAGCATTTCCATATTCAGGACTTAAAGGCGTTTGAGTAGATAAAATTACATCAACCGAATCATCTTGGCATCTGAATGTTAAATCAGGAATAACTGCCTGCGATGGATCTCCATTTTTCATCCAAATTGAATCTGATTTCAAAGTAACGTAGATATTCTTTTTGTCTGTCATTTTGGAAATATCTTCTTGATATTGCCATTTAGAATCCTTTGTTTCTTTTGTGCTATTTTCAGTTTTATTTTCAGTACTGCTACCTTTTACACCTAATACATTAAGAATAACACCCAAAAGAAAGAACCCTATAAATAGAATCAGCACCCACTTGAAAAACTTTTTCATGATTTCACCGGTTGTTATAAAGTAAGCATAATTTAACAAACCGATTACTTTTTGTCACATTGAAAACTAAAACAGGGTGGCCTTAACCACCCTGCGGGAAACTTTCTAAAACTTCTAGCATATCGTCTTCATCTTCATCTGAAAGAGTGATTGCTGGGTCTGTCTCTTCAATTCCAGCGAATGCTTCCAAGATACGACAAAGGCGTTGTATTCCGATATGTGCGGGAGGGTTAATTTGCTGATACGCACTTAATGCTCTTAATCTAGGAAGATCCATTTCATTACGTACATAGTCGTAATCTTTGCCCATCGTCAGCACTAAATGCGTGTACAGCTCCTCCCAATTTATTCCCCCGAGCTTTCACCCGTGCCCGTAGTATTACCCGAATAGTCTAGGCCTGATGTTTTGGTCACTAATGCTAGAACCTCTTCCATGTTGGCCATATCTACAAGTTCATCAGCAACGTATTCACGGGTAATATCTGGATAATTTCGTTTTAGACAAACATGAGCCATATCAATAATTACCGAGACTGGTACATTGTTGGATTTCAATTGTTCTTCAAATCGCTCAAGAGTGCCTAAGGGTGCTGGAGCAAACACCCAATTCTTACCAGCAATTTCTTTACCATTCCCACGCGGGTTGTCAACTTGCTTAAATTGCATTTGTTATTACTCCGATAAATCGATTTTGAAGACACGGTTAAGATCATCAGCCATAGGCTGGAATTCAAACTCAGGGATGTCGAAATCGTCCTGTTTTGAACTAAACCCAAGCTTGTTGCTGGTACAGCGGAAGAAATTCATGTGCATGAATTTACCTTTGTAGTCACGTTGCAAATCAACGGCAAACTCGGGCGTATAGCCCATGTCTAGGTTTGAAACGGTGATTGACTTACCACCTGCTACTGTTGCGGAATAACGGAAGCTAATGAATACAAATTTCCCAACATCCGCCGTTGCAAATGTATAAGCACCTGTAGCCACATCTACACTGTATTGCCCTGCTGTTGGTGCTGACGCTACACGTTTGAGCGGAACCGCCTTCCCATCCGTAACACCTAAATCCTTAACATAAGTGCCAGCATTAGGAACTGGAGGTGTAACCAAGCCGCCAGCTGGTACCACTTCACCATTAATGGTTTGGGATACTGTCTCGATTCCACCTTCAGCAACCACACCACCAAAGAAAATAGAATTTAACAAGGTTCCGTTAATTCGCCCGAAAGAAGCTTTACATTTAATGGCACCTTTACCACGTGCAGCTTCTACGGCGAATTGACCACGACCGAAAAGCTCTTTTAAGTCATAGCTAATATCTACACCAACGGATTGCATCACTCCCACCTCAACTGGGGTGGGATTACTAATCGGTTGCCCATAAACATCTTGAATCGGTGTAGCAAAGATCTTGCCAGCACCAAATAAATATTGAGCCATTTATTTTGACCTCTCTAAAATGACAAAACCGCCATAGAGGCGGTCATAAAATGAATGTTTTACTAGTTTGTTGTGAGGATCCGGATAGGGATAATGGCAATCGCCTGATCATCCAGCATGTTTTCTACTGCTTCATATACTTCTATCGTGCCTTCAATCCAGCAATGCTCTACCAAACCACCTAAGGTTTGATATTCGCTAAATTCTGGATGGTCTGGCTGAATAGCTTCACGTACACGATCGATGAAAACATTCATCTGTGATGATGGTGGTTTACCTCTATCAGCCTCATGGATATAGAGATAAACCTCAGCAGCTAGTTCAACTTTTGAATCTAAACCATGAACCGGCACTTCTTGCTGATTGCCTTGTGTAATAAACATGGCTGGGCGCTGTTCTGCGGTCACATGGTTAAAGTGACGTAAACGGCGACTTACTGTAATAATCCCTTCAACATTTGTACTTAGCCGATCAAACAACGCTTGATAGATTGCTTCACTATCCACTTGCTAACCCCCGCTCAATTGCTGCATCAATATTTTTCGGCACAATCTTGGCCACAATATCCAGTGAATCACGCATGAAGCGTAACTCTCTAAAACGTACATTCCTTGAATGAGCTTTAATATTGACTTGAATCGGTGATATAGGTCGTCCAAAAGCCTGCTTAATTGTTCTTAGGTGTGCTTTAACACCCAAAGAACCATTTAAGCCAAACTCATGTGCAGGTGCGTAAGGCACCAATGCACCACCAGCTCCCACCGTTCCCTCAATTGAATCCTTATCCTCATCAACTTTAGAAGAAACGGATCCACGTAAGCGGCCTGACTGAACTTTAAGTCGTTGGCCACTTAACATGTCTTCCTGAACAATCCGCTGTAAGCGCAAAGTAAGAGCGTTAATCGTGCGTCTTATTTCAAACCTAACGCGATCATTCATCTCATCAAAGTTTACTTGCCTATCAACACGATAATCGCTCATAGCCTTTTACTCTTTAGCGGAGGCCGTCGATTTCTTTGGCTCAAACACTTCGATAAAACGCTCAAAACCTAAGGGCTTTAAAATATGGATAATGTCATTATCGGATTCTAAAACGCCGTTTTTGATATCTAGGTTTTGTCCAGCAATAACGATTTTGGTTGGCTTGTAACCTTTTGGTGCCTGATATTTAAAAGGCATGGGAATCTCCTATACGACAAAAGCACCGACGCCTAAATGGTTAGGATTAGTGCCTTCATCATCGATTGGAATGGAATTTTTTAAGGCAAGGTAGCGCTGGCCATACATGCTGAGATCATAGAAAGCTTCTTTCGATGATCGGGAATAACTCACGCTTTGGCCCGCGATTGTCATGCTCGAGGCGTTACTAAAAGCTGCACCATTGCCGCTTGCGGTACCAACTTTAAGAATATGTGCTGCATATAGACCTACAGCACGTTCCTTTAATGCCCCGAACTCAATTTGAGATACGACCAAATCTGCTTCTTCCAATGCATCCTGAATTCTTGCATCTGGCAAAGACATTAAACTCGAATCAGTCGAGAACTTTTCACGAAACGTTTGTACGTCCATAAGCACACCTTATTCCTTAGCTTGAGCTAACTTTGCTTGTAATTGCTCAAGGGTTTCATCATCACTGAAAGTAACTTCAAGCGCTGCTAGTTCAGCTTTCACGGCGGCCAAAGCTGCTTCATCAGTTGCCTTTTGCTGGTCGCCTGCTCCATCATTTGATTTGCCACCTTTACCACCACGGCCACCTGTTTTACCCGTTGCTTTTGACTCATCATCTGGGATTTCCTGAATTTCAAGATCACCTTTTTCAACAAGTGACTTAAAAGCTTTCCCTTTAGAAATGCTTGTGAAATCCTTGGTACTGACTTCTACTGTTTGGCCTTTACCAACCTGAATCCCATCAAAAGAAAAAGCGGCTTGAGAGCCGCTGTAAGTAATTTTTGGCATGTTTAGTTTTCCTTATTCAACATCGTAATAGCGGAGAGAATCGACACGTTTTAAATAGACACCTTCATACATATAGTGTCCTGGTGTACGCATCACATAATTGATAGGTTGAGCTGCCAAGAATTCCAGTTCATTACAACGGAAAGTAATACAGCTTGGATCACGGCGATAAATAATGCTGCGGTCCGTACCACCTTCACCTTTACCCTCAAGCGTGCTTTCAGAAGTAAACGTTAGTGTTTTACCTTGCATTGCAAAAGTATTCTTTTCCTTAATATATTCAAGGAAAGTTTTACCTGCTGAGTCTGGAACAATACGGCTTGCGAGAATCGTGAACTTATTTTCAGGCATCACGAAAGTGTCTGGTTGAACACTGCTATCAAACTTAGATGCATTGGTAGCGCCTTTAATTGCCTTATTGATATCAGCAAGTACAGCTTCAACTGTAGCTGTAGCATAATCAACCGTAGAGGAAATTACCTCTACACCTGTCTGGTTATAGAAGCCGAGTAAACCAGTTTCAGGCTCACCAAACCATGCCACATCACTCATATGGTTTTCATAGGCCAAACGAGCAGCAGCTACTTTGTCAGTGGTTAGCTGGATACCAGCTTTCAATGCTGCTGCCGCATCAAAGATACTGATTTCGTAGCCAATAACACCCGGTTGTACGGTGAGTTTTACTTCATCGTATACAACCTCAGCCAATGGCACATCATTACCTTGACCTGAGAAGCGTTTACCACGTCCTACACCTTTCTTACGCTGTAAGACACTTGCAGAACCAATGACCGCACCTTCTAAACCTTCGATTGGTAAGTACTTCGCGTAGGCTTGAGCTTCAGCAAGTTGTGGCGTCATTTCATCAATTGATTCAAGCTTCAACAATAACTTGGCAAAGTTATCTAAATTAAATGCATCACCTACGGCGATCTGCACCCCATGTGCAACCGCCGATAAGCGTATTTTCATTTGTTCTAATTGTTTTGACATTTTTACGCTCCACGTAATCGAAGGATTGCTAAACCATCAGGACCTGTGATGGTTTCCCAAGAGGCATTAGGTAGTTCAGTAGAATCTAATGCTGCAGATGAAAGAGATCCTAACGGCGCTTGTGCTGTTGGGTTTGCGGTACGGACATACACCTTTGCCTTGATATCAATTACAGGTGCAGTAGGCTTTACCCAAATTGAACCAATCTGCATGATGGGTGCACAGTCTTTAGCTTGATAGGCTTCTTTACCTAAGGCATTTTTTCCCGACTTGCCTACATGCTGAAAAACAACCACACCAAATTTCGTATTAGTTGCACCAGTTACCGCAGAAACAGTTTTACCATCCGCAGACTGTACTGCTACCTCCCCATCGCTTAACACTGTAGTGCCAGCGACTGGTAAAGATAAGATTTCTTCGGGCATGTGCAAACGTGCACGCATACCCGGAATTGCTTGAGGTGTTAATGACATTCTCTTTTCTCCAGATACTTAGAAGCTTTGTTTCCAAGCTTCTTTTTTGTTGTTGGTTTTGTTTTCATCTCCTTGAGGCTTACCATCACCAGCATTGACTTGCTGTTGTTGGTTAAGTGCATCACCTACAGGATTTGATGGTTGTGTTCCTTTAACAGCAGACAATGCGCGGAATACTGTGTCGATCTGATCGGGTTTTGCATCGCCCACAGCAACACTACCCAGCACAGCCCCAACCAAGGCATCACCCGCTTTAGCTGCAATTACATCGCGCTTAATTTGCTCACATGTGCAGCCTTCAGTTTTAACTGATGGAACCAATGCTTTAGCGTCAGCAATCACAGCAGCACGTTCGGTAGCCGCTTGTTCGAGTTTTTCAGGTGTCATCTGGTTCTTTTCCAGATCCCCGACTTTTTGTTCAAGTGTGGTTTTATCGGTATGCAATTGATCTACAACCGCCTGAACTGCGTTTAGTTCATCACCGATAGAAAATTGCTTATCACCGACCTTAAGTTTTGCAGCCTTCAAGTTATCAAGCTGATCTTGTTGCTGCTTTAATGCATCCGCCAAGGGCTTATTATCGCCAATGTCAAAACGAATACCGTTTACACTTACTTCCATTGTTTTCCCCTTTGGAGTTTGCTTTTCGTCACCGATGCGGCAATCACCGCCACAGCGCCCGTATTTAACGAGAGCTATGTGATCACCATTAAAATTGATAAATTTAGCTTGGTACGGCGTACCGTCTGGCGCTGTACCTTGCTGAACAACTAACATGGCCCCGTAACCAAGCGACATCTCAATGCGCTCGTTACTTTGAATAAGGTCAATACTGATCTTGTCCTTAATGAGCAGATCACCCACTAGATAATCGCCTTCCTGCCGGACGTTCTCACAATAACCAATGTGATAATCCTTCCAGTTAGAGGCGTTAATTTCATTTTTAGGAGGGTGATAGTCAGTAGCATCTACGCCATTGAAACTTGCAATCGATTCAGGCTTAAAGAGTTCTTCTGCAGGCGTATAGATGTTAATAATCTGGTCTGCTGAATAACCCTCTAATGATGGAAACTCATAGGCATAGTACTGACGGACCTGAGGCGCTTTTGCTAAGCGAACATTGACGCATTTCAAATACCCTTCTTTGGTAAATGAGCGTGACGATTCACTTGGCGCAAAGTCACCTACCTTAAAGAGGTAAATGTTTTTCATAAATTGCGCTCAATAAAAAACCACCTGTTTAGGTAGTTCTTGAAAAGAGTAAGAATTAAACTAACTAGAAAATAAAATAGGTTATATAGATGAATCCTCTTATTAATTTATGGGACTGGATAGGCTGTAATTCAGGTCAATTGCAAACTCTATTGGGTATATTTGCTATAGCGTTGGCAATTAAAGCTGCCGCATATGCAAGAGAACAAATTAAATATGCAAGAGAACAAATACAAATTGCTAATGATCAACAAGCAGAAGATCTAAGATTAACAGCTTTTAATTTAAAATTATCCGTATTAACAGTTGTTTATGAATGCAAAGAATTAATATATTCAATTGAGCATAAGCATAAAAAATTAGAAGAAACTTTTACTCAATTTGCAAATATATTTAATTTAACAATTAATGACAAAATGCCAGGTAGTGAATATAGCTTTGCTGAATACATTAAAAATCCTTTGAATGAATTGAAAAGTCCGAAAGATGTGGTAAATCGATTAATTGAACAACTTACCAATAAAGATACTTCAGTTAGTCATAAAGATTTAGAAATGTATTTAGAACATCTAATCCCCATTAAAGGTAAAATTCATAGTGCTAACGAAGGATATGACAGAAGAGTAGAAGATATACAGAAAATAATCGATTCTATTCAATCAAAATATCCTCATAATTAGGCAATGCCGTACAACGGCAGCGGATAGGCTGACCGGGATGCCCACCATCTGGCGGTGAATCCCATCTAAAGGTTTCACCCTGCTTATGTTTATGATCTGGCCTTACACGCTCATCTTTCGCCGTTTGCCATGTGTATGTCTCAACACCCATTGAAAGCTGTCGGGCTTGGTTAATTTGGCCGTTAATCTTACCCATCTGATCACTAGCAATAAGACGTGCACGATAATCAGTAAAAAGCCCTAACTCTTTAATGGCTTTTGCAAGTTGCTCATTAGTTTGACCAGTCTGCAATGCATTGGTGATTAATACTTCAAGCTTATCGGCGTATTGCTGAGGAATAGACTTAATCAAGCTGACATTAGCCGTAATATTAAGATCTACTTCATTCTGAATATCAGCAGCTCGATAGAACGGCGTTAGATCCACACCAATAATTGATTTGGTATGTTCAGCAATTTGTTTATCTACTTCCTTTTGTGTGTCAGTCACAACCTTTGTGGCCAACGGTTGGGAAACCTCAACAACATATTTTGTGAGCTTTTCCCTAAACGCTGTCATCATGTCAGAGAACCAAGCATCACCGATGTTCTGACCTACCGTTGGAATGACAAGATCTTTTGTTTGGTCCTGACAATATTTTGAAATAGCCAGTAATTGCCGTGTGTAATAAAGCTCTACACGGCGATTTACATGTACTGCTCTAGGCTTGGAAGCTTTACGCCCTTTCTTCCGTTTCTTAGCTTGCTGGAGGTGGGGTTTCAGGATCTGTATTATCGTCGTCATTAGGTTTCACCATTGCTTCAAGTTCTTTGATGTGATCTTCATCAATCACTGAATAAACACCATCAATAACAAGCTGCTTTGCTATCTGTGGCTCTGTAATGACACCCATTTGAAGATATTTATCGTCACGCTCTGCGTTAGCTTTCTCAACCTCGGCACGGACCTTAGCATCTAGTTGCCATAGTGGATTGAACACAACGTCTAAGCTTGGAATCTGACGACCAAATGTTGCCTGAACAATTACTTTTAAAAGTTTCAACATGAATGGCTTTAAGGACCAGATTTGCTTGGTTGCTATACTGTCGTAATAGTTCCGTGTGTCATGCTCGCCTGTTGCGTTCATACCTGCAGGTGATTGACCAAATAGAATGGTATATGGCATATCGGCAGCACCTGCAGTTTGAATCGAATACTCACGCATAAGATCAGGCAAGCCACCAAAGCTATAAGATTTAGAGTCGTACTCTTCTTCTTTATCCAATACGAGCATACCGTTAAGCCCTTTAAGCAAACCGACACTAAGAAAACGTTCAGCAACTGATTTCATGTCTTCTTTGATCTTCTCCACCAAGTCCGGCGTCCTAATCACATCAATTTTTGATTCATGAACAAGACTGGCAGTAGCCTTCTTTACAGCAGCATGATCTAAAAGGTCCTCGTAAACTTCTTGTAAAACACTCACAGGCTCTTCATTGACCACATCTGCATGGCCAAGTTTATATAAGCGCGTGTGGTGGATCCGTTGGTTAGACTTAGCATCAAGCTTCAGCTTGTAAAATTCAGGTTGCTTTAGTAGTCCACCTGCTTCGTTTGGCGGCAAGTACTTTGAAGTATCGGCTTCAATGTGCTTTTTTTTAAGTACCGTGAAAAATTCTAAACGACCGATGCCCAGTTTATTTAAATCAAATGGTTGATCTAAGTTGCCGCCGTCCACTGTACCTAAAAGCACGTAGGACTCACCATATAAGCGCGAAAGGATCAAGCTGGATAAGAGAACTCCATCTAAATTAAAAGCCTTACACGCCTCTTTAAGCTTCTCTAAATCATTATCCTGAATACCCTCATAGAACCAACCAGCTCGGAGCATGTCACTTGCTGGACGGTTCACAATACGCTTAGCTAACCAGTGTTGATAAACCGCTTCTAATTGCTCATCTGGAATAACCTTCTTAACGAATGATCCATGTGATGCTTTATCGCGATCTGTACCAATATTTGAGACAAAGTTTGTATACGCCCCTGCATCACCAATTGCATCATGCTTTTTATTTTCAGCCATAATTTCCTCTAATCAAATACAGTTGGCTTTTTAGCTAATGAATCATTAATCGCATCAATAGTCGGGTCCCATTGGTCATCATGATCATGTGACCAATCCGCAGTGAGTCCTTCGATTTCTTCGATGTAGTTCAATAACCATGGTGCGTTTACAGGCAACCAAACGCGCTGATCTTCAACATAAAGAATGACGTCCATTGTTCGTGAGAGTTTGTCCTCATCACGCTGAATTGCCCGAATAGGTAATGTGGTTTCCCTAGAAACAGATTGAATCAATCCGGTACCACTCGCCTTATCCTCTACAGCCATATAACGAAGCTTGCCAATTTTAGTATTGCTATCCTTATGCTTATTGATAAAGGCTTTGGCCTCCTTCAATAGTTCAGGTGCTTCCCATTTGCCACGCTTCACGTCAATGATGTAAAGGTTATTGTCGTAGCCAAGTCCAGCACATAAGAACACTGAAAAGTCGTTATGCTTTTTGACCTTCTGTGCAGTATCGGCCCATACAGCCCTCCATTTAAGAACAGGTAAATCAAGATAACGTGGGAACCATTCAGCCTTAACAAGATCACCACCAAGCTTTTTAGGAGCCTGCTGGTATTGGCTTGCAAACGTATAACGGGATACCGTAGCACCGTCTTTATCCTGTCCGCCTTGTTCGAGTTGCAATAGCAATTGCAATGATTCTTTCAATGGCCAATAGCTTTGACGGCCTTTAGCATCACGTTCAACATCGCGTGGTACTTTCAGTTGTATTTTTTCTGGCAACTTACTGATGTATTCATCATCAATAAGCGCTGGAATACTGATCTGCTCCCACTCACCAGGCACATTACCAGTCATCACAAAGTTAGTCGGATCTTCAACGTGTAAACGCTGCATGATCAGAATAATTGGTGTATCAGACTTAGCTTTACGCGAGTTGACCGTGTTGAGAATCTTACGGTTAGCTTTACGTCTAGCTGTTTGGCTAAATGCATCCTCAGGCTTTAATGGGTCATCCAGAATAATTGCACCAGTAAAGCCTTCATCCGCTAATGTACCTGCACGGCGACCTGTAACCTGCCCACCCATTGATGCAGAATAGACATGACCAGCATCGTAACCATCAACAGTAGTTTTCCAGCTAGACTTAGCATCGGTACTAGTAGAAATCTTTACAGGCCATAAATTCTGAAAGTCTTCTGACTTAACAATATTCCTTGCTGTTGCCGATACATCCTCTACAAGTGACTGTGAGAATGACAAATACAAAAAGCGCGAACGTGCATTACGAGCTATGCCACGTGCAATTAGATTCGTGAGTAATTCAGTTTTACCGCTACCCGGTGGAACGTTAATTACTAAGTTCTTAACGCTGCCAGCAATAACCTCATCGATCTTGTCGGCAATATATTCATGATGCCAATTGACCGAAAACTTAAAGCCCATGCGAGGCAAGAAAAAACGCCGTGTAAAAAATAGGTGTTCTTTCTCACAGAGCTCCCGCTCTAACTGCATTTCTAGCAGCTTAGTATTTACCTTTGAGTTCATCTAACACCTGCCTTATTTGCTCAGGCGTTGCAACAACTTGGGTTATATTCTCGCTTTGGAGTGGTCCACCACCAGCGCCAGTTAGCTCTGTTTTGTTGGTATATTTCCCACCAATGTCCTCTGCCGCTTGTTTAAGAATATTCATCGCAGCTACTCGGTTTCTACTATGTTTCTGATATTGGCTTTCATATCGCTGCATACGTACCGCTAAATTTGCAATCGGGATTGCCTCAGGCTTACCCAGAAACATTTCGCGAGTCTTTTCAAAATCTATTCTTAACTCTTCGCTTAGGTTCTCACCTGCCCGTTTAGTTGGGTCGTATTTCTCACACTGCTGTTTAGTTACTTTTATCCCGTATTCTTGGTTGACGAGCTCAGCAGTTTCTGTGGGTGTATTAAATACGGCAAGTGAGCGAACTATAAAGAGTTTTACCTCTTTTTTTAGAGCCGCCATATCCTCAATCCTGTCAACCTACGTCAACCTAAATAGCCAAAAAAAAGAGCCTTAAGGCTCTTCATGTAATTACGCAATTTCCACAGCATTTTGAAATATCTAAATCAGAAACAAACGGCGGGTTTTTTAGCGACTTCAATAAGCCGCTTAACGTTTTCATTTGCTCCCCAGCGCTTAACAACACCGATAAACTCTTCCACATCGTGACCAGCTAAATAGTGCTTTGGTAAGCCAGTATGATCACTGTAAATAATCTCACCGCCCGAGTCTCGCTCTACACCGATGTGATAAAGCTCATGCTCAAGCAAAGCACAAAACTCACTATCATTGGCTTTATCGCTAAAGGTAGCATCGATAGTGATTAAGTAAGTAGGCACAAATCCGAACCAATCCCGCATCTGCTGCTCTTGGCGAGCTTTCTTCCAGCCGCCTTGTTGAAACATAACCTTTTCGCATTGGCCGAGCACCTTACGTTTAGCTCGCGTATATGCAGATGATGCCCATGCAAATGCTAGAAACTCTTCATTATCATGAAGCATCTCAGCGATATGGTCGTGGTCTGGATTGTGTAGCGGTCCACCGAGCGTAAGAAAATTAGCAACAACCCATTTCTTTAAATCTGGTGCAGGTATTAAACGGATTGCTTCCTCTTCTTCAGCTTGATCAATAAAGTCTGGTTGCGGGAATGGTCTGATCTGATCCATTAAATATTTGCCTCTTCAAGTTTTTGAGCCACTCACTAGCGTATTCACTTCTTAACTGTACTGGTCCAGTATCATCGATCCTACATCTCGAAGCTGTCTCTATACGAACTACTGTATAGCCCATCTCCTCAGCTACGTCGTAACGATCAAGGCTCCATGCTTTATTCTTAAGCTTACCCTTTCGGCCACCTGACCAAGGACCTCCAGCAATTTCAACTAAAATACGATGTTCAATTAAATGAAAATCAAATCGCCAGTGCTTGGTTGATTTAAATTGAAACTTCTTTTCGTATTTAATTTCCAGATTATCTAAAGTTTCAGTAAATTCTTCTTCTGCCTCTAAATATTTTTGGGTAGCCTTAGGCAAAGGCCGGCTTTTAGATTTTGTTTTAGGTTCTTTTTTTCTTGTAAGCCAAAAATAATGTTTACTGTCCATTTATTTCACCCATTAAAAAACCGCCTTTCGGCGGCCGCTTATAACTTTTTAAGAGAAGCTAACCTTTTTTTAAAATCTTCTTTATTTTGTTTATGTGCAGCTAACTCACTAATTAAGTATTCGATACAGGCTTGTAAATTTTCTGCTTTTTCCAAACATTCATTATCTGTTAGCGAGTGAACACCTTCACTTAATAATCCATATATTTGCCCTAATGGATTAAATCCATCTGGTTTTAGATAGTCTGGAAGTGCATTATTCGCAATTCTAATTTTATCTGACATTGGACTTGTTATTTTAAGCTCGGCGAGACTCATAGCTAATGCTGATTGCTTATCAGTATCTTCTTGAATTAAATCTAGAAGTCCATTTATATTATTTTCAACAATTCTTCGCATGTAAGCGAAGGCTGCAACTCCATAACCATTTGCTAAACAAACAACAGCCTTGTTATATTCCTGTTTATCATCTTTAAAAAATTTACTTAAAACTTTACTTTTAGGTAATTCTTTTTGTGGATATTCACCAATTTTAGTTACTTTTAAAAGATTATTCTCTAATTTCTCAAAGTTAATTAGAAATGACTTTGAGAATTTTTGGCATGACACACAAGTGAACCCAGCAAATGTCATAAGGAATTTTTCGGATAAGAGAAATCTATACATTAAAAGTTCTTTATTATCGTTATGTAAAGGCTTCACGCTATCGCAATTTGGGCACATATACTCAATTTCTCTGAGAACTACAGAAGTTGTATTGTGCTGATTGAAAATCTTTGGGAATACTAATTCGTTATATAAAGGGCGATTTTCCAAAAAATCCTTTAATGCAATTTGTTCTTCAGTCATGATTATTAAAAAGTAATTTAAACAGTGTATTTTACAATTAACTAGATTTTAATTGCGAGTCTAAAAAATAAAAATCCAACCACCTTTTGACTCACTTCACCCCGTATCCTCTTTACATTTTTCAATTCGCTATAGTAAATTATTTTTAACCTTTCCACACTTTTTGCATTCTTTTATCGGATCGCCGTTGATATCAAAATCATGTTCCCAACAATGCCAACAGAATACTTGCTTGATGATTCGGAGCATGTGACCTCCAAAATGCAAAAAGCCCATCGAATGATGAGCTTTTAAATTTCAGTAATTTGCATACAATAAGATCACTGTAATACAAATATGCCATACCCCGTGCGCACACTCAAGTGGTTTTTTCGAAAGTTTCAAATGCAAAGTTTGGATTACGGCTTTTGATATAAGCAAGTCCGCACTTTAAGTCTTGTCTAATTTGATTAACTGAAGTGTCATTACTCTGAGCAATATCTCTTAAAGAATTACCCATGACATGATGTGACCAAATTGCTGAGATCCATTCTTGTAATATATGGTCTTCAATTAACTGCATATCAATAAATAATCTATGTACTGCCCTTACTTCGTTATCATTTAACTGACAACAAGTACCCTTACGACGAATACACAAACGATCTTTTAAAGTTTCATCACTCATATACATAGCCATAAGCTTTTCACGTTGTTTTTGAGTGATACGTTTCGTTGGCATCGTCTTAACAATTTTAACCATTGTTTCAGTATCACCATTTAGCCAAGCCCCTAGCTGGCGGCACCATTCTTCAAAACTATACTTAGACCAATCGACCGCTTGTAAAATGTGTTGTACTGGCATATTCATCTTCATCCCACCAATTGCTCAATTTGTTTAATCGCCACGCCTGACTTAACTTGCTCTGTACTGAACCGTAAAACTGTAAATCCCATCATTGCTGCTTCGTTGTATTTCTCCAGATCCCCCAAATAGCCTTTGCCCCTTGTATGACGTCCACCGCTCCAGATCCCGCCTTCTACCTCAATCAATATCTTTGTACCTGTAATCAGAAAATCTGCTCTCCATTTACGTGTTGGATGGAATTTATATTCCTGTTCAAAACCAATTTTGTGTGACTTTAAGTGCTGAACAAGCGCTGCCTCACCTTCACTTACAACCCGTTCTTTTTTGGCTGAAGTACGGCGCTTGGGTTTGCTTCGTGGCTTTGCATAAAGACGTTTGTAATCGGCAAGGCTCATTGATGACATCAAGCCCCACCCTGATTTAAACGATCCAATTCATTAGCAAAATGGCTATACATCTGAGACTTTTCAAAATCTCTAATACGACTTAACTCGTGTGCTTCAGCTCTGTACTTTTGAGCCATTTCACTTATTGAGTTTTTAAGATCATCAAATAAATCAAAACGAGGCGGCATGCCTATTGGTGGTTTCATCAATTCCCCACCGTTATCGGTAAAGCCCGCGCGCTCTAATTGACCTTTAAGTTGCTCCACTTTCGCTTGCTGGTGCTTAAAACCCCACCAAGCACCATTTACGAACTCATCTGCATATTCATTATCGCCATGACCATCCCACCCAGCGGGATATTTATTGATGTTCCAGCAGTTCTGAATTGCGATATCTTCAAATTGTTCTTGTAACGCTTTCTTATCCATCTCAATCACTCACTTTGCGGATATCAATGCGGTGTCCTGCTGCGATTTCTTCTGGAGTGGCCTTGATTATGCATTTAGCTGTATATGAGTATCCATCTGAACCCCATATCCACCTACCCATAACACGAGTAACTCTTAGAACCTTGTTTGTATCTACAACCACTTTTTCAGCTTTTAATGTAAAACTGTCCCCGACTTTAAACTCACTCATGGCTGGCTCCTTTTGACTCACATTCGGCTATGGCTTTATTCAGTGCTGCATTCCAATGCGTCAACCTTGTTTCATATGCCGCTTTAGCTGAAATTAAGCTTTTGTATTCGCTTATCGCTTGAATTAGGCTTTTTATTTCCACGGCGTCATTCTTATTACTTGAATAATAACTGCCTGTTTTTTCACTGTAGTAAGTAGCTTCACAAACTACGTTCTCGACGATGCGATTTGCTTTTTCTACCCCAAATAAATCTATGAATAAGTGTGCTTTCATACATTCGCCCCATCAATTAACTGCTGAATATTGCGAGGAACTGGCATTCCTTCACGGCGGCACATCTCTGCGTATTCATGTGGATTATCGAAAGGATCTGGCCCCAACTCATGAGTGAGCTCAGGTTCTTTTTCCTTGGCTTCCAGTTTTTGCACCGGTGCAGGATTACGACCATTGATCTTTAAGCGTTGCATTAGTGAATTGAGATGCTTTTGTGCTTCACCATTGCTCACAGGAACGTGTTTAGACTCCTTATGGTCAAGTTGTAGCGGTGGGGTGTAAAACTCTTGCTGACGGCCTTTTAACTGAGCTTTAGCAACCATCACGTTGTAGGTCCCAAAGAAATTATCTTGAGCTGCTCTCATTTGGCCCGCTTCGATCAAGTACATAACCTCGTCTAATGCGTACTTTGTGATTTGTGTAATCACTACCGAACGATCAGCAGTGAACTTACAAGCACGTGACCAAGCTTCTTCAGGTGACATCCAACTTTCACCAATGCACCAGGTGCGGAATTCAGCAAACGAAGGCATGAAACGGCCACCTGCAGTGAGTAAACGGCCAAGTGCGTTGTTAAATTGATTTTGTTGAACGCCAACAAGTGTTTTAAGTGCGATTTGCTCAACCATTGACATTGGAATTGCATTTTCGCCTGTTGAAGGAAATTGCTTGTTGAACTGTGCCGCATAGACCGTACGCAACGTAGCAATTAACGTTTGAGCATTGTTGATGTGGGCTAACTCAGACATGATCAAAAACCTCCAAAATCTTGTTGAGAGGGAGTAACGTCAATCACATTAGGTCGATTGTTCTTAGCGTACATTTGAGTGAAATAGCCCGGTTCTTCAGGAATGTTTTGAGAAGGTGTGCTTTCTTTTTGCTGATTTGATCGAGGTTCAAATACACCTTGGTAATTTCCAATAATCGAGTTTTCGAGAGATTGGTTTGCCAATGGACCGAAAGATTGAAGTTTTTTAAGGATTAACTTCACTGCGTTTTCAGAAAGTGGTTTTTTAATGCTGATACGCATATCAACAAAATTGTTCCACAGCTCTGGATCTACAGATGCAGGTAACTCAACTGAACGTGGACTAAAATCATTTGTTTTTTCAGATTTAGGTTTTTCAGAAACAGACTCACTTTTTTTATTTATTTTTTTATTACTTTGAGAGTTGTTTTTGATAGTGATACTTTGTGTGTTAAAAATTTTTACTAGTAGCGGTAAAATATTTTTACTAGTCTGGTTAAAATTTTTAACTAGCAGTGGTAAAGAATTTTTACTAGTTTGGCCATAAATTTTAGGCAGTAAAAATTTTTTACTAGGGAATTTCACCATAAAACCAACACTAGTATCGTTACCTAATTTGAAGGTATTTCCATGAACTGTGCTTGGTTGTTCCACGACTAAACCAACCTTAATAAGCTCATTAAGACACTTAACAACTGTAGGTCTACTCTTCCCTGTAATTTCCTCAAATTGAGTCAAAGAGATGGAATCCATCTCCTTATTCCAGCCACGTGTTTTACGGCAGATAACTAAGTAAATTTTGCATGAAGCATCAGAGATTTTATTTAAAACCTCGTCAACGAATGCGTTAGGAACTTGAAAAGCATTAGGTACAAAATTACTCATGTGATTTTGTCTCCAACTTGACTAGGCCACGCATTTCCAGCTGACGAATAATTCTTGGTGGAATAAATTCGTTGTTGATCTTGTAGCGTGTACGTGACTTTTCTTTTACCTGAATCAGCTTGTGTCCATTTTCCATAAGGCGACGAACCGTAATGGCTTGCCCCCCCATATGGGTTAATTCTTCAAGTTGATAAAATCTTTCTTGAGCCTCAATAGCTGCATTCATAACCGAAAGCGGCATTGCTGCTAGCTCTTTAGCTGAATAGATAGTTACTGGTTGCTCAAGCTGAATAACCACCTCTAGCGGTGTGGTGGAAACAGATACATCCTGTTTTCTTCTTGCTGCGTATCTCATTTTTCACCAACCCTTGGCTTGATGTAGCCACCAAAAGAATCAACTAAACCCGCCTTGGTTAAGCTGGTTACAATCTGCTGCGCTAACCACTGCGTAATTCGGAATTGGTGCGCCATAGTTTCTGAGAATTCAACTTTGGTCACCGCCGCATTATTTTCGTCGTAACCCTTATTGCGTAAGTTTTGCTTTTTCAATTCAAATAATTGGCCAAGTACTCGCAATGCAGGCTCATAAAAAGATTGGATTTCACTTTGTTGGCGAGAATCCTTTACTTGCTGTGTAAAACTATTCATGAAACCTCCGCTAATGCTTGCTCAGCATTTGTTAAACGGCGTTTGGCGTTAAGTTCTGCGACTGTTGCCGGACGTATTTCATTTTTGTGAGTAATTCCACCACCAACCAGCCAGTAATATTCTTTTGGCTGAAATGCTTCGATTTCATATAAAACATTTGACGAAGTTGGATTTACAAGCACGACTACATCACCTGGCAGAAAATCCTGCTGATTGTATTTTGTTGACTCATTTGATAAATTAGTTTGCATATTCGATTCCTCTAGCCAGTAATTGAATTACTAAGCCTGATGTACGAGATCAGGCTTTTTCATTTCCGAACGTTGCTGAACATTTTTTCATTTGCTTTAAAGCTGCCTGATCAACTGCCGTGATAAGCTCAATAAGGTTTTGTGTCAGGTGATGGATTTCTTCATATTCGAAAGGCGTAATAATTCCGTCTTCATAAGCCTCATAAACAACACGATTCGCCTTACCGTTTTTAATGTTGTGCAGCATCATTGCCTCAAAGATTGAAAGCTCATGATGTTTAGAGCTGTCACATGCGACTGGTACTAGTGCGTAACCCAACTCATGCGCCCAAACTTTTAGTAATGCTGGGTTCTGTGTGAAAAAGATCATTGCTTCAAGCTTTTTCAAACTTGGCAAATAGGCTGGCATGTTCTGGTTGCCGTAGTTACATACTGTGTTATGTGAGTCGCCTATTGCTTGGGCAATTTCTTTAGCTGTGCAATTCGGTGTTTTGTTTATCATTTGCCAAAGTGCTATCTGAGCATCCCGGCTTAAAGTCATCTCTTGCATTGTGAAATCCTTAATTTCCTTCACATTTACTCATTAATCTAAAAGTGAGATATTCATCACACAGTGGTTTGTTCATCACACAAGAAAAATTCAATTAAATCTTTATGGGTTATTTGACCGTTCGAGTTACGAACAATTGAATCAACTGTTTTGATGCTTGGATTTTTGTTTCGGTGAACTAAATGGTTATCCATGTAGCGATAACCGACATTTGCCTTATCACAAAAATTTTTTCTTTGTTCTTGTGACAAGCTTCGCCACCAACTATATAGATTAAACACCATTACACCATTTTGGTTTCTATTATTTATTAAATATACCTTATTGGTGTAATTAAGTGCAATAGTCATGGTTATTTATTTTTACACCCGATTGGTGTTATTAAATTTCACCACAAAGGAAAGACCGAGCTCACTCAATGAAATCTTTAAGTGCCATATCGATCGTAAGACGAAAAAATACCTTGAACTTAATGGAAAGAAACGGACTAGAGCGTAAAGACTTAGCCGAGAAGCTCAATATGGGTTATTCCCTACTTAGTTCTTATATAGGTAAAAATCCAAGTAAAGGTATTGGTGATGAAGTCGCAAAGAGAATTGCAGAAGTTTTTGGTGTTGAACCTTCATTTATTGATACAGATCATGAATTAATTGAAAAATACACGTTGCAAACAAATGCCGTGGCAGATAAAAATAGTTCAGATGATCCAGATATTGTGTCTGTTCCTTTTTATCCAAATGTTTATGCATCATGTGGACCCGGCATGTTTAATGATGCAAATGAGTATGAAGTGTCAACAATTAAGATTGAGAGAAGTAAGCTTAGAGAAAGACAAATTGATCCTTCTTGCGTTAGATCCTTCCTTTCAGAAGGCCATTCTATGTCCCCTTTAATTCCTCATAGATCCGAAGTATTTTGCGATATAAGTCGAACAGAAATAAAGGATGAGGGAATTTTTGCCCTCTGTCATGGCGGTTTATTCAAAATTAAAAAACTTTTCAAGGCACCGAATGGTGGGGTTCGCCTAGTAAGTACTAACACCAATAAAGATGAATATCCGGATGAAATACTAACCGCTGAGCAAATGAAGAAAGAAGCTTTTCATGTTGTTGGTCAGGTGTTTCATGTAAATCACACCATACCTTTCTAATAAAAGTAGTTAATTACACCCGCTTTAGCGGGTTTTTTTTATGTCTTAAACAATTAAATAACAATATAAATTACACCATATTAAAATTATTTTTAATAAATTACACCCATTTGGTATTTACACATTTACACCATTTAGGTATATTTCACTCATGGACAGCAAAAAGCCCTGACAACTTTCCACGGCAATCAGGGCTTTCCACTTACATGAGGTCAATTATGAATGCAAAAGCAATTCCACACAAGCATAAGGTAACAGGCATTACAGCAATTGCTGTACTTGTAGCCTTAGGTTCTTGTGAATACAAAACCGCTAATTCTAGCGTCCCTTCTAATTACAACTACGAAAGCAAACAAGTAGTTGGTTCTGAATATCAATTATTAGCAGCAACTAAAACGGGTGAAAACTCAGGTGAAGGTGTTATTCGTATTGATGGATTCAAGCTAAAAGTTGGCTTTGATTTTCAGGGCGTAAAAGATAGCTACGGCGTTACAGGATCTGACTTTACAACCGCTGAAATTACTAACTTGGCTATTGAGTCTGTAACAGACCTAAGCGGCAAGCCTTTCAATGACTTTACTAATCGTGATGACCACAGAAACATTAATACCCTTCTGGTTGGCTACATTGATCGTAATAAGTGGGTGGAGGCAATCTAATGAAAAATTATAAGTGCCCTACCTGCAATAAGGTTATTCCTGTTGATCGCTCAGAAATTAAAGCTGGTGATGAAGTTTCGTTTTGCAAAGTAACGCAAACTTCTAAATCCGCTCGTTTTTCTTCGAGAGAAGGAGTTGTTGAGAGCCGCGAAGGTGATGTGGTTTTAGTTAAATATCGCAAGGAAATTATTCCTTTAAACATTAAGGATGTCACTCCTGCTGGTGCTCCCGGCCCGCTTACCTATGCCTTTGTTGGCACATGTGAATGTGAGGGTTCTAATCATGAGTAATTATAAAAAACACCCTGACGGCTACAAGTCTTACTTGGGCCGAGATGAAACAGGCCTTTATTCAGTTCGCATAGGATGGCAAGTATTTGCTTCAAACGCTAATGGCAAAGTGCTTTACAAAATCAGCAAGGATGGCGTTAAAACCCCTTTAAATGTCGAGCAATTTAAAAAAGATAGCCCAGCAGTTTGGGAAGTACTTACCCAAGAAATCAGCTTTCAACGTAAGAAAAAGTTGGCTATGGATCTTGGTAACTCTCACATCTCATCAATTGAACGCAAAGCTTATAAAACTAAGCGCGGCTTCACTGGCTCAAGATAAGGATAATAAAAATGACAGTTTTCTTTAAAAAAGCAGAACGTAAAAATGCGAAATTGCGTTTAGCTATCGCAGGGCCTACTGGCTCAGGTAAAACCTTTACTGCCCTATTACTTGCAAAAGGTATTGGTGGACGTATCGCAGTAGCTGATACGGAAAACAGTAGTGCTGAGCTCTACGATGATCTTGTTGAATTTGACCATGCAAATATTCAACCACCTTACACTCCTGAAAAATTTATCTCTGTAATTAAGGCAGCTGAAGAAGCAGGTTTTGATACTTTGATATTAGACAGTATCACGCATGAATGGTCTGGTGTTGGCGGCTGTTTAGAAATGGTGGATAAATTATCATCTACAACTTTTAAAGGTAATTCATGGGGTGCTTGGAGTCAGGTTACACCACAACACCGAAAGTTTATCGATGCAATGCTTCAATCCAGTATTAACATTATCGTGACCATGCGCTCAAAGATGGAAACCATTCAAACCAATGACAATGGCAAAAAGCGTGTCGAAAAAGTTGGGATGAAGGCAGAGCAGCGTGATGGTATCGAATATGAGTTTTCTACGGTATTGGATTTGACTCATGACAATATCGCCGTTGCCACTAAGGATCGTTCTCGCCTGTTTTTAGAACCTCGTCAGTTAAATGAAAGTGATGGTGTTCTACTTAAACAATGGCTGCTCTCTGGATCTGCAAATGCATGTATCAATGGAAATCAATATTTAGAGCTTGAGCATTTAATGCATCAAGCGGGAATTGATATTGCGAATTACTGTGCAAAGCGTGGTCTAAATAGTCTTCATGATGTGAAACAGCAAATATTTGAAGAGACTTGTGACGGTATTAAAAAAATCATTCAGCAAAATCAACAAGCTCAACAAGCCAATGAACAACGAATTATTGAGCAACAAGAAAAGACTTTAGAAAACGAGTACCAACTCGCTTTG
>Ga0207655_1001337_pt1 | contig 23216 bp, 23 predicted proteins | sample KBSM44metaG_FD_184398 | JGI IMG/M metagenome (GOLD analysis project Ga0207655, IMG submission 184398) | Miscanthus rhizosphere microbial communities from Kellogg Biological Station, Michigan, USA - KBS M4-4 metaG (SPAdes) (version 2) | ecosystem: Host-associated > Plants > Roots > Rhizosphere >... | reverse complement strand
GGTTGCGGCAGCGGCTATTTGTGGCCATCTGACCGATGTCCGTGACCTGTAAGGAGTCATCATGGAAGCATTTACTACACTGACCGGTATTGCCGCGCCGTTGCCTGCGGCGAATGTGGACACCGATGTGATCATGCCAAAACAGTTTCTCAAAGGCATCGACCGCAACGGTTTAGATCGCGGGGTGTTTTTCGATCTGCGTTTTCTGGCGGACGGCTCGCCCGATCCGGCGTTTATCCTCAATCAGCCCCAATGGCAGGGGACGAAATTCCTGCTGGTCGGTCCGAATTTTGGCTGCGGTTCCAGCCGTGAACATGCGGTATGGGGGCTGAAACAGCTCGGTATCCGGGCGCTGATCGGCACCACGTTCGCGGGAATTTTCTTCGATAACTGTCAGCGCAACGGCGTGCTTACAGTGCAACTGGATCCCGCGCAGTGGGTGCAAATGGCGCAGGCGGTGATCCATGGTGATAAAAATGAAATGACTGTCGATTTATCCGCGCAAAAAATTATCCTGCAAAATGGCGAACGGATTGATTTTGCTATCGATGAACTGAGTAAAATTGCGCTACTTAACGGGCTGGATGCCATCGGTACAACACTGCAATTTCGCGATGAAATCAGTCAGTTTCAGCAGGCGCATTTGCAGCGTAATCCGTGGCTGGCGTAATAAGCGTCAGCCCGGTAACTGGCTGAATCGCTGTTGCAGAAACTCAACACAGACCCGCAATTTTGCCGAATCCGCCAGCCGCGTGGGATAAACTGCCCAGACGCTGGCGGGTTGGGAATATTGCGGCAGCACCCGCACCAGTTCACCACGGGAAAGATAAGGCTGAACATCCCACTGTGAACGCAAAATGATGCCATGGTGTTTCAGCGCCCACTGTAATACCACTTCGCCACTGTTCGACGAGAGCGCCCCTTTCACCCTGAGGCGGTGTTCCTTGCCTTCTCCCGTAAGCGACCAGATGCCAAAAGGATTGTCGCGCTCTTTGATCACCAGACACTGATGCTGCGCCAGCGCTTGCGGTGAGTCAGGCGTGCCGTGAGCAGCCAGATATTCCTTTGATGCGCAGAGGATCCGCTGGTGCTGCGCCAGTTTTTTGCCGATGTACTGCTCAGGTACGTCATCGCCGACCAGAATTTCCAGATCAATACCTTCCGCGACCAAATCCACCACGCGGTCGAAAAGATCAAGGCGCAGATTGAGTTGCGGATAACGTGCCGCCAGTTCCGCTATCGCCGGAGCCACATGGCAACGTCCGAAACCAAACGAGCTGCAAATATGCACGTTGCCACGCGCTTCACTGCGCGAATCTGACAGGTCACCGATGAACTGATCAAAGGTATCGAGAATTTGTAACGCCCATCGCTGCGTGCGCTCGCCGTCTTCTGTCAGCCGCACCCCCTTTGTTGACCTGTGCAGCAAACGACAGTTGAGCGACTCTTCGAGGATCTGAATACGCTTGCTGACATACGCCGGTGACTGCCCCAGTTCGATAGCGGCAGCGGCAAAACTTTGCTTATTCACTACCGCCAGGAAGACCTGTAAGTCTTCAGCCAGCGGCAAACGCTCACGTTCACTGCTCATGATTAACGTCCGTAAACCGGCTGGTTAAGCTTGTCAGCCTTGTGCACATCACTGCTTTTCACCCCGGCACCGGACAGTTTTTCTTCCGCTTCCTCAATGTCTTCATTGTCGATTTCCAATGATTCCTGATCGATACCCTGAGAAGGCGTCAGCGCCAGTTCCACCAGGATCGGGAAGTGATCTGAACCCATAAAATCAAGACGTTTCAGATCAATCAGGGTGAAATCTTTGCTGTGGAAAACGTGATCCAGCGGCCAGCGCAGGAACGGATAACTGGCATGGAAGGTGTTGTACATGCCACGACCGCGGCGCGGATCCAGCAGGCCGCTGATTTTCATGAACAGCCGCGTGGTGCGCGACCAGGCCACGTCATTCAGGTCGCCGGTGACAATGGTCGGGTAACGCGCTTTCGCTGCCGTGTGTCCGACAGCAACCAGTTCCCCGTCACGACTGGTGGATTCATCCGCTTCTGTCGGGCTGGGCGGCATCGGGTGCAGACAGTGCAAAATCACCTGCTCGCCGGACGGCAGTTCAGCGCGAAAATGCATAGAAGGAATATCATCAGCCACCAGATACTGAATCTTCGCCGCCTGCATCGGCAGGCGCGAATACACATGCATACCGTACAGATTTTCCAGCGGACAGCGCAGGCTGTGCGGATAATCGGCATCCAGTTCTGCCATCTGATCTTCCCACCACTGATCGGTTTCCAGCAGCACCAGAATATCCGGTTGATAATGCCTGACCTGCGCGAGTAATTTTTCCGGCTCACGGTTAGTGGTCAGCACATTGCTGTTCATGATCTTGATACGCGAATGGCCGTTGGGCACCGTTTTCTTCACCTGTACCGGATACAGGCGGGTATAAGGCAAAATCCACCAACTCTGATACGCCATGCAGGCAACGGTCAGGATGATCACCGTGGTGGTGATCGCATCACCGAACGGCATGATCGCCAGTTCAGTCAGCAGAAAAAACAGGCACAGCGAGGCCATCTGTAAACGCGGGAAATCCCAGATACGCACCCACCAGCGCTGATTGCGCGACACAGGAAGAAGCGTCAGCAGGGTCATAATGACCGTCAGTACGCAAATGGTTATTCGTAATGCTTGCATCGGTTATCGGCCCTGATAAAAAAGCAAAAATAATACCCTCAATATGACGGGTATTTTGTTGTTAACCGATTGTGACTGAAAAAGAGGGATATGTCGCCGCCTTCTCCCATCATCAGAAAAAGGCGGCAGATTCAGCAAAGATTATTTTGTGGCGGCGGCCTGATCAGGCACATGGCACCAGTTGTGCTGCTCGACAATCCCGCCATTTGGCGAGGTATAACCGATACAGCCCAGAATGGTGTCATACAGTTTTTCATGGAACGCCGGTTTCTTCTCGGCAGCCATTTTTTGCAGTTGTTGGAAACTGGCCTTGTTCTGATCGTTCGACAGGAATTTGTCCGACGCCCAGACCATGATCGGCACCGTACGTTGCTCGGCTGGCGCATGATCACGCGGTGTACCGTGGAAATGCATGCTTTTCGAAATCGACTCACCGTGATCGGAGGCGTAGAACACGATCGCATTCTTATCGCGTAACTGGTCAAAGACCTGCGACAGGAAGTAATCGGTATACAGCAGTGAATTATCGTAAGCGTTAATCATTTCCCCGGTGGAACAGGAATCATCGATGCCCATACATTCCGGCTTATATTTAGCGAAAGAACGCGGATAACGGTCTGAATACAGATAATGAGAACCCTTGGTATGCAGGATAATCAGATGCTTACCTTTAGGATGGTTATTCATCGAGTCTTTCATTTCATCGATGAGCAGCATGTCATCCACCGGCTTACCGGCGTTGCGCTTTTCAGACGCGATGTTTTCACGCAGTGAATAATCATCCGCACGGGTTTTGTTATAGAACCAGGCTTCACTCTGCATGGAATATAACTCTGAACTCCAGCCATTACTTTTCAGCACGGAAAAGACGTTCATTTCTTTCAGCGTGCGCTGTGGCTCTTCGGATGCCCCGCCTTCGCGGACAAACATACAGCGCAAGGAAAGCTTGGTGGCGGTATCACAGGAATAGCCCTGCAGGGCGACCAAATTTTTCTCTTTGTCGAGATTTGGCGTGTTGTCACGGTCGTAGCCGTACAGCCCCATATGGTCGCGGCGGGCGCTCTCGCCGATCACAAACACCACGTACATATCTTTGGCATCTGCCGGTGCGGTATACGTGAAATGTTTAGCCGGATCGTACAGATTTTTGGTGTCTTCCGCCTGGCTGTAACTGCTGTAAGTATACAAACCCAGCGCCGAAAGCCAGTTTGACGGCGAATACGTGCCGGCAACCACACCGCCATAACTCGCCATCATGCGGTTGTTTACGATGTCGTGGCGATCCTGCACTTTGCCCATCAGTTGCAGCGGCATGTAACAAAGCAGGCCGGAGGCCGCGAGCAGCAGGGTTCTGACCGCCAGTTTTTTAAACGTCGTTTGTTTGAGAGCCGCACCCGGCATTTTGCTCAGCCACAGCAACAGTACCGGCAACAAACTCACCAGCACGGTCCAGGCGATGAAATGTGTTCCGATAGATTCTTTCGACAAATCAATGGAATCAGACGCCAGCGCTGCCGCTAAAATTCCGTAACCGATATCAACGTTAAACAGAATCATGTAGTAACTGGCGGCGGCAGAGGAAATCACGATAGCGGTCATCAGGACACGGAAAACGGTTTTTCCGGTATACGACAGCAACATACAAAGGAAATAGACCAGGGCAAAACAGGCAACCATTTCGACAGCAATCGACAAGGCATTGTCATAATGCAGTTGCTGATAACGACGGATGAAAATCGGAAGGTTTAGCAGAAGCCCCAGGTAAAGTGCAACGAACAAAGAAATGCTCTGTTGCGAAAGTGTACGAATTTTATGCATTGGCAATAACTGGCTCTTTTGTGAGTCTGGCTGCGTTGTACTAACCGCTCATACCGGAGGTTGGAACCCACTCCTTAGGACATATAGACTCCGGGCTGAGCATTTTCGTTCAAACTGAATGGTGACTTCCAATGTGATAATGTAACAAAATTAACGAATCCTTTTTATTTCAATTACATGAAAAAGAAATATTCCGGCTTTTTTTACGCAATTTTTCCCTTTCATTGAGAAACTATTGAGAAAGCTTGCGGTCGGATGCGGGAAAATAAAGGGTAAAACACGTTTCTCCCTGCGCGGAACTGGTTACGCTGACACTTCCCTGATGCAGGGCCATAATGGCCTGAACAATCGACAATCCAAGGCCGCTGGAACTGCCACCTTCGCTACGTGAAGCATCCGCGCGATAGAAGCGGTCGAAAAGTTTTCCGAGTTTTTCCGGCGGAACAGGCTCACCCTGACTGATCACCCGGATATTCATGCCTTTTGCATGGGGTTCGGCGCGCAGCACGATGGCACTTCCCTCGCGGCCATAACGCACCGCATTAGCGACCAGATTACTCAGCGCACGTTGGAAAAGGATCGCATCCGCATGCAAGGTTCCCTCACCTTGCCCGTGAAGCGTCATTTCACGCTCTTCGGCCAGCCCTTCGAAATATTCCTGGATACGGGTAATTTCAGATGAAACATCAATACTGGTGATGGTCAGAACCGAGCGCGCATCGGAAGCGCGCGCCAGGAACAGAATGTTTTCCACCATACGTGAAATGCGTTCCAGCTCTTCTATATTGTTCGCCAGCAGCGTTTCGTATTCTTCCACCGTCCGGGGCTGATATAACGCCACCTGACAATGCCCCATCAGTGCCCCCACCGGGGTGCGGATTTCATGCGCCAGATCGGCGGAAAATTGCGTCAGCCGCTGATACCCCTCGGCGAGCCGGTCCAGCATGTCATTGAAAGAATAAATTAATTGCTGCAATTCCTGCGGCGCATTTTCCGAAGACAGGCGCGTAGACAGACTGGCCGGATGGATCTGCGCCGCTTCATGCGCCATATTGCGCAGCGGCCGCAATCCGCGGCGGATCACCAGATAACCCAGTGCGGCAATCAGCAAATAAGCGAATAACACCGCGCCAATAATTTCCCAGCGGAAAGTCTGCAACAGACGCGACTCCTCGGTCATGAAATGCGCGCCGGTGATTTCAACTGTCCGCCCGTCCTGAATCTGTACCGCCGCACGGGCAAAGCGTACCGGCGTACCATCGGGTGCGGTGAGATGATGCACCGTATTCAGCGTCAGCGGCTGGCCATCAGGCACCGCCGCTACCGGCGGCAATGCCAGCCGCGACGGATTGACGTTGATCAATAGCTTCTCACCGGACAGACGAAACGTCAGGATATCGCGCTCATTGCCAAGCATATTTTCAAACAGGCCGGGATTACGGCTGAGTTGCGACAGCGGGAATTCGTTGGCAAGCAGATGACGGAAATACTGCACACGCCCGCTGACCTGGTAATCCGCGCGGCGTACCAGTTCTTTATCCATCGAGTAATAGAGATAGAAACCGACGGCACTGACCACCATCGAGGCGATCAGCGCGAAAAGTAAGGTGGCGCGAAGCGTCAGCGACATGGCGCGTGTCGGGAGGTGAGTCAATTGACGATCACTCATGTCGCACTTCGCACACGTAACCAATGCCACGCACGGTATGGATCAGTTTCACCTCAAAGCTGCGGTCAACCTTGGCACGCAGACGCTTAATGGCGACATCCACTACATTGGTATCGCTGTCGAAATTCATATCCCAGACCTGCGAGGCGATCATGGTTCGCGACAGAACCTCACCCTCACGGCGCATCAGCAACTGCAGCAACATGAATTCCTTATTGGTCAGTGCGATGGTCTGATCCTGACGGGTCACGCGGCGGCGCAGCACATCAAGATTCAGATCCGCCACCGAATACGCATCCGGCTCACGGGCGGCCGGGCGGCGCAGCAAGGTGCGGATACGCAACACCAGTTCGGTGAAGGAGAACGGTTTGATGAGATAGTCGTCAGCCCCCAGCTCCAGCCCGTGAATGCGATCCTGTACTTCATCGCGGGCGGTGAGAAACAGTACCGGCACGTCGCTTTTTTTGCGCAGGACTTCCATCACCTGCCAGCCGTTCAGCCCCGGCAGCATGACGTCGAGGATCACCGCGTCGTACCCCTCTTCCAGCGCCAGAAACAGGCCGTCGGCACCGTTGCGCGCCAGATCTACGCTGTAACCTGCTTCTGTCAGCCCTTTTTTCAGGTAATCGCCTGTACTGACATCGTCTTCAATCACCAGTATTCGCATTCAGGCCCTCAGCGCCGCATGACCATTCACCTAGAGAATGATTCACCCGAAAGTTTATCAGTTTCGTCAGACACCTTTGATGACAATTTTGTCATCAATTTGTCATCAGCCAATACCGGTTTATCGTCCACTCTTAAGAAAGTTATTCATCACTGGCAGGTTCAGTGATTCATCTAACAGAATGAAAAAACGCTGGAAAATGGAGAATTAATCATGAATGCACCAACACGTCTCGCTGGTCTGTTACTGGGTTCCCTGCTGATGTGCAGCGGGATGACATCGGCATTTGCCGCCGATAATGTGATTAAACCTACACGCGGAACCATTGACTCAGTTAATGACTCATCGGTACAAATCACCACACGTCAGGGCGAAAAACTCGACGTTAAGCTGACCGACCAGACCAAGATCAATGCCGTCACCAAAGGGCAGATCAGCGATATCAAAGCGGACAGCTTCATCGGGACGGCCGCCGTTCCGCAGGCTAATGGCACGCTGAAAGCACTGGAAGTGCACGTATTCGCCCCCAGCCTGCGCGGCAGCGGTGAAGGCTTCAATCCGTTTGAATCCGCCGATGGCAAAATCAATACCATGACCAACGGCACCGTCGGCAAGCTGGTGAACAGCAATGGCCGCACCCTGACCGTGAAATATCACGATGCCGAGAAAACGGTCATTGTGCCTGACGATGTACCGGTTGTTCTGCTGGCGCCGGGCGACCGCAGCCTGCTGAAACCGGGCACTAAAATCGTATTGTTTGCCATGAAAGATGACAAAGGTGCACTGGTTGCCCGTGGTATTGCTGCCGGTAAAGACGGCATCGCGCCGCCGATGTAATCCGGCCGAACAACAGGAGATTAAGCGTGAAACCTCAGCTCTCATCGCCCCGGAAGCGCCGGATTCATTCCTGGCCGGTTCGCATTTGTCATTGGATCAATCTGCTGGCAATGATCGGCATGGTGATGAGCGGCTGGGGGATTTATAACGCCGACCCGCTTTTCGCTTTCACTTTCCCGCAGAACACCACCCTCGGCGGCTGGCTGGGTGGCAATATTGCCTGGCATCTGGCGGTAATGTGGCTGCTGGCGGCCAATGCCCTGTTCTATCTGCTGTGGGGCATTTTCAGCGGTCATTTCAGACGCGACTTTTTCCCCTTTTCGCCCCGTACGGTCTGGCGCGATACCGTTCGCGCACTGACATTCAAACTCCCGCACAAGCTGGGTCAGTACAACGCGGTGCAAAAACTGATGTACAGCGGTGTTCTGTTGCTGGGCGCGCTGCTGGTGCTGTCGGGTTTGTCGATCTGGAAACCCGCGCAGTTCAGCGGTCTGGTCTGGTTGTTTGGCGGTTTTGATATCGCCCGTTATGTGCATTTCTTTGCGATGAGCGGCGTACTGCTGTTCGTCATTATTCACGTACTGATGGTTCTGCTGGTGCCGAAAACCTTCGTGGCGATGCTGACCGGCGGCAAAAAAATTAGCACGGAGGACCGAGCCGATGAGTGATAAAACACAGCGGCCAAAAATTATTCTTGAACCCGATCAGCGCAAGCAACTGGTTAATATTCAACGCCGTATGTTATTGCGCTCCGGCCTTACGCTGGGCGCGGTTTCGATGCTTACCGGCTGTAATCTGCAGGACGGCGATCAGGTCGATAAAGTGCTGTGGGCGATGTCCCGCTGGAACGACCGGGTACAAAGCTGGCTGTTCAGCGGCCAGAAACTGGCGCAAACCTATCGCGCCGATCAAATCACCACACCGTTTCGTTTCAATGCGTATTACCCCGAATACAACGTGCCGGAAATCGACATCCCCAATTACCGGCTGGAAGTCTCCGGTTTGGTGCAAAAGAAAGCGCCGTGGACACTGGAACAATTGCAGCGCCTGCCGCAGGAAAGCCAGATCACCCGGCTGATATGCATTGAGGGCTGGAGCGCCATCGGCCAGTGGAAAGGCGTACCGCTGAAAACGTTTCTGCAACACGTCGGCGCGGATCTGACAGCCAAATATGTCGGATTCAAATGTGACGACCGCTATTATTCCAGTATTGATATGGCGACGGCACTGCATCCGCAAACCATTCTGGCTCTGGATTTTGGCGGCAAACCCTTACCCCCCGATTTTGGTTACCCGTTACGCCTGCGGATGCCAACCAAACTCGGCTTTAAAAACGCCAAACATATTGGCGCGATTTTCGTCACCAATGAATATCCCGGCGGCTACTGGGAAGATCAGGGTTATAACTGGTTCAGCGGGATCTGACAGGCATAAAAAAACCGCTCAGCTGAGCGGTTTTTGTTTTCGCGGGAGGGTAACGGCAAAGCGTTACGCTGCGGCAAAGAATTAGAAGCTGTAACCCACGCCTGCGATCCAGGTACCAACATCAACACTGCGGATGCGGGACTGTTCGTAAGACACGTCCAGAGCAACGTTCTGGATTGGGTTGAACTGCAGACCAGCACCGTAAGAGAAACCGTAATCGCTGGTGTCATTTTTTTCACGGTTAGCAGTAGATGCTGCTGCTTCGTTGTACTGGAATTTGCCGTAGCCAACACCCACAACACCGTAGATGGAAACCCAGTCAGCCAGACGGTAAGCAGGACCCGCAGTCAGACCGTAGTATTGTGCTTTACGGTAGTCGCCAGATGCAGGAGAGCTGTCATCTTCGATGTAAGTGAAAGAACCGATAGCGCCCAGTGGGTTGCTATCTTGTTCCCAGCGGTATTTTAAGTTGAAGCCGTTTGCTTTGTTAGCAACGCCTTGTGCGTCACCCTGAGCGTAGCCAGCAGTTACGGTGCTGGTGTCAGCGAAAGCGCTTGAAGAAACGCCCAGTGCAACTACGCAAGCTAATGCGGAAAGACATGCAATTTTTTTCATAAACCACCTCAAAAAGAGAAACCAAAGTAACCTTCACGTTTGAAAATATAACAAAAACTAGTGTGAAACTCTGCCTCAATTAAGATGTCCAAAGCATCATATGGTGTAACAGGAAGTTTCCAGCACACGCTATCCATTTAATTTTATTGGGATTTTAGTCACACAAACTATAAGGTAAACTTATTGAACTTTTTGAGATTAGCAGATAATTCCTAAAAATTTGCTCAAAAAACAAACTATTTTAGGAAGTTTTTTAACAAACACGTTCCGAAAAAAACTTTTTCGTGAGGATTTTTTCTCGCCACTTTTCCCTCTACACTGACAGCGCTTTACCTTTCTTTTCAAAACTATAAATCTGAAGTTTCCGGATTCATGGGATCACCTCAAAAGGCGCAATGGATGACACAGTCAGGACAAAATCAGCCGCAGGATCCGCAGATCGCTCTGCAGGCAGCGACGCATAACAACAGCCCGCCCGTCCCTGCGTTACCGAAAAAAACCTCACCGCTGGTGGCGATTCTGTTGCTACTGATCGCCATGTTGTCATTACAAGGCGGCGCGTCGCTGGCAAAAACGCTTTTCCCGGTGGTCGGCCCGCAGGGTGTCACGGCTCTGCGTCTTGGTATCGGCTCTATTCTGTTGCTGCTCTATTTTCGTCCGTGGCGCCTGAAAATGCGCGGCGGTAATTTGCGTGCACTGATGATGTATGGCCTGGCGCTGGGCTGCATGAACTATTCGTTTTATCTGGCCCTGCGTACCGTGCCGCTGGGCATTGCCGTTGCACTGGAATTTACCGGCCCGCTGGCGGTCGCGATGTTCTCCTCACGCCGTCCGGTGGATTTCATCTGGGTCGTGCTGGCCGTAATCGGGTTACTGTTCCTGTTACCCCTGGGACAAAGTGCCGGCGGTGTTGACCTCAAAGGTGCGTGCTTTGCGCTGATCGCCGGTGGCTGCTGGGCGGTTTATATCCTCGCCGGACAACGTGCTGGCAGCAGTTACGGACCGGGCACCGCCGCGATGGGGTCACTGATTGCGGCGTTAATCTTCTTCCCGATTGGCGCAATCCAGGCACACACCTCTATTTTCAGTTGGGATATTTTACCGCTCGGCTTGCTGATCGCCCTGCTCACTTCCGCCATTCCTTATTCACTGGAAATGATGGCGCTGACCAAACTGCCAGCCAAAACCTTCGGTACGCTGATGAGCATGGAACCGGCGATGGCCGCGCTTTCCGGCATTATCTTCCTCGGTGAATTCCTGACCGCGACGCAGTGGATCGGGCTGGCGGCGATTATCGCGGCTTCCGCCGGTTCAACACTTACCCTGCAGCGCAAAACCAAAATCGAGACGGTGGATATTGCCGGAAATACCCCTTCCGGGAAGTAATTGCACCGCATCGCATAAAAAAGCCACATCATCCCGATGTGGCTTTTTCTTTTCTATCAGCAGGTTGAAAATTATTTTCATTTATTTCATTTTTCCTGCATCCAAAAGCAGAGGGTCATTCGTATGTATAGATGTGAGGCAAGACCTCACCTCCTAACTGACGAAGGACACCATCATGAAAACATTACTCCGTACCGCAATCTGTGCTTCTCTGCTGCTCAGCACCGCGTCAATGGCTGCAATGATGTCTCAAAGCACCACCATGGTCGGTGGCGCTGAAATGTATCCGTCCAAAAATATCGTAGAAAATGCCCTGAATTCGAAAGACCACACCACGCTGGTGGCGGCGGTAAAAGCAGCAGGACTGGTGGATACGCTGCAGGGCAAAGGCCCGTTCACCGTGTTTGCGCCAACCAACGCCGCGTTTGCCAAATTACCGGCGGGTACCGTGGATAATCTGGTGAAACCAGAAAACAAAGCCACCCTGACCAGCATCCTCACGTATCACGTGGTGGCCGGTAAATATGAAATGAAAGATTTGGAAAAACTGCTGAAAAAAGGCAACGGCACGGCGGAACTGAAAACCGTTAACGGCCAGCCACTGTGGATCCTGAACAACGGACCTCACAATATTCAGCTCAAAGATGGCAAGGGGAATATCGCCAACATCAGTACTTATGACGTCCAGCAGAAGAACGGTGTGATCGACGTCATTGATACCGTCCTGATGCCAAAATAATACCGGCTATACTGAGGGCATGATTTCTCTTATGAAACAGCACCTCAGTAAGTCAGGACGCGCGAATGCATGACAATTTTTTCGTTAAGCCAACACCAGAGAATGCGCCGGAAGTACAGCGCGAACTGATGAGCGCCATGGCCGTTGGCGATCGTCAGGCATTTGAGCAGTTATATCGTCTGACGTCCCCCCGGCTATTCGCCGTCGCATTACGCATGTTGCGGCGACATGCCTGGGCAGAAGAAGTGTTGCACGACAGCTATATCACCGCGTGGAACCGGGCTGCCTCGTATAATCCGGCGCTCAGTTCCCCGATGACCTGGCTTACCCATATTGTCCGCAACCGCGCTATCGACTGGATGCGCGGGAGCGATAACCAGTTAGATGAACTGGACGAGACAATGCATGACGGAGATGCCAGCGACTATGATGACCCCTTGCAACGGCTGCAACAGGACAGTGACGCCAAAATTCTGGCCACCTGCCTCGCACATCTGCCCGCCGAACAAAGACAAAGCCTGATCCTTGCCTATTATCAGGGCCTGTCGCACGGTGAGGTCTCATCGCATCTTCAACAACCTCTGGGGACGATCAAAAGCTGGATACGTCGCGCCCTGGATCACTTAAAGAGCTGCGTAGGACTATGAAAAGCAGAAGCCATTATCATGCCGCCCTGGCGGCTGAATATGCGCTCGGCACCTTGCGCGGCGCGGCCCGGATTCAGTTTGAGCAAAAAATGCAGGAAGACCCTGAACTGGCGGCCGAAGTGGCACGCTGGCAGGAAGCTTTCACGCAACTGGATAATCAGATAACCCCGGTCATCCCACCTGCATCGGTGTGGAAACGCATTCAGCATAACCTTGCGCTGCAACCGGCCAGACTTCCGGCTCCGGCGACACGACCGGTGCGGGCTTATATGGGCTGGGCGCTGGCCGCCGGGCTTGCCGCATTGTTGCTGATCCCCCGCCTGCTGGTTCAGCCAGAAGCGCCAATGCCGGTGGCGATACTGGCCAGCAGCGCCGGTACGCAAAGCGGACAGTGGGTGGTCAGCGCGGACAGAAGCACCCGCAGCCTGTTGCTGACGCCGATCAATGCGCAGAATATCGCCGCAGATCACAGCCTTGAACTGTGGGCCATTCCGCCGGGAGGCAAGCCGCATTCCCTCGGCTTGCTGAATACGCAACAACCGACGCAACTGGCGCTGGCAGCGAAAATGCCGGATGCAGGTTTTACGCTGGCAATAAGCCTCGAGCCTCACGGCGGTTCGCCGACCGGGCAACCGACGGGTGCCGTTTTGTATAGCGGTGCGATGGCGCTTTAAAGGACAGCAGACAGTGATTAACGGCGGGTATTATCCCGCCGTTATATTTCAATATTAAATACGGCAAACTGTTATGCCGACTGGTCATATTCCATACCAGAACAAAGTCCCGGTAAAAATATATCCGCACACTGTCACTTACATTTAAAAATATCTTTCCCCACGTAATGAAAATAATTATCAGTCTTAGTTTATTTTAGCAGATTAATAGAAGTGGAAGTTCAGGAGGAATCCTATCCACCTTATAAATCAGCATGATAAGCTGGAAGTGAAATCACAGCAGAGCTTATAAGACACACGCTATCAGAACGATAGGAATGTACGCCCTGCAAATTTTCAATTTATTGCTATACTGAATGCAGTTACGAAATACATTAGTAGCAATTAATTTTAATGAAACAAGGAGATATGTATATGAGTACCGCTAAACTGGTCAAAACGAAATCTTCTGAGCTTATCTACACACGCAATGATTTAGATGAAAGCGTCAAACTCAATACTATCAAGGTGCTGAACCGTCTGGTGACTGAATACATCGATCTGTCGCTGATCACCAAACAAGCTCACTGGAACATGCGTGGCGCAAACTTTATTGCCGTACACGAAATGCTTGATGGTTTCCGTACCGCGATTATTGACCATCAGGACACCATCGCAGAACGTGTGGTGCAGTTAGGTGGTGTGGCGCTGGGTACCGTGCAGGTTGTTAACGATAAAACCCCGCTGAAAAGTTACCCGACCAACATCCATACCGTGCAGGAACATCTGAAAGCCCTGGCGGAACGTTATGGTGTTGTCGCGAACGATACCCGTAAGGCTATCGGCGAAGTGGAAGATGAAGACACCGCAGATATTTTCACCGCTGCATCGCGCGACCTGGATAAATTCCTGTGGTTCATCGAATCAAATATTGAGTAACAATGTGCTCTGACCGCGGGATCATGCGACGGTAAAATGAGCGATTAACAAGAAAAGGCCGGTGACGAAAGTCACTGGCCTTTTCATTTTCGATAACAAATACCTGTATCCTCTTCTGGCGAATTGCACTTAAAACCCCTCTTACCCTGTAACTTTACATCTACATTTAATAATCCCGCTGATAAATAGTTACATTTTCAACTACATTCTCAACTTCACCCCCTGGAACCGGTTTCATTATCCCACTGATAAACTTAATGTTTATTTTCATCCTAAGAGAATTCTTAAACCAATAGGCAGTGTGAATGATTTAATACAAATTAATAGCTCAAAGCAATTTTACATAACCTCGATCACACCTGAAACTTGCTGAAATATTTTTTCGCAACCTTTGCATTTTTGTGAAAAACGCCTGCCAACCTAACCTAATAAAATTAAAGATAATTTACAGGGATGTGACACCGCATTAACCCCCTAAATGCAACTTACGGAAAAGTGACTCCCCTGCTGCGGCAGCATCAAAGATGTGCCGCCTCCCACAATCCGACCCGATTCCGAGCGCATTGGCTGCTGTAAGCCAGGGGCGGTAGCGTGGAAAATGTAAAAAACTGGAATAATCTGATGGCACGTAGTGGCTTAGAAGTACAAAAAGCGGCGGTGAAAGCGCTGTTTTTAAGGGAAATCAAAACCCGTTTTGGTAAGTACCGGTTAGGGTATCTGTGGGCGGCGCTGGAGCCGATGGCGCATATGTTGATTATGCTGGCCATTTTTGGCTACGTGATGCACCGCACTATGCCGGATATTTCGTTTCCGGTTTTCCTGATCAACGGCATTATCCCTTTCTTTGTATTTAGCAATATTACCAACCGTTCTATTGGCGCGATTGAAGCCAACCAGGGTTTGTTTAATTACCGCCCGGTTCGCCCTGTGGATACCATTATCGCCAGAGCAATGCTGGAAGCGCTGATATACGCGGTCGTTTACGTGTTACTTATGGCCATTGTCGGCCTGCTGGGCGAGGAGTTTGAAGTCACCAAGCTTATTACTCTGATTCTGGTCTGGATACTTTTGGTGCTGTTCTCCTGCGGTATGGGCTTAATATTTATGGTGGTCGGAAAGTCATTCCCGGAGACCGAAAAGTTCCTGCCTATTTTGATTAAGCCTCTCTATTTCATTTCCTGCATTATGTTTTCTTTGCATAACATACCGAAGGAATACTGGCCTTACCTGCTGTGGAACCCTATCGTCCACGTGGTTGAGCTTTGCCGCGAATCAGTCGTACCGGGTTATATCAGTGAAGGCGTCAGCCTGAATTATCTGGCTGCCTGTACTCTGGTTGTATTGTTTATCGGCCTGGCCCTCTACCGGAATCGTGAAGAGGCGATGCTGACATCATGATAAAAATCGAAAACCTGACAAAATCCTACCGCACACCGAAAGGCCGCCATTACGTTTTTAAAGATCTCAATGTTGAGCTGCCTTCAGGTAAAAGCGTGGCGTTGATTGGCCGTAACGGCGCGGGTAAATCAACATTATTACGCGTCATCGGCGGGATTGACCGCCCGGATTCCGGCAAAATTCACACGGAGAAAACCATTTCCTGGCCGGTTGGCCTGGCCGGCGGATTTCAGGGAAGCCTGACCGGACGTGAAAATGTAAAATTCGTCGCCCGCCTCTATTCCACACCAGATCAGTTACGTGAAAAAGTCGCCTTTGTCGAAGAGTTTGCCGAACTGGGCAAATACTTTGATATGCCGATTAAAACCTATTCTTCCGGTATGAAATCCCGTCTGGGTTTTGGCCTGAGCATGGCATTTAAATTTGATTACTATCTTGTCGATGAAGTCACCGCAGTCGGCGATGCCAGATTTAAACAAAAATGCGCAGACTTATTCAAAGCGCGACATGAGGAAGCCAGCTTTCTGATGGTTTCACATAGCCTCGGATCACTGAAAGAGTTTTGCGATGTGGCTTTGTTTATTGGAAGAGATAATAAAGTGAAGTACTTCGAATCGGTTGATGAAGCTATTACTACTTATAAAAGTGATGAAGGGATCTGAATGAACTTGTCTTTCAGATTCCTTCATCACCTTTGTCAGCGCGTAGCCGCACAGTATATTGCTGACAGAGATGTATCATTGCTTTGCCCCTGAGGATTTTCTATCGAATGAAAAAAATCAAAAAATTCATTAAGAGCCCAGGAATTTTCTTCAGAGATTATTTCAATAAAAGATATCCGATAATCAGAAATGAAATTCAGTGCCCTGAGTTAGAAGAAAGTATTTTGATCCGGCATGATCTTGCGATTGAAAATCTGTTGCACATTAATTTCCCCATCGATGTCGTATTTACATGGGTTGATGATTCAGATGTGCAGTGGAAAGAAAAGTATTTGCGTTTCAAATCTGAAGTTGGCGCAGAAACACTAGGTAATTTTGCCACTGATGATGCGCGTTTTAGTAATCATGATGAACTGCATTATTCAATTAAAAGCATTGAGCGCTATATCCCCTGGGTAAGAAATATTTTTATTATCACGGATAATCAAAAACCAAAGTGGTGCGAGTCAAATGATAAAATAAAAATCATTGATCACAAAGAGATCATTGATGATAAATACCTCCCCACCTTTAACTCACATGTCATAGAAGCGAATTTACATAAGATCCCAGGTCTTGCTGAACATTTCATTTATTTCAATGATGATGTATTTGTTGCAAGACCCTTACCAGCGGGACATTTTTTCAAAAGTAATGGTATTTCATCTTTATTCTTATCACAAAAAAGTCTGTCGGCAATGAGTGCTCGAGGTACTAATACCCCCACGTTATCAGCATCACAAAGGGCCTCTCAGATTTTCAAAAATGACTTTGGATCCCTTATCGACACACCATTAGTTCATACTTACGTCCCGCTTAGAAAAAGTGTTTTCGAAGAAGCATGGCGTTCCTACGAACCTGAAATCACGCGATTTTTACCCAACAAGTTTCGGACTAATCAGGATATCAACTTAGCCACATTTTTTGTGCCCTGGCTAAGCTACATTACAGGTAAGGCCGCCCCCTCACGAGATATTTGCTACTACTTTAATATCCGTTCAACAGCGGCGCGAAGCTATTTTAAAGCACTTAAAAAAGCGAAACAGGATGATGCCTCACCTCATTCTTTTTGTGCAAATGATTTCAATACACAAAAAGCATCGCTTGAAAATTATCAACTCCTCTTAAGTACTGCGCTTAAATATCACTTTAACGATTAAATAATATAAATATAATCGATAAATTTAGAATTAAATATCCATAATTTCAGGTGATAATATATATGAATATATTGCATGTAATAACACATGGTGGATGGGCAGGTTCAGAATCCATTGCTGCAGGGATTGCTAACGAACAAGCGATTAGAGGTCACGAAGTCTCAGTGATACTTCGTCGCCACGAAGCGTTTAAAACTAAAGATATCCTAAAAAAATTTCATACCTCAATAAATGTCTTTTGGGTAGAGCAAAAAGAAACCCATCCAAACAACCAAATTAATACTTTATTGAAAAATGATTTCTTTGTAAAAAAACTATCAGAAGTTGATATTTTCCATGCTCATCTTCCATATGGTTGTTTGTTAGGTAAGTTACTTAGAGAAAGATTCACTACAAAATATAAAATCTGTGTGTCGATGCATGTTCGATATCATCCGCTATATTATTTTGCTGATAAATTATTTACTGTAGCGAAATGGCAAATACAAGAAGTACCCAAAGATTTCACAGGGGAAGTGTTTGTTATAGAAAATTTTCTTTGCAATAAAGAAAATAATAACGACAAAAAATTAAAGTTATTTAAAAGAAAGTTTCACATAACTGACGACTATAAATACATTATATATATAGGGAGGTTAGACTTAGTTAAAGGAGCAGATGTTCTAATCCGTGCTTTCAATAAAGCAAAATTGGAAAATTATAAATTAATAGTTATTGGCGACGGTAGTGAAGCAAGAAGCCTACATACTATGGCTTCTGAAAACGTTGTGTTTACTGGAAAAATTTTGGACGCCTCGTTTGCGCTTGAAGTTGCAGATATTTGTATTGCACCATCAAGGTTTGAGTCTTTTGGCCTGGTACTTCTTGAAGCCGTAAATGCAGGAAAAAGAGTTATCGCAACTGACATTCCATCTTTCAAGGAAATATTAGGAAGTGATGACTATCTATTTGAAAATGAAAATATAAATTCTCTTTCACAGAAATTGATTTCTTATGCTAATAATCCTTCAATCGGTTATGCTGACTCTTTCATAAATGAAAAATTCTCCCTTACCCGTTCACTAGATAAACTAGAAATTGCTTACTCTACAACAACCGCTTTAGATGAAGATCAGAGCGGCATTGACGATATTGAAGTATCTGTTGACGAATTGGAAGTTGCTTATAATGTCTAAATTGGTAAGAAAAACAAAAAAGCTCTTTAAATCTCCGCGTTTATTTTTCAAAGATGCTGCAATCTTTAAAGACAAAAAAACTGGAGCAATTTCTTTAGTTAATCCGGAGATTAGGGAAAACCAAGAATTAGTATTACCATCAGAAATATTAAAAACAAACACCAAAAAAAAATCACATGATAAAGCAGAGATTCTTGCAAAAGACCCCTCAGTTAGAATATCAAGTTTAATTGAGGACTTCCTCACTCCTCACGATCAAGAGAAGGTCCTCTTTAAGCTGTTGGATAAAGCTGGAATAAACTATCACTTAGTGAATGTTCCTTGGCAACACATAATTCGTATCGCAATCCAAGACTCTTTTGTAAACAATGTACTAGATTTAATAAAAGAACATGAAGAGTTCACAAAAAAAGTTTTTATCTCAAAGGGCTCTAATCGTTATGATCTCGTTAAATTGTATTTTCATGATGATACATATATATATAAAAGCATTCTGATTCAATTTGACCCATGGTACTTAACACCTACTGGTGTTATGACTAGGAACAAAAACAGCCTTATACAATTTATTCCCAAGGCCCATATCAACAAAACCGTACATTCATTCGCACCAATACGACTTGGTCGTAGTAATGAAGATATCGATAATATCAATTCGATGTTAGATACGAATTCATTCATGTTTGATGAATACAATGGTCCAATTGATATTGTTTTCACATGGGTTAGTGATAGCGATCCTCGCTGGCTGGCAAGTAAAAATTTATACTCAGGAAATAACCAAGGAAAAAGTGATACTCGTTTTGTCGACTATGAGCAACTACGATATTCCTTACGGAGTGTTGCATATTACGCAAAATTCGTTAGAAATATCTTCATAGTAACTGATAATCAGATACCATATTGGTTAGATATCGATCATGAAAAGATTAAAATCATTGATCATAAAGATATTTTTGATGATTCCTCTGTACTTCCTGTATTTAACTCTGTAGCAATAGAATCTTGGATACATAAAATAAAAGGACTTTCTGAGAATTTTATTTATGCTAATGATGATTATTTTTTTGGTTCTCCGGTAACAAAAAGCCATTTTATACATTCCAATAGCGTTGCAAAACTATTCTTAGAACCAATTCCAAATGTATTTGGAGAGGTATTTGATGATAGCGAACCAACCAATCAACTATCATTATTCACAGCAGAATGCTTCTATAAAAAATTCAAGAACTGGCCTTCATATTGGCCTTTACATGCTCCTATGATAAAAAACATAAATGTAATTGAGGAAATGATATCCGAGTTTAAGGACTTGACGGACAAGACAAGTCGTTCGCGTTTTAGAGAAACTGGCACTATTTCCCCATTATATTTGATGTCCTCTTATTATTCATATCATAAAGGCTACAGTGTCTCATCTCCTATCAGATATGAGTATGTAAGTAGCGATGATCCTGCTTTGGAATCTAAACTAGCGACTCTCCTTAGCAAGGTTAAAGCTAATCAATGTGACGTCTTCTGTCTAAATGACCACCGCTCGGTTACTGAAATACAAGTGAATCAAGTTGTAACCTTTATGAAAGAAGCATTCCCTATAGCTGCCGATTGGGAACTTGATAAAGAGCACACCTTATAACATCCCCCCCTAGCTTTAATTGTTTAAAGCTAGGGGATAACTTTATTTCTTGTGTAAGAAAACACGATTATCTTTTGTAAAGACCTTTACACCATCACCCTCAGCCAAAATCTTATTATTTTGATATGCATCAATAGTAAGGTGATTTTTCCTAGTGATATTTCTACATGTTAGATTTATCCACATCTCATATTCGCCAGCCTCAATATCTGCCAACTCTAATCCAGCATGCGAAGGTGTGCAAAACCAACCTTTATCATAATTTACAAAATTACCATCGTAAAGAAATCTTGTTAGATATGGCTTATGTGCTTTTGCCAAATGAATCTCTTTCTCCCTTTCTGTATTTTTAAGACATAGCTTTATCACGATGTCCTTATTTTCACCACATGAAATGCCCCTAAGTATTGAGACACCTTCTGGAAAGAATCTACCCTTTTCAATTTTTATATTTTTTAGCACAGTTAACGGTATAGCTGATGGTTTGACGGGCTCTGAATACTTATCACCCCCTAACTCAGTATATCCATAATGAGGTACAGCTCCCTGTGACAGGGAGTAAATTATACCTAATATAAGCGGCAAGTGGTGAACAGTAACTTGGTTATGTTCTCTTACCAAAATTGAAGTTGAGACTAATAAATTAAAATTTTTATATTTTACAAATAATGAAATATTAGGTTCTATTTCTGACTTATATTGAACATCTGCTCTAGAAGTCAAAAGATATATATTTTTGTCGGGGTAGGCATCTTCATTAATTGATTTTGGCAAAACCGTATCCAATTCATTTACATGAGAATCACTAAGTTCACCCATCATGTTTTTTGCAACTACTGGCCAATTGTTTTTTACATATGACCCAATATAAAACTGAGGAACTGTAGAAACAATATTTTTAATATTGAATTTCGCCCCAAAATAAAGCGCAGCAGAACCTCCTTTCGAAAAACCAGCAACTGTACATTGCTCCTTAGTAATATTTAACTCTTTAAGGTTATCAAGTATAAAACCATGGACCGCATTTTCAATTGCATAATCCATATTTTGACATATATAATAAGTGCAGTGCTCCATGAAATCATCTTTAATCCATAAAACAGTTGCAGGACAATCTTGTAAGGCATTTTCAAAATCATAAGTAAATTCTCCAGACCCCCCAAAACCCGAAAAAATTACTACTAGGTGCTGCGTGTCGTATTTTCTGGGTTTCTTTTTATATTTTATCTCGACGCCATTAACTATCTTCTTCAGCTCAATCACAAAACTCACCTCATCATAACCAATATTGATTACTTCATTAAACTATTATGCTTACCATCATTAATAACTAAATTTTTTACTTTTAAAAACTGATTTTGGCCTACAACATTATTATCGGCATAATCAGGATAAAACTTAAGGCTTCCTTCCCTCGGTTTATCCCCGCAATCAAATCCTGATAAGTCCCGGTTCTGCCGGGATGCCAGCCAGATGCCTACGGGTTCATTCACAAAGGTATTGTTGCGAATAACGTTGTAGTCGCTGTGCTGCCAGCGGATCACGGATTTGCCAGTGCTGAAATGCTCGCCGCAGTTCTTATACAGAAACACACCCCCTGCCCCGTTGGATTCAAAACGGTTGCCTTCAATCAGGTTGTAAGCTGACGAATCGACGGCTAATCCTTCACGCTTCCCCTTGCCGAAACGCTCATGGCCGTTGTTGATAATCTGATTACCCACAATTTTGTTATTACGTGAGGAATGTTCCAGGTAGATACCGGACATATACGAATCACGGACAATCGAGTGGCTTAGCGTTGAGTGGGTGACGTAATCGTCAAAGTAAATTCCTACGCGTCCGCTGCCGCTCACTTCAACATTCTCAAGGGTGATCCGTGTGGGTGTCCGGCGGTAGTTCTCTTCGTGGTTCGGGCTGAGTTTATTGGCTGCGATGTCTGAAGTGATACGGATGCCGCTGCGGGTGAAGTGTCGCACTTTGCAGTTACGGACGGTGACATCGGATAATGGCTTACCCTTGCTGTTGATCAGTATGCCAAAAGGGCGTTCATTGTCCCCCTCCAGCACCGCTCCCCGGCAATCTAACGTGGTGTTGCTGCTGGTGATGATGACCGCTTCTTTATAAACGCAGTGAGGGGACAGCGTGGTGTTGCCGCGCACCTCAGGCAATTCGCACTCATGAGAGTGCATCGAGGGAACTGCACCGGCACAGGCAGAAAGAAATAAAGGCAGAAGAACAGCTAATGAGAAATATGCACAGGGTGGAACTGATAAACGTTTTTGCATCTGTGCATATTCCTCTGCCTGTTTTTGAAGGTTAATCGTTATGAAGGCTGATGTTTGGTGTAATTCATAATCAGTTTCTGACTGATAAATACCGGGTGATATGGGTTATCAGTCGCTGTGGCGATATCCACTTTATTGCCACCATAAAATACGGCATTAATCTGCGTATTCTTCAGCAAGTATAGCCGGAACTGCTTAAACAGCTTCGCATCGGGTTTAAACCCTGACTGCCAGAACTGGTTCAGATGTCCCTGATACGTAATGCCTTTAATGTCATAGAGCGCGTTGCCCATCACTTTCAGCGGCTTGTTATGAATAAGCGCGGAGAGACCCGCGGTGCTGTTAATCGTGACTACGGCTTTCGAGTGGGTCAGCAGTTCCGGCATCGGCAGATCATGCACGTAGATCACACGGTCAGCGATGTCGTATTTTTTGCCAAGCTGGCGGATCAGCGGCCCGTATAAGCGGTGCCCTCTGTCCATCGGGTGATGTTTGATCACCAGATACTCAGCGGAAGGGGCTTTTTTGGCAAACGAGTGCATCACTTCATTGATGTAATCACGCACATCCTGATACGGGCTGTGATTGCGGATCTGACTGTCGTTATATACCTGCAAAATGGCCAGATAATACCGCTGATCCAGATCCGTCTGCAGTTGCTGCAAAATGTTGCGCTGGCGGAAGGCGTACAGCTTTTTACGCCAGGCAGCACGGGTCCAGCAGCGCGCCTCATACCACGGCGAGAAGGATTTGTGATGGC
>Ga0207655_1001336_pt1 | contig 23242 bp, 24 predicted proteins | sample KBSM44metaG_FD_184398 | JGI IMG/M metagenome (GOLD analysis project Ga0207655, IMG submission 184398) | Miscanthus rhizosphere microbial communities from Kellogg Biological Station, Michigan, USA - KBS M4-4 metaG (SPAdes) (version 2) | ecosystem: Host-associated > Plants > Roots > Rhizosphere >... | reverse complement strand
ATCCCAGCTGAGGGGCAGACCAAGCTGATCAACGAATGGCGACGCAAGCCGTTGAACCGGCTGTTCGTCGACCCGCTTAACCCGGCAGTGCTGATCGCCGAGCAGGTCATTCCGGCCGATGAGGGCGGGCGCTGGATCCGCGAGATCGGCCTGTACGACGCGGACGGCGATCTGGTGGCCGTAGCCAACTGTGCGCCGAGCTTCAAGCCGCTGCTCTCACAGGGCTCGGGTCGCACGCAGATCGTGCGCATGAACTTCATCGTTACCAGCACTGGCAACATCCAGCTCAAGATTGACCCGGCGGTGGTGCTGGCCACGCGTGCATTTGTTGAGGAGGCGATTCTGGAAGTGCTGCCGAAGAACAAGACGCCGGGTCAATATACGCGTGTCAAAGTCAATGATCGCGGGCTGGTGGTGGAGGGTGATAACCCGAACACACTGGCAGGCATGGGTATCACCGACACCTACACCAAGACGCAGATCGAGGCGATGATTGCCCAGGCCTCGGCGTTGCCCGTCGGCGTCATGGCACCGATCCCTGTCGACAAGATTCCGCCCGGGTTTCTGGAGCTGGACGGCTCGGTTAAGAGCATTGCAGCTTATCCCGATCTGGCAGCGTTCCTCGGTACGCTCTACAACAAGGGTGATGAGGGCGTCGGCAATTTCCGCTTGCCGGAGACGCGCGCCGAGTTCCTGCGCGGCTGGGATCATGGGCGCGGGGTGGATGTTGGTCGAGCTATTGGCAGTAGCCAGCTGGGTCAGGTGGAGTCTCACGATCACGCTACTCGTTCGGGATTGGGCATTACTGGCTCTGGCAGTAATGCGTTGGTGGCGTATGCGAACACGACAGTCGGAACTCCGCTGTCGACCGGCGCGATGTCCTTCTATGGTGGGAATGAAACCCGCCCACGCAACTTGGCGGTGATGTGGTGCATTAAGGCCTGGAACGCGCCGATCAATCAGGGAAATATCGACATTCAGGCGCTCGCAGCACTGGCGACGCAAGCCACGGAGGTCAAGCTCGGAACGGCCAAGATCGCCACTCAGACGCTGACCGACTCCGGCGCGGATGACGCGACTATCGTTACGCCGAAAAAGCTGCGCTGGGGGTTCCAGATTCTCAAGGCTGCAAACGGCTATATCGTTTTCCCTTCGTGGCTGGGTGGCTTGATTATTCAATGGGGCAGCGCTCCTGTGCCGGCGAGTTCGTCGACCGCTTTTAGCCTGCCTATCCCATTTCCTAACAACTATTTCGCTGGGGTGTGTCAAAGCGGAACGTTGGGCATGGCCACGAACTACACAACCGGGTTTGGCATGCGTCCGGTGGGTCGTGACAAGGCTGAATTCCAGAACAATTACAGTGGTTCGCTAATCACGCTCAATTACATTGTCATTGGGAACTGAGGAGTCAAAAGTGTCCGACAAATTCGTAGCGTTCAATGCCGACGGCACGCTAGGGAGTCGTTTGATTCAAGGGGTTCATGCGATCCCGGAGGGGGCCACTGCGATTGATGAGGCCATGTGGTATCGGGTAACTCAAGAGGTGGATGGTGTGTGGCGCCTAGTGGGTGGCGAGCTGGTTAAGCAGCCGTTTCCCGAGGTGCTGCCGGACTATGCGCAATTGGTCGCACTGGAGCGCTACAAGCGCGAGGCCACTGGTGTACAGGTTGATGGCCTGCAAATCGAGACTACCCGCGACAGTCAGGCGCTTATCGCCAGTACCGGATTATCCGCCGTCCTCGATCCCGAATACCGCTGTAACTTCAAGACACTGACCGGCTTCGTCGAGATCGGTGCTGCGCAGATCATCGAAATTGCCAAGGCGGTGCGGACGCATGTACAGGCGTGCTTCGACCGCGAACTGTCGCTGTTGCGCGCCATTGAGGCGGGCGAGTATCGCGACGACATGCTGTCGGAGGGCTGGCCGAATTCATCGCCGCCCGAGCCTGTCGAACTGCAATAGACGCCCCGCACTGACGGGGCGTTTTCTTTTCCGTCACGCATAACACCAACACCCTCACAGCCTCGCTTATGCGGGGCTTTTCGTTTTTGGAGAACGAACTTTATGAGTTTCTTTCATGGCGTCACGACCACTTCGGTCGATACCGGGGCGCGTACGATTTCGTTACCGTCCTCCTCGATCATCGGCCTGTGCGACACCTTCACCCCTGGACTGCTCGGCGGCGGTACCGCCAAGGCCGGCGAACTCAAATTGATTACCACCGAGCGTGAAGCCATCGCCGCCTTTGGTGCGGGAGCTGCGATCACGAAGGCCTGCCAAGCGATCTACACCAAGGCCAAGGCGGTGATCGTCGCCATCGGTGTGCCGAAGATGGACGACCCGGCGCTGCAGACCTCGGCGATCATCGGCGGCGTTCTGGTCTCAGGTCAGCGTACCGGGCTGCAGGCGCTGCTTGATGGCAAGAGCCTGTTCAACGCTCAGCCGCGATTGTTGATTGCACCAGGTCATTCGGCCACTCAGGCGATAGCCACGGCGATGGACGGTCTGGCGCAAAAGCTGCGGGCCATCGCCATCATCGACGGGCCGTGCACCACCGATGAGGCCGCCATGGCCTACGCCGACAACTTCGGCAGCCGCAACCTGTTCATGGTCGACCCTGGCGTGCAGTTCTGGGACACCGATGCCAGCAAGACCGTTGATGCGCCGGGATCGGCATGGACCGCCGGTCTGTTTGCCTGGACGGATGCGACCTACGGCTTCTGGGCCTCGCCGTCGAACAAGGAATTCACCGGCATCACCGGCACCACTCGCGCCGTCGAATACCTGGATGGAGACGAGACCTGCCGGGCCAACCTGCTCAACAACGCGAACATCACCACGATCATTCGCGACGACGGTTACCGGCTGTGGGGCAACCGCACCCTGTCGAGTGATCCGAAATGGGCGTTCGTCACCCGCGTGCGCACGCTGTTCATCCTCATGGACGCGGTGCAGGCCGGGCACAAGTGGGCGGTCGACCGTTCGATCACCAAGACCTACGTCAAGGACGTCACCGACGGCTTGGAAGCATTTATGCGCGACCTGAAAAATCAGGGCGCGGTGATCAACTTCGAAGTGTTCGCCGATGAAGAGCTGAACACGGCCAGTCAGATCGAGCAGGGCAAGGTGTTTTGGCGAATTCGCTTTACCGACGTACCGCCGGCCGAGAACCCAAATTTCCTCTTCGAAGTCACCAACCAATGGATGACCGAAGTGCTTGAAGCCGCCTAAGGAGGCCTCCTGATGAAACCTGAAGTTTTGTCCAACTGCGTGGCGTTTATCGACGGCGTTAGTTTCTCCGGCGATGTGCCAAGCCTGACCTTGCCCAAGGTCGTGCTGAAAACCGAAACCTACCGGGGCGGCGGCATGGCCGGCGAGATCGAAATCCCGGTCGGTGTCGAAAAACTCGAAAGCGGATTCACCACCAACGGCGTGCGCCGTGAGGCGTTGAAGTGGTTCGGGCTGTCCGACCGCACGGCCTGCAATGCCGTGTTTCGGGGGACGTTCAAAGGCCTCCAGGGGAAAGTCACCCCGGTGATCGTCACCATGCGCGGCGGCCTGAAAGAGGTCGACATGGGCGACTGGAAGGCCGGTGAAAAAGCCGAGATCAAACACTCAATGGCATTGACCTACTACAAGCTCGAGGTCGGCGGCCGGCTGATCTACGAGATCGACATGGTCGGTATGGTGCTGGTGATCGACGGTGTCGACCAGCTCGCAGACGAACGTTCGGCCCTGGGCCTTTAAGGAAAACAAACCATGAAGCAAGACATTCAATCGACTACTGAAACGCCGCTCCCTAAATGGCTTCAACTGTCCGACGACGGCTTTCGGATTAGCCTCAAGTACCCAACCGAATTGTCCGGTGTGACCGTCGACACGCTGATGATGCGCGCGCCCTGCGTGCGGGATGTTCGGGCGGCACAAGCGTCGTCCAACGGTGACGCGGAGCAACGTGAAATGTCGCTGTTCGCTTCGCTGACCCAAACCCCCGAAGCGGATCTGATGGGACTGAAAATGGTCGACTACCTGCGCCTGCAGGCGGGCTATTTTCGCCTGGTCACGGACGAGTAAATGCGACGGCTCAACGTTGAAGCTCCTGGCCAAACGCATGGCCAAAGAAACCGGATTCTCGGCAGCTGAGATCACGGTCATGCCCTTCAACGAACTGGTGTGGTGGCTCTCTGACTGAGCCACCGCTCAACACTTTCCGACGCATAAGGCACGCTCATGGCGAAGAACCTCGCGCTTGGCTTTGTCATTGGCGGCGCCGTCGATCCGACGGTAGGCAAAGCGTTCAAGGACGTCGAAAGCAAGATCAAACATCTGGACTCGGTGGGCAGCAAGGCCCGAGTCCTGCAGAACACCATCGGCGACACCATGCGTTTGCGTGATGAATGGCGCAAGGCGCACACGACCGGTGCTGAGGGCGCCGACAAACTACTAGCCAAGTACGAAAAGAACCTCGCGCTGCTCAAGAAACAGGGCGTCGAGGTCGGACGGTTGAGCAAGGCTTACGCCACCATGGGCCGTGTAGTCGCCGGTGCCGAACTCAAAGCTCTCGGCCACCGGCAGATCGAGGAGGGCCGGTCCGGCCTGAAAAGCACCCTCGGTCAGGCTGGTGCGCTGACCGCCGCTGCAGCCATCCCGACCAAGGTCAGTGCCGACTACGGGGCGATCATTCGTGACATCGCCATCAAGGCCAACATTGCCAACTCACCGGAAGAGGCGCAGTTGTCTAAGACCGTGATCGACACGTCGCGTGATACCGGCATGGCACGCAATCAGGTGGCCGAAGTGATCAACGCCTTGGTAGGTGCCGGCATGGAGCTGGACAAGGCGCTGGCCTACGCCCCAACGGCGGCCAAGTTTGCCATCGGCCAAGGATCGGAAGGCACTGAAACGGCCAAGATGATCAACGCCCTAGGACAGAACGCCAAAATCACTGACCCCAAAGTGATGGAGAAGGCGTTGGAAGCTATCGCCTATCAGGGTCAGGCAGGCAGCTTTGAAGCGGTCGACATGGCCAAATGGTTACCCGAGTTGCTGGCCGGAATGGGCAAGCTGGGCATCACCGGCATGGACTCGGTGACGCAGCTGGGCGCCATGCTTCAGGTGCAGATGAAGACGGCCGGCGGTTCGGACGAGGCCGCGAACAATCTCAAGAACTGGATGGAAAAAATCGGTTCCGGCGAGACGGTCGACGCCTATAAAAAGGCCGGTATCGACTACAAGGGCTCGATGCAGACTGGTTTGCAAAACGGCATGTCGACACTGGAATCCAGTTTTGCCCTGGCCCAGAAGTACATCCAGGCGACCGATCCGAAGCGAGCTGCCGAAATGGCCAAGGCCACGGCCGCGATCAGCAAAGAGGCCGATCCCGAGAAAGCCAAGGCCATGATGAAATCGCTGGAGGAGGCTTTGCGCACCGGTGACCTGTTCGCCGACATGCAGGTGAAAGCAGCCTTGACGGCGTACATGCAGAACAAGGATCTGTACAACCAGTTGAAAAAAGACTCGGCCGGGGCCACCGGGATCCTCGACAAGAACCTCGCTGAGCGCCGGCAGACGTCTGCGCAAAAGTGGTCCGAGATGGCCCAGTCCATGGACGACGCCATGCGCAGCATCGGCGATGCGATCCGGCCGGTCACCGACGGCGTGGCTGACGGCATCAACAACGTCAGCCGTAAGCTGTCGGTTTTTGCCGATGAGTTTCCACGGGTCACGCTCGGCATCGGCACGGCGGTGGCTGGACTCATCGCGCTCAGAGGCGTGGTCAATGCCTACAAAGTGGGCAAGGGCCTGATGAACCTTGGGCGTGGGACCTTGATGGGCAACTCGAATATTCCGCAAAAGGTGATCGTCACCAACCTGCCAGGGGCTGGGGGTGGGCTGGATACCGGCGACTTGGATGGCGGCGATGGCAAGAAGAGCAAAGGTGGTAAGGGCGGCGGCAGCGGAGGCGGTGGGCGCGGCGGCAAAATCGCCGACGGCGTCAAGGGGCCGGCGATGCTCGCGCTCGTCGACGCCGGTTTCAAAGCCTATGACACCTACCAGAATGCCGAGACTCAGGACGAAAAGGCCGAAGGCTACGGTGAGGCAGCGGGTGGACTGGCAGGTACTTTGGCCGGCGCGGCCGCCGGTGCTGCCATCGGTACGGCGGTCCCGATTATCGGCAACATCGTCGGCGGCTTGATTGGCGGATACCTCGGTTACATGGGCGGCGATGCGGCGGGAGGTTTTCTGGGCAAAAAACTGTTCGGCACCGACGAGTCGCTCAAGCGCGTGCCGGACGCCGGGCCATTGATGATGGCCAATGCCGGAAAAAGCCTGCCGCCGGTGATGGGCGACATTGCCAAGTCCTTCGAACCCAAGGCAGCCTCTGGTGCATTGGCTCCTGCTGCAATGGGCGATGTGGCCCGGTCGTTGGCGGCGCCCGCCAGTGCCCCGGTCCCGCCTGCGCTGCTGGCCGCACCAACGCCTGTCGCCAGATCTGAGGCGCCGAAGATGGAACAACGGGTCGAGATCTCGGCACCGCTGCATATCACCGTGCAGGGCGATGCCAAGGATCCGGCGCAGATGGCGCGGGAGCTGCAGCCCTTCATCGCGCAGCAAATGCAGCAGGCCACGCAGCAGCTGCAGAACCGCAAACTCTACGACGAGCCGCATGTGTAAGGAGGGCTCATGGCCTACATGGAACAACTGCAGTCAGGGCTCAAGCAACTGGCAGCGGCAGGGGAGACCGGTCGGCGTAACCTGGACGGCATGATGGGACCGGTCAACGGCGCGATCAGCGAAATCAGCGGCGCCGCCTCGGAGCTGGAAGGCATCCCGATTGTCGGTCCGGCAATCGGGGAAAAGCTGCAGCGTGTGATGCGCGGGGTGAACGCCGCCCAGGCCAAGGTTGGGCAGGTGGTGGCCACCTACAACAAAGCCACGCGAGCCGTATCACAGATCGATGAGCGCATGGGCCAACTGAAGGAACAGGCTGCCCGGGCGTCGACCGCGATCAACAAGATCGCCGGCAAGGTTAGCCCGTCGCTGGGCAACATCCTGCCCACCGGGGCACTGGCCGGTGACGCGACACCGGTACCGGAAGCAGTGAAGCCGTTCCCGCACCTGCTGATCGTGCAGCCGTTGGATCCGAAGGCGGTGCCGTATTACTTCAACCTGGATACCGCCGCCTTCGATGAGCTGCGGCGCTCTACTGAATACCGCTGGGCCTCACAAGAACGCCTGACCCGGCGACCGGCGCAACAAGCGGTGGGCATCGGTGAGGAAAAGATCACCCTCAAGGGCGCGATCTTTCCGGGCTTTAAGGGGGGCATCAAGCAACTGGACACTTTGCGCAGCCTGGGCGCTCAGCAGCTGCCGCTGACACTCACCACTGGCTATGGCGACGTGCTCGGTACCTGGTGCCTGAAGACCGTCGATGAAGAACAGAACGCGCTGCTGCAAGGCGGTATCCCGCGCAAGCAGGCGTTTACATTGGAGTTTTTGCGTTATGGCGATGACCTGCAGAACGTCTGACGGGGATCTGCTCGACACCCTGTGTTACCACGCCTATGGGCATCTCAGCGGAACGGTGGAAGCCGTTCTCGATGCCAATCAGGGCTTGGCCGATGAGCCTCAACCTTATCGGGCTGGTATTGTGATCGAGTTACCAGATCTGCCCCCGCCGTCGGAGGACGGCATCGCGCTGTGGAATTGATGAACTACAGTTCCGACGTAGCACTTGCCGCTCCTTTAGTTTCATCCCCTTCAAAGCCCGCCCTGCGCGGGTTTTTTTTTGGAAAAAATCATGACTCCGATCTTTCGTGTTGTGGCCGATGGCGCCGACATCACTCAACGGATCAATGACCGTCTGCTGCAGTTGAAGACCACCGACAAGCCAGGTATGGAATCCGATGAGTTCGAATTGCGCATCGACGACCGTGACGGCGCGGTGGTGCTGCCTCCGCGCGGGGCCAACATCGAGATCTTCCTCGGCTATGCCGAAACCAAGCTGACCCGTGTGGGCCGTTACGTCGTCGACGACATCGAGTTGTCCGGTCCGCCGGACACATTGGTGATCTCGGGCAAGGCCAGCGACATGCGCAGCAGCGGCAAGACAACACGCAGCGGCAGCTGGGAAAATGTGCCGTTGTCGCGGATCGTCGCCGACGTCGCCGCTCGCAATGGCTGGCAGGCGGTCTGCCCGGTGCAGACCAAGGTGCCGCGTGCCGATCAGCTCAATGAGTCAGATTTCAACTTCATCACGCGCCTGGCCAAGCAATACGACTGCACGGCCAAGGTCGCCGACGGCAAACTGTTGGTAATGTCAAGGCAAGCTGGGCAGAGCGCTTCGGGCAAGGCGTTCGGGGTGGTGACGATTCAGCGCCGGGATGTCAGCCGCTTTCAGTTTCGGCTCGGCGACCGCAACACCCACAAGGCCGTGTCGACCAAGCACCAGGACAAAAAGACCGGCAAGCTCGCCGTGGTCACCCTCGACAACGATGAATCGCCGGATGGTTTGCCGCCAGTGCACACCGACAGGCACATCTACCCGAACAAGTCAGCCGCAGAAGCGGCAGCCCAAGCGCGTCTCACCGCGTTCAACCGCTCCACCGCCGGTGTCCGATTGGAGATGGCAGGGCGCACCGACCTGTTTGCCGAACGATCGATCAACGCCCAGGGCTTCAAAGTCGGTCTCGACGGCGAATACCTAGTCGACTCGGTGGAGCAGGTTTTTACCCAAGCAGGCTGGAGCACGACGGTCGAGTGTAACGGCGGCAAGAAGGGCAAGGCGAAAGCCAAAGGCAAAAAGAAAACGCCGGCGAAGGATCTGAAGGTTGTTCAGATCAAGCAGTAGTGCCGAAGTCCCACAACCGAGGAGAACCCCATGTCACTGACAGAACAACAGCTGCAACGCATCATGCCCAACGCCCGCCGCCAAGCGGGCGTTTTTGTTTCTGCGCTCAATGCGGCGATGGTCCGCCGGCAGATCAACACACCGCTACGCCAGGCCGCATTTCTCGCCCAGGTCGGGCACGAATCCGGCGAATTGAATTACGTGCGTGAGCTTGGCGGCGACCAGTACTTGAGCAAGTACGACACTGGCACTCTGGCCGCGCGGCTGGGCAACACGCCCGAGGCCGACGGCGATGGCCAGCGCTACCGTGGTCGTGGGCTGATTCAGATCACCGGCCACAACAACTATCTGCGCTGCAGCTTGGCGCTGTTCGGCGACGAGCGTTTGCTGCGCACGCCGGAGCTGCTGGAGCTGCCGCAGTGGGCCGCCGAGTCGGCCGCGTGGTTCTGGTGGGTTCGTGGGCTGAATGCTCTGGCGGATCAGGGCGCGTTCGAGGAGATCACCCGCAAGATCAACGGCGGCCTGAATGGTCTGCAGGAGCGTCTGCAGTTGTGGGAGCGGGCGAGGGCGGTGTTATGCGCCTAGGCGAAAAGATCCCGGTGCCGTATCGGCTGTTTGGCAAAGTGGTGCTGCTGACCACTCTGGTCGGCGGATCCGCTGCTATCACCTGGCAAGTGCAGGATTGGCGCTACGGCAAACAACTCGCCGAACAGGCCCGCCTCCACACTGAAGCCCTCAATCAACTGGCCCTGGCCTCGGCCGCGCAGCAGCGTGCCGAACAAAACAAACGCCTCGCGCTCGAGCAGCGCCTGGCTACCAGTGAACAAACCCATTACCGAGCCTTGAGCGATGTCCAACGTGATCAGGATCGCCTGCGCGACCGCCTTGCCACTGCTGATCTGCGCCTGTCAGTCCTCCTCGATGCCACCACCGGTGCCGGCAACGGATCGATGCCAACCGCCACCACCACCGGCAGCGTGGTTCATGGCACCACAAGAGCCGAACTTGACCCAGCGCATGCTCAACGAATTATCGGCGTCACCAACGACGGCGACCGGGGGCTGATTGCCCTCGCGGCCTGTCAGGCATACGCCAAAGAAGTATCAAAACCGAAGTGAAAAAGAGCGGCCGGTCCGGATGCGTCAACATTCAGAACGGCCGCCGTCCCTGCAGATGGTCCCTGCAAGTCCAGCCAAGGCTCTTGCTCCGTGCACAAAGCGCGGCGAGCCTAGCACCTGTTTATCCATACAGTAAAGGTCTTGCTTTCATGTCTACACCCATCATTCCTTGGATGGGCGGCAAACGCCGCCTGGCCGACCGCCTCATTCCGCTTTTTCCGCCGCACGAATGCTACGTCGAAGTCTTTGCCGGCGGTGCCGCGCTGTACTTCATGAAGCCGCAACCATCGCCCGTCGAAGTTCTCAATGACATCAACGGCGACCTGGTCACGCTTTACCGTGTCGTGCAGAACCACCTCGAAGAGTTCGTGCGCCAGTTCAAATGGGCGCTCAGCTCGCGGCAGGTGTTCGAATGGCAGAAAATGACCCGCCCCGAAACCCTCACCGACATCCAGCGCGCCGCCCGATTCTTCTACCTGCAGCACCACGCCTTCGCCGGCAAGGTCTCGGGGCAGACGTTCGGTACGGCGACCACCGCCCCGGCCATCAACCTGCTACGCATCGAGGAAAACCTCTCGGCCGCATGGCAGCGCCTGTCCGGCACCTACGTCGAAAACCTCCCCTGGCTTGAATGCGCGGAACGCTACGACCGTGCCCACACCTTCCACTATATGGATCCGCCTTACTGGCAGACCGCCGGCTACGGCGTGGACTTTCCTTTCGAGAACTATGAACGGATGGCCGACTTCATGCGCCGCTGCAAAGGCAAAGTGATGGTCAGCATCAACGACCACCCGGACATCCGCCGTGTGTTCGAGGGCTTCCACTTTGAGACTCTGGACATCCGCTACACCACAGCCAATCAGCGGCAGGGGAAGGCCGAAGTCAGTGGCGAGCTGGTAATCATGAACTGGGAGCCGGTAGCGTTGGGTGGGTTGTTCTGACGGATGCTGGTTGTCATTTCTTTAGTTCCCGCCCTCCCGTTTATCCGATATTTCCTCCAGAAATTGACCGAGTGCCGTTCTGAACGTTAACTGTATATTCGTACAGTATCGGAAGTCGTGCGTCATGAGCTTTTCAATCCTAGGCCCTATTGCTGTGGCCGGTCGGAAATTACCTCTTTGTCTTTTTCGGGTGCCGGCAGGTTTTCCTTCGCCGGCAGCGGATCACATCGAAACCCACATCTCACTCGACGAAGTACTCAACATCCGGGCTCCGCATGTTTATTTGGTGAAAATTGCCGGAGAGAGCATGCAGGGGGCAGGAATCTTTGACGGCGATTTGGCGGTAGTGGATCGTTCATTGGAGCCGGCTCACGGGCATATTGTTGTTGCGCTGCTTAACAATGATCCGCTTTGCAAGCGGCTGTGCATCCGTGGAAAAGAGGTGATCCTCCTGTCCGAAAATCCCAAGTATCCACCGCGTTACGTGCTGGAAGGCGATGAATTGGCGATCTGGGGCGTGATCATTGGTAGCGTGCGCAGTCATGTCTAGGCAGGTGCCGGTGTTCGGCCTGATCGATTGCAACAGTTTCTACGCCAGCTGCGAGCGAGTGTTCCGTCCTGACCTGGCAAAGGTCCCCATCGTTGTCTTATCGAATAACGACGGCTGTGTCATTGCCCGCAGCTACGACGCCAAGCCATACGTAAAGATGGGCGAGCCGTACTTCCAGATCAAACACAAGCTCAAGCAGCACGGCATCGTCCCGTTTTCCTCGAACTACGCGCTGTACGGTGACATGAGTGAGCGCGTCATGACGCTGATTGAGTCCATGGTGCCCGCGGTCGAGATCTACAGCATCGATGAAGCCTTTGTCGAACTCACCGGCATCAACGATTTGGACGGCCTTGGTCGAAAAATTCGGAGTCAGGTGTTGAGGTGCGCTGGCATTCCAGTCGGGGTTGGTATTGCTCACACCAAGACGCTGGCCAAGCTGGCCAACCATACGGCCAAGCGCCTTCAGGCGCAGACGGGCGGTGTCGTCAATATTTGCGACCCAACTAAGCGTGACTGGGTATTGCGCAACACCGACGTTTCAGAGGTGTGGGGTATAGGGCGTCGAATGAAAGCGCACCTGGATACGATGGGAATCAAGAGTGCGATGGATCTGGCAAAAGCTGATCCTTGGACGCTACGCAAAAACTTCAGTGTGGTGGTCGAAAAGACGGCGCGCGAACTGGCCGGCACCCCCTGTCTGGAACTGGATGACCCCGATCCTCCGAAGCAGGAGATCTGCTGCAGTCGAATGTTCGGCACCCGGCTGACGGAACTGGCACCGATCAAGGAGGCGGTGGCCACATACATGATGCGAGCCTCAGAAAAGCTCAGGGCGCAAAACTCGCTGTGCAAGAAAGTGCGCGTGAGCATCCGCACCGGGATGTTCAATCCTGAAGAAGCGAAGTATGCCAATGGTGTGGTGATCGATATGCCTTATCCCACAGACGATGTCCGGCTCCTGACCAAGGTCGCAGTTGATGCGCTGGATCGGGTATATCGCCCTGGTTTCAAGTACAGCAAGGCGGAGGTATTGCTGATGAGCCTGTGTCAGCCAGGCCAATACACGGATGATCTGTTTGCGGTTTCTCAACCGACCGAATCTACCAGGGTGATGGCCGTACTGGATCAGATCAACGAACGGTGGGGAAGGGGGACGCTGCGAGCGGCGAGTGTCCCTAGTAGCCCAGCGTGGGCCATGCGGCGTGAAATGATGAGTCAGAGCTACACGACTCGCTTGGACCAATTGTGGACGATCAACTGTAGGTAGTAAATCGTCCGCTATCGGCCAGAAGCGGACGTTCGCAAGCGAAAGCTAATGGCCAAAGCTGACTGTGGCTAGGCATTAGCGCTTGCATAACATTGCGAGCTGCATGTATGCAAAAAGATGCCTGCCCTTGGGACATTTCGGAGACGCCAGCCTCGACGCTTTGTCGTTTTATGACACTTGCGATGGGATGACGTGGGGTATGTGGGTATGATACAGCCCGGACGGATCTCCCAGAGCACGGTCGAAATGGACAGGTTGACTGCCGAAAAACGCAGTTGGCTCATGAGCCGCATTAAAGCTAAGAATACCCAGCCGGAGCTCGTTGTTAGACGGCTGATTTTCGGCATGGGTTATCGCTATCGCCTGCATGATAAGCGCCTTGCCGGCCATCCTGACCTTGTTTTTCCTGGTCGGAAGAAAGCGATTTTTGTCAACGGCTGCTTTTGGCATGGGCACGTCGGATGCCGCTACGGGCGGCTACCCAAAACGCGCGTAGAGTTCTGGTTGGCTAAAATTGAGCGGAACCAAGCGCGAGACAAAGAAAATATTGCATCGCTCGAAGCCAACGGTTGGCGTGTGCTAACAGTCTGGCAATGCGAGTTGAAATTTATCGATTTATTGGCGGCTAGACTAAATGAATTCATCGAACACGATTAAGACACGACCTATTGGCATCGATCTATTTGCAGGTGCTGGCGGGATGTCCCTCGGTTTCGAGCAAGCCGGGTTCGACGTAGCTGCAGCGGTCGAAATTGATCCCGTTCACTGTGCGACACACGAATACAATTTTCCAAACTGCAAAACGATTTGCGCAAGCGTTACCGACGTGAGCGGAATCGAAATCCGTCGTCTCGCAGGTTTGGGGGATAAGGAAATCGACGTCGTATTTGGCGGTGCTCCATGCCAGGGCTTTTCGCTGATCGGCAAGCGTGCCTTGGACGACCCAAGAAATCAGCTGGTTTTCCATTACGTCAGAATCGTCGAAGAGCTGCAGCCGAAATATTGTGTATTCGAGAATGTAAAAGGACTGACCCTGGGAAAGCATTCCGAATTTCTGAAAGAATTGATCGCTGCCCTTGGTGACGCCGGCTATGACGTGGTTCTTCCATATCAAGTGCTAAACGCCGCACATTACGGCGTGCCACAGGATCGCAAACGGCTCTTTTTGATGGGGACGCGACGTGGGCTCAAAGCTCCAGAATATCCGACTCCTCTAGATCATGGAGTAACGGTGCAAGAAGCTATTGGTGATTTGCCCGACGCGAATAGCTTCGGCGAGCTGTTAGCTAGCGATGCAGTCAGGGCAAAATGGGCGACAGACTCGGTCTATGCTCAACGACTCCGTGACCTTCAAGCAGATCCGAGCGACTTTAGTTATAAACGAATCTTCGACCGCGATCTCCTGACCTCTAGCCTACGGACAGAGCATACTGCATTGTCGCAAGAGCGCTTCATGGCTACAGAACACGGTAAAACCGAACCTGTTAGCCGTTTTCGTAAGCTGCCACCTGATGGCCTCTGCAATACCCTTCGTGCAGGGACGGACAGTGCCCGCGGCGCCTTTACCTCCCCAAGACCTATACACCCTTACCTGCCACGTGTTATCACCGTTCGGGAAGCAGCTAGATTGCATTCCTTCCCGGATTGGTTTCGTTTCCACGCAACCAAATGGCACGGCTTTCGTCAAATAGGCAACAGCGTTCCACCCTTGCTAGGGCGCGCAATCGCCTCATCGATAATATCTGCACTTGGTGTACAACCTATAAAGCCTACAAGAATTCTTGAGCAAGGTTCAAACACGCTTCTCGGTTTTGATATGGGTACAGCAGCCCGGTACTTCGATGTACCTCGCGATACAATCGCCCAACGGACACGAAAAAATAGTGTCCCCCTTAGTTTGGAAGAATCTGATGCTTAAGGAAAAGGCACCACAGACAAACCGCTACAAGGCAATTATCGCCAAGATATTTGAAAATCATTACACTCCAGAAATGAGAGAGTTTGAGTTTTCGCGCGCAGAAATAATAGACATTGCTGCTGATCTAGGTATAGCTTTGCCAAAAAACATCGGGGATATAATTTACTCCTTTCGCTACCGCTATGAATTGCCAGAGTCCATTCTTGCGACCGCTGCAAGAGATATGGAGTGGATCATCAAGGGATCTGGCACTGCCTTGTATCGGTTCAAGCAAGTCAAACTTAACCGGATCATACCTAGGGAAGAGTTGATAACGGTAAAGGTGCCAGATTCAACACCAGAAATCATAGGCGCATATGCGTTAAGCGACGAGCAGGCGCTTCTAGCTAAGGTTAGATATAATCGCTTGATCGATATATTCCTCGGCATCACTGCGTACTCATTGCAAAATCATCTTCGTACTCATTTAAAGGCCGTAGGTCAAATTGAAATCGACGAAGTATATGTTGGCGTTGATAAGCATGGACGCCAGTTTGTCGTTCCGGTACAGGCGAAAGGTGGTAGTGATAAACATGGAGTTGTGCAAACGGACCAAGACATTGCGTATTGTCAGAGCAAATTTCCCGATCTACTCTGTAGAGCTGTGTCTGTTCAGTTCATGACAAATGGAAGAATTGCTATGTTTGAACTGATGGTTCAAGACGACGAAATTAAGGTTGTTGAAGAACGACACTATCAGCTTGTGGCTGCCTCCACAATTACTAATAATGATTTACGTACCTACTCATTGCATAGCGATTAAACTCTTTGCACTTCAATGTGGGAAGGGAGGTTAAGGGGGCGCCTCCCGCCACAGGTAATTGCATGGTGCGCGACGGCCTCATCAGTCCTACAACGAGCCCCACTGGAACTCTGCAGTCTCTGAGCGACGCATCCTCTAGAACGCTTTCTTTCCGCCATAGCCGTCATTTGTAATTGGTGGCAATCACACCAAGTGACATTGGAATGGCGTCTGCCGTAGAAGACATGAAAAATTTAGACTGACGTGAACCAAAACGTCATCGACAGCTTACTTCAAATCATTCGCTACACTCTCTCCCATCTTAGAACAGGCAACTGCCGCTGCCATTAATGCTTCAAGGGTAAATCGACGATAAAATTTGATGAAACCTAGGTAAAACGTGTAAGAAACGAAAATTATACTCAAAGACACCACCATAAACATAAGGATGCTGGCGCCACTGTATGCCAAATGCCAAACTGCAACCCAAAATAAGATCACGAAATAAAACGTCAATGTTCGCATCAGGCCAAATAAAGCAACATAGTTCTGCATCTTCGGAACGTGGTTCACGGAATGCTCAAGGGCAAAGTGATAAATAAACAAAAAATAATTTGTTTCTCTGATGGTTTCTTTTGGAGGGGCCTCAAGACCAGCAAACCTCGATAGAATTATCGCGGCCTTTCTCTTTATAATGGTTTTCATCATTGGGTCAAGCTCTTTATTGACTAGGTTTTTAATTCCAAAAACATAATTAACGAAGAAATCGACCGCACTTATTGGTAATAGAATAAACGCCACTGTCGCTCTAGCTGAGTTATTTTTTATATTGTCGCTACCTGATAAAAAATAGCTATCCTGATACATCCCAAGAAGTGTCTTTGATGGGAATCCGTACATCCAATTTAGATGCTTCTCCACTGTCATTGCAGATATGAAATTTATGAAGTGTCCGCTTATGTAAGCTAGTAGAATCAGCGGTGTGTAGAGCTCTACCCCTTTCAGATCAGCCACGCTCACAAACTTAAATAAGGCGCTGTCTTTTATTGCGGCATGAGACGATACACTGATTAGTAAATAAACAAACAGCGAGCCGGGTACGAAGTATCCAAGAAAATCATAAAACGAGAATGGATTTTGTTTAATTTCCATATTCTATTCCGCAATGACATTTTGGGGCGCCGATTAGGAGGCGTTATGAGAGCGTAGCACTGAATTACGCAAAAACTCGAGATCCTTAATTCTTGTTCAATTGATGCAGAGGCATCGCCTGATATTATGCGGTGCCAGCAGTTATCTTTTTCAGGATCGGTGGATAATCTATGAACGCAAAAGTCTCAACATCGTTTCTGTAAGGGCCGCTGCATTTGCTTCCCAGGCCTCCATGGACGTAACCGCGTTAACGATAATACTTTCTGCTGCGTACTCCGAAAACCGTTGGTTGTCCTCTCCATGCTGTGTCGACAAGGCGTGCTGGTCTTAGTCGCCCCTAGTTGTAAATATCTAGCTGACCGCTTTGGACCGGAAGCTGCCGCACACGCAATGCCGATTTTGGCCGATTGCTGCCTGCGAAGACGATATTAGGATTGCCGTATCCGCATAATCGCATCTGTGATCGCTTTTGCATTTGTGTCTAAGGTCCCCATAGCCATCACAGCGTTATCTGCAACCACTGCCGCGCCACTGGCTGCAAGCCAAACGGCAACCTCCTCGATTGCCGCCGCCAGTGCATGCTGGTTGTGCAGGAGCAACGTCAGGGCGTCAGCAGTGGCGATATTAGAAGCTGAGTTATTTGGCATGCGATCCATCCTGGAAATGAGGTGTTCGCGAAGCCTAGCTCATGCGGCCGCAGCAGAGAGGCACTTAGATACCGCATGCTTAAAAATTGCTACAACGCGCAGATGATTTGAGACTTCAGCCAATCAGTTGGGGGGGTAGGCGGGCTACTGCATCCAATCCATCATGGGCGCGACGGAGAAACGGCGGGAGAGTGGGGCGGGTGTGGCGGTGATTGAGGGCATTGGGGGTACGGAATCGGTGTGACTGGGAGGTGGGGGAGTTTATCAGGAATGACCGCTCGGGCTCAGTGATATCCGGCGGAAATACAACCTCATCAAGTGTGGGATTAAGCAAGACAGCCATGAAGTGGACTGATAGCATCGGGCTATCAACAAGAGTGAGGAAGGGATCCCATGCTGAAAAAACTCGCATCATCTGTACTTGTCGCCGGCGCTCTGCTTGCCTCCGCTCAAGGGGCTTTCGCCGAAGAAAAGCTGTTCAAAAACTACGTCTACCAAACCCCACTCGCCAAATTCACCGAAGCGGCCAGTTACTACGACTGCTCCGAAGACGTTGGCGGAACCGCGAGATGCATCGACGATGTGGATTTCCTGGAAGAGAAATTCACTGTCGCGCTCATCTTCTCGGGTGACAAGCTGATGATGGTTTCACTCATCAGCTCGTTTGATCAGAACCTGTACGTCAAAGCCATCGCGGGGCTTTCAAAATCATTCACGCTGGTTTCCATGAGCGATGAAAAGTCCATCCTGGATATGTTCGATACCGCGAGAAAGTCGAGAAGCACTGAAGAGCTGACGACGAAGATTTCCAATTTTGAACAGGTTGGTCTGGCGTCTGGGAATCTGACTTATACGTTTCTTGAAGGGTTGAACGCTAAAGGGCAGACCAATGCTGTTAGTGCGTTAGCTGCTGCGCCGGAAAATATTCGGTCCGCTGAGTTGGTTATGGTGGGGCAGGGGGCTGATTCGGGGATGATTATTCGGTTTACGTTTCCGCGGTTAGAGGCGAATAAAATTTTGGCTGAGGCTAAGAAGCCGGTTGAGTCGTTTTAATGAGTTGGTTGATTACTTCGTAGCACTTAGATGCGATGAGAACGGGATGATTCAGTTTTTTTGTGTGGGGGAGGTAAATGAATCTGCCCCATTGTCAAAGCCAAGCTTACCTACCTTCATTATTAAGGATAATTCATGATTAGTAGCGACCGACCGCCAAGACTTTTTATTTCGTACAGCTGGTCGACTCCTGACCATCAGCAGTGGGTAATGACATTAGCAACCGAGCTGAGAGAGTCTGGTGTTGATGTGATACTTGACAAGTGGGACCTCAGAGAAGGACATGACTCCATCGGTTTTATGGAGTCCATGGTGACCGATGAGAGTGTTACCAAAGTCATCATTGTTTCAGATAAGGCCTACGCAACCAAAGCAGATGGACGAGCGGGTGGTGTCGGTACGGAAAGCCAAATTATTTCAGCCAAAGTCTATGAAAGCTCTAAGCAAGAAAAATTTGTAGCCGTAGTTCCCGAGAAAGAAGATGGCAAAGCGTGGTTGCCTACATTCTATGGAAAGCGAATATATATTGACCTCAGCGAAGCTGAAAACTACTCAAAGAATTTTGAACAATTGCTCAGATGGATTTATGATCAACCTCTACATCTAAAACCAGAGATAGGCACACGCCCAGCATTTCTGACCGAATCATCTACAGTTTCGTTAGGAACCAGTGCTACACACCGGCGGGCGCTGGACGCAGTAAAGAATGGTAAGTCGTTCGCTGCTGGGGCTGTAGACGAGTATTTCCTAGCAGTGTCTGAAGGTTTCGAAAAACTTAGAATAAAAAAGGAAGCTGGAAAAGAGTATGACGAGCAGCTTGTTGAAAATATAGAATCATTTATTCCATATCGAAATGAAATTGTTCAGCTCTTGATTGTGATTGCGCAATATAATTCGCTGCCGGGTATCGACTTAAAAATCCATCGTTTCTTAGAGTCTTTGCTTCCTTACCAGGATCGACCTCCTGAAATAACTCAATACATGGAGGGGGATTTTGATAATTTCAAATTCATTATTCATGAGCTTTTTTTGTATACAGTTGCAGTATTCTTGAAATATGAAAGATTCGAAACGGTACAGGTGATACTTTTCACACCGTATTATGTTCATGAAAGAAGCTCCTATGGGCAGTCGGCTTTTGGGTATCAAGTATTTCGAGCATACGTTAGGATGCTTGATTATCGTAATCAACGTTTAAGCCTAGGCAGGCTTTCACTTGTAGCGGACCTGATGAAGAGTAGGTCACAAAATTCAGGCTTGGATTTTAATCAACTAATGCAGGCTGACTTCATACTTTTCCTCAGGGGAGCGCAGAATGGAGAACGTTGGTTCCCGGATACATTGGTTTACGCGAGCCACTCGTATAGTGCTTTCGAGATTTTTGCACGATCAATGTCCCAGAAATATTTTGATTCTGTCAAATTGCTTATAGGTGTTGCGAACAAACGAGAGGTTGGGGAACTGCTGTTGAATTTCAAGGGGCCGGAGTCGCAGCTACCTCGTTGGCAATTCGAAACTTTCAACCCTGAAATATTAATTGGGTACGAAATGCTCGGTACACGTAGCTGAAGGTTTCTCTCTCCCGTCGTAAGGTGTGTCTTTATAGAACGGGTAGTTTTATTTGCCATTTTTTAGCGATAAATAAATCCGTTCCTATTATTTTGAGACCTACCATCCCCTCCGGTGGGATGGTTGTATGTTGGGAGATTTATTAGGGTAGTGGGATGGAAATATAGGGAATAGTGTGTATGTATGTAGATATTGAGAGTAAAAATGTAGTTTCTGATGCTGGGAAAATTTTGGTGTATACAGTAAGTAATTTTATCCAGAGTATTTGTGAGTCAGATAATTGTTTTGTCTGTGGGGCAGGAAGGAGCGAAAAAGAGTTCAATGATGAACATATTATCCCTAGGTGGGTGTTGAAAAGATTCAGTTTGTTTGATGAAAAAATAACTCTGCCAAATGGAGTTCCGTTTCAATACGGAAAATATGTTATTAAGTGTTGCTCTGATTGTAATACGTTTTTGGGGAATAATGTGGAAAGCGTTATTGCAACTGGGTTAAATGGTAAGTATGAGGAGTCTCTGGTTTTTTTTAATGAAAATAGAGAGTTGGTTTTTGTCTGGTTGTGTTTGTTGGTGACTAAGACACACCTTAAGGATAAGTTTTTTAAATACGATATGCGTAAGCCTAATAAAATTGGTGAGATGTACAATTGGGAGTCGCTACATCACATACACTGCGTGGCTCGCTCAGTCTTCACCGGTTGTCGCATCAATCAATCGGTCATCGGTACGATGCTGTTGTTTCCATGCCATCAGTATGAGAATCTTGAATCATTTGACTATATGGATAGGTTCGATGCTGGAGTGGTTTCTGTTCGTCTAGGGGGATACTTTATATTGGCCGTTTTGAATGATCGAGGGGTAGTTAAAGAACTTCTAAAGTCTAGACTTGATAGGATTACTGGACCGCTTCAGGTGATTCAAGCTCGAGAGTTATTTGCACGAGCGTGCGAGGCGAATCTACGAATAAATGATAGGCCGCGTTACTATACTTTTAAGTCAAGGGGCGAAAGTTTTTTGCAGATCGATACAATACGCCAAAGTCGAATTTCAGTATCTGCTTTTCGCGAAGATGTTTTAGGTGCGTTTATGTATGGGTTAATCGACAAATTGTTGGTGTCGTCTGACAATCCGGTGTTTGGTGAAGAAACGAGATTGCAAAGGGAGGCTGTCAAGAATGGGCAGTGGACATATCTTTTTGACGAAGAAGGTAGGTTTTTAAATGGGCAATTGCAGTTTGTCAAATGAGTATGGTTGTCAGTTATAGAAAAGGGCCTGATATATTTTTGTAATGGGAAATGGGGCGGGTTCATAGAAAGGGGGAGGGTAAATTTATTTTTCATTGTGATTATTTACCATTTTTTTTACGATAAATAAATCTGTTCCATACTCTGCTAGAAGCCAGTCCCATTATGGGGCTGGCTTTAATCGACCCAACGAGTAAGGTGTTGATTAAGTTTGATTTTATTGTTGTATGGTTTGAGGTTTTAGATATATTGGCGTATTTTCAAACGATGCCACTCTGGTCAACGCCGATACGACAGTAAAGTGACCGTAGAACTCATGGATAACTGATATGGAAGAAGAGTAATCAGCTGATTCTGAAAGTTTTAAAAAATCAGCTCCTATTATCTTTACCTTGTAAATGTCATGGCTATACCCACTTTTGTTTTGTGACTTAAACTCCAAAATTTCTGCGACTGGACTATCGCCAAGAAGATAGTTTCTCCAATAATTTTTCATAAAAGCGAGCCCGTCATGAGCCCCCCCATCTTCGCGACGCTCTTCAAGATTCATGTAAAGATGGTTCATTCTGTAGTGGTCAAGGTTGATTTTTTTATTTGTCTTTTTGAATAAAACTCCATGAGTTAGACATTCAAAGAATGAGTTGAGCCTCTCTGAGTCGACTTGGAATTTATATCCATTATTTTTTTTGGATAAATCTTTGAATATTTTCTTAAAAAGAGACTCGTTATTATGCATTAACTGAGGTTTGACACTTGACTCAAAAACTTCAAGAGCATCACCTTTATCATTGGTTATGCAATTTACGCATATGTTTGCGAGCGCATATATGTCATCTTTTGTTTTTTCATTGTTGTGAGTCTTGCAGGATTTTACCGTCATTAAATTCGTTTTTTTTGAGTCCGGGAAAAATGATTTTGGAGGAATGTGTTCTTTCGTGTTGGCGTGGTTTTCGCATCCGGGAAAATAACATCTGGCCATTAGAAATATCTGCTCTCAGGAAGTTTTTGATTGTTATTTATTGACGCAGTGCCTAAATTAAGCCGCATGCTAATGCGGCTTGACTTGAATAAAATAACTAAAGAGTCACGCAGTATATATTTGGTTGTAACCGATCTGAGTCAGAATGTGTCCTCCGTCTCGCTCCTCCAAGATATTATCTTGGGTCAGTGCTGCTGCGGCTTTCTCGAAAGCACGCATTTGCAACGGGTTATATCGATTTGCATACTGCACAAAAAATGGTCGCACAGCTAGAGTGTGTCCTACTCTAGCGTTGTTAGACCGTAAGAAATCCAATACATCTGCTCTCACTTCAGCTATTGCTTGTACTTCACCGCCAGGATAAATGCGTGACAGTCCATTCTCGGTTAAGAAATAATTTCCTTCACGCTCTTCTAGGTAGCCGTCAGCGACTAGTGATTGAAGTGCTGGCACCACAGAGTCTTGTTCTGGTGGGGTGTAGCGTTGAACGCGCTGGGAATAGAACTGGCGTGCTGCGAGCGAGTGTCCAGCGTCGGCGCGGGACTCTGCCATAAACGAAAGAATGTCTTCTTTGACTCGATCCACGATAGCTCTCCATGTGTGTTTTAATATAACTCTATATGGCGCTTCAAAATGCACCAGATTGTGAACAATATGACTTGTAAGCCTGCGGGCTGCCTATGAATTGGGATGATGAAAAAAGTTGTTTGCTTTCTATACACCTTGCTTGCAAATCCCTTGGCTCATTGTGTTTAACCTAACGTAGGCTAACGTCGTTCAAGGCGGGTATCAATCCTCTCCACCATGATCAGCAACTTTTTTCGGCTTTACCCAGCAGCGATCAGTCTGAAGTCATCAACACGGCGAGCATCAGTTTGATGAACTCTCCGTTCTTTTCGATCCTTTTCAAGACGCCGCGTACGTTTCCGGTTACCTGAGTGCCATTCGGAGTGCCATTCGGGACACCCATTAGCCGGTCTCAAGTCAAGGTTAAAAGCCACCGCGCCCTGCAGTTTTCAACTGCAGGGTTTGCTCTCCAACTCAACCTGATCGGTTGAACCCGTCGAACCCGTTTCCTCTTCATTGGCTACGAACGAGTCGTGCCAGACACCCATTTGGATCAAGCGGTAGCGATACAACCTGCACCGCCCTGGCAGTTAACTGCC
>Ga0207655_1001335_pt1 | contig 23251 bp, 16 predicted proteins | sample KBSM44metaG_FD_184398 | JGI IMG/M metagenome (GOLD analysis project Ga0207655, IMG submission 184398) | Miscanthus rhizosphere microbial communities from Kellogg Biological Station, Michigan, USA - KBS M4-4 metaG (SPAdes) (version 2) | ecosystem: Host-associated > Plants > Roots > Rhizosphere >... | reverse complement strand
TTCCTGATGGTCACCAGCTTCCGTATCGATGCACTGACCACCGCTCAGGTCTATAGCTCGGTGATCCGCGAGGCCATCGACTGCGGCCTGCCGACCACCGTGGTGTGCTCCATCGTCGAAATGTCCGATGAGCTGCTGGTCAAGAGCCTCTGGAAACGCATGAACCCACCGACACGGGTCAAGCTCGACTTCGTGCGCATTCCCGGCACCGGCAAGCGCGACGGCCTGGCCTATGGTTTCCGCGCCATCTCCCGCCACCTGCCGGACGACCGTGCCGTGGTTGCCGTGATCGATGGCGACACCGTGCTGGCCGAAGGCGTCGTGCTCAAGACCGTGCCGTGGTTCCAGCTGTTCGGCAATGTCGGCGGCCTGACCACCAACGAGTTCTGCGAAGTGCGCGGCGGCTACATCATGAGCGAATGGCACAAACTGCGATTCGCCCAGCGCCACATCAACATGTGCTCCATGGCCCTGTCCAAGCGCGTGCTGACCATGACTGGCCGGATGTCGGTGTTCCGCGCCACCGTGGTCACCAACCCGGACTTCATCGCCGACGTGGAAAGCGACTCGCTGCAACACTGGCGCCTGGGCCGCTTCAAGTTCCTGACCGGTGACGACAAGTCGAGCTGGTTCAGCCTGATGCGCCTGGGTTACGACACGTTCTATGTGCCCGACGCCGCGATCCATACCGTGGAACACCCGCCGGAAAAGAGCTTCATCAAGGCCAGTCGCAAACTGATGTTCCGTTGGTACGGCAACAACCTGCGGCAGAACTCCCGCGCCTTGGGCCTGGGGATGAAACGCCTCGGCCTGTTCACGTCAGTGGTGCTGTTCGATCAGCGCGTGTCGATGTGGACGTCCCTGCTGGGCCTGACGGTGGCGCTCATCGCCACCTTCAAGTACGGCACCGCGTTCATCCTGGTTTACCTGCTGTGGATCGGCATCACCCGCCTGATCCTGACCCTGTTGCTGTCCTGTTCCGGTCACCGGATCGGCCCGGCATACCCGGCCATTCTCTATTACAACCAGATCGTCGGCGCGCTGGTGAAGATCTACGTGTTCTTCCGCCTCGATCAACAATCCTGGACTCGCCAGCCCACTTCTCTGACCCGTGATCTCGCCAGCTTTCAACGTTGGTTCAACACCTGGTCGTCTCGGACCATGACCTTCTCCGCCGGCAGCATCTTTGTCGCCGTGCTGCTGATGATGGTCTGACCGAACTCGCCTGAATTAACTAGGAAATCGCCCATATGAATACCGCCGTCAACAGCAACGTAGTGCACGAATCCGAAGCCCAGCGCCAACACGCCCGTGTGAAAATTCCGGCCAAGCTGCGTTTCTTCGGCCCTGACCGTACCCCGGTCGAAGCCCGGGTCATCGACCTTTCCGCCGGCGGCCTGGCGTTCAACGCCGGTCAGTTGCCGCTGAAGGTCGGCGATGTGCACAAGGCCCGCCTGCAATTCGTCATCGACAACCTCGGTCTGGCCATGGACGTGGAGTTGCAGATCCGCTCCGTCGACCGCCAGACCGGCCGCGTAGGTTGCCAGTTCCAGAACCTGGAACCCCGGGACATTTCCACCCTGCGCCACCTGATTACTTCGCACCTGGCCGGTGACATCGTCAGCGTGGGTGAAATGCTCGCAACCCTGCAACGCGACAACTTCACCAAGGCGCGCAAGGTCAAGGACGGCGGTCATGGCATGACCGCGCTCGGCCGTCTGAAAGCGGTGACCTTCAGCGCCGGTATCTTCGTGGTCGGCCTGGTGGCGTTCGGTTTTATCTTCAAATCGGTGTACGGCATGTACTTCGTCAGCCACGCCCAGGCTGGTCTGGTCAGCGTGCAAGGCATGAACATCACCATGCCGCGCGACGGCACCGTGCAGAGCCTGATCAAGGCTGACGGCGTTGCCGCCAAAGGCGCCCCGCTGGCGACCTTCAGCACCAGCATGCTCGACGTACTCAAAGGCCATCTGGACGAAAACCAACTGCAACCGTCCAAGGTTGAAGAGCTCTTCGGCAAGCAAATGACCGGCACCCTGACCTCTCCGTGCGATTGCACCGTGGCCCAGCAACTGGTGGCTAACGGTCAATACGCCAACAAAGGTGACGTGATCTTCCAACTGGTGCCACGCAATACCGAAGCCAACGTTGAAGCACGCTTCTCCTATCGCCAGTTCGGCGACGTGCGCCCAGGCACCACGGTCAGCTTCCAGATCGCCGGCGAAGACCAGACCCGTACCGGCAAGATCGTCAGCAGCACCAGCCTGAAAAGCGAAGACCTGTCATCCGATATCCGCGTGCAGATCAAACCTGACGAGCCGCTGGACAGCGCACTCGCCGGTCGCCCGGCGGAAGTGAACAGCACCCGTGGCCCGAACCTGAACTGGCTGATCAACAAAGCCATGGCCGCCGGTCTTTAAACAGAGGACATGCCCGTGACGACTCCACAAATCCTCAGAACACCGCGCACCCACATAGGATCACTGTGTGCAGTTGCACTGGCCGTAAGCCTGGCCGGTTGCGCCGGCCTGCCCGACCAGCGCCTGGCCAATGAAGCCCTCAAGCGCGGTGATACCACGCTGGCGGCGCAGAACTATCAGCAACTGGCCGACCTGGGTTACAGCGAAGCCCAGGTTGGGCTGGCCGACATTCAGGTCGACAGCCGCGACCCGGCACAGATCAAAAAGGCCGAGGCGACTTACCGCGCCGCAGCCAGCGTCTCGCCGCGGGCTCAGGCTCGCCTGGGTCGCCTGCTGGTGGCCAAACCTGGCGCCACCGAAGCCGAACACCACGAAGCCGAGGCACTGTTGAAGAAAGCCGCGACCAACGGCGAAGGCAACACCCTGATCCCGTTGGCGATGCTGTATCTGCAATTCCCACACAGCTTCCCCAACGTCAACGCGCAGCAGCAGATCAGCCAATGGCGCGCCGAAGGCAAACCGGAAGCAGGTCTGGCCCAGGTGCTGCTCTATCGCACCCAGGGCACTTACGACCAACACCTGAATGACGTGGAAAAGATCTGCAAAGCGGCGTTGAACACCACCGACATCTGCTACGTCGAACTGGCCACGGTCTATCAGAAACGTGGCCAGCCCGAACAACAGGCCGAGTTGATCAAGCAGATGCAGGCTGCTCACAGCCGTGGCACCGTCTCCGCGCAACGGGTCGACAGCGTGGCCCGCGTGCTGGGCGATGCGAGCCTGGGCAAGACCGACGAAAAAACCGCTCAGTCGCTGCTCGAAGGCATCGCCCCGGGCTACCCGGCGTCCTGGGTCAGCCTGGCGCAATTGCTCTACGACTTCCCTGAACTGGGCGACGTCGACACGATGATGAAGTACCTGGACAACGGCCGCGCCGCCGACCAGCCGCGCGCCGAACTGTTGCTGGGCAAGCTCTACTACGAAGGCAAGATGGTGCCGGCCGACGCCAAGGTCGCCGAAGAGCACTTCAAGAAAGCCCTCGGCCGGGAAGTCGCCGCCGATTACTACCTCGGCCAAATTTACCGTCGCGGTTACCTGGGCAAGGTCTATCCGCAGAAAGCCCTGGATCACCTGCTGACCGCTGCGCGCAACGGCCAGAACAGCGCCGATTTCGCCATCGCCCAACTGTTCTCCCAAGGCAAGGGCACCCGGCCCGACCCGGTCAACGCTTACGTCTTCAGCCAATTGGCCAAGGCTCAAGACACCCCGCAAGCCACTGAGCTTGCGCAAACACTCGAAGCGCAACTGCCGCCTGACCGGCTGGCCGAGGCCCAACGCCTGCTCAAACAAGAGCAAGCCATTCGTAGCACCGTGAGTCCGGACACGCTGGAACTGCACGCTTTGCAAGAAGAAGACGGCGAGGAATCCCTATGAAACTCAATCCATTCGTGCAGGCCGGTATTGGCCTGACATTCGCCCTGCTGTGGTCGTGCCCGACCCTGGCGGCCCTGACCGAAGACAAGAACTTCGGTCTCGAAGTCAAAGTTACCGGCCAGTCCGAAAACGACAGTGACCTGGGCACCGCCGGTGGCGGCGACGTTAACGGCGTCGGCCTCGACCTGCGCCCTTGGGTCTATGGCGAAAGCGGCGCGTGGAGCGCCTACGCGATGGGGCAGGCCGTGACGTCCACCGACATAATCGAAACCGACACCCTGCAACAGTCCGACAACAGCGGCACCCAGACCACCGACAGCGGTGATCGCAAGACCAGGAAAAACTACCTGGCGATGCGCGAGTTCTGGGTCGGTTACAAGGGCCTCACGCCTTACCCTGGCGAGATCCTCAAGTTCGGTCGCCAACGCCTGCGTAACGACGACGGCCAATGGCGCGACACCAACATCGAAGCCCTGAACTGGACCTTCGACACCACCCTGTTGCGCGCCAACGTCGGTGTCGCCGAACGCTTCAGCGAATACCGTACCGACCTGAAAGAACTGTCCCCCAAAGACAAGGATCGCCTGCACGCCTACGCCGATGCGGCGTATCAGTGGACACCCGGTAACTGGGTCGGCATTCGCGGTCATCACACCCACGATAACGGCAAGCTCGACTATCCGGAGCCGGGCGTGGCTGGCGATACCCTGGACAAGAAACAGAACGGCGACATCAGCTGGCTCGGCCTCACCGCCGACAGTGATGCCTACAACTGGCGCAACACCAACACCGTCAATTACTGGGGCAGCATCACCGGCATGAACGGCGACCGTGACACGGTCAACCCGTTGAATGCCGACGGCACTCGCCCGGCAGAAGCCAAGCGTGGTGAAGACCTGAACGGCTGGGCTACTGACCTGGGTGTTCGTCTGCGTCTCGATCCGCAGTGGCAAGTCGGTGCAGCCTATGCCCGCGCCAGCGCCGAGTACCAACAGAACGGCCTGGAAAGCAACCGCTCGAACTACACCGGTACTCGCTCGCGGGTTCACCGTTTCGGCGAAGCCTTCCGTGGCGAAATGAACAACATGCAGACCGCTACGCTGTTCGGCTCCTGGATGCTCAACGACGAATACGACGCCAGCCTGATCTACCACAAGTTCTGGCGTGTGGACGGCAACAAGCCGGTGGGCAACAACGGCATCAACGCTGTTGAAAACAACACCGACGACGCGACCGGCGCGATCCTCTCCAGCACCTCCCTGCCGCTGGAAGATGGCAACAAGGACCTCGGTCAGGAAATGGACCTGGTGGTCACCAAGTACTTCAAGCAAGGCCTGTTGCCGGCAGCGTTGAGCCAGTCGATCGATGAGCCTTCGGCCCTGGTGCGGTTCCGTGGCGGTGTGTTCAAGCCCGGCGATGCCTATGGCAAAGAAGTCGACTCGTACATGCACCGTGCGTTTATCGACGTGATCTGGCGCTTCTGATGCAAACCGCGAAGGGAGTGCCCGACATGAACAGCGCCAAGAAAGGCTCGATCAGCCTGCTGGCCGGCGCGCTGCTGCTGGCCAGCGCAGCCGCCTTCGCCACCGTCGAACCGGCCAAGTCTGTGCACCAGCCTGAACAGCAGCGCAAATCGACGACCGTGGCCAAGGGGCTGCAACAGGCCAAGACCTACACCGTCAGCAGCGCGCCAACTGCGCCGCTGGAGCTGGCCAAGCCGAAACTGCCGGACACTTCTGGCTACACCGCCGAAGCCATTGCCGCGAAAATCGTGCGCACCAAGCCCGGCAAGATCAGCATACGCCGGATGATGCAGGAAGACGCTTTGAAGGACTTCATCGGCGGCGACAACAAGATGGCCGAGTGGGTGGTGCGTCAGCACGGCATCCCGCAGGCGATCTTCGTCGACGACGGCTACATGAACCTCAAGGACCTGACCAAGAAGCTGCCCAAGCAGTACCTCAGCGAAACGTCGCCAGGTGTGTTCCTGGCGAAGTTGCCGATCGTGGTGGGCAGACACGGCATTCTGGAAATCGACAAACAGACCCAGGAACTGCGCCTGTCCCAGGAGGCCGGCTCGTTCCTGGTCAACGACGGTCAGCTGTTTGTGCGTGATACCAAGATCACCGGTTGGAGCGAGAAGGCCAACGGCCCGGCGGCCTTCTCGTCGCCCAAGGAATTCCGGCCGTTCCTGTTGTCCTGGGGCGGCACCGAGACCTACATCGCCAACAGCAAGATCGCCAGTTTCGGTTACGCCAACAGTAAGTCCTACGGCGTGAGTATTTCCCAGTACACGCCGAACATGGCCAAGGTGCTCAAGCGCCCTGAACCGACCGGCTGGATCGTCGGCTCCGAGTTCTCGGACATGTGGTACGGCTTCTACTGCTACGAAACCCGCGACTTCGTGGTCAAGGGCAACACCTACAAAGACAACATCGTCTACGGCATCGACCCCCATGACCGTTCCCACGGCCTGATCATCGCCGACAACACGGTGTACGGAACCAAGAAGAAGCACGGGATCATTATTTCCCGTGAGGTCAACGACAGCTTCATCTTCAACAACCGCAGCTACGACAACCACCTGTCGGGCCTGGTGATCGACCGTAACAGCGTGAACAACCTGATCGCCTACAACGAGATCTACAAGAACCACACCGACGGCATCACTCTCTACGAGAGTGCCGACAACCTGTTGTGGGGCAACAAGGTGATCAGCAACAAGCGTCACGGCATCCGTATTCGTAACAGCGTGAACATTCGCCTGTACGAAAACGTCTCGATGGCCAACGGCCTGACCGGTGTCTACGGGCACATCAAAGACCTGAGCGACACCGACCGGGACATCAAGCTCGACCCGTTCGATGCCGAAGTGTCGCTGATCGTGGTCGGTGGTGAACTGGCTGCCAACGGCAGCGGACCGCTGTCGATCGACTCGCCGCTGAGCGTGGAGTTGTATCGCGTGTCGATGCTCGCACCGACCAAAACCAGCGGCATCAGCTTCTCGGGAATTCTCGGCGAGCGTCAGGATGAAATTCTCGACCTGCTGGTGCGCCAGCAGAAAGCCGTGCTGATCGACCCTGTCGAACGCCAGACCGAAATGCGGGACTGAGGATAATTTTATGCACCCACACTTGATCAAATTACTCAGCCTGTCGGCCCTGACCGCGGGTATTCTCGCGGCCAGCACTGGCGTGCGTGCCGAAGACGCCAAGGCACCGAGCTTCAGCGCCGAGCCGTGCTGCAGCCTGTGCCCGGCAGCCCACGACCCGAAGAACTACACCACCCGCTATCAGCAGAACTTCACCACGCTGGTGCAGGCCCAGGGCGACTGGCTGTTCCGTACCCAAGAAGACTTGCGCACCGAGTTCGACACCACACCCGCCGGCTACAAACGCCTGAAACAACTGCACGATGCGTTCAAGAGCAAAGGCGTGGAGCTGGTCATCGTTTACCAGCCGACCCGTGGCCTGGTGAACCGCAACAAGCTGAACCCGGAAGAAAAAGCCAAATACGATTTCGACAAGGCCCTGACCAACTACAAGACCATGCTCGGGCGCTTCGCGCAGATGGGCTACGTGGTCCCCGACCTGTCACCACTGACCAACGAATCGCTGCCCGACACCCTGCCCGCCCACGATTTCTACTTCCGCGGCGACCAGCACTGGACCCCGTATGGCGCCCAGCGCACCGCGAAGATCGTCGCCGAGAAGGTCAAGCAGTTGCCGGCCTTCGCCGACATTCCCAAGCGTGAATTCGAGACCCATAAGTCGGGTCGCATGGGCAAGACCGGAACGTTACACAACATGGCGGGTCAACTCTGTGGCACCAGCTACGCGATCCAGTACATGGATCAGTTCACCACCGAGCCCAAGGGCGAAGCGGCGGATGGCGATCTGTTCGGTGAATCCGGCAACCCGGAAATCACCCTGGTCGGCACCAGCCACAGTGGCAAGAACTACAACTTCGCCGGTTTCCTCGAAGAGGCCATCGGCGCCGACATCCTCAACGTGGCATTCCCCGGCGGTGGCCTGGAAGGTTCGATGCTGCAGTACCTGGGCAGCCAGGAGTTCCAGACCAAACCACCGAAGATTCTCATCTGGGAGTTCTCACCGCTTTATCGCCTCGACCAGGAAACCATCTACCGCCAGATGATGGCGCTGCTCGACAACGGTTGCGAAGGCAAGGATGCACAGATGAGCAGCAGCGCCATGGTGAAGCCGGGCAAAAACGAACTGTTGGTCAACAGCAAGAACCTGGACCTGCGCAACAGCGACCACCAGGTCGACATCCGCTTCGCCGATACGTCGGTGAAAACCTTGCATGCCACCCTCTGGTACATGAATGGGCGTCATGAGGACATCAAGATCGAGAAACCGGAAACCTCCGAAACCGACGGGCGTTTCGCCTTCGAGTTGCGCACGGACGAAGACTGGGCCTCGCAGAATCTGCTGGCCGTTGAAGTCCAGGGGCCTGAAACACCAGGTGCCGCGCCGCAGAAAGTCGAGGCGAAAATCTGCAAACGTAACGTGTTCTCCGGCACCGGGCAGCGTACTGCTCAAGCCGGGCAATGAGGCTAGCTCTTATGAACTGCATGCAAACCCGAGCTTTGAAAAAGTTACTCGCACCTTCCCTGCTGGCTCTGGCGATGTTCGCTGGCGCCACTCAGGCCGCCGCACCACTGCGCCCGCCTCAAGGGTATTTTGCGCCTGTGGATAAATTCAAGACCGGCGACAAGAGTGAAGGCTGCGACGCAATGCCGACGCCGTACACCGGCGCCCTGCAGTTTCGCAGCAAATACGAAGGCTCCGACAAGGCCCGTTCGACTCTGAACGAGGAATCGGAAAAGGCCTTCCGCGACACCACCGCCGACATCACCAAGATCGAGCGCGGCACCAGCAAGCGAGTGATGCAGTTCATGCGTGACGGTCGCCCGGAACAACTGGAATGCACCCTCGACTGGTTGACCGCCTGGGCCAAGGCCGATGCATTGATGTCCAGGGACTTCAACCACACCGGCAAGTCCATGCGCAAATGGGCGCTGGGCAGCATGGCGTCGTCCTATATCCGCCTGAAATTCTCTGACTCCCATCCCCTGGCCACCCACCAGGAACAAGCGCAGGTGATTGAAGCCTGGTTCAGCAAAATGGCCGATCAGGTGGTCAGCGATTGGGACAACCTGCCGCTCGAACAGACCAACAACCACTCGTATTGGGCCGCCTGGTCGGTGATGGCCACGTCGGTCGCCACCAACCGCCGCGACCTGTTCGACTGGGCCGTGAAGGAATTCAAGGTCGGCGCCAATCAGATCGATGCCCAAGGCTTCCTGCCTAACGAACTCAAGCGCCAGCAACGCGCCCTCGCCTACCACAACTATGCCCTGCCGCCGCTGGCGATGATCGCCAGTTTCGCCCAGGCCAACGGTGTGGATTTGCGTCAGGAAAACAACGGTGCCTTGAAACGCCTGGGTGATCGCGTGCTGGCCGGCGTGGACGACCCGGATCAATTCGAGAAGAAAAACGGTAAAGGCCAGGACATGACCGATCTCAAGATCGACTCGAAATTCGCCTGGCTCGAACCGTTCTGCTCGCTCTACACCTGCGCGCCGAATGTGCTGGAACTCAAGCACAAGATGCAGCCGTTCAAGTCTTTCCGCCTCGGCGGGGACTTGACCAAGGTCTACGACCCGGCCAACGAGAAAGGCAACAAGGGCTCTTAAAGCTCAGCGCTATCCATTGTGGCGAGGGGGCTTGCCCCCGTTGGGGTGCGTAGCGCCCCCAAAACCTGACAGCGCGGTGACTCAGGCATAACGCGTTTACCGGTTTTACGACTGCTTCGCAGCCGAACGGGGGCAAGCCCCCTCGCCACAGGGTCAGTGTCAGGCATGAATTGAGTAATACACCCCCGGATTTTCGTGGGGGGTTTGGGGGGGCCGTTGGCCCTTGACTGTTGGTTAAACATGGAGAGATCAGGATGGTATTTTCATCCAACGTGTTCCTGTTTCTGTTCTTGCCGATCTTTCTCGGCTTGTACTACTTGAGCGGGCAACGCTATCGCAACTTGCTGCTGCTGATCGCCAGCTACGTGTTCTACGCCTGGTGGCGTGTGGACTTCCTTGCGTTGTTCGCAGCCGTCACGCTGTGGAACTACTGGATCGGCCTGAAAGTTGGCGCCGCTGGTGTCCGGACCAAACCGGCCCAGCGCTGGCTGCTGCTCGGCGTCGCGGTGGACTTGTGCATCCTGGGCTACTTCAAGTACGCCAACTTCGGCGTGGAGAGCATCAACGCGATGATGACCTCGGTCGGTCTGTCGCCGTTCATCCTGACCCACGTGCTGTTGCCGATCGGGATCTCGTTCTACATCTTCGAGTCCATCAGCTACATCATCGACGTTTACCGCGGCGATACCCCGGCCACCCGCAACCTGATCGACTTTGCCGCATTCGTAGCGATCTTCCCGCACTTGATCGCGGGCCCCGTGCTGCGTTTCCGCGACTTGGCCGACCAGTTCAACAACCGCACCCACACCCTCGACAAGTTCTCCGAAGGTGCCACGCGGTTCATGCAGGGTTTCATCAAGAAAGTGTTCATCGCCGACACCCTGGCGGTGGTCGCCGACCATTGCTTCGCCTTGCAGAACCCGACCACGGGCGATGCCTGGCTCGGCGCCCTGGCCTACACCGCACAGCTGTACTTCGACTTCTCCGGCTACAGCGACATGGCGATTGGCCTGGGCTTGATGATGGGTTTCCGCTTCATGGAAAACTTCAAACAGCCGTACGTCAGCCAGTCGATCACCGAGTTCTGGCGGCGCTGGCACATCAGCCTCTCCACATGGCTGCGTGACTACCTGTACATCACCCTCGGCGGTAACCGTAAAGGCACGCTGATGACCTATCGCAACCTGTTCCTGACCATGCTGCTCGGTGGTCTGTGGCACGGCGCGAACATCACCTACATCGTCTGGGGCGCCTGGCACGGCATGTGGCTGGCAATCGAAAAAGCCATCGGCCTGAACACTTCGCCGCGCAGCTTCAACCCGATCCGCTGGGTCCTGACCTTCCTGCTGGTGGTGATGGGCTGGGTGATCTTCCGCGCAGAGAACCTGCACGTCGCCGGTCGCATGTACGGCGCAATGTTCAGCTTCGGCGAATGGTCGCTGTCGGAACTCAACCAGGCCAGCCTCACCGGTCTGCAAGTGGCAACCCTGGTGGTGGCTTACGTGACCCTGGCGTTCTTCGGCCTGCGTGATTTCTACACCAACCAGCCGCCGGTCAAGACCAAACCTGCGGTGAACATCGAAACCGACGGCCCGGCCGCGGCGACGCCTGGAATGATCAAAGCCGTACCGGGCGACAACCCGGCCAGCATCCACGAGCCGGGTTACACCGTTGGCGTTGAAGCGACTGTGCAACCGGCCTATTGGACCGCCGATTGGTCCCGTTACGTGATGCGCGCCCTGGTACTGCTGCTGTTCATCGCCTCGATTCTCAAACTCTCGGCGCAAAGCTTCTCGCCGTTCCTTTACTTCCAGTTCTGAGGGATCTGACCATGACCCGCTCATTACGCATCTTCTACATCGCGCTGTTCCTGGTGACCTTGCTGGTCCTGGGCGTGTGGTCGGTACGCAGCTTCTTCGGCTTCAGTACCAACGCCGATGCCACCGTGCTCAACGGGCGCTGGACCAAAGCCGTCGAGACGCACTATGACGACGAGTTCCCGATCAAGCGCCTGGGCACCAACCTTTGGGCCGCGCTGGATTTCAAACTGTTCAACGAAGGTCGTCCGGGCGTGGTGCTCGGTCGCGATCAGTGGCTCTACAGCGATGAAGAGTTCCACCCGATCGTCAACGAAGAGTTGAACCTGCAAGGCAACTACGCGCTGGTCGAAGGCGTGCGCCAGGAACTGAAAAAGCGAGGCGTGCAACTAGTGATGGCGATTGTTCCGGCCAAGACGCGTCTGTACCCGGAACACCTGGGTGAAGTGAAGCCAGCGAGTATCCACACCAATCTGTACAAGGACTTCCACGCTCGCGTGGCGGCCGACAAGATCCTCGCCCCTGACCTGCTCGGCCCGCTGCAACAAGCCAAGCGCAACGGTCAGCAAGTGTTCCTGCGTACCGACACCCACTGGACCCCGGAAGGCGCACAAGTTGCTGCCCAGACCCTGGCCAAAACCATCGCCGACAAGGCTCCGCTCAGCGGCGAACCGCAAAACTTCGTCACTGAACCGGCGGAGAAGGTGACGCACAAGGGCGACCTGCGGTTGTTCCTGCCGCTGGACCCGCTGTTCGAAAACCTGATGCCGGCGCCAGAACCTTTGCAGAAGCGCAACACCGTGGCGGCCCAGGATCAACCGACCGGTGATGACGCGTTGTTCGCCAACACGGAAGTGCCGGTGGCCCTGATCGGCACCAGCTACAGCGCCAACCCTAACTGGAACTTCGTCGGTGCGCTGAAAGAAGCGCTGCACAGCGACGTGGTCAATTACGCCGAAGACGGCCATGGCCCGATTCTGCCGATGCTCAGCTACCTGAAAAGCGATGCCTTCAAGAACAGCCCGCCACAAGTGCTGATCTGGGAATTCCCTGAACGATATCTGCCTGTGAACAACGAAATCGGTGACGCCGACCCGCAGTGGGTCGCAGAGCTTAAACAAGCCGGCGCGCGCCAACAAAACGTAGCTGTAAACACCAAATCCGAGACGCCCGACCGGGCGCAAAACTGAAAGAGAGGTACACCCATGACTTTCACTACTACTCCTCGCCGTCTCGCCAAGACCTTCGCTCTCGTTGCCGGCATGAGCGTGCTCTCGATGCAGGCTTTTGCCGGTGGCGACGCCGCCCTCTACGGCCCGACCGCACCGAAAGGCTCCACCTTCGTGCGGGTCTACAACGCCGGTAACGCTGAAGTCAGTGCTACAGTCGGCACCACCAACCTGAACGAAGTCGCGCCGCTGTCCAGCACTGACTTCAGCTTCATGCCGGGCGGCGACTACAGCGCCAAGGTCGGTAGCCAGACCTTGCCGGTGAAACTGGCCGGCGATCACTATTACACTCTGGTCAACAACGCCAGCGGCGCGCCACAACTGATCGAAGAGCCGCCGTTCAAGAACAAACAGAAATCCCTGGTACGCGTGCAGAACCTCAGCGACAAGGCCCTGACTCTGAAAACCGCCGACGGCAAGACCGATGTGGTGCCGAACGTGGCCGCCAAGGGCCGTGGCGAGCGTGAAATCAACCCGGTGAAAGTCAGCCTGGCGCTGTACGAAGGCGACAAGAAAGTCGGCGACGTGAAGCCGGTTGCCCTGGAGCGCGGTGAAGCGGCGGTGCTGTACGTCACCGGCAACGGCAGCAGCCTGTCGCCAGTCTGGGTCAAGCGCCCGGTCTCGACGCGCTGATTAATTCATCAGGACGGTGATCACCCTGTAGCAGCTGGCGAAGCCTGCGTCCGACTGCGAAGCAGTCGCAATCCAAGCAACTCGGTCTTTCTGAATGACCGCATTGACGGGATTCACGACGACTACGTCGCCGAACGCAGCCTCGCAGGCTCGGCAGCTGCTACAGAATCGGTGAGCCGATCTGATTACGGAACAAAAACAAGAGTGAAACGACAGAACGTTCGTGGCTCTAACCAATCGATTTAAGGGAGTAACAACATGATTCCGGTGATCTTGTCAGGTGGTAGCGGTTCACGTCTTTGGCCGCTTTCCCGTAAGCAATTCCCCAAGCAATTCCTCGCCCTGACCGGCGAACACACGCTGTTCCAGCAAACCCTGGAACGCCTGGTGTTCGAAGGCATGGATACCCCGATCGTGGTCTGCAACAAGGATCACCGCTTCATCGTCAACGAGCAGCTGAGCGCCCGTAAACTGGAAACCCAGCGCATCCTGATGGAACCGTTCGGCCGTAACACCGCGCCGGCCGTGGCCCTGACCGCGATGATGCTGGTCAATGAAGGTCGCGACGAGTTGATGCTGGTGCTGCCGGCCGACCACGTCCTGGAAGACCAGAAAGCCCTGCAACGCGCCCTGGCCCTGGCCACTGTGGCGGCCGAGCGTGGCGAAATGGTGCTGTTCGGCGTGCCGGCGACCAAACCGGAAACCGGTTACGGCTACATCAAATCCACCAACGATGCCCTGCTGCCGGAAGGCGTCAGCCGTGTCTCGCACTTCGTCGAAAAACCCGACGTGAAACGCGCCACCGAGTTCGTCCAGTCCGGCGGTTATTTCTGGAACAGCGGCATGTTCCTGTTCCGCGCCAGCCGCTTCCTCGAAGAGCTGAAAAAGCACGATCCGGACATCTACGACACCTGCGTACTGACCCTGGAACGTAGCGTGCAGGATGCCGACACCATTGACATCGACGCCGCCACCTTTGCCTGCTGCCCGGACAATTCCATTGACTATTCGGTGATGGAAAAAACCCAGCGCGCCTGCGTCGTACCGCTGACCGCGGGCTGGAGCGATGTCGGTTGCTGGTCGTCGCTGTGGGAAGTCAATGAAAAGGACGCCAACGGCAACGTCACCAAAGGCGACGTGGTCATCCAGGACAGCAAAAACTGCATGATCCACGGCAACGGCAAACTGGTGTCGGTGATCGGCCTGGAAAACATCGTGGTGGTCGAAACCAAGGACGCCATGATGATCGTCCACAAGGACAAGGTCCAAGGTGTCAAACAGATGGTCAACACCCTCAACGAACAGGGCCGCAGCGAAACCCAGAACCACTGCGAAGTCTATCGTCCGTGGGGTTCCTACGACTCGGTGGACATGGGCGGTCGTTTCCAGGTCAAGCACATCTCGGTCAAGCCGGGCGCGTGCCTGTCGCTGCAGATGCACCATCACCGCGCCGAACACTGGATCGTGGTCAGCGGCACCGCTGAAGTGACCTGCGACGAAAACGTGTTCCTGCTCTGTGAAAACCAGTCGACCTACATCCCGATCGCCTCGGTACACCGTCTGCGCAACCCGGGCAAGATTCCACTCGAGATCATCGAAGTGCAATCGGGCAGCTACCTGGGCGAAGACGATATCGAGCGGTTTGAAGATATCTACGGTCGCTCCACCCCGATCGAGCGCGGCGTGTCGGTGAAAACCATCGCGCAGTAATCAATCAGCAAATCAAAAAGCCCTCGTCCAGCCCGCTGCGTTCCCTATCCGCAGCGGGTTGGGCGGGGGCTTTTTTACACATTCATGCAGCCTTACGGGTTGTGGCTGGTTTTCTATGCCAGCCACTGACCTTTATTGATCCTGGTATTTTGATCTCAAGTGTTCCATGAAACGCACTATCGATACTGTCAAGTAATGCTCGTGAACTCATTCTCCCCACCTGAACCGGACTGATTCCCGAGTTGCCTAACAGCAGCGCCTTCAATTCTTTCAGTGGGCCTTTAACCATTGGCACCGCGCTCAGGTCCGAAGAGTGTTTGGGATCGAGTACATCGGGAGAAGCAAAAAACTCTACCTTATCGAAATCTTTACCCAAGGCTGCCTCCAGCGCCTTGTCATCCTCAAGATCGTATTCGGCAAAGTGTGTCATCGAGCCGAGAAACTTGCGTTCATTCACTTCTCCATTTATCGCCAGAAGAAAGAAGGTGAAGCCCATGTTTCCGGCCTTGGTCCAATCCTTTTCATTGGTATTGCCGCCCTTTCCGCCCAACGTCTTCAAGTTCTTGTGAACCAAAGAAAAGTTAGACGCGATTTCCATAAAGGGAGGTGTTTCGCCGCTGCTCCCGTAGACCGTGTAATGGCGCAAGGTAAAGCTCTGGGGCTTGGTCTTTTCAAGCACCGTAGGTGTTGCCTTTGCTGTTTTGAACTTCAGTTTGTCCTGAGTGATTGTGTTCATCATGTTGTAAGGAGTCACTCTATCCGTATCGCTGTAATTGTCCTTATACGATTCAAAAATCTCGATCGCGGTACGCACTGCCGAGTTGGATTTTGAGTTTTCACCCTGCTCGTCAAAGAACGTTAACGGGTTGTTTCGAACCATCCGATACAGGTTCAAGCCATCCACAGCGCCTGCCGGATCGGTACTCGCCCATCGCTGCAACCACGGTATGTAGTACCGGAAGCTATAGCAATAAAGCCCCGTGGCATCCTGTTCCTTGCCCGAATAACGAATGGTTTTATAGTCCACTTCAATCGCGTCGTACCACGCGGTCTCGCCAAAGGGATAAAAAATTTCCCGGCTGATGATTTGCGCGTCATCGGCCAGTTCCACGGTGCAGGAGCTCAGGTGATCGACCAGGGTGTAGCGGTACTGATCGTTGACACCGGACGGTGGCTCGCTGTCCCAATGCAACACCCGCACGGTGTTGAGGCCAGCCTGCGCGGTGATGACCTGCAACACCACCCCGGTGCCACTGTCGGTACGAAGTTCCAAACCCTGCAAGTAACGCACTTCAGCTATCACGGTGCGAGCCCTGGTCTGCAACGCGCGGATTTTGCGCACCCGCTGGCCAGCGCCATCGTAAAAATAGCACTCACCGTCATTGCGCCGGGAGGCGCGCTCCACCGGGCTGACCGACTGCAATTGATTGCGCAGATCCCAGGTCAACAACCGTCCCTGGTCCAACTCCAGCAAATTACCTTTGGCGTCGAATGCGGCGGCGATGTCCTCTTCAGTGGGCGGCACGCCGTTGCGCCAGGGCAGGCAGCGATTGCTGTAGCGGGCAGCTTTCAAATCGCGCCCATGTTTTTGCGCGCCGATGTGGGTCACCTTCAGCAGATTGCTGCCCTCGTCATAGTGGTAAATCTGCCGATAGTTGCTAACCGCCGCCGGATCGGTGCGACCAACCGACTCGGGTCCTTGATCGGGACCGCCCGCCTCCCAGCCAAAGGCTTCGATCAACTCGTACAGGCTGTTGTAGATGAAGCGACTGATCGGGTCGATGCGCTGGTTGGCGAAGTAGCGCACGGGCAGGGCCTTGTCCTCGATGCTCAAGACATTGCCCATCCGGTCATAGTCGTAGATCAGATGCTGCAACATTCGGGCACTGGCATCCTGTGCCCGACGCTCCATCAACAAACCGTCTTCGGGTCGATAGGCCAGCGTCGTCCGCACCCCGTTACCCGCGACCTCCTCTTCGACTTGCCCTTGGGCGCTGTAGCGGATCTCGCTGACCAACGTTTGCCAAATGGATTGATCCTTCAATTGCAGTCGGCTTTCGCGCAATCGGCCATCGACGGTCAGACCGAAAGTCTGACGATTACCCTTGGCATCGGTCTGTTCCAGCACATCACCCAACGGGCCGAAACGCCACCTGGACGTCGCCCCAGTCCCCGGTTCGAGCAGCCGTCGGCGATCATCAATCGATTCCGGCCAATCGGGGGTTACCGGCTCAAGGGTGAAGTGGCGGGTGTTTTCGATGCCTTCACCGCTGATCGCAAACGAGTCGAACAGTACGCTGCCCGCCGGGTCGTCATGGCGAATCAGTTTGCCGTACTGGTTAAGGTCCTGATGACCCTGGCCCGGGTAGCCATAAGTAAAGCGCTCGACACAGCGACGGGGCTCCACGGCGCCCTGTTCGAACACCGCCACGGGCCGCAGCAAATCGTCATATTCGACCTCGCGACGTGTTTGGCGGCTGTCCCAGTCCGACAACACTTCGTCGGCCAGACCGCGCAGGGTGATCTGCGTTCCGGCATCAACGCTGTCCGTGCGCAACGCGTTCCCGGACAGCGAATACACCGTGATCAGATTGGGAGGGGTCAGGGGATCGCCTTCTTGCAGCGCCCATAACCGCGGATCCCACTGTTTGACTGCACGTCCTGCGCCATTGTGAGCAATGCGATTGATGCGGACCTCAGCGGGCAGGTTTTCGATGCCGCGCCAGTAATCTACCAAGCGAATCGACAGGCCGCGCGGATCGAAGATCCTCAGTGTGGGCGTCTTGTGGTGCATTTCCATCGCCTCTGTCCATTGAATAACAGCCCCGTCGGCCAATGTCTTCTAACGTTTCAAGAACATGGCTGGCTACTGTCAGAAATTACAGTACCGACCAACGGTACAACCCCTTGCTCACCGAATATCCATTCTCGTGCCCCTTCGGTAGGATGTCGGTTATCCGTTCATGGAGCGTTCAAACATGTTCATCGGCGTCCTGCTGGTCATCACCTGGCTGATCCTGCTGCTGCGCTACCCGACCAAGGCCGTGCCGGTTTCCGTGGCGGCCGCTGTCGGATTGGGCCTGGTGGCGACGTGGGTGTTCTGGATGGACAATCGCGAAATCAAGCAACTGGCACGCCTTGAGCTGCGCATCACTTACGCACCCGAGCACTGCCCGGCAGATCGGCCATTGAAGCTCACGATGAAAAACGGCAACGACGTGCCACTGATCGAGTTGCGCTGGCGCATCGCGGCGTATGCGCCGGGCGATACGGTGAACCTGGCCGACAATCAATACGCCGCGCCACGTTATCGCGGCCCCGGCGAATTGCAGGCCGGCGGCAGTTGGGAAGACTGCTTGCCGCTACCACCCTTGCGCCCCGGCTACCGCCCGCAAACCCTGGAATTTCGCGCTGAACGGTTGCAGGGTAGTTTCTCCGACTGATCCCCCTTTTTCTTTTGCACAAGGACCGCGCCATGCCTGTTGCGTTGATTACCGGTTGCTCCAGCGGCATTGGCCGCGCCCTCGCCGACACCTTCAAAAATGCCGGTTACGAAGTCTGGGCCAGTGCCCGCAAGGCTGAAGACGTGGCAGCCCTCACCGCCGCCGGTTTCACCGCCGTGCAGCTGGACGTTAACGATGGCCCGGCCCTCGAACAGCTGAGCGAGCGGATCAACCAGCAACGCGGCGGTCTCGATGTGCTGATCAACAATGCCGGTTATGGCGCCATGGGGCCGCTGCTCGATGGCGGCGTGCCGGCCATGCAGCGCCAGTTCGAAACTAACGTGTTTGCGATTGTCGGCGTCACTCGCGCGATGTTCCCGGTACTGCGTCGCGCCCGGGGGCTGGTGATAAACATCGGCAGCGTTTCCGGGGTTCTGGTCACGCCGTTTGCCGGGGCCTACTGCGCCTCGAAAGCCGCCGTGCATGCCTTGAGCGATGCGCTGCGCATGGAGCTGGCGCCGTTCGGCGTGCGGATCATGGAAGTTCAGCCTGGGGCCATCGCCTCCAGCTTCGCGAAGAATGCCGGCCACGAAGCCGAGCAACTGATCACCGAACAATCACCGTGGTTTCCGCTGCGTGAAGGTATTCGTGCACGGGCCAAGGCCTCTCAAGATAAACCAACGCCGGCCAGTGAATTTGCCGCCGGTTTGCTCAAGGCTGTGCAGCAGAGCAAACCACCGCGTCTGGTGCGTTTGGGTAACGGCAGCCGGGCGTTGCCGTTGATGGCGGGGTTATTGCCAAAAGGGTTGCTGGAGTCAGGGTTGATGAAGCGGTTCGGGTTGCGCGGGCAGCTCTGAGACCGCGAAGGCGTCAAAACACACTTTCAGACTTTCAGGAAACAGCATGACCGACTACACCGAATACTTTGACGAAGTGATCCAGGCCCACGTAGCCATCGAGCAATGGTTGGCCGAGGAACGGGACGAGGCCGAGCTTGAGCAATTGCTGACGCGTTTTTCACCGCAGTTTTCCATGGTCTCGCCGTTGGGCCGGGTACTGGATTTCGCGGCGTTGAATGAATTGTTTCTGCTGGCGGGCGGGAAGAAGCTCGGGTTCAGGATTGAGCTCAGCGAGTTGCGAGGTGTCGCGCTGTATGACAGTGGCGCAGTGGTCAGTTACCGCGAGCAACAGACCGATGCGATGGGGCTGCATTCTGATCGGCGGTCCTCGGCGGTGTTTGAGAAACAGGCCGATGGCAAGGTGGTTTGGCGGCATTTGCATGAGACGTTTTGCCAAGGCTGACACGGCCACTTTTTGTGGCGAGGGGGCTTGCCCCCTCGCCACAGGTTATTCGCCAGCCGGGGGGTTCACCACCACCGTACACGTAATCCCCGCCGCCAACAGCACGCCCTCCGGCACTTCATCAATGTGAATCCTTACTGGCACCCGCTGCGCCAGACGCACCCAGTTAAAGGTCGGGTTCACATCAGCGATCAGCTCGCGACTCTCCGGGTTATCGCGGTCGTAGATGCCGCGAGAAATACTTTCCACGTGGCCCTTGAGCACTTCGCCGCTCATCAGTTGCATGTCGGCTTTATCGCCCACGCGAACATGCGGCAGTTTGGTTTCTTCGAAGAAGCCATAAACCCAGAACGAATTCATGTCGACCACCGCCATTTTCGCTTCGCCGATGCGCGCGTAGTCACCGCGATGGACGTTGAGGTTGGTGACGTAGCCGTCCACCGCCGCCCGCACTTCGGTGCGTTGGAGGTTCAGTTCGGCGGCCTCCAGTTGCGCTTGTGCGTTCTGGTAATCGGCCAGGGCCGAGTCGGCGATGTTGGTGGCGTCGTCGCGGTTTTCCCTGGAGATCACCAGGTTGTCGAGGTCGGCGCGGCGATGGGCGTTGACCTTGCGCATCTCCCACGTGGCCTTGCGCGAGGCCACCAGGCTCTGCGCCTGTTTTACCGCGAGACGGTAGTGCTCGGGGTCGATGCGCATCAGCAAGTCGCCCTTTTTCACCAACTGGTTGTCGCGTACCGGCACCTCCACCACCTCACCGGTCACGTCGGCGGCGACATTGATGATGTCGGCGCGCACCCGGCCGTCACGGGTCCAGGGCGTGTTCATGTAATGCACCCACAAGGTCCGGCCGATCCACAGGGCAAGGGCCAGCACCAGCAGGGTCGCGAGCAGGCTGAAAAGCTTTTTCATCAAAGTGTTCTCAACGGTAGACAGTCAGCGCCAAGGCGCCGAACAGACAGGTAAACAGGCTCAGGCGCAGCAGCGCCGGGTGCCAGAAGAAGCGGTACAGATCGAACCCGGACAAGAACCGGTCAAGCGCCCAGGCCAGCGCCGCCGCAATGAAAAACATCAGGGTCATGGTCGGCATGTACACGCCGTGGAAGGCGATTTCACGAGGCATGTTCAAGTCCTTGGGGCTTGGCAGTGGTGTATGAAGCCAGCGGCGATTGCGGGCCGAGCAACGAGGTGCGGATGAAGTGCAGGTAACTCTTCACCCGGCGTAATGCGGAGGTATCAAAGTGCGGCGCAAAGGGTTCGTCGGTGGCCTGCACGCGGCCGATCGCGTGGTCGACGGCGACCAGCGCCCGCTCCAGATTGCTCTGGCCCGGTTGCAGAAACAGCCGCACCAGCGAACGCCCCATCACCCGGATGGACTGGCGCCACGGCTGGGATTCGGCATACGCCGGGTGCACCGGCAGAATCGCTTGTTCCTTACGCAGTTCGATAATCGCGTGGCCAACTTCCAGCACCACCAACATCCAGCGCAACAAGTCCCGCTGCACCTGCGGCTGCCCTGCGGCGAGGCCATAGGCCTGATGCAGCAAGTCCCGCGTGCGACTTTCGAAACTCGACGCCAGCCCTTTGAGTTTGCCGCTGATGGCGTACACCACTTGCCCGCGCAAGTCCTGCTCCAGCCGCCGCCACAGCCAGCGGCTGTTGGGCGGCAAAATGATTGCCCCGGCCGCCGCGCACACCAGCATGCCCATGACCATGGCGATGTAGTCATTGATGAAGGCGTAAGGGTTGTAGACCGTAAGGTTGTCCGGCACCGAACCGGTGCTGAAGAAGATCAGCAACCCCAGGCCGACACCGGCGTATTGCGGCCGAGAAGTGAGGAACGAGCCGAGCACGATCACCGGCGCGAGCATCACGCAAAGCAATGGAAAACCGTCGATCCAGGGAAAGATGAAAAACATCTCGACGAAGCCGATCAGCGCCCCGAGCAAGGTCCCGCAGGCCATCTGAAAGGCCATGCGCTTGGGGTTCGGCGTCGCGGCTGACAGGCCGACTGTGGCGGCGGCGATCAGGGTCATGGTCGCCCCGCTCGGCCACGCGGTGGCCACCCAATAGCTGCCGAGCACCACAAGGATGAACGCGGCGCGAATCCCCGACGCGGCCGAGGCCAGCCAATTGGTTTGCGGGGTGAAGGGTTCGTCCCAACGCTCCCGTTCGTGGCTGTGATCGGCCAGGGACGCGTGGGTCTGTGCATAACTGTGCAAGTCGTCGACGAAGCGATAAAGCAGTTCGTAGGCAGTGTGAAAATCCAGCTGCTCGGCGTCGCTCGGATCGTTCTCCTGAAAGCTCGCCCGCAGCTTGCGCACCCGCGCCGGCAAGTTGTCCTTATAGGTCGCCAAGGCGCTGGCCAGGCGAGCGGCATCAGGGCTGGTCAGCGCACGGCCGCTGAAACCGTCGAGCACTTCGGCCAGGTCCTGCAACCCTGGTTTGATCGCCGCGACAACATGATCGGCGCCGCTGCCGCGCAGGCGCTCGAGCAACTGATGCAGGGCATTGAAGCGTGTGGTGACGCCCATGAACTCGCTGTTCAAACGACTGAGTCGCCCGTTGCGTCGACGCATGTGCGGGTCTTCGAACACCGTAACGCTGCGCAGTCCTTCCAGGCCCACCGCTTCGGCGATGAACCGAACGTTGCTTGCTTCAAACGCTTCGCGCCGACTGCGACCGCGCAAGCCATCAGTGACGAACAACGCAAACACACCGAAGCGTTGATACAACGCATTGCGCATTGCGGCGCTGGCGGTTTGCGGCAGGATCGCGGCGCTGACCAGCGTCGAGCAGAGAATCCCCAGGGAGATTTCCAGCACTCGCCAGACCGCAGCCATGAATGCGCCGTCCGGGTGAGCCAGAGCGGGCAGCCCAACCATCGCCGCCGTATATCCGGCGAGCACAAATCCATAGGCGCGAAAGTTGCGACAACGCGCTGCGCCAGCCGTGCACAGGCCGACCCAGATCGCCAGCGAGCCGAGGAACAGTTCGGTGTTCTGCGCGAACAAGGCAATCAGCGCGACCATCACCGCCGACCCGGCCAACGTGCCGAGAAAGCGATAGAAACTCTTGGCGAACACCTGGCCGCTTTGCGGTTGCATGACGATGAACACGGTGATCATCGCGGTGCGCGGTTGCGGCAATTCAAGACGCATGGCCAGCCACAGCGTGAGGAATGCGGCGAACAGCACCTTGAAAATGTAGACCCAGGTCACGCCGTCGCTGCGCGCCCAGTCGAAGAACCCCCGGCGCCATTCAAGGGAATACAGCCAGCGCAAAGGTGCGGGCAAGGGAGTCATGAAATCGTGCTCAATGGTCTAGGGCTTGAGGAACTGTGGGTGTGCCTGAAACGTCGTGCTCACTTCAAAAGGCTCGGGGTTTTCGGGGGCAGGGTTTTCTCGGCACTCGGGACGTCGTCGCCAGCGCCAAGGCCTCCGCCCAAAGCAGTCACCAGCTCAGCATGAGCACTCAACCGCGCAGCCTGAACCTGCTGCTGCACTTGCTGTTGCTTGAACAGCAAGGTCTGCGCATTGAGTACATT
>Ga0207655_1001333_pt1 | contig 23271 bp, 22 predicted proteins | sample KBSM44metaG_FD_184398 | JGI IMG/M metagenome (GOLD analysis project Ga0207655, IMG submission 184398) | Miscanthus rhizosphere microbial communities from Kellogg Biological Station, Michigan, USA - KBS M4-4 metaG (SPAdes) (version 2) | ecosystem: Host-associated > Plants > Roots > Rhizosphere >... | reverse complement strand
CGAGGGTTGTTTATAACTTTAGGCGAATCGCTCATGGCTAGATCGACAGGCAACAAAAGTGTATCGATCACTGCATCAAAGGGCATAGAAATAACTGAGAAAATTGGTAAGATTCCAGCGCTAAATAGCCACATGAATGCATTAGTAGTATTGCGTATATCAGTATCAACTCCGCGATAGACCTTCTCATGACTATCGCCGCGCAACAATGTCCCGCATCCAACTAGCTGCAGAAACAAAATTGCGCAGATTAACTGCTTGCTCAACGTGCTAAATGTCCATTTTTTCATTTAATTTATTCCTTATAGTCCATAAGATTGCCTATATATCCTGCCCGGCTTGCTCTGATAGCTATTACCAAGCATTGTGCAAAGTGTTCCTCACGTGAAGGAACCAAAGTTGCCCGCTCTTTCATCAGCGCCTCGGCATCGCTGATACATCCCATCAGCTCAACCTGTGCATCACTAATGCGATTCATCTCGGGATCATCAGCAAGCTGTCGCTCCGGATGCCATGTACCGGTTTTCCACACCACCTCGTCATCCCGATCTCGCCAGCTCCAGAACAGCGCGATATCGGTGAACGCTGCCTGCTGTTTCGGGGTCAGGACGTGTTCCAGCAAAGAGGGAAACACGCGGTTGTCGTAGTAACGCAGTAAGCCGGTTTGCTCTTCCCAGTGAACCTGAGAAAGTGCCTGGAGATGGCTACTGAGCAGATCGAACGCCAGCGGCGATAACAGTAATGTCAGGCGCGGCGTGCCGGAGAAGTGCTCCACTAGCTGTTCCAGCCAACGCTGGTGGCTGCTGGCGCTCCAGTGCAGTCGCATGACCAGCGGCGAATACTCTGCCGTTGCGGCTTCCGGCGTGCCTTCGAATAGCGCGAACCAGCGTAATGGCGGGGTTATCTGGTTCAGCGCTTGCTGCAGCGGCTGCCCGGTACCGGCTTGATCCACCAGCACATCGATATAATCCTGTCCGGCTGTTCTGCAAAGGGCAGTAGCCTGTTGCAGCCATGTTTTACCGTTGTCTTTTTTTGTCATCGCTAGCCCCTCGGCGCAAAAGCCAGCGCCGCTTCCTGCGCTTTTTTCAGGCACGCTTTGCACACCGATTTAGGCAGCTCTGGCAAGTGAGTTTCTTCGCTGGTGGGAGAATTCCAGGCATGAACGCCACGGATACTGGTTTTACCCGGTGAATGGATCTGGATATCACCCTGCGGCGTGATCCTGATGGTTGCGCCACCGCAGCCCAGCACGATGCCGTTTTTCGCGGTCAACCGCAGTTCACCCTGAACGGTCTGCACGCTGATATCTTTCATCGCCGTCAGGCCCAGCGTGTCAGCGTGGGATTCCACCGTCAGTGGTCCTTTGCCTGACACCATGCGGATTCCCTCCTGCTGAGATAGCAAAGAAATCGCCTGGCGTGCGTTAAGCTGGATACGTTTACCACTGGCAACACTGGTTTCTTTCTGGCTTTGCAGGTGCAGAGTGGTGCCTGAGTTAAGCAGGATACTTTTGGGACTAACCGCACCGATGCCTTCCGGTGCGCTCAGCAGCATTGCCGGGGATTTCAGTTGATCGACTGCGGTCAGATAAGCCTTGAGATGGGTAGCATCTGGCTGGAGATTGTGGTGTGACTGCGTGAGGGTTTGCCAGTCACTAATCTGGTTGAGCGCATCTTTGATAAGGCTTACCGCCGAAGCCATCTCCAGCACCTGACCCGTTGCGCTGCTTTGCGCATCTGCAGAAAGGAACAGACCTTTGCCCGCACGCAGCGTACCCGTGCTGTCCGTACGCAGTTCAAAACCTTCACCGCGCTTATTGCGGGCATTATCAACGATATGACCGAGCGACAGCTGGCTCTTACCGCCATACTCTGTCGAGAGTTTGACATGCTCATAACCCCGACGGTCCTCAAATCTGAGTTTGTTGTTTGCCGGTGTTCTTAATACATTACGTTGATAATTATAAAGATTAACAGGGTCTTCATGGCGCGAGTCGTGCATTGAGCAGAGGATATAGGGTCTGTCCGGATCGCCGTTGGTAAAGGCAATCATGACCTGCGTTCCGGCTATCAGCGGGAAGTGCCAGCCGTAGACATTCCCAGCATAGGGCTTCGCTAACCGCACTGGCACACTTTCAAAACCGGATTGCCATGACGCATTCAGATCGAACTGGAATCGCACCCGATATCGGCCATATTCATCAAGTTCGGCATACTGCGCATTATCGACCGGGCTGGTTACACGAGCCAGCAGTGTTCCCGCAATGTGCGGCCTGGCTTTCAACGGCGGGCGATAACTCGTGCGAGAGCGCACCGGTACGGCGGTAAAGCAGATCATGTAGGCCGTATCGCGCGAAATTCGGGTTGAAGAAGTTGAAACCACCAGCAGACCATCCGGCGCGTATGGCCACGCTTTACCCTGAGGTGAGAGCACCATGCCCGGCCGGACGTCTATGGCATTGGTCATGCCGTCAAAGACGATTTGCTCGGTGATCAGACGTTCCTGGCGACGCCGGGCAAACCACTGTCCCTGTTCCGGCAGTGCCTGATACTCTTTGCCTTGTTCCTGATAGTTCTCTCCGTAGCGGTAAAGCGTTCCCGTCAGTGCCGGTATATCGGGATCGGTTTCAACCTCGGCCTGCATGTCATTCTGCGCATGGCGGTAATACTCATCATTGAGTTTTGTGCTTGCTGCTACTGACTGATGGTTGACGGATATTTTCCACAGTGACTCCTGACCACCATCAAACAGGCCTGACGGATGACGACATACAATGCGCATTTCTGTGGCGTAGGCCTGCGAGCTATCACCCAGCACCAGCACATCACGGTGATTTTCGTCATCCCAGATGAAGTAATAAAACACGCCAATATGTGCGAGGTGGCGCTCAATAAATGCAAGATCGCTTTCCGCGTAAGAGATGTAGAAATCGCGTACCGGATACTGAGTGCTCAACAGAAAGTGATAATCGAGTGAAGAGAATGCCCAGTGTTTGAGGATGTCTTCGACCACACCCGGCACGCTTTTGTGTTGATAAACGCCATACGTCAGGCTCGTTCTAAGCAGTGCGAGGCGAGATTCCAGAACCACGACATATCGCGTTTCATCAGCGGAAGATTCACACTGCTGAAAAGCAGTAATCACGCCGCGTAGAATGCGCGGCTCTACCGTTTGCCAGGGTTGACCGTCGGGATAAAACAGCAACTGAGCCGTGCTGTTAATGAAAATATCTGCCGGGATATCGCGGGTGGCACTGGTTATCTCAATCGCGTAGCGCCAGGGCGTATTTAACGCCTCCTCACCGCTGAAACGCAGCACCGACAGCTGAATATCCGGGTGCTGATTCTTCAGCGCAGGGATGCTGAGCTGATAATGGTTGTATACCGGCGTATTTCCACTCTGGAGAACAAAATCCTTTCTGCCCATTAACAGATTCCTTCCTGAAATGTGTATTGGTCTGGCGTTTACCCTTTGCCAGTCAGATATTGCAGATAACCGTTCATGATGAATGTGGCAATGATAACGGTAACCATCACACCGCTACGAATAAGCCAGGGAGAGCGTTGCCAGAAAGATGTTTCAAAGGAGGGGCGCTGAATAAAAACCGATTTGTTGGGGGATTCATCCTCCTCAGGTAATAGTACTTTTAGCTTCTGCATCAGCGTTATACGCTCATCGTTATCTTCATTCAGATACTTTCCACAATAGCCAAAGCGCAACATGCGGTAATAACAGGCCACGATGGCTTCCGCAGGCGCGGGTTCGTGCAGCAGCTTCCAGATGCGTTCGTAGAAGATCTCGCCGCCATTCAGGTGGCCGAGAAAATAACCTTGTAGAGGCGTGCGTTTCCACCAGACGGAAATGTCTGCACCCGGGATCGTCATGATCAATTCGTCGAGAAATACGCTATGCGCAAATATGATTTCTTCGCGGAGAGCGTGGGTGACACCCGCGATGTTGAGCTTATCCTGAACCTGCTGAATTAGGGTGAAACAGCGCTGATAGAGCACATCATCAATCGTGATGGTTTGCCCGTTTCGTATGGCGAGAGACAGCAGCCAGGTTTCCTGCATCAGTGAGTCAAGAGTACTGACTGTAATATTGTGATCTGAAGACGTCATGAGCACCATCCTGGTAACTACTGAGTAATATTAATCCCTTAATCCGATAACAAATTAAATCGGGTGTATTGGCAATGTTTATTATGAGAGCAGTTAAAATGCTGGACTGCGAAACTTTTACACAATGCTTAAACTTCAGTGGTGATGAAGATATTACATGGAGTGATAGTTGATCAAGCTTGCATTTCAAATTTTGGAATGCGGTTCTATTTATGAGCTGGTTTTACCAAACCTGTTAAAAGTAACGTTAACGTCATCCTTTTACGGGTGATAATTACTTATATTCTTTGATTTAATTAGATTTTCAATTAGAAGCGCTAACCACGAAATAGTGGCGTTCTGGCAAGGGCGCATGGGGTTATGTTCGCAGCATACGATGTCACGAAACCGTAGGGCTACAGCCTGACGTAGTTATTGAGGCTGTATTTATTTAGCGTGTAATGTGTATGCGCGAATGTATGGCGTTTTATGGAGGCGTTAATAATTACAGGGAAGGGTTATATTATTTTGGCTTTAATGAGTTTTGCAGTTTTATGTTCTCAATAATATTTTTAACCAACGTCAATGCGCCTATTTATTAGCATGTATTAATTTCTTTTTTGGATGTTATTAACTTCACGCTTACTTTTTTACCTCCCGCAACCGCGCAATCAACTCATCCAACCCGCTCTCCACCAGCATCTCCACCGCATCACTCCTTGTTGTTTCACTCAGCCTCACAACTTGGTCGATTTTCCTTAAAACAGACATGCGTAATGACAGTGACACCGCTTTCTTTTTCTCTTTATCCAGAAATACCCGGCTAACGGTTTCGCTCTGTTGCCGTTCGGCGTTGAGCTTGAGTGCTTCATTAATATGGCGCAGGCTTTTCTTATCCAGCTTGCCGGGTGCGGTGAGTTGATAGCAGTGGGTGAGGCGGCTGTATTTGATTTCCGCGGACCAGGATTCACGCAGTTCTTTTAGTGCGCGCGTTAGCGTGGGTTCGGAGCAGTCGAGCGAGGCTAAAATGCGGCTGGATGCGACCGGTTTGCCGCTGCTGAGCAGTGAGGCAAGCATAAATACGCGTGTCTGTCGGGTACTGAGTTGCATGGTCGATTAAAGCCTGCGTTAGTGATCAATGGTCTGTATCGCCCTCCTGGCAAACGGTTTGCGACAGTATCAGAGGGTAGTTAAATGTCAGGTAAATAGGGTACGAGAATTCTTATGTCCAGTTTGTGGTTCGGTGGTGACGCGGTGGGCATGAATGCCCACCCTACAGAAACTGCGTAAAGCCTGTTGGCTGGTTAAAGGTCAAAGGTGCGCGATTAATCGCGCCGCTACGGAGTGTGCGGTTTGGTGAAATCGCATCTCTTCTCATAACTGGCACCGTTTTAACATGGTGCGCCGCGGTAACGCGGTGGGCATGAATGCTCACCCAACGAGGTTTGCCATTTAGGTCACCAGCATCAATGCGCCGTCGGAGCGGGTATCCGGCGCGATGCCATATTCCTGCGCGCGGGCCAGTATCGCGGCGGCCCAGCGGCGATGCGTCGCCGGTTCGCACATTGCGCCCTGCGATTTAAATACCGCCTGGCTGGAGTTGAGGATGCGGAAGGCATCCGCCTGATCGCTGGCCGAAACCATCAACATGTCCTGGATCTTGCCGATCTGGCTTGGGTGAATAGCGGTTTTGCCGACCAAACCGTGCGCGATATCCAGTGCCAGTTCCTGATCCATAATCTGCTGATCGTCGATGTGTTCACATACCGGCGCGGTCAGCGCAAAATCCCGCGAAGCGAACACCGCCACCAGCATTTTAATGGTGTAACCCATTGGGCTGTCATACAGCGTGAATTGACGCGAACGGCGCAGCGACAGCACGTTCATCAAATCATTACCGCCGATGCGCAGGGCGATCACGCGCTGGCGGCAAGGGTGGTTTTGCAGCGTAAGGGCCAGCTCGCGCATTGCCACTACGTCAAACACCTCTTCAGTTTCCAGCGTCGGCATCATGCACAGATGGCTCGGTTCAAGCATGTGCCACCACACCGGCAGAGAATCAGCGGTGAATTTCGGCAGCACAAAGCCATCGATCGCGCTGAGGTTGAGGTTTTTCACCAGCCACGCGCCCATCTCGCTGTTGCGCGGACGAATAAACACCAGCGGCCACTGCGCATTGCCATTGGCACGCTGTTCGGCATTCAGCTCCTGCAGGATTTGCTGGAGATTGTGCAACGCCTGCGGCAAATCCGCATCACTGACTGCATCTTCCAGGCAGATCACCAGCGAGCGCAGGCCGCTGATTTTATGGTGCAAAATGGCATCAACGATATCGCTGCGCACCGCCGGCATATACAGCGTTGCGCCCAAACGCCACGGAGAGAGACGGTCGTTCATCACAGCACCTTTTTGATTATCGTCACGGCGCGGTATTGCCCAAGATCGGCTCCCGCTTCTGTGATGGTTAGCCCTTTTTGTTGGGCCAGATAGACCAGCAGCGCCACGTCGGGATCGTCCACCGAACGCACCAGCACCTGATCCGGCACGCGACGCAGTACGGCGCGCGTGGCTTCAGCGATACCTGGCTTGATACGGTTAATGCTGTTCACCTGATAACGCGCCGCCAGCATGGCGATTACCGCTTCACTTTTTGCGACTAGTGCTTGCTGACGTTGTGGATCCTGCTGACAAGCGGGCAGGGCGCTGATATCCAGCGAGCGCGCGTATTCCGCGACGGTGTCCACCAATTGCTGGCTGCAATCGTATTGCGCCAGATGGTCGCACTGCACGCAGCCGTGCAAACTTTCTTCAGACCACAACGAGCGCGAGATCAAGCCCGATACCGGCGCGCCCATAATGCCAAACGGGATCAGCCAGTCATCATCGCTGGCCGAAAGCCACGCCCGACCGCAAGGATCGGCCAGCACCACCAGACGCGGTTGCGCCGGATAACCGGGACGCTGTTCGAGGCTGCGGATCAGCTCGCCGGTGATGGCGCCTTTGCCGGTCCAGCCATCGACGAACACAATGCCTGCGGTGCCGTGGCGCGCTTCGATGATCTCCAGCGCCGCGCTATCAATGCCACGATCGCGGATGATGCTGATGCCGTAATGGTAAGATTCGCGGCCCATCGCGCGCAGCGCCTGTTGCAGCATCACGCCAAGCGGCACGCCCGCGCGCACCAGGCTGGCCAGCACAATTGGCGTGTCGGCAAACTGCTGCGCCAGCGTTCGCGCCAACCTGGTGACTTCTTTCGCCAGGCGTCCCGCGCCCTGATCCAGCGCGCGCGAAAACAGCTCGAGATGCCAGCGCGTCGGTTCCGGTTCCTGGCTCAGCATCTCAGAGTAGTGACGCGCGCCGGATTGGATCAGCTGCTCTTTTTGCTCAACCGGCGTCATGTCGATCTCGACCGGTTTCAGTAGAAATTCGACGTCGCCGGGTTGGTACGATCCAGAGAAAGGCAGGTTATTCACCATCTTATTGTTCTCCGAATAGGGATTGGTTGATGCGCTCGGCAAACTGACTCTGACGCGGAATGCCGTACCAGCTGCACAGCTTCATAAAACGGTGATCGCTGAGGCTGTCACCGAGGCCAATCACCGGGAAGACGCCGCGCTCATTACGCAGTTTTTCCAGCAGGAAGCTGACGGCTAAGCCTTTTTCCACCACATTCGGCAGCCAGGCGACGTTGTTGCTGTTGCGATGGATGTAATAGCCCGCGGTGGGGAAACGTTGCTCAATTTCATCGGCGATGGCGTAAAGCTCCTCGAGGCGCGTGCTGTCGCGATGCTTCATCACCAGATAGATCGGCGTCACGCCATATTCATAGTTGATGCGCGCCCAGCCGTTGATGTCGCGCTCTGCCATTAGGTCGGTAATCGCCTGCTGCATGGAGAGCAGCGCCGGGCCGTAGGGCGTCAATTTTTCCAGCATGTGCGCGCGCCATTCGGCATCTTCCTCACCTTGCGGGTTGAGGATTACCGCGCCATGCGTCGTCACCGCCCAGGATCGAAAAGGGATCTGCACGCGGGCGATCTCTTCGGTGCCGCGCGCGGTGACCGGGATCAAATCGGCCTGCTCAATCATCCAGTCGACGAGCATCGACTGCTCTTCGGTCATAAAGCTGCGCGGCTGCAGGCTGAGATCGAGCGCACCGGTGCGGAACGGCTGCAGATCCAGCTCGTCCACCATTTTGCGGCGCGTCTGAAATAGCGTGTCGTCGAGGTCGGAAAAAATTACCGGTTTATTCATAGCTGATCACTTCCACCTGTGGCGCAACTTTAGCCAATGCCGTGGTTAACAGCGGATCAACGCTGTCGAGGGGCGTTTCAATGCACAACACAATGCGGTCAAACTGCTGATGCGCCACGTTGTAAACGAAGTTGGCGATGCCAAGGCCGTAGTTATCGCCGAAGGCGATGGCGGACTCGATGGCAAAGCCGCTGGCGATCGGTGAGCGCGTGGTGGAACTGTATTTCACCTGCGCACCTTGTGCCGCCAGGCGTTCGGCCAGCAAGAAGGGTTCCCAGACAAATTCACTGCTGCCGAGCACGAGGATTTTCTCACCCGGCTGTGCCTGAAGGGTGCGGCCAAGATCGCCAGCCGGGGCTGCCATGCCGAGTCGGCCCCAGCTCTGTTTACCGGTTATTGGCACGGTGGCGGCATCGTTAAGTGCGACGGCGGGCATCGGCGGCAGCGCGGCGTCGGGATCCTGTTGCCAATGCCAATCGCCTTGTACCAGCGAAATGCTGCGCAGCGGCACCGGGCAGCGCGCGGCTAAGGCATCGCCGCTCCAGTCAGTCAGCGTGACGGCGACAACCTGTTCGATGTGGCTGAGTCCGCCATCATTACGGAGTGCCTCGAGCAGATTAATAAAGGTGTTGCCGGTGGTGGCTTCGTCATCAATCATCACCAGCGTGCGCGCATTCAGCACGCGCTGGCGCAGCTGCGCATCCTCGGGCAGATAGATCAGATGATCGGTAGCGTGGCTGTGATTCTCTTTAAACTCGCACAGCAAATCCGCTTGCTGTGGATGGCGCGTCGAAGTGAGATACACCGCTTCGCTCACGCGCTGGCGCACTTCATCAAATACGCCCGCGCCCAGGCCAACAGCGGTTTCGGCCATGCCGATAAACAGCACCGGGCCGTCAGCGATAGGCGGAAACTGTTCGGCGAGCTGGCGATAAACGGCGCGCATTTTTTCCGGCGCGACCGGAATATGGCGGCCCAGTACTTTACTGACGAAGAGAAAAGCGCGCTTGGGGTTGCGGCGCTCGGCGATCTCAAACAGATCGTCGATAGCGCTGATGCCGCCAGTTGGCGTGACGCTCAGCGTGCCGCATGAAAGCATCCTGCTCCAAAGTGTGGTCATGAATAATTCCTCATTGAAGCTGGTTGGACAGGACGGGGTTGTAAGCAACCACGTCGCTCAGCGCGCGGACGGTGGCGGGCGTGAAGGCGCTGCGAGATTCGTCGATCGCCTGCGGGTAACTGATCAAGCCTAGCTGGCGTAGCGCAAACAAGCCGGGAAGATTTACGCCGCTGAAGCGGGTGTAACCAATGCCGCCGGAAGGGCGCATGTTGATCTCCAGTAATAACGGTTTGCCGCTGGCATCATTGCGCGTCTGCACGTTGATCAATCCATCCGCGCCCATGGCTTCAGCACAGGCTTGCGCCAGCTCAAAGGCTTCACCGCTGTTCTCCAGATACTGCAATGCGCCTTCTTTGCGGCGCGCTACGGCGGCCAGCACCTTGCCGTTTTCCGCCAGCATATCAACGGAATATTCCGGTCCCGGCAGCCACGGCATCAGGACCAGCGGCTCCATGCTGTCGGCGGCTTCCAGCGCCTGTAAGTAATATTCTGCTTTCACCCGGCGCGCGTCTGGATGGGTAAATACCGCCATCGGCGAGACGCTTTCATCAAACTGCCAGAATCCCATGCCATAAATACCGGTAACCGGTTTTACGCACAGCGGCAGATCGCCAAACGGCTGGCTAGCAATCAGCTCGCGTAACTGTACGGGCGAATCCACGCGCAGTGAAGGCACCACCGGCAAATTCAGGCTTTTCATATGGTGAGCGAAAGCGACTTTGTCATCGGCCAGATCCAGCATGGCGACATCGCGTGCGCCAGTGGTTAAGCGCGCACCGCTGGCTTCAATTGCCGCGCGATGGGTTTCAAACCAATGGGCATGGCGGCCGGTATGAATCGCCTGAATGGCATGTTTTTCTACGGTTGAAAGAATAAATTCGAGGCGCTGATTGATATCGTTAGGTTCTATTAATGCATGATCGGCCAGAGAAAGTATTTCATTACGTTGATGGCGATGGGAGGCATAAATAGACACGTTGTAGTTGTGTTTTTTAGCTGTGAATTTAATGCCATTAATTATATCGCGCTGGGAGGATAAACCTTCCATTAGCCAAATTTTGTGAGACATTTCTAATTATTTCCGCTGGAGGCTTGCCGGTGGGTTATGGCTTGCGAGTTTATTTATACGCTCGAAAGGAGTCAATCATAATATGATTTTTTACCCTAACGTAACTTTATGAATTTTAATGTAAAGAATTGTCATGTTTAGTGCATGGGTTGAACTGCGGTGATTTGCTTAACTTGTTCTTGTAAAACGATTTATTGTGTTTCATGAAATTGCTGTGAAAATTAATGCCGCTCATCAATACCATCATGATATGATTTTGTCCTCATGGAATTTGAAGCAAATATAAAACCCTTTTCAAACCTGTTTGAAGGAATTATGACATGGTTTCATTAAGCAAGAATCAGACGGTCTCACTCAGCAAACAAACCGCTTCGCTGAATAAATTACATTTCGGCTTAGGCTGGGATCCAATTAAAAAGAAAGGCTTCATGGGCAAGCTTTTTGGTGGCGGCAGCGATTCCATCGATCTCGATGCCAGCTGCGTATTACTGGACCAATCCGGTAATGCCATTGATACCATCTGGTTCCGCGCATTAACCTCCAAATGTGGTTCGGTGAAACACAGCGGCGATAACCGCACTGGCGAAGGCGATGGCGATGATGAAGTGATCAACGTCGAGCTGTCTCGTCTGCCGGCCAATGTTGAGTATCTCGCATTCACCGTGAACAGCTTCCAGGGCCAAACCTTCAACGAAGTGGAAAATGCCTTCTGCCGCGTTGTTGATCAAAATGGCAAAGAACTGGCGCGCTATCAGCTGACTGAGCAAGGCAGCCATACCGGCATCGTGATTGCTTCACTGCACCGCAACGGCGGTCTGTGGGACTTCACGGCGCACGGCCGCGCGAGTGCTGGCCGTACCATCGACGCGATGCAAAATGACATCGTTGCCGCAGTGGTGCGCTAATGAATATGACGCCGGGGAGCAATGCTCCCGTTCCCGCTAATCTGCTAACGGTGCGCGTGCTTTCTGGCGCAGCCGTGGATGCTTCTGCTTTTCGTCTGTTCGCCAGCGGCAAAGTGAACGGCGATGCCGATATGGTGTTCTACGGTCAGCCGGATAATGACGACCGCACCATCAGCCTGAAAAGCGAAGGGCACAATGCCGCCTTTTCTGTCGATCTCAACCGCTTGCGCCCTGACGTGCAGAAAGTGGCCTTCACCGTCACCTGTGACGGCGGCCGCAACGTGTCGGGTTTGCAACGCCTGGCAATTCAGGTGGAGCAGGGCGGTGAAGTGCTGCTGAATGGCAGCGTGGAGCTGGTGGGACGTCAGGAAGCGGCGTTGATCCTCGGCGAACTTTACCGTCGCAATAATGACTGGAAATTCCGTTTTATTGCACAGGGTTTCAACGGCGGCTTGCAGCCGCTGGCGGAACATTTTGGTGTCGATGTGGCTGACCCCGCGCCCGCACCAATACCTGCGCCAGCGCCGCAGGCGGCTCCGGCGCCAACTCCGACGCCCGCGCCGGCAAAAATCAATCTGAGCAAAGTTTCTCTCACCAAAGAGAAACCGGCGATCAGCCTGACCAAGCGCGATAACTTCGGTGAAATCCGCATCAACCTCAACTGGCATCGTGAGACGAACAGCGGTGGTGGCGGGTTGCGTTCATTCTTCGGCGGCAACAAAGGCGTGGATCTCGATCTCGGCGCCTTCGTTGAGCTGCAGGACGGTTCGCGCGGCGTGATCCAGGCACTGGGCGGCAACTTTGGCGCCATGCATGCCAAACCTTTCGTACACTTGCAGGGCGACGATCGTACCGGCGAAGTGAGCGATGGTGAATGGCTGCATATCAACGGTCGCGAGTGGAGTCAGATTCGTGAAGTGCTGATTTTCGCCTTCATCTATCAAGGCGCGGCCAGCTGGGACAAAACGGATGGCGTAGTGACGCTGCACATCCCAGACCAGCCACCGATTGAAACGCGTATGACGGAAGGCGAGAACCGCCGCAACATGTGTGCGATTGCTCGTCTGGTCAATGAGAACGGCAGTATCCGCGTCGAGCGTATCAATCAATTCTTTAACGGGCATTCCGATATGGATAAAGCTTTCGGTTGGGGATTCAACTGGCGAGCCGGTTCCAAATAATTACAGACAGAGGATTTACTATGAGCTTTTTCAACAAGGTTAAAGGGGCGTTTAACTCGGGCCGCGACGAGCTGACCAAACAAGTTAGCCGCTTTAAAAATAAGAAATTCATGCAAGGTACAGTGGCTGTTTGCGCACGCATTGCGGTTGCAGACGGCGGTGTGAGCGCGGAAGAGAAGCAGAAGATGATCGGTTTTCTGCGCGCTTCCGAGGAATTGAAAGTTTTTGATACCACGGAAGTGATTGATTTCTTCAACAAGCTGGTGAGCAGCTTCGATTTCGATCTGGAAATCGGCAAGGGCGAAACCATGAAGTACATCCTGGCGTTAAAAGATCAGCCGGAAGCCGCACAGTTGGCGGTCCGCGTAGGTATTGCTGTCGGTAAAAGTGACGGTGATTTTGATGCTGACGAGCAGAAAGCAGTGCGTGAAATCGCCGTGGCTTTGGGCTTCGATCCAGCAATATTTGGGCTTTAAGTTTTCGTCCTTTAAGGGTTAAACATGGAATCTACACATATTGGCTTTCCCGCTGAAACCGTCGCGGTTTTCATCGCGCTTTCAGTGGGCGCTATTTTTATCGACCTGTTCATGCACCGCGGCGACAAGCCGATTTCGCTGAAAAGCGCGGCGTTATGGTCGGTGTTTTGGGTGGCTGTGGCGATGGGTTTCGCCGGCTTCCTCTATATCCATCACGGCGCTGAAGTTGCCAGCCTGTTCGTGACCGGTTACGCACTGGAGAAAGTGCTTTCCGTCGATAACCTGTTCGTGATGATGGCGATCTTCTCGTGGTTCGCCGTTCCAGACCGCTACCGTCACCGCGTGCTTTATTGGGGCATCATCGGTGCCATTGTCTTCAGGGGCATCTTCGTGGCGATCGGTACCGGCTTGCTGAGTCTCGGTCCATACGTCGAAATCGTGTTTGCGCTGATTGTTGCGTGGACAGCGGTAATGATGCTGAAAAGCGGCGATGACAGCGACGAGATCGAAGATTACTCGCAGCACCTTGCCTATCGCGGCGTGAAGCGTTTCTTCCCGATCTGGCCAAAAATGCGTGGCAACGCCTTCCTGCTGAATCAGAAGGAAGTCGATGAAGAGCTGCAGAAGCCAGAAAACAAAGATGTGACAGTCGGTCGCGCTAAGAAAGCCGCGCTGTATGCCACGCCGTTGATGCTGTGTGTGGCGGTGGTTGAACTCTCTGATGTGATGTTCGCCTTCGACTCCGTGCCGGCGATTATCGCGGTGAGTCGTGAACCGCTGATTGTTTACAGCGCCATGATGTTCGCCATTCTTGGCTTGCGTACCCTGTACTTTGTACTCGAAGCATTGAAGCAGTATCTGGTTCACCTGGAGAAAGCCGTTATCGTGCTGCTGTTCTTCATCGCGGTGAAACTGGGTCTGAATGCTACCGATCATATCTGGCATCACGGCTACAGCATCTCGGCTAGCGCCAGCCTGTTTGTGGTACTCGGCGTGTTAGCGGTCGGTATTGTGCTCAGCGTGATGTTCCCCGGTAAACCCGAGGAAAAAGAAGAGAGTTGATCTTCTGCCAGCAATGAGTCTGAAAAATTATTAACCAAGAGGTAATTACAATGAGCGTTTCTCTTTCTAAAGGCGGTAACGTTTCGCTTAGCAAAGCGGCACCAACCATGAAAAACGTCCTCGTTGGCCTTGGCTGGGATGCACGTTCCACCGATGGTCAGGACTTTGACCTTGATGCGTCAGCGTTCTTGCTGTCCGCCAGCGGCAAAGTCCGCGGCGATGCTGACTTTATTTTCTATAACAACCTGGTCTCTTCCGACGGTTCTGTTTCCCACACCGGCGACAACCGTACCGGTGCAGGCGATGGCGATGATGAATCGCTGAAAATCAAACTGGATTTGATCCCGGCTGATGTCGACAAAATCGTGTTTGTAGTCACCATCCACGATGCGCAGACCCGTCGTCAGAGTTTTGGCCAGGTTTCCGGCGCGTTTATCCGCCTGGTAAACGATGACGACCGCAGTGAAGTAGCGCGTTACGATTTGACCGAAGATGCCTCTACCGAAACCGCCATGCTGTTTGGCGAGCTGTACCGTAACGGTGCCGAGTGGAAATTCCGCGCAGTCGGCCAGGGTTATGCCGGTGGTTTGGCCTCGGTATGCGCCCAGTACGGCATTAACGCGTCTTAATCGCTGACATTACTCTCACGGGCAACTTCACGTTGCCCGCATCATCCAATTAAAAGCAGGAGCTTTAAAATGGCAGTTTCTCTGGTAAAAGGCGGTAACGTTTCCCTGACTAAAGAAGCACCAACCATGAATGTTGCCATGGCGGGTCTGGGTTGGGATGCACGTGTAACAGATGGTCAGGACTTTGACCTCGATGCCTCAGTGTTTATGGTCGGTGACGACGGTAAAGTGCTGAGCGACACTGGATTTATCTTCTTCAACAATAAGTTGAGCGCGTGTGGTTCCGTTGAGCATCAGGGCGATAACCGCACCGGTGCGGGCGATGGCGATGATGAGCAGGTGAAAATCACCCTGTCTAAAGTGCCAGCAGATGTGAAGAAGCTGGTCTTCGCGGTGACCATTTACGATGCAGAAGCGCGTAAGCAGAACTTCGGCATGGTGAGCAACAGCTTTATGCGTATCTTTAACAATGATAACGGCGCAGAAATCGCCCGTTTTGACCTGTCTGAAGATGCGTCTACCGAAACCGCGATGGTGTTCGGTGAGTTGTATCGCAACGGTGCCGAGTGGAAGTTCAAAGCTGTTGGTCAGGGCTTCGCGGGCGGCTTGGCCGCGCTGGCATCGCAGCATGGCGTGAGCGTCTGATTTAAAACAAGGTTATCAAAGCCCCGGCTGGTCCGGGGCTTTTTACTATCTAAAGGACGGATGTGAATCAATCACCATGAATGGTGTAATCCCGATCAGTTAAGCAATGAGCGTCTTTCGTTCGCCATAGGCTGGAGCAGTTGCAGTTATGCCGTGCGGCGACCGAGAAGAGGGCGTCTGGCCACGCCCTCTTCACTCCCCGGCCCTGCGCCAGCCCAGCCCGCCGCTACGCGGTGCCTTCACTCGCTCACGATTCCTGACGGACCGGCGGCGATTCGCTCCTGCTCAGCGCCGCCTCTTGCCGCATCCCTGCGGCGCGCCCTGGAATCCCTCACTCGCTCAGCGGGCTGGGATGTCGCCTCAACACCCACGCTGCAGCAATAATGCGTATGACTGAGTCTCATCGCTGTAGCGCCTGCAGGGTCGCCATGAATGGCGCCCCTACGGTTATTCGGCGGGGTTTTCGTAGGATGCGCATTTATGCGCACTTGTTGGGTGATAACTAGCGCCAATACGGAACAATGCGGCTAAGGATCGAGGCGCAGCATGCGCAGTTTTTCCATCGGCACGCGGCGTTTTTTCCACGTTGGATGGAAATGACGCCAGTGCGGATCTTGCGCGGCGGCCAGTAATTCAAAATCACCGCGCGTATCGCCCCAGGCACGCAAGTGATAGTTATGCAGCGGGCCGTAAACGCTTTCCAGTCGCTTGACTTTTTGCCCGCAGCGGCAGTTATGACCGGTTATCTTTCCGGTCAGAATGCCGTCAATCACTTCTAATTGGGTGCCGATGAGATTGATACCCAGACGCTCAGCGAAAGGTTCTAACACCATCGCGGGCGAAGCGGAACAGATGGTCACTTCCGCGCTGGAGTTCACTTCCGCTGCAACCGCCAACAGCCCGGCAGGGCGCATCAGCTTATTCCAGTTCGCCGCGCAGAACAGTTTTGCCTGCTCACGGACCCATTTCTCCTCAACGCCGGTTAAAAAGGTCTTAATCAGCACCTCTTTCAGCTCATCGCGCGTCAGCTTTTTTCGCATGCAGTGCAGCGTGGGTACCGCCAGCCTGGCGAGTCTGCGCGCAAAAGCACGTTTGCTAAAACTGAAGCGCAGAAAGGGGATAAAGCTATCGTGAATGGTCAACGTGCCGTCAAAATCAAACACGGACAGAACCTGATTTTCACGCGCTAAGGAGGATTCCATGGACATGTTGTTCTCTTTTGTCGCAAGCCGTAATCAATGGCCACGATGATAGCAAATGGCTGGCCGATATTCTCCTGCGTGAATGCGGCTACCGATAAACGGTAGCCGTTTGAAGCGCTTACTCGCGAATTTTACCCTCTTCTTCGCGGGTTTTACCCTCTTCGATAAACTCTTCGTCGATCTCTTCTGAGTTCTCACGGTTATCACGACCGGAGAGCAGGTTCCAGCAGGCAATAAACAGCGCGGCGATCAGCGGACCAATGACGAAGCCGTTAATGCCATACACTTCCATGCCACCCAGCGTGGAGATCAGGATCAGGTAGTCAGGCATTTTGGTGTCTTTACCGACCAGCAGCGGACGCAGGATATTATCCACCAAACCCACCACCACCACGAAGAAGCCAATCAGGAACAGTGCTTTCCAGATGGCGCTGGTAGCGAAGAAGAAGATGGTCGCGGGTACCCAAACAATCGCGGAGCCCACCGCCGGAATCAGCGACAGGAATGCCATCAAGGTGCCCCACAGCAGGCTGCCATCAATGCCAGTGATCCAGAAGGCGAAGCCGCCAAGCACACCTTGCACCACCGCAACTACCACAGTGCCTTTCACTGTGGCGCGCGATACCGCAGCGAACTTCATCATCAGGTGATGTTTCACGTAGGTTGAGAGTGGCAGCGCTTCCAGCATCAAATTCACCAGCCAGGCACCATCTTTCAACAGGAAGAACAGCAGATAGAGCATCACGCCAAAACCAACGGTAAAGGTGAACGTACCTTTGCCGATCAGGAACACGCTGCCCGCCATGTACTGGCCGCCTTTAAGTGCAAAACCGGAAAGCTTTTGCTGTATCTCTTGCGCGTTGTTCAGATTGTTTTCAGCGAGATAGTTACGTGCCCAGGAAGGCAGATGCTGCAGCAGTTCGGCGAACACCACCGGGAATTGCGCCGAGTTGTTCTGCAGTTTGGTGTATACCGTGTTGACTTCGACCACCATCGAAGAGGTGATCAGCGCCAAGGGCGTGAAGACAATCAAGCAGATAATCAGCAGCGTGGCGAATGAAGCTAGGCCGTTACGATCCCCCATTTTGCTGCGCAACAGTGACTTCAATGGATGGAAAATCACTGCCAGAATTGCGGCCCAGAAAATGGCAGAAAAATATGGTGTCAGCACATCAAAAAAGGCGAACGTGACGATCGCCAAAATAACGATAAAGAAGCCTAAATTAAGTCCTTTAATACGCATTACATAGTCTCGTCAGTAGATAGGGCGAGTGAACTATAGAACGCCTGACGGGGAATGTAATGTTTTTAGCAAAGATGGTTCGCTTAAGCCCCTGAAGTGAGCAGACCTAAGATGTCCCATTCTGTCCGCCTGATGTCTGTTAACTGGCTGGAAGACAGGCGTGATTACAGTAATGATGGTGGCTGAAATGAACCGGAGGAAATCATGCTGGAATTACGTCCTAACTGCGAATGTTGTGATAAAGACTTACCGCCGGAGTCACTGGATGCGCGTATCTGTTCGTTTGAATGCACTTTTTGTGTGGCGTGTGCGGAAGGCCTTTTGGCGCAATGTTGCCCAAATTGCAGCGGGGAACTGGTGCGTCGACCAATTCGTCCTGCCGCAGCATTAGCACGTCATCCGGCATCCACGACACGACATTTATCTGCGACAGTGACACGCTGAATCAGCACGGTAAGCTGCGATTCGGAAAATACGTCAATGCCGTGCTGGCGCAGCAGTGCTGCTGCGACGCCCTGACCGGGCTGTTGCTGGCCGCTAAAACTGCCGTCATAGATGCGTTGGCTGCCGCAGGTCGGGCTGCCATCAGTAAGCAGGGCAAAGCGACAACCCGCTTCTTGTGCCGCACGCAGTGCCAACCACGCTGCCAGCACGTAATGCTGGGTGACATCTCTGCCATCTGATTCCACGATGCGCGCTGCGCCCGTTAACACCTGTTCTGCACTGCCGCCGTGAATTTCAGCGGATAAGCGTGGAGTGTTTAAGCCAGCTGCCAGTTCAGGGCAGTGGATAACCAGACGCTGCTCGCTGCGCCAGCGCGCTAAGGTGTCTGAGATCAGCGCTTTATCGCTGGCGTTATATCGCACTGCATATCCCATCAGGCAGGCACTGACTAATATTTTTTCCATGTAAACGTTTTCCTTAAATAACTCGACGATAAGGTCGCAGTATTAAAGTGTTCCGCAACAGATGTAATATTGAGCGCGATATTAATCACTGTCATGTATTAATGTGATGATGGGGCGATATTATCGTATTAATGACTAGGAGATTGATGAATAACACTGAACTCTGGTCGCGGAAAAGGGTTTTTGAAATGAGTTCATATGCTATAATTATGATTTAACGGGTTTTTATTTGGTTTTCTGACTTGCATTGAGTCTTGTTTCTGGCATCTTTTTTTATCGAAAGGTTGTTCTGGTCAGAGCACAGACCTTATTTATAATGAAACATTGTTTCGCAAAATGTTATTTTTAGTCTCCGTGATTTTTGCGTATTTTTCTGAAAAATAGTGCTTTTCAAAAGAGTTTCTCACATTTAAATGGTATTGTTTACCGGCAATGCTAGTGATGTGGCGTTGTGTGCTTCAGTTTTACCCTCACTTTTGCAGGGTTTACCCGTTTATGCAATTTACGGAAATTCAATTATCCTCCCGATCCTTGCGATCGGGTTTTTTCTTTATATTTCCCCGGTCTATCCGTAATAAACACTGATGCGTCTCTTCGATTCCGTTAATGTCAGAAAATACACAATCGTTAAGAAAGTGATAATTTGACGTAATTTCTTGTAAGTATCCGTTTTTTAAGAGTTTTGGAAATGCTTTTTTGTCTCCATCTAATCAATAGTAGTGTTCAACGGCACAGCAACTGCCGTTATCATTGGAGGCAACACCATGAAAAAAACAACGTTAAGTCTTATTGCGTCACTTATTGCATGCAGCACACTGTTTTCAAGCGTTTCCCGGGCAGATGGCCCAGGTGACCAGCGCTGGCAGTCGCACGGCGGCGACCAGCACCAGGACCACGGACGTGGCCCGGATCGTGGCGGCGACCGCGGACCGAATCGCGGCAACGATCACGACCGCGGCAACGATCACGATCGTGGACCTGGCCCGGATCGTCATGACCGTTATGCTGATCATCGTATGCCGGAAGGACATCGTGGCGGCGATCGCTTCGCCTGGGGCGGACATGACTTCCGTCGCGGCTATCCGGCACCGCCGGAGTTTCGTGGCCCGCACTATCGTGTAGATGACTGGCGCGATCGTGGTCTGTATGCGCCACCGCGCGGTGAGCACTGGGCTTATATCGACGGTAATTACGTGCTGGTGGCCGCCGCAACCGGTATCATCACCGCAATTCTGCTCAACGGCGCGTTCAACTAATTCCCTCTGCGGATGGCCACGGCCATCCGTGTTTTTCTCCGTTTTATCCGCTCACCAGGTTATTCTCTATACGACCCGTTTTTCCTTTCAATACGTTAAGGAGTGATGATGACCGTGGTAAAAATGGTGGCGGTGGATAAAGACGGCACCTTTCTCGACGACAAAAAACAGTACAATCGCGCGCGTTTTAACGCGTGCTATCAGGAAATGAAGCAGCGCGACATCAAGTTTGTGGTAGCCAGCGGCAATCAATATTACCAACTCAAATCTTTCTTCCCTGATATCGCCAGTGAAATTGCCTTCGTAGCTGAAAACGGCGCGTGGATCATTGATCGTGATGAAGAGTTATTCTGCGGCGAGTTCTCACGTCAGGATATTGATGCGGTGCTGGATACGCTGCACAACGGTAATTATCCTGAACTGCGCTACATCCTCTGCGGACGCGACAGCGCGTATTACTTCGAAGGTCTTGATGAGAAGTGGCTGGTGAAAATGCGTCACTATTGCCATCGCCTGAAGGCCATTCGCAGCCTGGATGAAGTGGCGGGCGATAAGCTGTTCAAGTTCGCGCTGAATTTGTCCGATGATTACGTGGAGCCGCTGATGGCGGACATTGAGCGTCTGCATCATGGCGCGGCGGCCGCCACATCCAGCGGCCACGGTTCAGTCGATTTGATTGTGCCGGGCAACCATAAAGGTCACGGCCTCGATCTGCTGGGTAAACGCTGGGGCATCGATCGCAGTGAAATTTTAGTGTTTGGTGATGGCGGCAACGATCTCGAAATGCTGCAACAGTCTGGCTTTAGCTTTGCTATGGCAAATGCACCGCAGAAAGTCAAAGACGCGGCACGCTTTGAAGCGCCGAGTAATAACGAAGAGGGCGTGTTACAGGTGATTGAGCAGATGCTGGCCGGTAAACCACCGTTTGTCATCTGATCGTCATTTTTAGCTGAATTTATTCTTTGCTCTGCCGATATTCGATTGTGACGGAACGCACAATTCGCCGCTGAGCGGCACTTCTTATCTCAATCGTTAATGCAGTCGGTTAGAAAGGATAAATTATGTTGCCAACCCGTTTGGCTACCCGCATGACGTTGGGTGGCCTGCTATTACTGTGCGTCACAACCGCAGTGGTGTTCTCCGTTCTCTTGTTGCGCGGTCAACCGCGCGTCATTGAAGCCAGCCATACGCTGATTGAGCAGGCCGGTAGCAATCTGGTCAGCCAATTAAATCAGCAGCTGATGCGTATTGAAGGCGAAGCCGTCAGCATGGCGCGCCTCGCCGAAGTCTTACCGCACGATGCCACGCTGTGGCAGCAAAGTCTCCCGCAAATCATCAACAGCAGCGGCAATAAAACCATTGCGGGCGGCGGCGTGTGGCCGGAACCCGATGCCTTTAGCGCCGGTGTGCAGCGTCGCAGCTTCTTCTGGGCACGGCAGAGTGATGGCTCGCTGGCCTATTCCGATGACTACAACCTGCCTGCGGGCAACGGCTATCAACAGGAAAGTTGGTACAGCGCGGTGCGCAATGGACCACGCGATCGCTGTGGCTGGTCTGAGGTTTATCAGGATCCGGTGTCTGGCGTAAAAATGGTGACCTGTAGCGTGCCGTACACGGTGGGCGAGCGTTTTGCCGGTGTCGCGACGCTGGATGTGCAGCTGGATAATCTTGCGGGCTTAATGCAGCAGAAAGGGCAGGTGACCGGCGGTTATGCCTTTGCGCTTGATAGCGCAGGCAATCTGCTTTATTACCCGGGTCAGGACCTTAAATCGCTTACCACCTTAAGCAGCCTGGCGGAAAAATCCAGCTGGCTGGCTCCACTCGCCGCTCGTATCGGCCAGTTGAAAGGCGATGGCGATGTATTGCAACTGTCAGATTTCGCAGACGATTACTTGCATGACAGTGCGCAAGTCACGCTGTTCCGCATGCCCGGCACCGGTTGGGTGATTGGCCTTGTGACGCCAGAGCGCGCGGTCAGCGGCCTGGCTCATACCCTGATGCGTGACATCTTCACCTACTTAATTCCGGCGATGATCGTGCTGCTGCTATTAACCTGGACATTTACCCAACGCATTGGGCAACGCCTGAAAGCCACGCATGCTGCATTGGATGAAATTGCCAATGGCGATGGTGATTTAACGCGCCGCCTGACCAAAAGTGGACGCGATGAGCTGGCAGATATCGCCGGTGCGTTTAATAGTTTTGTCGATAAGATCGCCGGCGTCATTACCCGCGTGCAGAGCAGTGGTGTAACGGTAGCGGCTAACGCATCAGGCCTGGCACATAGTAATACCGCGCTGTCGGAGAAAATTGCCGAGCAGGCCGCAGCACTGGAACAAAGTGCCGCGGCGATGGAGCAGCTCAATGCTACCGTGCAACAGAACGCCGAAAATACCCGGTTGGCCGATGCGGCGGCCGAACAGACCGCACAGATTGCTCGCAGCAGCAGCGAAATGATGGGCGAAGTGGTGAGCACCATGGGCGCCATCCAATCCTCTTCGCGGCGTGTGGCAGAGATTTTGACCGTAATCGACAGCATCGCGTTTCAAACTAACATTCTCGCATTGAATGCGGCGGTAGAAGCGGCACGCGCCGGTGAGCAAGGGCGTGGTTTTGCGGTGGTGGCGTCTGAAGTGCGTGCGTTAGCCCAGCGCAGTGCCACCGCGGCGCAGGAGATCAAGACGCTGATTACCGATTCCGACAGCAACGTACTGGCCGGCAGTAAATTGGTGGAAGGTGCGGGACAGCAGCTTTCCCAGCTGGTCACTGACGTACATAAAGTGAAGCAGGTGGTGAGTGAAATGCGCGTGGCCGGTGACGAGCAGAGCAAAGGTATTGCCGAAGTGACGCTAGCGGTATCGCAGATGGAGCGAGGCATTCAGCAAAACCTGATGCTGGTGACGCAAACCGCCGAGAACACCCAAGCGCTGCGTGATGAAGCGGCGCAGCTGGCGCAAGAGATAGCCATGTTTAAAGTGGCCGAGCAGTAAATTGTCGGGCAGCGTTAGCTGCCCGTTATCACTTAAACGATGCGCCAGGCGGCGGCGATCATCTCCGTCAACGTGGGTGCATCGTAGCTGACCCAACCGTTTTTGCTGTTGGCGCGCGATACAATCCAGTCAACATCGGTGGCTGACAATGTTGGGCCATCCAACCAAAAGGGCACGATCGCCTGCTGCTGGATCCAGGCTTTTAACGCCAATGCCGGCGGCGCGGGATCGTCC
>Ga0207655_1001332_pt1 | contig 23285 bp, 29 predicted proteins | sample KBSM44metaG_FD_184398 | JGI IMG/M metagenome (GOLD analysis project Ga0207655, IMG submission 184398) | Miscanthus rhizosphere microbial communities from Kellogg Biological Station, Michigan, USA - KBS M4-4 metaG (SPAdes) (version 2) | ecosystem: Host-associated > Plants > Roots > Rhizosphere >... | reverse complement strand
ATATTTCATATATCACTCCATATGCAGACATATCACATCCATTTGTAAAATATCAGATTATAAAAAAGGAGTTTACTGATAAGTCATTCTAACTTAGGTTGGAAAATACTCCATAGGGAATACGCATGCCATAAGGTCTCAGAGTGCTGGCCCATGACTGCTGGAGCTTGTTTACCCACTGGCATTGCAACGTTCCATTCTGAAATCTAAAGAACGGTCCCGAAAAACCGGTGCCGGAACCATCATCAGAAATGTTTCCACCAGGTACAGAACTTACAAGAATCCATGAGTCATTACCAATCGCTTGTGAATAAACAGAGTTATCCAAATCGAAGTTTGCCGGAACATCAAAAAAACCAAGGATGCGAGGTATTTTAGCAGCCATTACAGCCGACCAGACTAACTCTCCTGCTGAGTTAAAAACGTCCCGATAACCACTCTCTACAGGCATATCACTTCGACTACGGGCCATTGAGCCGGAATTAGCAGTCACCCAGTCGGGACCGGTAAAAAACATCTTGGCATTATTGTTTGGCTTGAACCACCTCAGATTATCATCAACTGGGACACTCGCGTTCGCATGCCCCATATCGTTGGAGTTTCCAAGTTGGCATGTAATGTTGTAATAACCTATATCCGTTATGCTCGTATAGTTAACCGTATCACGGTAATAGGTGCCTTTATAATCTGAATCAATTACAAGCGCCCCAGCAGAGTTAAAAACCTGATATCCACTCATATGAATGCGTACATGTCCAAAGTTAAGGTAACTGCAGCGGTATATGCTGAAAGCTTAAATATGCGATATCCGCCATCATATGATCGAGCAGCAAAATTAGAGGGTGTGTAATAGGAAGAGCTTGAAGCAGAAGCCACTACAACAAATGATCCTGATGAAGTAAGCCCCCCGAATGCTCCAGTCACCTGATTGGTATTAGCCGCCATGGTGACGGATGTTCTGCCAAGATATCGAGTATTGTAATCTCCAATGTCAACTATCAGCTTTCCATTTGCATCCCAGCACTGAAGGCCACCAGGCATTTATTCTCCTTACCAGAGCCCGTCTCTGATGCGTAAAGTACCATTTGAATCATAAACCTGTCTTAATGTGCCAGTGTCTACAACCCTGCCTGAACCATTTGCAGCATTTCTCTCAAATGTCCCATCTTTACCCAGCCTCCATCCGGCAGTCCCGGCAATATAGTTTGTTGACTGGATATATGCAGCGATCATCGCGCTAGTAATGGTCGCATCACCAATAAAGGCAGAATTGATAATGGTCTGGCCGTTCTGGATAGCAAAGAAAGTTTTCGGCGTAGCTCCAACCTGCGACATCACAGCGAAGCGGTCAGCCAGGAACAGCACTTGTGTCTGCATGCCTGAAGGACTGTTCTCTACGCCAATCCCCATGCCAGCTGCGTACTGTCGACCATTGCTGTCTACCGCTACTTTTACTGAGTACTGTGCTGATAGCTTGCCGTTGGTGTCAGCCAGCGCCGTCGAAGTCTGCTGAATGGCTGCCACGTTATCACCCACTGCCGCCTGCACCTTCTCAAACTTTTGCGCATAAGCCTGGTCGTTCGTGGCGATAGTCTGTTTAACTGTCAGGATGTCGGCGCGGTTCTGGTTAGCTGCGCCCGCGATTGCCATCTGGTGATCAACCGTTGCATCGAGGTTTAGCGCATTCTGCAGCATCGCATCAATGTTGGTATCGACTTTTGCAATGAGCTGTTTACCGGCATCCGTTTTCAGGACCTGCTCGGTAATGTCGCCCAGTAACGCAGTTGCATCAACACTGCTGGCACCATCAACAAACTTTGTCCAGTCGCCAGTGTTACCGATGCGATCCACCAGCCGTACGCGATACCAGCGCCGAACACCTGCGGGCATAGGGCCATGCTGATAACTGACACCGGGATACGGAACGTAGGCCAGGAACTGAGGATTCTGCCCGTCTGCCGTCGTGGCGACCTGAATCTCTGTGTACGAGGTATCACCGGAACCATCAGGAAACGCCCACGTAACATCGATTGCCCAGACCACATTGTCAGTGGCTCGGAGATTAACCGGCGTGCCTGGCTTACCTGTTTTGCCAATGAGTGATGTCGAGTCAGCATAGCCCCATGGAGAAGAGACTTCTGCCGCGTTAACAGCACGCACTCGGACATCATAGACGCCGGTGTAAATCCCCTGAATGCTGAAGCCCTGAGCGCTGGTTACCGCGACGTTAATCCAGTCGCCTTTATCCTTGCGCCACTGAGCCATATAGCTGATTGCACCCTCAACACGGTCCCACGTTACCTGCATTGATGAGACTGAAAGCCCCTGCTCAACGAAACTGACCTCGCTGATTTTGATGTTGGCCGGTGCCTTAAGCACGCTGACGGGCGTGACCGTGATTGGTGCTGGCTCAATACGCACGCCGTCATCAATGTAGCGGTACTTGTTCGGATCGTGCTGCACGCCGGTAATGGTAAATGTGCCGTCATCATTACCGGCTACTGATGTAACGCGAAAATACTGAATAGCCAGATTATTACTGTCGATAGCCCAGACCGCGCCAGCCACCGGCGCAATGCGGAAAGCAGTATTCACACTGACCGTTTTCTTATCAGCGCTGATGCTGCCAATTGTCCGGGTCTGCGCGGTACCATCTTGCAGGTTCACAACCAGCCGATCACCGGCTGCGTAATCAACAGGCCGGTCCAGAGTGATTCGCAGACCATTGACCGAGCTGATGCGGCCACCATTCTGTTTGCCGCTGCGGAACGGGTCCGCCACACCAATAATCTCAGCCGGGATCGGAATGTAACCATCCAGACCTACACCGAATGAAACCGTACCGTCTTTGGCGTTAGAAAGAATGGCCCAGCGACCGCGTCGGTGTGCCTCGCTCTGAGAGGTACAGCCGATAGCGGTGAGACTCATCTCGCGCACATCGTAGCGCTGCACGAGGTCTGAATCGTAGACGCCCTCAACAGTATCGGAATAGTGGTTAATGGGATCGGACCAGCTAACCTGGCAGGAAGAATATCGGTTCTTGTAACTACCACCAGCATAAGTGAACAGGCCGTCAATGACGTTAGCGGCATGGTAAACGAAATCAACGTCAACATTGCCGTCTGAATCGACCTGCGGCACGTCTGCATTAACAAAAATCTGGCTGTTTCCCCAGAAAGTTATGCCACGAAATATCGCCGCAATGTCCTTGAGTACGGTGTAAGCATCCTGCTGGCTCTGGATGAAAACATTACAGGTAAAGCGCGGTTCTGTGCCGCCTGCGCCGTCTGACACCATTTGATCGCAATACTGAGAAATGCTGTACAGCTCCCACTTGTCGATCATGGTGGCATCGACACGCGTCCCCATACCAAAAATTTTATCCAGCACCAGGTCATAGAAAATCCATGCCGGGTTATTGGTATAGGCATATTTGAAATCACCCTGCCATGTTCCAGCATAGGTGCGCGTCACCGGATCATAAGTTGTCGGAACGCGAACCAGTCGCCCTTTTGGCTTGCAGGTTACCTTCGGAGCCTGTCCGCTGAACTGGCTCGCATCGACCTCAATATAAAGTAGTGCGGTGTTGGGATAGCGAAGCTTGCTGTCGATGACCTCTGCAAAAGAAAACACCTTGAAGCCGTTAACCAGCTTTGAGGATGTCGAGTCTGCGGTGATGCGGCGCACCCGGATAGACCAGCCGGATGTTGCTTTAGGTAAATCAATGCGGTGATCGCGCTGATATTCAGAGGTGGTTTTACCATTGAAGCTGCCATTAACAACGGTGACCCATGAACTGCCGTCTGTTGAAAGGTCAATGGCGTACTGCGTCACGGTACCTACCATGTCGCCATTGTCTTTATACTGATACTGCACCGGCAAGCTCAGCTTAATGCGAATGGCATCGAGCGTCAGATTTGTAAACTGGCGGGTCCAGGCGACAGCTTGCGTCACTGCAACGCCTACTGAAAGTTCATTATCAACTTCAGGCATGCCCTGAATATAGGTCTGGTCCTGGGTTCCCCTACGCCAGTCCCACACGACACCTGTAAAGTTATAAGTGCCGTCTTCGTTCGCCAGTTGCGTATCGTTCAGGTAAATTTGCTGTGCGGTTAAATCGCCCTGAATCTCACCTTCAGAGATAGCCAGCAGCATTTTTAATTTGGCGATAGACAGCAGGTCATCTGGCTGTTCTACCGGCGTATGGGCACTGCCGCCACCGCCTTTACTGCCCTGAATCACGGCACCTTCGAGAAGTCGCATATTTCACCCATAAAAAAAGCCACCCGAAGGTGGCCTGATAATTAATCCCGCACTGATTACTGCTGATCGCTGGTAAAGCTGCCTGCACTGATGACCGCGCCGCCGATTTCTCTGGTACCGTAAAGCACCGGCACCGGATAGCCCATGGCAACGGTATTAACCGGCGCACCGAACGCATAGTTCGGCTTATTGTCCGTGCTGGATGATGCACCCACGTTAAGCTTTGGCTGCGGAGTCAGCATCTGCACGACCCCACCAAGCAACATACTGATACCTATGCTTGTCAGTGCCGTTGCTGCCAGTCCAACTGCAGTTGTGGTACCAATAGCCGCGCCATATGCAGCCAGTGACGCGCCCGCTGTGAAGAACGCAGCAACAATTGCGACCGCACCGATGATGATCTGCAGTGTGCCGCCACGCTTTGAACCTTCCAGTACCGGCTCCATCTGAAACTCAGTAGCAGATGAGGACATGTCGAACTCCAGCAGGCCGATATTATCTTTGCCGCTAAAGAAGGCGAACCGGATGCCGTTGAGGTGAGCGTTTGATACGAATTTTTTGAAGCCTGGCAACTGTGAGCACATTGCACGCAGCAACTCCCGCAAATCCGCAACGTGAAACTGGTGAACCGGACCAAACATTTTTGCCATCCGGCCTTTGAGTCGCATGGTTTTAAGCATCCATCAGCTCCTTTCTGCGCACGATCCGCACAGTACGGTTACGCCAGTATTCGCCATAAGGAACGCGTGTAGAAAGGCTCCCGGCGTTATGATGAAGAATGATATTGTTCCCGAGATAGATTGCGGCGTGGTTCGTTACCGGAGCACTGATGCGCATCATGATCATGTCGCCCTCACGCAATTCCGCTGGCTCAACCTCGACAAACCCCTCTGACTGCCAGTTGTCGTCATACAGGTTTTCTTTGCCGTCCACCCACCACTCATAATCAACAGACCAGTTTTTCAGGGTGATTCCGTGCTCACGCTGGTACCAGTCCATTATGAGTGTCCAGCAGTCATTACCGCCAATCAGCCAGGGGCGACCGGTGTATTCCCGGTCAGTTCGTGGACTGATGGTGCAGAAGTCGCCATCCGGCCACGACATGATGCCCCACTCCACGCCGGAGAAGTCGCACTGCACCCGATCATGCTCTGACGGGATGAGCTGCGGCGCGTCCGGGTGTGAATGGATGACCATCAGAATTTCGCCCTGCGCTTCCGCTGCCCGCTTATCCTCCGGCGACAGCGTAAAATGCTCTGTCGGCGCGTCAGCGATATTCCGGCAGGGGATGTAATTCTGGGTCCGGCCTGACTGGATGACCAGCCCGCATGCCTCTTTCGGGTATTCAGCGGCCACATGCTCGCGTATCGCCTCAAGAATCTTTTTGCGCATCGTTATTTACCCTGAAGGTTTGCAGCCGGGAACCCGCCGAACGGCAGCGGCTGATCGTCACCTAAGCGTGCTTTGCAGTCAGCCATACGTCCGCCGCAGACATCTTTTGACGGGTCATTAGTAGCCGTGCCGTCTTTGGTGAAATACCTGTTGCCTGCGTAATCGCAGCCTGTACCGGTGCGGTACCAGCCACGCATGCACCAGGTGCAGACAGGCGTAATCTGCCGCGATGGAAGCTGCAGGCTCTGAATGTCGAAAGGAGAGCAAAGCTCAAAATCTACCTGGGCACGCGTCTCGGAGGTTTTCGCATTCACGTAAAACAGCTGAACTCGCTCTTCCTGCGGGTTGGCGCTGGGATTGCCTGCGGTCCAGTTTGCCGCATCAAGATATTTTGCCAGGGTGGTGTGGATGCGCACCTTCGCCTTCACCATGTCGTCAAACTGCAGACACAGTGCGGTGACATAGTTGCCGACGTTGCCAACAGAAAGCTTTGGCGTCGGCTGTGAGCCGGTGCTGCTCATCTCCATACCGGTCAGTTCATATGGGTGCGGATCGTACTCATTGCCCTGCCAGATGATGGACGGCAGGTTTTCTGCTGCATATGACTGCCAGCCTTCGGTCGGCAGGTTGTACGCATGAAAGCGCAGCACGGTATCAAGTCCAAAAGCCATGCCATCAATTTCAATCAGCTGGACCAGACTCCCCGGCTCCAGCGCCTGAACGTCCTGGTTAAAACTCATTTTTCACCCAATAAAAAAGGGCGCTGATGCGCCCTGTTGTTATCGTGACCTGTCACGGTGCGAAAGACTGCTCGAAGGTAAAACTGATTTCCACGAAATTTCCGTTGATGAAGGCGGGCCGGATTGAATCAGACTTTACGCGGTAGAGCTTTTTCTCTCCCCACGGATTGATCCACCAGCAGGAGGTGGTGACGTGTGCTTTGAGAAAAGCCCTTACGATCGCCATTTCAGCTTTGCTGCCGCTGCAGGTTACCGGCCAGGACTCGCGCTGATCGTTAATCCCGACACCGGCCACCTGCTTGTAGCCGTCACCGAACTGGGCCTGAAGGGTGGCAACGTTAACCTCCTCCGTCGCCCCCGTTCTGACGCACCATCCAAAAGTATCAATAGCCATTTTTCACCATCAGTTTTACCCGCCCCGGTAAAGTATGCCGCCTGGAAGTATCTCTTTCTTAAGGCGGTCAGAAAGTACAGTCTGGATCATGCTCTGCAATTGTCGGGCAGTATTGGCAGTGTTGGCGCTGCTTGTTTCACCGGCCCCGCCACCCTCAACCGTGACAGGCGCGCTGACAGAAATAGATGTACCACCACTGCCACCGCTAGTGCCTATCGCACGCACACCAAGTGAGCCATCTGCTGCACGCGTCAGCGGCATAATCGCTTCAGGACCCGCCTCTCCCATCAGACCGGCACCTTTAGCGAATGCAAACAGCGTCGGAGAGCTGACGACCGATCCGCTGTACTGGCTCAGGTCATGGGACTCATACACATCCCCTTTAGCGTTCAACGTCAGGTTATTGTAAGAGCCGCTGCTGAATGAGTTATTCGCTGTGCCTCCGCCAGCCGATGCCGCGCCAACAGCAGCGCCACCGACAGAACTGACAATGCCACTCACCAGATTAACCGCAGCCATCTGCAGAGCGACCTTAGCGATCATGCTGAGCACTGATGCAGTCCAGTCCTTCCAACTGGCTTTGTTACCCATCAGCATGGATGAAACATTATCCAGAGCGCTATCCATGGAGCTGCTGACGATGCTTGCTGCTGAGGCGGAATAGTTTGATGAAGTGTCCAGCCAGTTCGCCAGACCATCACTCACCCCACCCATCCAGTTGGACTGCATGGCATCCATGCTTTTGTAGTAGTCCTCCTGAATTTTCAGGCGGTCGCTCATGGCGCTGCCGATAGCGCTGTTTTCACGCTCATAAAGCGATTTGGTGATATCGCCAGACTGATACTGTGTCTGGAGCTCGCGCTGCTGATCGAGGAATTCGCGCTCGATGCTCAGGCGCTCCTTCATGCGCTGACGCTCTTTGTCGCCCTGCCCGGCCCCCTGAACATCGATATTCAGCGATGATTTTGCATTGCCGTTCTGCGCCTGCAGGTTTGCAACAAAAGCCGCTATCTTGGCATTCTCTTCATTCGCTTTTTTGACTGCATTAAGCCGATCAACTTCCTGCGCTAGCAACTCCAGGCGTTTCTGCTGCGTGCCGTTCAGCCCCTGCAGCTTGCCGTCTGCGATGTCGAACTGAAGCTTCTGCTGCTCGGTCACCACTGCAGTCTTTTTACCGGTTGTGTCAATCAGCTCAATCTGGCGCATGTAACTGCGCTCTGCCGCTTTGAATGCTGACTCCAGTTTTGCACCGGCTGTATCCTTCGGTAGCTTACCGTTCGTCTGGCCCGGTGCCAGTCCGAAGTCCAGCAGCAATGAAGCACTGGATGGCGTAACATCGGGGGATATCCTGATATCTTTCGGCTGCTTATTAAGCACTGACAGGCGTCCGGTCAGCGTGGCAATTTCGTCTGATACCGCCTTGACGCTGTCGTCTTTACCCATGATCCAGCCGAGGAAGGTCTGACTGCCGTCATACATTCCGTTGCCGCGATCCTTTGCATTGCTGTTTAGGTAATCAATACGTGCCTTAATCTGGTCCGGGTTATTCATATCAACCCGGTTACCCAGCGCCGCCATACGGTTGGATGATGATGTGGCAAGTTTTCCTGCACCAGCTGCTGCTTTAATCAGCCATCCGGCAAGCTGCGCTACCTGACTGACAAGGTCGGCAATGCCCTGCAGTACTTTCGGATCAGTCAATACATCGTGAATCTCTGAGAGGGAGTTATTCAGCGGACTCAGGTCAACGTGCGCCAGTCCGGCTGCGATCTCCATCTTCAGCCCCTTCACCTGAGCTTCCATATCCTGAAACAGGGTGTTGACCTTAATCAGGTCATCAATAGATTGCGGGTCAGGTGCTACGCCATAATCTTTCGCCAGCTGAATGAACTGATTCAGCTTTGCATTGTTGTTGTCGAATAGCGGAAGAAGCTTTGAAAGGTCATTACCCAGGCTTTCGAGGATGGTGACCTTTCCTGCGTTGGTGCTGATTTTGCCCAGCGCCTCACCAATCGCCAGCAGCTGTTTGTCCGGTGAGACCTTCGACAGCTTATCGGCAGACAGGCCAAGAGAGTTCAGTGCATCTACTGCTTCGCCTGACTTGTTCAGGACCGCATCACCGATTTTATCGCTGAGGTCTTTGAAGATGTCGGCCATGTTGTCACCAGCAACACCGGCTTTCTCTGCCGCGAACTGCCACGCAAGCAGCTCCTGTGTGGACATCTTCAGCGACTTCGCCCACTGGTCTGTGGCATTAACCTGTTCGGACGTTGATTTAAGTAAAGCGAAACCGGCTGTGCCTGCCGCGAGCGCTGCCGCCTGAACCGCGCCGCCTACTGAGAGCAGTGCGGCTGAACTGGCAGCGGCGTCCTTCTGGACCTGCTTAGCCCACTTTTCAGAGGCACGCTCGGCTTTGTCCATGCCTGAAACGAAGCCGCCCACCTTAGCAATCAGGTCAATTGTCAGCGTGCCAAGTGATTTTGAAGCCATAAACTCTCCGTCTGGCGGTCGTTATCCCCAGCTGGTCATGGCTTCATTAAGTGAAATCGGCTCATCAGCAGCAGTGACTTTAGTGAAGTGCAGCGTGAAGTCAGTCGGGGTGAACGGCGGCGTTTTCGCATCCCTGTTGACGTTAGCGATGATGCTTGCCACCATCCCTGCGCCCCACTCGGTGCGCATCATGGGGTTCAGGCTTCCGTAGCGTTCCCGGTATTTTGCCCAGAGTTGCGACTCTTTGAAGGTGATCGTCTCACGCGCTTCGGCGATGGTGCGGCCACCGATGCCGTTGAGGACGAGCTCGCACCAGAATTCGTCTTCGGCGCTGAGCTCGAAGTCTTTCCCAAGTCGTTAACTTCCTGAATGGCAACCAGCAGTGCAATGGTGAGCGCACCATCAAGAGAGCCACGATCTGGGTCAGCCTCGCCGGTAATGTCCGCCGGGGTAAAAACCGGCTTGCCGGACTCATCACAGATCGATGCGGCGATGCGGCCTGCCACACCATCCACTTTGCCGCCCATTGCTAGTACATCAGACGTGGCGGTGTGATAGCCCATCGGGCGTACATATACGGTCGCGGTAAACTCTTTGTCTCCCTGCTTCCAGCTGATTTCTTTTTCAACCGGACGCCCGGTAAAGGCACCGGAGGATTTCAGTGTTTCAAGCGTAAGTTTCATGCTTATCCTGCTATTTTTGGGGCCGGAGCCCCGGTTAATTACGAGCCGGACTCAGCTTTTGGAATCCATGCGCCCGCGCCGGAGCGCTGAATTGTTGCTGTGGTCTGAACCACCGTGTTCGCCTGAAAATCAAACGGGAAGTCGGCAACATAGCCCTTGAAAACATACCAGGTGCGATCATCAGGCAGGTTTAGCCCGTCGACAGCGTTCGCTGCATTTGCTGCGGCCACGGTTGGTGCGGAATCGCCGTCAGACCAGCCGATTGCAAATACCAAGTCGGTCTGGTCCGAGGTTTCTGCCAGATTGCTCAGCATCAGGTGACTGGCGTTTTTGGGATCAGCGTTGAGCGTTGCCGACGCCTGAGCAGGAGTACGCAGCCCCTTTTTATAGGTACGCGTACTTTTCTCGCTCAGACAGGTGTCTTCAATCTGATCTGCCGGGCTGCTGCCCGGGTTGAATGCGGTAATGCATTCGATTTCACTCACCGTGTTATTTGCAAACACATAGAGCTGCGTGCCCTGCGTCAGTACAGACATGGTTATCTCCGGACGTAAAAAAACCGGCATCAGCCGGTTGGTTAGTTGGTGAGGTGATTAGCGAAGGACTATCCAGTCCACATCGAATGAGTAGCGATAGCGTTTTGTGTCACTATCGCGCGTCTGACTGCCCCACCGCGTGATGTGCGCGTGAGGCTCAATGGCATTGCGCAGCGCAGCAGCCACAGCAATAGCATCGTCAGGTGTATCAGCATAAACATCCACCTGCAGCGAGAACGCATCTGCATCAGGGCGCTGACCGAGGTAGTTCTCAGGCTCGCCGCTGATGTTTTGCCACACTGCATAGGGATAAGTGACATCATCATCCTGAAGCCCGAAGGGATAAAGGCGCAGACGATCACCACCCAATAATGCATTAACGTCAGGGCTGGCGGCGCATACCGGGAAAATTGGCGCAATCATGACGATGACCCTTTTTTTTTGGCCCGGGTAATCGCACGATCCAGCGCCCTATCATATTCATTAATAAAAGTACTGATAATCATGTCTGTGCCAGTATCGGCTGCAGGCCGCATAATGGGCTGAGCCCGCATTTTCTCTGTACCGAACTCCAGCAGTCGCCAGTGAGGAGTGGGCGCGTTAACAGCTTTGTCAGGGTGATTTTTCAGTACCGCACCATGAAGGACGCCAATCCGAAAGGCTAAATCGCCGGTTCGCCTGAATACGCGGCCATTCCATCTCTGAGCTATATTGTCGGCGATGCTCCGGCCGGTATGTATGTCATCCACGCGACGGGCATTGGCTTTCGCCCTGTCCACAATGACATTTCCTGCTTTGCGTAATGCAGCACGCCCGCCCTTTTTTTTCAGATCGTCGCTGACAGATTCAAGCCTGCCCAGCAGCGCATCCAGACCTGTCAGTGAAAATTCGACGCCATCAGCCATTGTTGACGCCCTCCGAACACGGCAGCGTCAGGTAATCCCGTCCGCTTACGTGGTCAGGAAGCACTCCTTGAATGTTGAATATTTTATCCCCGTATACGATGCGGTGTTTTGAGGTGATATCGCTGCGGAAACGGATCGTTACTCGCGTTGTTACCTCGGCCTGTGTAGCCTGCGCCGCAATAAACTCCCGCGCTGAAAGAGGTACAACGTCAGCCCACAGCTTTGTAATTTCCTGCCAGGAGTTGACGGTTGCTCCGGTCATGGGGTTTTGAGTTTTAATGGGCTTCTGAAGAGAGACGCGATGGCGCAATTTGCCTGCCTGCATGATCTACCCCTTTGGCTTTCCGCTGAGATACGTGGCAACCGGCATTTCATCCTGAACCTCATCAGCAAAAGACTGATAAAGCACTGCGGCTAAAGACTCGTTTGCCTCAGCCATGCGGCTTATTGCCGCTGTCTGGTCGGTCATCGCTTTTGTCTGAGCTGCCATCGCTTTCAGCAGTTCGCTTACCTGTTGCTCGTTCATAGGCAATTCTGGTCCATTTCTTTATCCAGTCACGGCGCGCCTGACAGCCACTGCATGCCATATATGCTCCTGCGCTCAGATGATGGTTGGTTTACGGAGTGAATAGATGAGGCATGACACCGAATAAGGCAACTCACCCTGCTTATACTGACCCTCTTCCTCGCCGCCACGGACGCGGTCAAGGATGCCGACTAAAATCAGCGTTGCCTGTTTTACCCGCTGTAGTTCTGGTGCGGACTCAATGACTTTGCCATCTATCCCGATAACACGGTCCCGACTCCCCTGGATATAATCCAGTACGGCTGCACTTGCAGAGTAGATTTTCAGCTGAAGATCGGAATCACCGTCATCCGTATCAATTCGCAGATGCTCTTTGGCTTCGCTGAGCGTCACAAATTCCAGCATCACTTAGCCCTCGCATCACGACCGCGTTTGACAGCCAGCTTCCAGCCTTTTGAGCCATCTTCACCCGGCTTATCACCTGTTGCCTCATTGCAGTACCAGACCGAGCCGCCCCAGGTAACACTGTCACCCGGAAAATACTTCTCACCATCCTTGAAGATGTCGCGATAGATCATCACAGGCACGCTGAATTTTTTCTCTGTTTTATCGCCGCTGGATTTGATGGCGGTGACAGTGAAATTGCGCTCATCGTGCTGAGAGATGTCGATATCGCTGATCCCATCGACCAGGCACTCCCAGCCTTTCATGCCCGTGGTTTTCTGATAAGAACGCCACAGCCCGCCCTGATGGATGGCATAAGTACCTCGCTGATATACTTTCTCAGGGTTAATCGACGGCAGTATTTCGAGCTGCAGCGCGTCTTTACCATCTTCCCCTGGCTTACCATCATCCGGCTTTGGCATTTCCGCAACGGCATCTTTCACCATCTGCGCGATATCCGGCAGTGGTTCGGGCTGCGGAACCTTGATGGCAGAGACAGCCCGCTGAACCATGCTTTCAATATCGGGCAGGACAGGCGAATCCGGGACCGGAATTTCAGCCACCGCATCTTTCACCATCTGCGCGATATCCGGCAGCACTGGCGCAGCAGGAACTTCCATCTGCGAGAGTACTGAATCAGCAATAGCCTTTTCATTCGGCGCTGACTGTCTGCTTTGCTCGACCAGATCACTGAGCCTTTTAATTTCATCAGACTGTTGCGACAACGCAGTTTCATAGTGTGTGTGGATTGCTGACAGCTGCTCTTTCACTGCCTCACTGACAGCCTTCAGCAGTGACATGTCACGTTCATTCATGGGTAAGCAGTCCTTTCAGCATTGCTTTGACCATGAAGTGCTCCTGCTCTGTAAGAGCCTTGCTGCTTTCATCGTCAATAGTTGGCAGCGGCGTGGTAGCCGCTTCAGATTTGGATTGAGTGCCAAACGGATCGTCGCTGGCATCCCTTTTAGCCAGGGCTGACAGCGCATAGTTCTGCTGCTGCAGGTATGGCGTGTCTCCGCCTTCAACAGGCGGCATGTTTTCACTTTTGCGCGCCTGATTAGGAGTAAGGAAACCGGCACCAATACCTTCACTGTAAGTCTTATAGCGGCCTTCAGTGTCCATCCGGATTAGCGTATTGAGGTCAAACTCAACACCGGTCTGAGCATCCAGATCGAAAGCTTCATCAAGCAGAAGTTCAATGCCTTCAATATGCGTCTGAAGACACTGCGAGTAATAACCCTGATCAAGAGCCTCGATGTTGTTATAAGAAGGCGTAGAGGCGGTGTTGACCTTGTAAATAGGAACGTGGAACGTTGAGCAGATAATTTCGGCTGTCAGCTTCAGCTGCTCAACCATCTGCGCATCAACAGCTGTCATTGCAATAGCGGCAAATGAAGCGCCATCAGCGAGTAAACCTGTCTTTCCTGCGTTAGCGCCGGAATAGCCTTCATCCCAGCTCTGTTTTATCTCACGCGCTTTGTCCTGATCGACCGAGCCCGGCACGGTAATCACACCTCCAGGTTTGCCACCATTTTTGAAATGGTTGGCAGAATTAGTCAGGATGGCGTCACCCTGCATTGCGGTAAGACCGCATGCATAAATGGGTGACAGCCCACACAATGGATGGAAGAAGCAGTTAAAGCGGTCATGGATGATTTCACGAGCAGGGACCATTACCTGCTGCTCAATCCCGTGGACATTATCGGGACGGACCTGATAAAAAATTTCACCATCATCCGTGACGTATGGAGTAACTTTACTAGGGTCCAGTACTCGCAGTTGTGTAACTTTTCCTTGCTCATCACGGAGCTTGAGAGCGTAAGTATTACCGTCTGAAAGTTTTGAATTCATCCAGTTTTCAAAGAACTGCATCCGGCTCTGGAAAGTGTTTGGCTTTCTCAAGAGCGGCGAAAGCCGTAAATCGCTGTGATCGGCCCAAATTCCACTTTCCAGCCTCTTCTTAAGAAGTAGCGGCATTTTAGCGATATCAGCTGAAATGAGTGAAATACACGAAAAAACGGCGTGGTAGGCAAGAACTGTAGTGGCGTCAACTTCGATGTTTCGCTGCCAGGCACCTGTAAACGATTCAAATATTTTGCGCCATCCGCCGCCATTAGCAGCCTGAAGCGCCTTTTCCTTCTGGGGCTTTTTACGGAAACCGAACATTGGCTGCTTCTCCCGGCACTATTTCTTTTTCTGGGCCTTTGCCTGCTTTTCAACGGTTTCGACGAACTCGACATGGCCAGTCAGGCGAAGAACCTCAGCATAATCGTCACGCAGAAAGCGTTTCTCACCCGCATGCGCATCGTGGGTGCTTTTCAGATAACGGACCTGTTTCATAGTGAAAAGAGCGGGGATTTCTCCCCGCATCTCCTTAGCTGCCAGCGGAGGTGCCGTAGTTAACACCAGTGATTACCGCAACGGCTGCCGTGCGGCGGCGCTTCCAGTTGATCCAGCGTTCGGCGCGGATTGCCACGCTGTTAGTCTGGAACATGGAAACCATTTCGGTTGGCGTTGGCGTCACGCTGTCACCTACTGGCTCGCTCTCCATCTCAAGCGAAGCCTCTCGCGACATATCAACCGCAACGCCGCCGTCGTCAGCAAGGTAAATATCAGGCGCATTCACCAGCACAAGGAGGTTGCCGACATACTGAGAAACGATGGCCGGCAGACCTTCAAAGGTACCGCCGAACATGGTCATCTCAGGATACTCTTTCTGGCCCAGTGCATTTTTACGCTTAGACAATGCCAGCGCTGTTGTGCTGGACATCAGCCATACAGCGCCTGTTGGCTGAAGGTTAGCGTCAATAAACACCTGGAAAGCATTGGTGCTGTCAGTATCAGGGTTTCCAGTACTCGGAATTTGAGCAGCGCCATTGGTAATAGATGCCGGTGACACATCCTGCACCGCAGCTTTCGCTGGGTTGACAAAATCTTGATCCAGTCGGGCAATCACTGCTTCAGCCAGTTGATCACGAACCATTGCATCAGCTGCTGGGTTTGAGAAGCGAATCAGCTCATCAGTAATGACGGCAATTGTTGCAACTTTGGAGAAGCCAAAAGTCACTGACTCGAAATCAAATCGGGTCAGCGGCTTAGCTTTTCCCTGACCAACCCAGTTTGCAGAGCCACCTGAAGTCTGTGCGTGGATACGGATGTTGAACGGTACTTTGCGCAGCTGGGGAATCGTACCTTGACCAAACTGGCCGATGATCGTTTTTGGTCGAAGGAATTCAATGAAATCTTCAGCATATTCTTGATATTCAACCAGGCTGCCAGCCCACTGAGGATCAGTGGTTGTGCCCGCACCTACAGCTGATTTCAAAACATGGTGAAGTTTGGCATCTCGCGGATACTGACGCTTCGCAATTTCCAGCGCTTCAGAGCGACTGCCGTTAGCGGCGGCAAGGGATTTAGTAAAGCGAGCAAAAGCGATGCCTTTTTCCAGCGGCTTTTCAACATGGATCACAGCTGGAGCTCGGTTATCAACAGTATTTACCACCGTACCGCCTGCTGCTTTCTGAACCGGTTGAGCGGTCGAGGCTTTGGTCGATTCCATGTCACGAAGGCGAGCCAGGTGCGAATCAACGGATTTAATTTCCGTGCTCACTTCGTCATATTTATCTTCTTCTTCCGCATCAAGCGTACGCCCTTCATCGAAGGCTTTTGACATAACATTCTGACGTTCAGCATCGAGCGTAGCTCGCTTGGTTTCGAAAGTTTTAATCATCTCGGCGATGTTCATATTTGTTCCTTTAGTCTGAGAATTTTTAACTGCTGTAGCGCCAGCGGGTTTTCTTTTTTTCGAGTCGTTCTGCACTACGCCTGACGCGGCCCGCAGCTTCTCATCGATGGATTTTACGGTCTGAATAGTGCCTTCGGCATTGGCCGGCACCGTTACGACAGAGAGTTCGTACCACTCCCAGCTTGAGAATCGGATTCCGCCTTCATCTATATAGGCGTACTCAATCGGGCGGAAACCAATCGAAAAGCCCTTAACAAGGCCGAGGCGGATGCTCTGCCAGGCCTCTTCAAGACGCGCGGCGAGCTGACTGGGGGAGTCCGCCTTAGCCAGCGTGGCTTTTATTTCGATACCCTCGGCGGTAACCTTTGCGCTGGTCACCTGGCCGATTGGAGACTGATGGTCATGCTGCCAGAGCAGCGGGATGGGCAGCTGAAACTTTGCGCCCTCGGGCATCACGATGTCGCCATGCCGATCAGGTGATGGTGTTGTCGCGATACCGGTGATCTCCCGCGTATCCTCGTTGACCGCCTTCACCTTCAGAAGGCTGACGGCGTGCTGATTCTTCATTTCCCTTTCTCCAGAAACGAAAAAACCCGCCGTAGCGGGTCGTTGAAAGCGGAATTTCTAAATGAAAAACACGCTGTATTCTTTTTTGGTAGCTGCCGGATTCAGCGCCATCAGGTAAATGGCATTAAACAGCGCCATCAGCGGGTCGATTTTACCTGTGCCACTGGCACCCTTCGTTACCAGCGGCGCATTACCACTGATAACCACTTTTGCATTACCAACACACCAGTTCATCAGGGGCTGTGGCGCGTGCTTTAAGGCACCCTCTGCCAGCTTGCGCTCAGTAGTCTTACATGCGCCGCCCAGCCTCCACCCCTGGCTGACGCCCACAACGGAATCCTGCGGTATACCTGCATCAATCAGCGTGTCGAGCAGAACGCCGATCCCCGCGGGGTCCATGCCAACCTTATCCAGCAGCCCGGCTTCATAAATCTGCGATACATAAATCGCAACTTCATCCGCATCCTCACCCACTCGTTTCACAATGGTCAGATCGCCCTGCTTTTCAAAATCACGCAGTTTGCTTTCTTCGCTTTTCCGGCGCTCCAGCATCTTTTCATGGCACCACGCATGAGACCAGGTCAGCCAGTCACGGCTTTTCTTATCGCGACCGGCCACGGACAGGCCGAGAAGGTCATCCAGACCGCCGCCGTCAATGCCGACAGTGACAACTTCGCACCGGGTTAAAATCTGTTTGAATGTCACAGACGGATCGGACTGAGTTTCCCAGAATTCCGCACCGGCCCATCGGTCATTACGGAGATTCATGCCAATCTCAACGTTCAGATGCTTGGCAAGAAACTTTCTCAGGCTGCCTTCATCTTCCTGCGACCGCTTAAGATACTCATCATCCAGCCACTCTTTACTGACCGAGCGGCCCATGTTCGGGTTCGTAATGTAAAAGTTATCGGGATTGCGGAAACCTTCGTTTTCCACCATTTCAGGGGGGAACTCATAAAGGATACCTAGCGTTTTGCCATCCTTAATGATTCCGTCGCGGACATTGCGCCAGTAATCCAGTTTCTTTTTAAACACGCCTGCAGGCGGCTCATCGCTCTGCGTGGTCAGGTAAATCACCCACCCTTCATTACGCGACACCTGACCGCCCAGCGCCTCAATAAACATCGCATCCGCTTTGGCGTTTTTACCAAAAAGCCACAGCTCTTCCACCAGAATCCGACCGGCCTTTTTACCCGACACCGTATCGCTGTCAGCGGCCACAACCTTCAGGCTGTTGCGATTGACGCGGTGAGTTATGGTGCGGATGTGATCCTGTACGTGAAACAGCGCCGAAAGCTCTTCATCCTCACGCACCATACTGGCAGCAGGTTTAAAGCAGTTATCGGCAACCTCTTTTGTCGGTGCCAGAATCAGATGCTCTTCATCAGCACGCCAGCAGATAATCAGCGCCGTCAGCATAATTCCGGCTGCGATGGTGGATTTTGTATTCTTTTTACTGATGAGAAGACCATACTCACGGATCATCTGATTGCCGGTCTGCTGGTCATAGCCGCCAAATATTGCCAGCACAAAATCAAATACCCACTGCTCTGAACACTCGCCAAATGTAGGCTTGCCAGGCAGGTCAGTTACCCTGAGCTCTTTGAAGATGGACAGTGCATGCTCGCCAGAATCCCTGAATATTGGCGGCGGGATGATAGACTCGCGGTTAATGAGCCTGCTGGCCCAGTCAGCGCATGCGGTAGACCACTCAGGCATCTCTATCTCCCGTTATTCACTATCAGCTGCGGCGGAGCCATGCCCATGAACTTGCTGGCAACCGCCTTAGCAGCAGCCTGCTTCGCATCCTTCTTGCCGCCCTCACCTTTTTTGCTGTGCAGATAGGGAAGCATCGCCTTTGCGGCATCTTTTCGGGTATCAATATCTTCGCATCGGTCATTCATAACCGACTTCAGAAACTCAAGCGGGTCATCATATTCACCAGCCGCCCGAACAATTTCCGGCACCGGATCGGGCTCAGGTTGTGATGGCATGTTTACCGCTGGGGTATTAACTTTTTTTCCCTGCGTTGGAACATCGTCGACTTCGACTTTTTCATTCTTTTTGCGGCTTATAAAAGCGATGACTTCCGGGTCTTTAGCAAGCTGCGAACCCTTGGAGCGTGCGGAGTTTGCGGAATACCCAGCCTTTATAGCCGCATCTTTTTTCGACATACCGGAAATCAGCGCCAGCGCGAATTTTCGCTTCTGGGCTGTTAACATGTTTACACCCTCCAAAAGGGGATATTTTCTGTGCGTGAGAGGGGGCGAGGTTTCGTAGAGGATCGTCCTTAAACTTTTGGACTCCCCCCCACCCTTAGATGATAATCGCTATCATTCACATTCAAATGATTTCAGATGCAACTATTATTCAGGCTGAATGATAATGGTTATCACTTGCCTTTCATATCGTCATTGGTCTTCCTGCGGTGGCACCCATCAGCACCACAGCAAAGGATTTGACAGTTGGCATCGGTGTCTTCACCACCCTGATGCAGAGCAACCTTATGGTCCAGCTCGAAGCCATGAGGATACTCAGTCAGGCGTCCACACATCGCGCAGCATGGATTGGCAGACCATAGTCGCTTACGCCGTGCCTGCAGCTTCCAGCCAGTGATGCGCGTCTCAGCTACGGTTGCAGTCCTAACGCGTTGCGTTCGGTCAACTGAGAGCCGGGGCTTAAGCGTTGCAAGTCGTGCCATGATGCTCCTTTAAGTCCAGCCGCCATGCTCTGCGGCGCTCTGTGCGTGGTGTGTTGTCAGGGTGTCTCTCAACAGTATCGCTGTCCATGTGATCCACCAGCGAGTAACACGGATAGATGACCGATCCACCACATGCATCACCAACTGCATAGTCAGCAGGTGAACGATGATTCCAGCGACTAATCACTTGCTGTAGCTTGTGCAGCGGCACGCTATAGCAAACGCCATGAACTAACCGGTTGATGGTTAAGTAATCAGCCTGACGCCTGTCTGCATCAATAAGCTTTGTCGCTATTTCCAACTGATACTGAGGCGGTCGGCCGGTACCGAGATAGAAGCTGATAAGCTCATCAGGGAAACGACTGAGCCAGGCTGTTACCTTCTCACTGAAGCCGTTAACCAACACTGCATCATCTTCCAGTATCACCACCCGGCAATCCTGCTGGCTGGCCCATTCGATAGCGCGCCAGTGATTCCAGTTCGCGCCATGCTGGCCTTCATCAATCAGCAGGGGAGCACTCAGTGACCATGCCAGTTGTTCAGCCTGATGTCGGCGCAAGTGATGGCCGACCACAACATATTTAATTGTGCCACTCATATATAATCTCAGGGCTTCTTGGGTGGTGGCTTCGGATCGCCTTTAAATGCTGGCTGGGGTTGATAGCCATGATGCCAAGGCAACCTGGTCATCTTTGGCACACGATTTAATGCGCCGTGCCCGATTAGAAATAAAATGGGAATCCAGCCTGCCGCCAAAATTCCACCAACGATGCAGAAGCAAAGCCAGTAATAGTATTCCATCTTAATCATCTCACTTATGCCGCCACCAAGCGCACTCCTTACCGATGCCGTCTGACTTAAATACCGTATGCACGGCGGGTCCGGTCACCATCCTGTCGCTGTAGCGATGAGCCACAATGCCAAAGGCAATCATGTCGCCAACAGCTGCTGCCTTTACTTCCTGATTCCAGAAGCGCAGTGATTCGATGTGGTAATACAGGCGGACGATGCCATGAGCTATTGCCATCACGTCAGCACGAGCGCCACCAAGCAGACCGGCATTCAGCATCACATCATTCTGGTGCTCAGTAAGAAACGTCTGGTAGATACCTTCAGGATGGTGCCGCTTAGCCCATGCGTCTGCATAGGTCTTGGGTTCGGAGCCAACGTAAATCTTGCCCTCTTCCATCCCTTGCCACGGTTCACGCAGCATCTCAACGTCAGTGCCATCAGTACACCAGACGAAGTGATATTCAGGATGATCGCGAAGGTGCTGCCAGATATGCAGCCAGCGCCGGAAGTAGACATTCATCTTCACATCCGGGACCGGCATCAGCGAAGCGCCTGCGGGCGCAGTAGTCAGCTCATCGGCCAGCACTACCGCATATCCACCTTTGACCGATGCCGCCCATTTAGCCAGCAGATCAGGCGATGCCGTCATTCTGGTGCCGCGCTGAGGGTCAGGCTGGCTGGTCAGCAGTGTGGTAATCACCACGTTGCGCTGTTTCCGGTACTCTGCATAACCGGTGTAACCGCTGTTACGGCGCTCGTTGTGAATCGTGACGTTGCGCTTAACCTGCGCCTCACGGTCAGGTTTTGGGACTGACCGCTCTACGGCCTGATGCTCATCAAGCGAATAAATAAGCTTTTCAGAACCCACGACATCAACGAACGCCCAGCTCGTTAACCCGGCATTGTGAATGCGCAGCGCTAAGTCAGAGTGTTCGTACATGCCCCGCTGGTAGACTGGATCGAAACCGCCAATCTTCTCAATTGCGCTGCGATGATAATAAAGCATCACGCCGCGCTGGCCGGTGTAGGCGACGTGCTTCTCATCCCGGTAAAGCACCGCAATGTCGTTAAGCTTCTGCCCGGTGGCAAAGTCCTGAAACTGATACGCCAGATGCGGCTCAGGCGATGCGATGTAAGGCTGCTCCCACCCACCAGCAATCGGCCAGGCATCATCATCCCAAAGGAACAGATGCTCACACCCAGCATCTATTAACACCTCAAGGCTGGCGTTCTTTGAGGCTACGATACCGCGTGACACTTCATGCCGTATAACCCTGACACCTTCAGACGCTGTCACGGGTTTTGCTGAACCATCATCAATAACAACCACCAGCGCACCGGCTGGCAGAAAGTTTAACTGATGCTCAAGTGCGCGGGATAAAACGTCATGGCGATTATGGGTGCTGATAGCTATGCCGATATTTGATGCCCGTTCAGTCACCGGCATATAGGCAATGCCATCAATCATAACGTCCATTCAGAGTTCTCTGCTGGTCAGATAGATACAAACCCCAGCAATGGTGAGACCACCAGCCGATGATTCATTGTGTTTATGCTAAAAGTGAAATTAGTGAATGCATTTTTTAGCACACAATAAAAAACCGCCCGTGGGCGGCTAGTTAGTGCTGGGAACGAGGAAAGCTTATTTTTCCCTAACCCACTCACCCTTGACGGTGCGGTAAAATGAGCAAACAACTTCATTTTTCTGTATGTCGTAAATCTCTACAGTGTCGTTGTCGCTTCTCGCTTCGTCACTGCATGCTGCCTTTTCTGCTTCTTCAAAAGAGATTGTCACGCAGTGAATATCATTGCAGCCGCCACCGCGCTCATAATCATCGTAAGCAAAAACGATATAGCGTTTATTTTCTTCCATGATTTTCACCGTGAATATCCGAAGGTTTTTCTAAGCGTCGGGCAAACTCTCTAAATGGAATACCGTTAACTTTTAGCGAACCTTCAATAACGTGATTTTGAAATGGCTCAGAGCGTACGGAGTCCGATACACTTTCAACGACTCTGCTAGTTATCTCATCTGACATAGGGAACTCTCCTTTTCACTAATGTGAACAGTATATGCCGATGTCGCAACGCTTCACAGCGTGGCTAACCGTTATCCCTTGTCGGAGGATTCTACTTTTTGAATGATGACAACCCCTTTCCGGGTTCGTGTCTTTACTTCGCCATTCTCTACTTCAATGTTGCCTTTCCCATCAGTTGCCACTTCAATGATTTCGCCTTCCACATCGTCAGCGGTTAGGCAGCGGATAATTTCTTTACCATCAAGAGTTACCCGGAAACGTTCTACACCCGGCATTACCTTAACGCCCGGATCATCATCTAATACCGTTATGCGCATATAACCTCCAGGCACCATCATCAGGCGCACTCGCAAATGCGCCTTGTGATGAACTCAGCAGTCTGAGTCTGGACGGGCTACAGCACGACATGCCGCCATACAGGCACGCTGCATATCCTTATGTGCTTCGCGCAACCATTCATGCGCTTCCCAGTTTTCCTGCGAGTTCTGCAGGCTGGGGTCGCTCTGCATATCGTTACGATGCTCCATCAACAGAGCAATGAACTGTCGGCTCAGCTCTTTGAACTGGTTCATCTTGCCGATTTCGCCAAAAGAGAGAGTCCGATAGCCCTTAACGGTGCTGCCGTCCTGCGGTTTTGCTTCGCTCATGATTTTCCTCTCATTAACGTTACCGCTTACGCTTGCAATAACGATGTATGCTTTTAATCTTTCAGAACAACAATAAGTAGTGTTCCTCTTTGAATGGCCCTGCACGGGGCCTTTTTTTTAATCTTTCACCTTCATAACTGGTTCGATTGGCTTCACATGTGTGAACATGAAGCCTTTAAAAGAATTTTTTACTTGTTAAACGCGCTTAATCCTAAGCAATGGTGAAGCCACCAGCCGATGATTCATTGTGTTTATGCTGAAAAGTGAACTCATTGAATGCAGTTTTCAGCACAAAAAAAACCGCCCGGAGGCGGCTTAGTGCTCGTGTTTATTTATTAATGGATTACAAAGAGCGATTTGCAGTGCGGGCATAACAAAGCTTGCTCTTTTGAAACCTTCGTAACGGACTGCTTGGACGTTT
>Ga0207655_1001329_pt1 | contig 23332 bp, 23 predicted proteins | sample KBSM44metaG_FD_184398 | JGI IMG/M metagenome (GOLD analysis project Ga0207655, IMG submission 184398) | Miscanthus rhizosphere microbial communities from Kellogg Biological Station, Michigan, USA - KBS M4-4 metaG (SPAdes) (version 2) | ecosystem: Host-associated > Plants > Roots > Rhizosphere >... | reverse complement strand
GGTTGGTTTATTCTGTTGTACGGCCATGGACCTTACTCCTTAAGTACTTTTCTTTAAACTCGCTAATACGGCAAATGGATTTGGTTTCTCCGCCTCTTCAGGCAGTTTACCGAATACCATGTCCGCGTCGGACACTTCACAGTGTTCAGATTCATGTACCGGAACGACAGGCAAAGAAAGAATGATTTCATCTTCAATCATTGCCAGCAGATCAACTTCGCCAAAGTCGTCGACTTCGATCGGCTCGTACGCTTCCGGTAATGCCTCAGCCTGTTCATCATTGCGAACAGGGCTAAAACAATATGTTGTGTGAACCTGATGCTCAAACGTCTTACCACATCGCTGACATTCCAGAGTTACGAGAACTGCTGATTTGCCTTCGATAACGGCCAGCCGTTGATTGTCGATATTAAACGACAAAGATGTTTCCACATCAGAATCAACACTAACCACTGATGCCGCAACTCGTGTTACCTGATCAGGCGTGTAGACACCGGAGTAATCTAAACGCTTTTGGGCTGTACGAACCGCATCAACGGCCAAGGGTAATTTTACTTTTTGCATAGGGCGCGCATATTAACTTTGTAACGACATAGAGTCAAAGAAAAAGGCCTCAAAACCGCACCTTTCACCAATATTCGCTTCCACAGCGGCCAACAGTTTAAGATGTGCAAATAAATAACGCTACGCTTTGTGAAAAAATAATAATGCCAACTTTACCCTCTATTCTACTCGCTTCGACATCAACCTACCGCCGCGCGCTGTTGGAAAAGCTGAACCTTGAGTTTAGCTGCGCCGCGCCGAATATCGACGAGTCACCCTATGCTGATGAATCGCCTGAAACTTTAGTCAAACGACTGGCCGAAGCCAAGGCGCGGGCTTTAATGCCCTCGCATCCCAATCATTTGATCATCGGTTCAGATCAGGTCTGTGCAATAGATGGAAAAATCACCGGCAAACCGCACACCTTTGAGAATGCGAAACGGCAATTGCGCGCGGCGAGTGGCAAAGTGGTGACCTTCTACACCGGCCTGTCGCTGCTCGATAGCCGCACTCAACAAGCCGTTACCTTGTGCGAACCCTTTAAGGTTTCCTTCCGCGCGTTGAGCGATGAAGAGATAAGCAACTATTTAGAGATGGAACAGCCCTACGATTGCGCGGGGAGTTTTAAGTGCGAGGGGTTGGGGATCAGCTTATTTAGCCAACTCAACGGCAGAGATCCCAATACGCTGATTGGCCTGCCGTTGATTGCCCTGCTTGAACTGTTGCGCGCCAAGGGTGTGAACCCCCTGCTGCGCCAACAGTCAGTATAAAAGCATTAGCCTTTGGCGGGTTTGAGACGCAGCTTCTTCAAGCAATTGCGCAGTTTGGCGTCCATTGGAGCCTCAATGCGCATGGTCTCACCAGTGCCTGGGTGCTCGAAACGCAGCGCCGCAGCGTGCAGGAACAGGCGATTTAGCCCCGTGCCCGCCAGCTGCCCGTCGAAGTCACGGTCGCCATATCTGTCGTCAAAAGCAATCGGGTGCCCCGCATACTGGGCGTGAACGCGGATCTGGTGCGTTCTTCCGGTTACCGGGCTGGCTTTAATCAGCGTGGCGAACTCGTAGCGCTCTTCAATTTTAAAGCGAGTCTCAGAAGGCTTGCCTTCCGCGCTCACTCTGACGATACGCTCGCCGCTCTGCAAAATGTTCTTCAGCAGTGGCGCTTGCACCACTTTGCAATGAGACTGCCACTCGCCCTGTACCAGCGCGAGGTAATCCTTCTGCATGCCCTTCAAACGCAGTTGTTCATGGAGCGAACGTAGCGCCGAACGCTTTTTGGCTACCAGCAAGACGCCTGAGGTGTCTCTGTCCAGGCGATGCACCAACTCCAGGAAGCGTGCGTCCGGGCGTAAGGCTCTTAAGCCTTCGATCACGCCGAAACTCAAACCGCTGCCGCCATGCACCGCCGTACCGGAAGGTTTATTGAGGATCAGCAAATGATCATCTTCATAAAGGATGCAGTCGGCTAACGCAGCCACTTTATCCAGTTTGGCAGAGACCGGCGCTTCATCTCGCTCTGCGACACGAACAGGTGGCACGCGAACTTCATCGCCTGCCAATAATTTGTATTCAGGTTTAATACGCTTTTTGTTCACCCGCACTTCACCCTTGCGCACGATGCGATAAATCATGCTCTTAGGTACGCCTTTCAGGATATTACGCAGGAAGTTATCTATGCGTTGTCCGGCTTCATCTTCGGAAATGGGGATTAATTGAACAGATGGATTCTCAGTTTTCATGGGTCGCGATTCTAAATATCCGGCACGGTTCGCGCCACTGGTTTTTATGAGCTTAGCGTTTAGTTTATCAGCAACTGGGCCGGAAAACCCGACGAGCAGTAAGAATGAAGGGATAATCATTGCGGGTTGTATCGCATAAGGATAAGAATCTTTACTGCAACTACTAAAGTCACCTTGCTATCACTGTACATGCAATGGAATAATGAGGTCACTTTCCGCGTTCTTTTCCTTAAGTTAGGGAAAACGCAGGAATTATAGATTTGTCTGATCGAACAAAAGCGCAGCAATGGCGTAAGACGTAATGTGAAATCAAGCAATTAGCGGGCTGCGGATTGCAGCTTGGCCGGCAAATGGAATGAGATCTGTTAACCTAAATTCAGAAGCTATTCCCCTACTAAAAGTACTGCTTTCATAACGCTGGTATGGTTAATACGGCAAAAGCAGACTTACCGAAATAATGCGCCCCTATGCAAGCGACAACCGTGAGGTTGACGACTTTGCGAGAAGACTCGGGGCCAACGGTTTATCCGGCCATGAGGTTATTTTGCCCGCAGCTCTGTCAATAATGCAAAAATAACGAGTAAGTTAAGATGAAAAGAATGTTGATAAACGCAACTCAGCAAGAAGAGTTGCGCGTTGCCCTTGTGGATGGACAGCGGCTCTATGATTTGGATATCGAAAGTCCGGGTCATGAACAGAAAAAAGCCAATATTTACAAGGGTAAAATCACCCGCATTGAACCAAGTCTGGAAGCGGCATTCGTTGATTATGGCGCTGAGCGACATGGTTTCCTCCCCCTCAAAGAAATTTCTCGCGAATACTTCCCTAGCAATTACTCCTCGCATGGCCGCCCAAACATCAAAGATGTTCTGCGCGAAGGTCAGGAAGTTATTGTTCAGGTAGATAAAGAAGAGCGTGGTAATAAAGGTGCAGCACTGACCACCTTCATCAGTCTGGCCGGTAGCTATTTAGTGTTAATGCCTAACAATCCACGCGCTGGGGGTATTTCCCGCCGGATTGAAGGGGATGACCGTACTGAACTGAAAGAAGCGTTATCTTCGCTGCAACTGCCAGACGGCATGGGCCTCATCGTGCGTACCGCCGGTGTGGGTAAATCCGCAGAAGCACTTCAGTGGGATTTGACCTTCCGTCTGAAGCACTGGGATGCTATCAAGAAAGCCGCCGAAGGCCGCCCTGCTCCCTTCCTGATCCATCAGGAAAGCAACGTCATCGTGCGCGCGTTCCGCGATTACCTGCGCCCTGACATCGGCGAAATCCTGATAGACAACCCTAAAATCCTCGATTTGGCTAAAGAGCACATCGCAGCGTTGGGTCGTCCAGATTTCAGCAGCAAAATTAAGCCTTACATCGGTGAAATTCCGCTGTTTAGCCATTACCAGATTGAATCTCAGATTGAATCTGCGTTCCAGCGTGAAGTGCGTCTGCCTTCCGGTGGTTCCATTGTTATCGACAGCACCGAAGCTCTGACCGCTATCGACATCAACTCCGCACGCGCAACCCGCGGTGGCGATATCGAAGAAACTGCCTTCAACACCAACCTTGAAGCCGCTGACGAAATTGCTCGCCAATTGCGCCTGCGCGACTTGGGTGGCCTGATTGTTATCGACTTTATCGACATGACGCCAGTGCGCCATCAGCGTGAAGTTGAAAACCGTCTGCGCGATGCCGTTCGTCAAGACCGTGCTCGCATCCAGATTGGCCGTATCTCTCGCTTCGGTTTGCTGGAGATGTCGCGTCAGCGTCTCAGCCCTTCTCTGGGTGAGTCTACGCACCACATCTGCCCACGCTGTGCGGGTACCGGGACCATTCGTGACAACGAATCCCTGTCTCTGTCGATTCTTCGCTTAATTGAAGAAGAAGCGTTGAAAGAGAACACCAAAGAAGTTCACGCCATTGTTCCAGTGCCAATTGCTTCGTACCTGTTGAACGAAAAACGTGAATCAGTCAATGCGATTGAAAAACGTCAAGGCGGCGTGCGCGCGGTGATCGTGCCTAACGATCAGATGCAAACCCCTCACTATTCCGTACTTCGCGTGCGTAAAGGTGAAGAGTCTTCCGTACTGAGCTACTTGCTGCCGCAGATTCATGAAGCAGAGATGCTGCAACCTTCCGAAGAGATGCCAACTGAGCGTAAACGCCCAGAGCAGCCTGCGCTTGCCGCATTCGCTCTGCAAAGCGAAGCGCCACCGACCTCTTTCGAGCGTCCTGAAGCCGTTGAGCAACCAGCACAAACTCGCCCAGCCGCTGTAGCAGCGCCAGCTGCCGCTAAACCGGGTCTGGTCAGCCGCTTCTTCAGCGGGTTGAAAGGTCTGTTTGCCGCCGAACCACAGGCTGAAGCTAAGCCCGTTGAAGTGGCGAAAGCAGAACCAGAAACCACTGAGAACGAAAACCGCCGTAACGGTGATCGTCGTAACCAGCGCCGCCAAGGCAATGGTCGTCGCGATCGTAACGGTGAACGCGGTGAGCGTGGCAACCGTGACAACCGCAGCGAAGGTCGCGAAAACAATCGTGATAACCGTGGCGAAGGTCGTGATAACCGCGAGAACAATCGCGAGCAGCGTGAAGATCAGCGTCGTAACCGTCGCAATCAAGAACCTGTTGTCGCCGCTGAAACCCGTAACGACGAAGAAACCACCGCTTCTCGCGACGAGCAGCAGCAGGCTCCACGTCGTGAGCGTGGCGATCGTTCACGTCGTCGTTCAGATGACAAACGCAAAAACACCCAAGAAGATAAAGTCCAAGAAGTTGTGACTCAGGAAGTTGTCGCTAACGTTGTAGAAGAGACTGCACAGGAAGATCGTCAGCCAACTCAACGTCGCCAGCGTCGTCAGCTTTCTCAGAAAGTACGTTTCGAGTCTGAAATCGATCATGAAGCTGAAGCAGCTGCCCAGCAGTTGATCACCGGCATCATGCCAACCGTCACACCAGCGGCTCAAGAAGCTCGTGCTGAGCAAGACGTTGAGCAGACGGCGAATGCCGAGACGGAAGAAGGCCAGAACGAAGGCGGCCGCGAAGGTGGCATGCCACGTCGTTCACGCCGTTCGCCTCGCCACCTGCGCGTCAGCGGCCAGCGTCGTCGCCGTTACCGTGATGAGCGTTACCCATCACAGTCAGCGATGCCATTGGTGGGTGCCTTCGCTTCGCCAGAAATGGCATCAGGCAAAGTGTGGATCAGCTACCCGGTTGCTCAAGCCGAGCAGCAAGAGCAACACGCAGCCGTGGTTGAGAATGCAGAAACTCTGACTAATCAGGTTGAAATCGCACAGGAAAACACCCCTGCACCGGTCGTGACCGAAGTGGTTGAAGAGCCGAAGCAGCCTGCGGTTGAAACGCCAGCAGCTGAAGCACCTACTGAAACTGTTAGCGAGCATCAGGCTCCGGCAGTTGAAGAAGTGGCTAAGCCTGCCGTTGCAGAGCCAGTGGCTGCTGAACCACAAGTTGCAGCTCAGCCTGTTGCTGATGAGCCAGTATTAGTTGAAGCAGAGACCGCAGAGCCGGTAGAACCGACGCCAGTGGTTGACGTTAAGCCTGAAGCTCAGCAGCCTGTTCTGGTTGAACCAACTGTTGAACCTGCGATTGTCGAGCCTGTAGTTGCAGAGCCAGTAGTTGCAGAGCCAGTAGTTGCAGAACCAGTCGTTGCGACCGAGCCTAAAGTTGAACCTGTTCAGCCTGCGGCAATTAAAGCGGCCGTTGAGGCAGTAGCAACAGATGTGGCAGCTCCACGCTTCAAACATCACGCTACCGCGCCGATGACTAAAGCGCCTGCTCCGACGTACGTTCCTGAGCCTGCTCGTCAAAGTGACTGGGTGCGCCCAGAGTTCAACTTTGAAGGTAAAGGTTCAGCTGGCGGCCATGCAGCAGTCACCACTGCAACAGCTCCGGCGACCAAACCAGCCATGCCAACTGAATAAGGTGGCGTGATGGTTATAAAAAAACCCGCTTCGGCGGGTTTTTTATTGGTTCAAATTCAGCAGCTTGTTTGAAAGTGAATTAGCCGATTTTCTTCAAGCGTTTGATATCTAAACGAGAAACCTTTTTCTCGATGAAACGGGCGAAGCCAACCAAGTGCTCTGTTTCATTGTGCTGGGACAGCGCTTCTTGCGAGGCCCAGCGTTCATAGAAAATAAAAGTCTCAGGATGATCGATATCCTGATGCAAATCATACTGAAGGCAGCCCAGTTCCTGACGGCTATGCTCGATCAACTGGTGCATAGCGTCGGTGACTTCTTTCACAAACTCAGGCTTAGCGACAACGGTAGCAACGACTCTGACTTCCATAACTTCTCCTTATAGCATTAGCCTTTAAATATGGATGAAGATGAGGATTAGTGAAACCCTGCCCCTACTATGACCCTCTGTTTGCCTCAATTTCAATGTTAACTTTATTAAACAGATGCAACTGAACAGTTTTCCGCTTATCCTTGTTCCCCGCCGTTAATGCATCTGAAATTCACGTATTGCTTTTCAACGCCGGAGCCCTGCCTGATGACCGCAACACCGCAAGTTTTGAAAATTCGCCGCCCAGACGATTGGCACATTCATCTGCGTGATGATGAAATGCTCGCTACCGTTTTGCCTTATACCAGTGAAGTCTTTGCCCGCGCTATCGTCATGCCGAACCTGACACCGCCGGTAACCAGCGTTGCAGCCGCCGTGGCCTATCGCGATCGCATCAATGCCGCTATCCCTGCTGGCCATAACTTTACTCCCCTGATGACCTGCTATTTGACAGATTCTCTGGATCCGGAAGAAGTCGCGCGTGGTTATCTGGAAGGCGTATTTACCGCCGCTAAACTCTACCCGGCGAATGCGACCACCAACTCGCAGCACGGTGTTTCCAACGTAAAAGCGATTTACCCTATTTTCGAGCGCATGCAATCGATTGGCATGCCGCTGCTGATCCACGGTGAAGTGACGCATAGCGACGTGGACATTTTTGACCGCGAAGCGCGCTTTATTGATGAAGTGATGAACCCGATTCGCACGCACTTCCCTGAGCTGAAAATTGTTTTCGAACACATCACCACCAAAGAAGCGGCTCAGTACGTTCTTAGCGGCAATGACTATATTGGCGCGACCATTACGCCACAGCACTTGATGTTCAACCGCAACCATATGCTGGTTGGCGGCATTCGCCCTCACCTGTTCTGCTTGCCTATCCTCAAGCGCAACGTGCATCAGCAGGCCCTGCGTGAAGTTATCGCCAGCGGCTCAAATCGCTTCTTCCTCGGTACCGACTCTGCACCTCATACCAAAGGCCGCAAAGAGTCGAGCTGTGGTTGCGCAGGCTGCTTCAACGCACCCCTGGCAATCCCTGCCTACGCCACCGTGTTTGAAGAGATGAATGCCCTCGAGCATTTAGAAGCCTTCTGCTCATTGAACGGCCCGCGTTTCTATGGCCTGCCAGTTAACGAAGATTTCATTGAAATCAGCAAGGTAGCAGTTACTCAGCCAGAAGAAATCGCCTTGGGCGACGAATCGGTGGTGCCTTTCCTCGCCGGCCAGACCTTGCAGTGGAAAGTCACGTCTTATTAAGTGACAGCGCCGCCAGCGGGCAATGACTCGCTGGCGGCAACATAAATGCTCGTCCCCCCTTGCTTAGCACTGGATATGACTGTATAAATATACAGTCATATTAATTCAGGGGGTCATATGCGTGTTGAAGTCACAATCGATAAAACCAAACCTCTTCCAGCCGGTGCTCTTGAAGCGCTGTCAGGTGAATTCAGTAAACGAATAAACCAACAATTTTCCGATACCGATAACAAAGTTCAGGTTCGCTATGCTGGCTCCAATAACCTGTCGGTTATGGGCGCGCCAAAGACGGATCGCGATCGTATTGAAGAAATTCTGCAAGAAACCTGGGAAAGCGCCGATGAGTGGTTTTCTACGGATGATTAACAGCAGTGCTGCGATGCGGGTTGATGTCTCAATCTCAGTCGTGGCATTAAAGGATTAATAATAATTAGGTTGATATATAACCAGGCTCTCTAGAGCAGTTTTTACCGGGCGTCGCTGTCCGGTTTTTTTCATTTATCTTATTTCTAAGATTATTCCCTGTTTTAATTCTCACCCCTCTGGTTTATTCATCTTTCATCACACTTTTTTTACTATTAAATACATTACTAGCCCCCAAAAGCCTGTTTAAGTGTTTATACTGAAATTGCTCACCAGATAATGAGCCGCATTGATCCTCGTTAGTTACTCATGCTAGTCACTACAAATTAAGGGGTCTATATGGACAGAAATGATGAAGTTATTCAAACACACCCACTTGTGGGCTGGGATATCAGTACCGTCGACTCTTACGATGCAATGATGATACGTCTTCATTACCTGTCTTCCAAAGACCAACCACCAGAAGATGCCAACGTAGACAGAACATTGTGGTTAACGACAGACGTAGCGCGACAACTGATCAACATTCTCGAAGCTGGTATAGAAAAGATTGAATCGAACGAGTACGAGTACATTGACCATCGCAAACATTAATTTTCACCAACCGATCTAAAAGCACCCTCACATTACTGTCAGGGTGCTTTTTTTATGGCTTGATGGTGAAACCCGCACAGTTAGCCACACCCGCACGCCGGAGTTAACTTGCCTTTAGGTGAGCTATCTCACTATTATGCCCAACAATATTTTCTTAAAAATCATCAGGGGAAGCTGAAATGCAATACGACCTCATCATTGTCGGCAGCGGTTCTGTCGGTTCAGCGGCAGGTTACTACGCAACGCGCGCCGGACTCAACGTATTGATGATAGACAGCGCGATGCCGCCCCATCAGGAAGGCAGCCACCACGGTGAGACGCGTATTATCCGCCACGCCTATGGTGAAGGTGCCAGCTACGTGCCAATGGTTTTGCGCGCCCAGCAGCTGTGGGATGAGCTCGCGACCCTCAGCGGCGAGAAGATTTTTCATCGCAGCGGCGTGATTAACATTGGCCCGCATGACTCTGAGTTCATCAATAATGTCAAAAGCACCGCCGTTGAATATCAGTTGAATACCCAGTCGATGAGCGCCGAGGAGATCCGCGCCAAATGGCCTTTGATCTCTATCTCCGATGACTACTGCGGCGTATTCGAGAAGGATTCTGGCTATCTGCAAAGCGAGCTGGCCGTCGCCGCTTATATTCGACTGGCGCGCGAGGCAGGCTGCGCCCAGCTGTTCAAATGCCCGGTGGAGTCGATAAGCTATGACGAAGATGGCGGCGTCACCGTCACCACCCACGAAGGCAGCTATCGCGCGCCGCGCATTGCGTTAACAGCAGGAACTTGGGTTAAAAAGCTGCTGCCAGAGCTGCCTGTCAGCCCAGTTCGTAAAGTCTTTGCCTGGCACCACGCCGATGGCCGCTACAGCGAAGAAAATCACTTCCCGGCGTTTACCTTCCAGACCCTCTCCGGCGACCAATACTATGGTTTCCCGGCGGTTAAAGATGCGTTGAAGCTGGGCAAACATAACGGCGGGCAGCCGATCACCGGACCTGAAGGGCGTAAACCCTTCGGCAGCGTCGCCGCAGACGGCACCGAGGTGTTTAATTTCCTGCGCCACCATCTGCCGGGCGTGGGCGTTTGCCTGCACGGCGCGTCTTGCACTTATGACGTGACTGTCGACGAAGATTTCATTATTGATACCCTGCCTGAACATGACAATACCTTAATCATCTCCGGCTTGAGCGGGCATGGTTTTAAATTTGCCAGCGTATTAGGTGAAATAGTGGCCAACTTTGGTGCCAATCACCCCGCCGATTTTGACTTCACTCCTTTCTCGCTTTCCCGCTTTAACTAGAGCTTCATCAATCATGCCGGTTTTTAAAACCGGCAATTCAGCTAGCACGAATTAGCGTTTATCTAATTCCCGCGTTTTTTCGAATTGACACCTTTGCCATTATGAATCTATCCTGCTAATAGCTATCACAGGAGTGATGGTTGCCGCGCAACGATTGCGCATATACAAGGAAGTTTTATGAAAGTATTAATCATCGAACCCTGTAGCTTTACCCGCCTAGGAATTTATTCTTTCTTATTGGATAACAAACAGATAGAAATACTCGATTTTGTGAGTATGGCTGAAGCTATGCCTCATATGGCAACTTTCAACCCCGATTTGGTGCTGATTAATATCACCCAACTGTGTCAGAATTCGAAATTCTCGGCGGAAATAAAAGAGTGTCTCGACCTTCTGCAAGACACGGCAATGTTTTGCTATCTGGATACCCAATATCCCGTCACGACCCATCCCGTACATATCACAAACGATGTTTATATTCTTAATAAACAGCTTGTGACCACCTTGTTGCGAACTATCGCGGAAGGTAGCGCCTATTACCCGCCTTATAACAGCCGCAGCATCTTTAGTGAACAAGAAATATTGGTGATGAATTACTGGATGTCGGAAATGCCCAATCACAAGATTGCGCGCAAGCTGGAAATCAGTAATAGAACGGTTTACGTGCATAAACGCCATCTGGCGCAGAAAATCAAAGTGCGTAACCGGCTTGAGTTTTGTTATGTGTATAACTTCATCAAATACCTTTTTTGGCCGATCAACGAATCTTCTCGCGCGCCCATCAGTCGGCAAATAAAAGAAGAAATCCTTACACTCTACAAACAATGAAATTCATTACAAAACAGAGAGAAAGGCGAAAACTCTTTCTCTTTGCTTGCTGCTTAACGGGCAGGTTTGCCATCCCCCAATAGCACGGCAATTTTATGCCCCGCCACCGTAGGTTCAAAAGCAATTTTAAGCACTATAGTCAGTGGAACCGAGAGTAACATTCCCACCGGGCCCATCAGCCAACCCCAAAATATCAGTGACATAAATACCACCAAGGTGGATAGTCCCAGCCCTTTACCTAATATTCTTGGTTCCACAATATTGCCAATAATGAGGTTTATCGCTAAATAACCGGCAATTAAAGTGACGCCTTCACTGACACCATTAAACAGGAAAGCCTGAATAATCGGCGGAATAGCGGCAATAATGGAGCCAATATTAGGGATGTAATTAAGTGCGAAGGCTAATAAACCCCAGAGGAAAGCAAAACGTACACCAAGCAAGGCCAGCAATGCCCAAATGGTTAACCCCGTAGCGACGCTAATTAACGTTTTGATCACCAGATAACGCGTCACGCTATCTAGGGCGCGCTGAATGCTTCCCGCCCCCGGCTCTTCATCTGCGTTCTCCGCAAGCTGATTCAACTTATAAGGCAGTTGCGGCACTTCGAGCAGCATAAACACCACGGTCATCACCAGCAGGAAGACGCCAGCCATGGCATTGGAGAGATGGGTGATAAGGCGACTGATCAGGTTGATGGCGTAACCGGGGTCAAAATATCCGGCCAGCGTCTCGAAGGAGAATACCAGCCCGTTGATTTGCAGCAGGTTTTGTATATCCTCAAACTTCTGCAAAATCAGGCTACGGTATTGCGGCAGCGTTCGCCCGAAGTCATTGAGTGTGACAATCAGCATGCTGGTCAGAAACACCATCAACATCACGACCAGCGCGGCGACCAGAAGCACGGCTAAAGGCCGCGGAAAGCGAATCCGCTCAAGGCGAACAATCAGCGGATTAAAGACGAAAGCCAAAAATAGCGCCAGAATAAAAGGCACGATGATATCCGCAGCCGATTTGATCCCGGCGAAAATGATAACCAGCATTGCCATCATAATGGCTATCTTCAAACCCTTTACCGTCACCACGGATTTGGCCATTTATCTCTCCCTTAAGTGCCTCTATTTTGTCTCTCGCCCAAGCGCCGCATGTAACCGTTATTAGTATGACTTATTCATATAGCTCAGTGATTCATTTACATTTGCAAGAGTAGCATATAACCCAATTAGCTAAGTAAAACGATAAAACCTTTATAAAACAGACCTAAATGGCAATATTTTAATCAAATAAGTTGATATATAAGTAACTTTACCAAGCCTTGCAAAACCTGACAAATAGCCAAATTATTCTATAAATTAAAATTTAACACTGAACCACTGAATGAAAAATGCAAATATCATTCAAATAAAAAGAACAATGAGTAAAAAGTTAAATGAGATGAGATTTATTATTGATTAAATGTTTCTACATGTTTATTTTCGTTTAAAGGATTGCTGCTTAATTAAGGAATTGCCGTGCAGTGGAAAAACTCACCCGTTCAATTTGGCCATATTTCCGTGCTGATGCACTGGCTGGTTGCTTTCGCTTTTTACGCCATGTTTGCCTTGGGGCTGTGGATGGTCGGGCTGGGTTATTACGATGGCTGGTATCACCGTGCGCCTGAGTTGCATAAAAGCATCGGCGCGTGCGTTTTCGCAGTCATGGTCTTTCGTCTGGCTTGGCGTTTTATCTCCCCGCCCCCTTCCCCGTTGAAAAGCTACAGCACGGCGACGCGCGTCGGTTCTTGGCTAGCTCACGTAGTGCTGTTTGTCGGCCTATTCACCATTCTGATCAGTGGCTATCTCATCTCCACCGCCGAAGGACAGCCGATTAGCGTCTTTGGCTGGTTTGATATCCCCGCCACGCTGTTTGGCTTGAACCAGCAGGCGGACATCGCGGGCGTTATTCACCTGTGGGTGGCGTGGGGAATTGTCATTGTTTCTGTACTTCACGGCCTTGCGGCCCTTAAGCATCACTTTATTGACCGGGACATCACGCTGACCCGCATGCTCGGGCAGCGGCGTTCCGATTAACTTGTTGGATAATGGAGGATCATTATGTTTAAAAAAACCACTCTGGGCTTAACTCTGGCGTCTTTACTGCTGGCGGCGGGCAGTGCAACGGCGGCGAACTACAAGATTGATAAAGAGGGGCAGCACGCCTTTATTGAGTTCCGCATCAAGCACTTAGGCTATAGCTGGCTGTACGGCAGCTTCAATGATTTCGACGGCGGCTTTACCTTCGATGAGAAAGACCCGTCAGCCGATAAAGTGAAAGTCACGATTAATACCACCAGCGTATTCACCAACCATGCCGAGCGCGATAAGCACTTACGCAGCGCGGAATTCCTCAATGTCACCAAGCACCCGCAGGCGAGTTTCACCTCAACATCGGTAACCAAAGAGGGTGATGGACTGGCAGTGACGGGCGATTTCACCCTGAATGGCGTGACCAAGCCTTTGACTTTGCAAGCTAAGTTGGTTGGCCAAGGCGAAGATCCTTGGGGCGGCTACCGTGCAGGCTTTGAAGCAGCGGGTAACATCAAACTGAAAGATTACGGTATCACCACCGATCTGGGTCCAGCCTCGCAAGAGGTTGAGCTGATCATCTCGGTGGAAGGGGTTCGCGAGAAGTAACTTCCCCTGAAGTTGTTGTTAATAAGATAAAAAAGGGCCCGTATCTGATACGAGCCCTTTTCACTTCATGCTGGCAATTACTGCTTTTCAGGTGCCGGAATGTGCATGGTGGTCTGCAACAGCCCTTTCGACTTATTGAAGACTTTGATGCCATTTTCGCGCCCGGCTCGCAGTGCGCGCTGTTCTTCCAGCGGCAACTTCAGCTCGGTTTGGCACATTTCGCTACAGCAGCCTTCAAACTTGGCGGCGCAGCTCGGGCACTGAATGAACAGCAGATGACAACCGTCGTTAAGGCAGTTTGTGTGGCTATCGCACTCGGCACCACACTGGTGGCAGTGGGCAATCACGTCGTCAGAAATGCGCTCACCCATGCGTTCATCAAATACAAAGTTCTTCCCTTTGAATTTGACCGGCAGGCCCTGCTCTTTGGCACGACGCGCGTACTCGATGATGCCGCCTTCAACGTGATAAACATTTTTGAAACCGTTATGCAGCATATAAGCACTGGCTTTTTCGCAGCGAATGCCGCCGGTGCAGTACATGACGATTTTCTTGTCTTTATCTTCTTTCAGCATGTCCACCGCCATTGGCAGCTGGTCGCGGAAAGTGTCTGACGGTACTTCGATCGCCTTGTCAAAGTGGCCCACTTCATACTCATAGTGGTTACGCATGTCGACAAACAGCGCGTCCGGGTCGTCAATCATCGCGTTAACTTCTTCGGCTTTCAGATACTGACCGATGTTCGACGGGTCAAAGGTATCGTCATCAATGCCGTCAGCCACGATGCGGTCACGCACTTTAAGACGCAGAACCCAGAAGGATTTGCCATCGTCTTCCAACGCGATGTTCAAACGAATCTGGTCCAAAGCGGGATGACTACCGAAAAGCTCGGCTTTAAAGGCTTCAAACTGATTGTTTGGCACGCTGATTTGCGCATTGATCCCTTCGTGTGCCACATAGATACGACCAAATACATTCAGTTTGGTCAGGCAGACGTAGAGCATGTCGCGGAAGGCTTTTGGGTCTTCGAGGTGGAAGTATTTATAAAAAGAAACCGTGGTGCGCGGCTCAGTTTCAGCCAGCATGCGCGCCTTCAGTTCCTCGTTAGAAATTCGGTTATGTAACACTGGCATGGTGTACTTTCCTGTCTTTCGAGGTTAATTCTTAGAGAATAAGCAGTGCCGTAAAGGCTTACAGCACCACTTTTCGAGCGGCAACATCATACATTAAACCAACATTTTCGACATCTTCCGTTGCAAAATTTCGGCTAAAACGTTGTACAAAAGCGGCAACTGCTAAGGCAAAGCGTGGGAAATGGGATAACCTCAAATGAGTTGGGATGAATTTTAATCCATTAAACCAAGATAATGAGGAAACTATGAGTAAGCTTTTCCAACCCATTTCACTAGGTAACCTGACATTAGCTAACCGCATTATCATTGCGCCAATGTGCCAATACTCTTCTGACAACGGCAAGGCGACCTCCTGGCACCACGCTCACCTTGGGCAACTCTCCTTCTCTGGCGCGGGGTTGCTTATCCTCGAAGCCACGACGGTTGAAGCCGTTGGCGGCATCTCGCCACAAGATTTAGGTTTATGGGATGACGAAACCGAAGCGGCGATGAAAGAGCTGGTGACGTCTATTCGCAATAACAGCGACATTCCCCTCGGCTTACAGCTGGGTCACGCCGGGCGCAAAGCCTCGTGTCACGTGCCGTGGAAAGGCGGCAAGCAGCTGACGCGCGAAGAAGGCGGCTGGCAGACTATCGCTCCTTCAGCCATCCCCTTCGCGGATACCGATGCCGCGCCAGAGGCCATCTCCCTAGAACGCATCGCCAAGCTGAAAGCAGCTTATGTCGAATCCGCCAAGCGTGCCGACCGTTTGGGCTTTGACCTGCTGGAGCTGCACGGCGCGCATGGCTACCTGCTGCATCAGTTTCTGTCTCCCCTCTCCAACCAGCGCACCGACAACTACGGCGGCTCGCTGGAAAACCGTATGCGCCTGTTGCTTGAGGTGTATCAGGAGATCCGTCAGGCATTCTCTGCCGACAAGCCGATTGGCGTGCGTATTTCAGCTACCGACTGGGTGGAAGGCGGCTGGGATTTGGAGCAGTCAGTGGTGCTGGCGAAAGAGCTGGAAAAACTGGGCTGCAGCTATATTCACGTCTCCAGCGGCGGCCTGAGTCCGCAGCAGAAAATCAGCATTGGCCCGAATTACCAAGTGCCGTTTGCCGAGCGAATCAAGCAGGAAGTCAGCACGCCGGTGATTGCCGTGGGTCTTATCACTGAACCCGATCAGGCCGAAGCCATTGTTGGCACGGGTCAGGCGGATATGGTGGCACTGGCGCGCGGTATCCTCTATAACCCGCGCTGGCCGTGGCACGCCGCCGCCAAGCTGGGTGCCAAAGTCTCGGCGCCTAAGCAGTATTGGCGCAGCGAACCGCACAATGTTAAAGGCATATTCTTGGCAGAATAAAGTCAGCGAGCAGTCATTAATGTTAAGCAGAGGGGCAACGCGCGTTGCCCTTTTTTATTGCTAAAACCTGAACATATTTAATTTGATTTAATTCACCTGTTTTTTAAATCGATTTTTATGGCGGGGAAAATTGACAAAATTGCGTTGTCTGCCGATATTCAATCGATCTTAAACGGCAGAGTAGCCGCAAGTTTGCTCACAAAATCGGCGACCTTCGCGCTATTGATGTACAGTCTGCGGCCTATTGATAGACAGATAGCCGTCAAATGAACTATTCATGCCGTTAATTTTCACCTGAAACCTAAAAAATGCCACAATACGTCACTTCGCTTAAGGGAATGACTCGCAGCGGCTATGAAAGCCGGGTTGTGGTGTGTTTTCTGTGGCTGGCTACTGCACATAGACAGAGCTTATATCTTCTTACTTCGACACATTGACGCAGAGATTTTATGACTCAGGTACCGACCTTTACACTTTCACTACTGCATCCGCGTTATTGGATAACATGGCTGGGATTAGGCCTGCTTTACCTGCTGGTGCTTCTGCCGTACCCGATTATTTATCGTATGGGTACCGGACTGGGCCGCTTTTCAATGCGTTTCTTAAAACGCCGCTTTAACATTGCTCAGCGTAACCTCGAACTCTGCTTCCCAGAAATGAGCAGTGAAAAACGCGATCACATGGTGTTGAAGAACTTCGAATCCGTCGGCATGGGTCTGTTTGAAACCGGCATGGCGTGGTTCTGGCCGGACTGGCGTATTGAGCGCTGGTTCAAAGTCAGCGGGCTGGAGCACATCCAGAAAGCCCGTGACAACCAGCAAGGCGTCTTGTTGATCGGCGTCCACTTCCTAACGCTGGAACTCGGCGCGCGCATCTTCGGCATCCATAATCCCGGCGTTGGCGTTTATCGCCCGCACGACAACAAACTGATGGATTGGATCCAAACCAAAGGCCGCATGCGCTCTAATAAAGCGATGATCGACCGCAAAGACCTGAAAGGCATGATCCGCAGCCTGAAACAGGGCGACATCATCTGGTACGCGCCAGACCACGACTACGGCCCGCGCAGCAGCGTGTTCGTTCCATTCTTTGCCGTGGATAAAGCCGCCACTACCACCGGGACCTATCTGCTAGCTCGCATGGGTAAACCGGCGATCATTCCTTTCACGCCGCGTCGTTTGGAAAATGGCAAAGGTTATGAATTGCTGCTTCATCCGGCGGTAGAAAACTTCCCGCTGGAAGATGAAGTGGTGGCTGCGGCCTATATGAATAAAGTGGTTGAGGATGAAATTCGCCTCGCGCCCGAGCAGTACATGTGGCTGCACCGCCGCTTTAAAACCCGCCCCGAGGGCGAGCCTTCGCTGTATCAGGCTTTAGAATAATCTTAGCGTTTTGCCGTTCAGGGTGCTGCACTCTGGACGGCGCCTCCCTCCCCTGCTCCTGCTGTAAAAACCTTATCTTGCTAATTATTGATCTTTTGCAATGCGCCAAAATTTCTAAACCGGTATTTTAGTTTCTGCGTTAACTTTTCCGTAACATCATTGATGTGACTGATTAATAGGCGCATAATTATCAGCCTAGTGCATGATAGTTATTCCGCTCTGGCACTCGCCCGACAGCTCAGAGCCAATGGACCTCTCATATCGGTAATTTATGACTTCGGAACCCGCAGCAGAAACGGCACCAGACCCTATAAATTGGAAGCGAAATCTGTTCGTTGCTTGGATAGGATGTTTCCTGACTGGCGCAGCATTCAGCTTGATCATGCCTTTCCTGCCTCTGTACGTTGAAACCCTTGGTGTGACCGGGCATGAGTCCCTGAACATGTGGTCCGGTCTGGTGTTCAGCATAACGTTCCTGTTCTCCGCCATCGCCTCTCCCTTCTGGGGCAGCCTTGCTGACCGCAAAGGCCGTAAAATCATGCTGTTGCGTTCAGCACTCGGCATGGCAATCGTCATGGCCCTGATGGGGCTGGCCACCAATATCTGGCAATTTCTGGTGCTACGTGCCCTGCTCGGCCTGCTCGGCGGCTTTGTCCCTAACGCCAATGCGCTGATTGCTACCCAGATCCCACGTAATAAAAGTGGCTGGGCGCTGGGCACATTATCCACCGGCGCGGTCAGCGGCGCGCTGATTGGCCCACTGGTCGGCGGCTTACTGGCCGACAGCTACGGGCTTCGCCCGGTATTCTTCATCACCGCTTTTGTGCTTTTCCTGTGCTTTATCATGACGTTGTACTTCATCCGCGAACAGTTTATGCCGGTCAACAAGAAGGATATGTTGAATCGTAAACAGGTTTTCGCCTCGCTGAAGAACCCTAAGCTGGTGCTGTGCCTGTTCATCACCACCATGATCATTCAGGTGGCGACGGGGTCGATTGCGCCAATCTTGACGCTGTACGTCCGCGAACTGGCAGGTAACACGCAGAACTTGGCATTTATCAGCGGCATGATCGCCTCGGTGCCGGGGGTGGCGGCGCTGATGAGTGCGCCAAGGCTTGGCAAGCTGGGTGACAGGATTGGCCCAGAGAAGATTCTGGTGGCGATGCTCGGGGTGTCGGTGCTGCTGCTTATCCCGATGGCCTTTGTGCAAAACCCGCTGCAACTGGGGATTCTGCGCTTTATGCTCGGCGCGGCAGACGGCGCGCTGCTGCCTGCGGTGCAAACGCTGCTTATCTATAACTGCACCAATCAGGTGGCTGGGCGAGTGTTCAGCTATAACCAGTCATTCCGCGACGTGGGTAACGTGACCGGCCCGCTGCTGGGTGCCGCCGTCTCAGCCAGTTACGGCTTCCGCACGGTATTCTGCGTCACGGCACTGGTGGTGCTGTTCAACGCCGTCTACTCCTACTGGAGCCTGCAACGCCGCCAGCGCGAAGTCACCGCCGAGTAAACTCAGCCCGTCCAGTCACGTTTTGCGAGAACCACCCGATAGCCGTCAGCATCTTCAAAGGTGCTGCCGGTTTGATCCCAATAAGGGTTATAAGACGCGACTTTCACAAACCCCGCCTGCTCCATCTGCTCACACTGCTGCTGCCACTCTTCGGCATTAGGAATGTAAAACACCAACAGATTGTCCTGCGTCGGCGCCCTGCCCACCCGCGTACCGCGATGGTGCGTAAATTCAAGGTGATAATGGTGAGTGGGATGCCCGATGATCACGCCGTCAAAGCCTTGGTGATCCTCAAACTGCCCTAACAGTTCAAAACCCAAACCCTGCTGGTACATCTGCGCAATCTGCAGAATATTGTCGGTTGGGCGAGCAATGCGCAAAACCGCCTGACGTGAAACCATGAGCGCCAATCTCCCTGTGGGTGAAGTGTTCTGAAAAAAACAAAAAACTGGTTAATTTCTGCGTTATTAGCGGGTGAAAACTTGCAACCTCAGCCACAGCGTCAACAATTAGTGAGTTAGAAAAACAACACACAGAACTTTTATAACTCAGCCGTTAGCGCCTAATAACTAACGCATTAAACATTATCCACAATCCTCGTTAAAGCAACTCAGGAGAAAAAGATGAGCATGTATGCAACCTTAGAAGCAGGGTAAAACAAAATACATAATTCATCAGTACTCAAGCGTAACTACCTCACATACTACGTTCGCCCCGTTCCCTTTAGCTCTATAGATACTTGTATCAATCCCGCACCCTGCCCCAAAGGTTCATCCGGCCTGTTTAGAGAGTTTCTTGTACTTCCTTGATTCCCGAATGTCGTACTACGACTGAAAAAGTGTTAAAAAACCATGTAACAAATTGTAAGTATAGATGCTGAGTTGTACCATTGTAGCCCACGCACATTACAATGAGAAAATTCTGTATGAATGATGAACAGTTTGAAAGCAACTATCCGAGAGAGCAACACACGTACAATCGTAAGAGCTTTAGAACAAAAGGACATATGGGACAAACTGAAATTGAAGTTTTCGATATAGTATCTAAGGAAACAGGGGAAACTGTTCTAACAGCTACACGTACAGAACATACAAATATTAGAGGGTCGAAAACTACTGTGTCATGGGACTGGTGAAATCCCTTACAGAAATAATTCTGCACAGTCAGTTTCATATTATATTATTTAATCGCGTTAATACATTATATTCATAAAATGGAATTATTTATAAATTTTTATATAATTCATTAATAATGCCACTTAATTAATTACCAAAGGAATTGTGATGAGAATAACATTACCCGAAATTAAATTTGAAGATGGGTTTTCCATCCAAAACGATATTTTCTCAAGAGCCAAACTGGCTGATAAAATAGAAATGATAATATCTAATTTAGATGAGGATAACTTAGTTTTTGGATTGGATGACAATTGGGGTGATGGAAAAACAACTTTTCTTAAAATGTGGGGAAGCAAAATCAAAGAGGAAGATAAGTTTCAGTTTTTATATTTCGATGCATTCGAAAACGATTATCAAGACGATCCATTCTTACAAATTTCATCTATGTTATATGATTCAATAGACAATGATAAAACTGACTTGAAAAAACGTTTTCTCGAAACGGCAACTAAGGTAGGGAAAAATGTATTATCGATCGGTGCCAAAATAGGTATGCATTATGCATCGGCCGGACTACTTAATGGCAGTTCGATAGAAGAAAGTAAAGATTTAATCGAAAGTACTTTAAATGAACACATCGATCAATATATAAAAGATAAAATTGTCAAATCGGAAAATGAAAAAAAATCAATAATAAAATTTAAAAAAACCCTTTCTGAACTATCAAAAGATAAGAAAATTATTTTTGTAATTGATGAATTAGATAGAGCTAAACCAAGCTACTCGCTTGACTTGATCGAACGTATTAAACATATCTTTTCGGCAACTAACGTTTTCTTTATTCTTTCGATGAATAAATCCCAATTCGAAAAGATGATCACTAAACGCTATGGTGATATTGATGCACATAGATATTTGAATAAATTCATACACCTATGGTTCTCTCTACCAAATGTTAATGACTTTGAAAATGGAAATCAAAAAGTAGAAACGTATTTAAAACATTTAAAAAATAAAATAAAAATCCCATATCACCATAAGAATTATTCATTTGAACCGCTGATTTTTCTTTCTAAACATCATGGACTGGCATTGAGAGAAATACAGCGATGTTTTACTCAGCTTTTGTTGTTACACACCTGTTTAAATGAATCAGCAAGCAATGAAGATTATGCTGCAATATCTATAATATCATATATATCCATCATGGATAACGCTCTTTTCAAGGAAATAAAACTTAAAAAAATCACTAGAGAGGACTTAATTCTTAAGTTGACATCTGTACATGTCGAAGACTATGCCCCCACTACTGACAATAAAAATATAACAACGATAATTAAATGTATTAACAACGAGCTATACACAGAGGGAGAATACGATAGAGAAGTGGAAGTTAATTCAGCTCTAATTTTCAAAAGCGAGTGGAATGATCAAACCAAGCCACTGAGCTTTGCAATAAAATTATTAGATGAGCTACCTATTAGCCTCCCTGAATAATTTATAAAAAGTCACCTCTATAAAGACTATATAGAGGTGACAAAACATATAAAGCACACAATAAATATAAATAAATCATTACCGAAAAAAAATAACCATCATGCTCATCTAAAAAATGACATTAGCGTTTCTAACTTGTCAGTTAAATACAAAAACATTAGTGGATACTATTTATGCATCATAGTGGTTTGTTTTATGTTAAAGATGTCATTAACTTCCACCAATTAAGATAATCAACACACGCCAGACTTCATCAAGGAGTATCGTTGGCAATATAACGCCACATAAGACTAACAGCGGTACCACTATATAGTTATAGAAAACAATAAATGTTAGTACCCATCCCAGTCCCTGACGCCATGTAAAGCCCTTTCTTGTTTCCTCAAGCGTTATATTGTTCTGCTCGTGGCTATTTTGTGCATCAATTTCTTGTTTGTTTTGTTCCTTTTTCTGGAAGAAACTAAAACCTGTTTTGATCAATTCGATGATCGCAGTAATCCCTATCATTTATTTTGTCCCTATTGCATGCCCCCTAAATTGTTCCCAACTTCCTTGGGTAACACTTAACATAAACGTACTTTTGATATCTAAGTACTTAGCCATAACCAACCCTTACACGCACTGTTCATACATGGGTCTTCCCCGATTATGGTCGGTTGATGGATATGTTTTGGTCAACCCTGGCTTTTTCAGTTAAGTTATTAGTCCAACTTTCGCTGGAGAAGAACAATGATCGTAAGGACATGGCATGGATGTGTACCGCTTGAACACGCTGAGGGTTTTGCTGTACATCTCGATTTAACTGGTGTGAGACATTCTCAAGGGATCGAGGGTAACAAAGGTGCTTTTGTAAAAAGAGTTACCCAAGGAAGTTGGGAACACTTTTTCCTTGCAACATATTGGGAAGATATTGAGGCGGTTAAAGCTTTTGCGGGTAACGACTACCATGTGGCTGTCACCTACCTTGACGATGATAAATTTCGCTTATTGTCGGATCCATATGTTTTCCAGCATGAAGTAGAAGTTATTCATCCACTTTGAGTAAATTAATAAGCAGCCTAGTTTTGGTTGCTTATTCCTCTCGTTCAATACCTCATATCCAACTTTCCATAGTGGAATAGCACTCCCATTTTTGAACCGTCTTTATTCCTGAACCCTCTCGATTTGATCCTGAGTAGCCGTATTTTACTTTTCCGAGACTCCTTATTGCCTTTCGATATCTGGCTTTTCATTGTATTCAGGATGCAGTAAAGGCGCTTTGACACAATGCGGGCAACGCTGGCCAGTTTTTGTTGACTACTTCATACTCAGTGAAAGCCAATCGGGCGTGTTGTTGTTCGGCGCAACGCCAGTCTGTAGCGATTTCTCTTAACGACCATCCAACTTTAAAAAAATGCTTTTCATTTTGACTTTTGATTAGCACGTTCGATACACGTTGATAGCGTCGTAACCTTGTTTAAGCGTGAAAAAGTCAACAAACTCGATCAGCATGCAGCCTTCTTTAATCTTACCTGCTGATACATCTGCGCAATCTGCCGGATATTGTCGGTTGGACGAGCAATGCGCAAAACCGCCTGACGTGAAACCATGAGCGCCAATCTCCCTGTGGGTGAAGTGTTCTGAAAAAAACAAAAAACCGGTTAATTTCTGCGTTATTAGCGGGTGAAAACTTGCAACCTCAGCCACAGCGTCAACAATTAGTGAGTTAGAAAAACAACACACAGAACTTTTATAACTCAGCCGTTAGCGCCTAATAA
>Ga0207655_1001322_pt1 | contig 23408 bp, 24 predicted proteins | sample KBSM44metaG_FD_184398 | JGI IMG/M metagenome (GOLD analysis project Ga0207655, IMG submission 184398) | Miscanthus rhizosphere microbial communities from Kellogg Biological Station, Michigan, USA - KBS M4-4 metaG (SPAdes) (version 2) | ecosystem: Host-associated > Plants > Roots > Rhizosphere >... | reverse complement strand
GGTGCCGTAATATTCCGGATTGCCACGATTGACAGCCCTCACAACTTGTAGGAATTTAGCCGCCCGCAGGTAAGGGATATCTGCTGATGGCCAAAAGATGGCCGTTGTTCACCACACAAGGGATTGTCTATGCAAGGTTCAAACACCGTTGCTCAACAGGTGTGCGGTCAGCTGGTGCACGAGCATCAGAACACCCCACACATGAACATTGCCGAGCAAATCCTTGAATGCCTGTTTCGCCGTCGTAGCCTCGCCCCGGGGCAGGATCACGAACTGTCGTCGCAGGTGCTGGAACCCCATCTGACCAAGGTCATGCAGGCGGTCGAGAGCGGTCGCAAGATTGAAATGGTCTTGCCAGCCTTTCCCGGCAAATCGCCCAGCCGCAAGAAAACCCTGAGTCATCTGCCCGATCTTGCTGAACATCATGCTATCGATGAGTTAAACCGCCTGTGCACAGAGATCCAGGAGATCTACGCACCGGGGGCGCTGATTCATATCTGCTCCGATGGCTATGTGTTCTCTGACTTGGTGCATGTTCCCGATTCCGACGTCAAGGCCTACACCGACGCTATCCAGGACTACGCCGAGCAGCACTACCGCGGTACGTTCGCCCATTTCGACCTCCGGGATGCCTACCCTCAGCTGGATTGTCTGGACGCCATGCGTGAGGAGATGATGATCGAGCACGGTCAGTCATTGATCTTGTTGCAGCAGCGCTTCAAGGATGATCCGCACATGATGTTGATGTACTGCGGCATCCATCGCTTTCTTTCCGAGGATTACTCGGGACTGAAAGTATTCGCCGGCATGAGCCTCAACGCGGTGAAGAAGGTCGCCAAACCGGCCTCGCAGCGGGTGATCCAGCGCAGTGAAGCCTGGGGGGCGCTGTTGCAGGCGCGTTACCCGCATTGCCTGCGCCTGTCGATTCACCCGCAGCTGGCGGTCTCGACGAAGATCGGTATCCGGTTGGTGCCAACCAGTGACCTGTGGCGTACGCCCTGGCATTCGGTGGCCATCAAGCGACGGGGTGTGGTCACCCTCGAAAAACGCAGCAATGTCGATGAGCGCTATCACCGCCTGGTGTTCCGCAAGGGGCGTCCTTGTCACTACGCCAGTGCTCAATGATGGCGTCTCGGTTGCGGGTCGAAGCCGTACTCTTCGATTTGGACGGGACTCTGGTCGACACCTTGCCCGACATCACCTGGTGCTTGAACCAAGTGCTGCTCGAACACGGTTGCCCGGCGCTGACCACGGAAATAGTGTGCGGGTATATCGGCGGCGGCACCACGGCGATGATCGAGCGAGTTGCCACGCAGTTTGGTGTCGCTGATGCGCTCGCCATGCACCAGCGCTATGTAGCGCTCTACCAAAACAACCTGGTTCAATTTTCCCGGCCATTCAGCGGCGTATTGGAATTGCTCGAAGGCTGTCGCCGGTTGGAAGTGCCGCTAGCTATCGTCACCAACAAGGCTGACAAAATGGCCCGGCAAGTCGCCGATGCACTGCTTCCACAGAATACCTTCGGGACGATTCTGGGGCATCGCGCGGGCAGGGCGCTCAAGCCTCAGCCGGATGTGGCATGGGAAGCCGCCCGGCGGTTGTCGGTTGATCCGCACCACTGCTTGTTCGTCGGTGACACGGAGATCGATCTGCAAACCGCGCGTGCCGCAGGCATGCACTCGGCGGCGGTCACTTGGGGCTATGGCCTGACACCTGACTTGCAGGCCCAGGCCCCGAACCTGTGCTGTGAACACCCGGCCGAATTGCTGCGCAGTTTGCGGCAAGCCTGCGGGGCTGCGCATGCGTTCACCGAGCATGGCGACACCGTCAAATCCTATTGATACACACACCCTCAAGGAAGTTGTTCTATGGAACATAGAGACGCCTGGATCGCTGCCGTCAGCGATTTGCTGGCCGGTTATCTGCTCAAAGGCACGGATGATTGTTTCGACACACAAGGCAGGGCACACCTGGCGCTTCGATTGGGGCACTGCTTCGATCAGGGCCTGCCGGTGCGTCTGGTTTTGCCAGGCTTTCCCTGCAAGTCGCCAAACGCCAGCGACCAGACCTTCGGCGTGCTGCCGGACTACGGCGAGGTCATGGCCATCGAGCGCCTCGACCAACTCGGCCAAGCCATCGCCGCGTTGCACGCACCGGGCTGCGTGGTGTCGATCCTCAGCGACGGCACGACCTTCAATGACATCGTCGGCGTGGCCGACGACGTTCGCGCCGCTTACAACCGGGCGTTGCGTGAACTGTGCACCACCCACACGATTGAGTGGGTCAGCATGGAAGACCTGTTTCCCCAGGCCCAAAGTGCCGAGTCGGTTCGCGCCAGCCTGATCAAGCAGGCCCGTCTACCGTGGAAAAACCTTGGTGACCTGATCGAGCAGAGCCGCGACGATGAGTCCCTCAGCCGGGCGCATGACAACCTCTGCAGTCACCTCTACAACGACCTGCGTCTGTGCCGCGAAGAAGGGCAGAGCGAGGACGAGTACCTGCAACAAATCAACTTCAAAGCCTACCAAATGATGTATCGCGGGCACGCATTGAACGCGGCGGTGGACCGTTTCTTTGGCGATGACATTCGCCTGTCGGTCCATCAATACAACAATGCCGGCCCCAAATTCACCTTCGGCCTGGCCGAAGGGCTGACCCGCGCGGACAGCCCTTGGCATGCCGTGCCGGTGTGCAACCTGGATGGCGGCCAAACCCTTCGCGCCCGCGCCCAGGTCGACCTCGACCACCATGTGCTGGTCACCTATGAGGGGCGGCCATGGCTCTACCATCAAGCAGAAAACCCGCAGGCCCAAGGCTTCGAGTACGAACTGCAAAAACTTCCGCTGTTTGGCCTGGTGGTGCGAGACCCGTTGGGGCTGGGTTTTGAACGACTGTCCACCGGCCTGCTGGAAGCCCTGGTGGAAACCTTCGGTTTCGTCTGTCTCAAGGGCTGCCGCTTCGACGACCAGGATAGCTTTGCTCGCAGCTGCGAACGCTTCGGCACGCTCTACGAATGGGCCTTCGGTGCCGTCCACGTGGTCAAGCCTGCGGACAAACCCCAAGGCGTGGTGCACTCGCTGGAAAAAACTCCGTTGCACTGGGACCTGAACATGCTGCCCGACAGCGACGCGCAAGTTCAACGCAACCCGAAATTCTGCGCCAGCAAATTTATGCTGTACTGCAAGACCGCGCCGCAGCCGGGCGAGGGCCAGACCACCATCGTCGACAGCCGCAACGTACTGCGCAAAGTCGGGCAGCAAGTCGCCCGACAATGGCAGGGCGTGAACATCACCTACTACACCAAAATGACCTACTTCGGCGGCTCGCCGCGCATGTACAGCCTGGTGGACCACCACCCCCGCAGCGGCGAGCTCATCCTGCGCTACCAAGAGGGCACCGACTCGACATTGCAGACCTTGAGCCAGTCGGTGCAGGACCATGACGAGCAGGCTCAGCAGGCGTTGCTGGAACAGGTCAATGCACTGGTTTATGACCCGGAGTGCCTGATTGCTCATCAATGGAGTGAGGGTGATCTGGTGCTGATCGACAACTATCGGACGTTGCATGGGCGACTGCCGATGTCGGCGGGTTCTTCGTCGCGGGAGTTGTGGCGGGTGCAGGTTTACTGATTGTTGTTGTCAGAGTCGGAGCAGGAAGCAGAAAAACCGCAGTAATGCGGTTTTTCTACGACTGAAATTTAATCACTGCCCCTTGGGCGTATCGAACCCACGCTGCTCAATCACCCGAAACACATCGCTCACATCCTGAACCATGATCCGGGCGATGTTGGTGACGGTGTTGATGTCGTGTTCGGCGTAGTCGGGGAGGCTGGTGCAGGCCATGAGGTTGAGGTATTTGAGGACGGCGTTGAGGCGTTCGCTGAGGCAACTGTGGAGTTCGCGTATCGGAGCGTCGGCGTCGATGAGGAGGACGGGGTGGTCGGTGGCGAAGTGGGACATTGGGCTGTAGTGGCGGAGCGGGTTTTGCGTCGTCATGGTGTTAATCCTAATAAAAGTAGAATTGCCACCGTTCTGCTGCGAAACAAAATGGGTGGCAGCTATGCGCGGGTTCGCAGACCGGAGGATTAACACCAGGACCCGGCAGACCCGAAGGTCTCCCACGCACAACCGCCATAAAACGATACGCAGCCGGGAGTCGGCCGTGCCTGACGGAACAAGGTGTCAATCTTAAGGGCTGCGAAACCCTATCGCCAACTGATGTCAGCGACAGCCCCACTCTAGGCAGCGATTTTGGTAGCCGCAACCGGAGTGTAGGACGCTCGGACGGTCATTTCGCAAAGTGGTTTTCCCCCACTCTATGGCGCAAACGCAGTAAAGCCGGGTGGTGTGGTGTGTCTGAGGAAACGGGCTATCAGGGTTTGGGGTTGCTTCGCAGCCCAGCGGGAGCAAGCTCCCTCGCCACAAAGGGCAGATTCCTACATATTTTGCAGACTTCAAAAATCATGGCCGCGTCGTTACGGCATTTAACCCGAGGAGAATCCCATGAGTCAGACACTGGAACGCGCCATTGCCATCGCCGCCGCGGCGCATGAAGGGCAGGTGGACAAGGGCGGGGCGCCTTACATCCTGCATCCGCTGAAAGTCATGCTGCGGGTGAACACGCTGGAAGAGCGCATCGTCGCGGTACTGCATGACGTGGTCGAGGACTGCGGCGTCAGCCTTGACGATCTGCGCAAGGAAGGCTTCAGCGAAGCGGTGCTGACGGCGATTGCGTCGCTGACCAAGGTGCCGGGCGAGTCCTACGAGGCGTTCGTCGAGCGCGCGGCGAAGAACCCGATCGGGCGGGTGGTGAAGCTGGCTGATCTGGAAGAGAACAGCGACTTGTCGCGGATTGCGCAGCCGTCCTGGGACGATCTGGAGCGCGTGGAGAAGTATCGGCGAGCGATGGGGGTGTTGCGTTCGTAGTGAATGCCGACCATTCCGGGACTTGGCGACAGGATCAAAAGATCGCAGCCATCGGCAGCTCCTACGCGGATCGAGTTTGCATTTGAATTTTGGACAGTCCACGATTTTTCCATTCAGGGGTTTCTGAAATCATGGTCTGCCTCATAATTTTTCATAAATCACTTCATACTCAGGTCCAAGTTCGGTTTGGATAATCGTGAGCAGAGCGTTCGCGGCAGAATCAAACCGTTCGTACTCTTCCATTTCCCAAGGGCCGGGATCTGGTGGGTAGTCCCAATTCAGGGACGTGTCATGCCAATGTGTCATTTCGTCCAGACACGTTCGGGTTTTGTCAGTAAGCGCCAGTCGATCTTCAATTGGGCCTACCGAAAACTGTTCGCGTGCGGCTTCGTTCCCGCACCACAGAACCCCGCCACCCCATTCGAACATCAAACGTATAAGGAATCGTTGTCTCATCAAGCTTTTCCAGTGGGGGGGATGTCCAAATTGTAGCCTTGATCGGACCACGGTCTTTCCGGTCAACGGTTTCTGAAATTGTGGTCTGCCCCAGTATTTCGGTGTTAGCTGATTTGGGCATCTACGACAGCAATTTCTGTCTCAGATAAACTCCGCCAGTCTCCTGGGCCAATCCCATAATCTGAACGGGTCGACTCGAACGCTTCTTCAAGTGAATGATAAATGTGATCACCCTCTACCACGCCTGTCTCGTAGTCGACGTATCTGATAAGTAGGTAGAGCGCATCACCGTCGGTGCTGACCAATCTAATCAAAACGACAGATGTCACACCAAACTCGCCTGGCTCTTTGCACCGGGCGAACGAATATTCAGGTTTACTCGCGCTGATCACATTACTTCTCCGAACGTGCGGTCCGCATACTTAAAGCTACGAGCTAGCTGAGCCCTGTCGATAAAACGATAACCGATGATGCCTGAATCCGGGGGGCGAGTATTCACGCTTTGCCCATCTGTTGGGCTGAGTCCGGCTTTCGGCGCTGAAGATCAAAAAATCGCAGCCTTCGGCAGCTCCAGAGGAATGGCTTGCCGGCGATGGCGTATTTGAGGATGTCTTCGCCGGCAAGCCTGGCTCCTACAGGGTTAGAGGCTGTTGGCTAGTTTTCCGGTAGACAGCCGACGTCTGTAAGCCGTGTCACGATTCGCCAACCACCAGTACAACGGCGAAGTCACCAACAACCCCACCACCCAGGACAAATCCGCCCCATTGATGTGCGCCGAGATCGGCCCGACGTACAGCGGTGTGTTCATGAACGGAATCTGCACCGCAATCCCTATCGCATACGCCAACAACGCCTGCGGGTTGTATCGGCCATAGATCCCGCCATCGACCTGGAAGATCGAATCAATGTCGTACTGACCTTTATGAATGGCATAGAAGTCGATCAGGTTGATCGCGGTCCAGGGCACCAGCACCACGAGCAACACCAACACCATGTCGACGAAGTGGCCGATGAAGTCGGCGGAGGCGCCGACGGCGGCGAAGCAGCAGCCGGCGAGGACGATGACCGAGAGGACGGCGCGGCTCTTGGCGGTGGGGATCCAGCGGTAGACGAAGGTTTGTACCAGGGTGATCAGCGACAGCACGGCGCCGTAGAGGTTGAGGGCGTTGTGGCTGATGACGCTGAGCAGGAACAGCACGAGCATCAATGGGCCGATGGAGCCGGTGGCGAGTTTGACCGCGTCCATGGTGTCCATGCCGACGGGAGTGGCGAGGACTGCGACGGCGCCGAAGATGAACGACAGGCTGGAGCCGAGTGCCGAGCCGAGGTAAGTGGTCCAGAACGTGGCGGCGACGGGCACGTCTTTCGGCAGGTAGCGCGAGTAGTCGGACACGTAAGGGGCGAAGGCGATTTGCCAGAGCGCGGCCAACGATACGGTGGCCAGCCAACCGGAGATGTTGAAGCTGCCACGGGTGAGGAAGTCGGCGGTCTGTACGTGGGTGAGGATGTAGCCGAAGCCCAGCACGATGCCGATGCCCAGCACCCAGGTGCCGATGCGGTTGAGCACGTGGATGAAGCGGTAGCCGATGATGCCGATGATGCCCGACCCGAGCGCGCCGATGACGATGCCCACTGGCACCGGCACGCTGTCGACCACGCCGTGCAGGGACTTGCCGGCGAGGACGATGTTGGAGGCGAAGAAGCCGATGTACATGATGCCGGCGATCAGCACCACCAGCAGGGCGCCGAGGGAGCCGAACTGGGCGCGGCTCTGGATCATTTGTGGAATGCCCATCTGCGGGCCTTGCGCCGAGTGCAGGGCCATCAGCACGCCGCCGACCAGGTGGCCGACCAGAATGGCGACGATGCCCCACACCAGGTTCAGTTGGAACAGCTGCACGCCGAGGGCGCCGGTGACGATGGGCAGCGGCGCGATGTTGCCGCCGAACCAGAGGGTGAACAGGTCTCTTACCTTTCCGTGGCGATCTTCCGGGGGGACGTATCCAATCGTGTGTTTTTCGATGAGCGGAGCGGAGGGTGTTGCTGCGGTGGACATGGTGAACTCCAAGGCAAGGATGAGTACGTGGACGTACTTCGGTGAGCGCCGCGCGAGCGACGCTTTTCTTGTTGGAGCGATGATGTGCAATGCGTCGGGATAGATAAATTAGTAAGTTTGTTGCTTCAAACCTTAAAAAATATATGCCCGGGGTTTGGGTGTGTCGGGTATGTTCAGCCTTGATCGTGTGCCCGGTTTTACGGCGGCTGCGCCGCCACAGAATCGCGCGTCGACCCGATACCTGTAGGAGCGAGGCTTGCCCGCGAAGGCGGCGTATCAGCCGACAACGATGTTGAATGTCAGCGCGTCTTCGCGGGCAAGCCTCGCTCCTACAATGTTGTGTTCTCTGGAGGTCTGCATGGCCGCTTACAACCTGCGACAGCTCAAGTATTTCGTCACCACCGCCGACTGCGGCAGCGTGGCGGAGGCTTCGCGCAAGCTTTATATCGCGCAGCCGTCGGTGTCGACGGCGATCAAGCACCTGGAAGAAAGTTTTGGCGTGCAGCTGTTTATCCGGCATCACGCCCAGGGTGTTTCGCTGACGCCGAGCGGGTCGCGGTTTTATCGCAAGGCGCTGGAGCTGCTGCGGGTCGCCCATGAGTTTGAACAGAATGCGCTGGCTGACAACGACGTGGTCGCGGGGCAGATCGATATTGGCTGTTTTGAAACGGTGGCGCCGCTGTACCTGCCGCGTTTGATCGCTGGTTTCAAGGAGCGTTGGCCAGGTGTGGAGATCCGCATTCGCGATGGCGAACAGCAGGAGCTGGTGCAGGCACTGACCGCCGGCAGCATCGACCTGGCGATGCTGTTCGAACACGATCTGGACAGCACGATTGAGACAGTGCCGCTGATGCCGCCGCAACAGCCCTACGCCTTGTTGCCGGCGGATCACCGCTTCGCGCAACAGGCGAAAGTGTCGCTGAATGACCTGGTGCTGGAGCCGATGATATTGCTGGACGTGGTGCCGAGCCGGACCTACTTCGTGAGCATTTTTGAAGAGCGCGGGCTGACGCCGCACATTGTGTTCAGCTCACCTTCGATTGAGATGGTGCGGGGGATGGTCGGGCGCGGTTTTGGCTTTTCGATTCTGGTCACCAAACCGTTTTCCGAATACACCTATGACGGGCAGAAAGTCGTGTGCATACCGCTGGCCGAAACCGTGACCGGTTCGGGTCTGTCGGCGGCATGGTTGAGAAGGTCGCAGCTGACCAAACCGGTGCAGCTGTTCGTGGATTACTGCCAGGAAGAACTGGCCCGACTGTATACCTGAGCGTCGGGCCAATCATCAGCGGCTGATTGATAACAGCATTCGTTGCAGCATTTCATCGCAGCCGTTCAATTGTTCGAGGCTGACAAATTCGTCCGGCTTATGACCCTGATCCATGCTGCCCGGACCGCACACCACTGTCGCAATTCCCGCCGCGTCAAACAGACCGCCCTCGGTGCCAAATGCCACCGTACCGAACTCCCCAGAACCGGAAAATGCCGCGATCAGCTCAGCGGCTTCGCTGTGCGCATCGGTCGCCAAACCGGGATAGGCCGACAACTCACTGAAGCGGATTTCACTCTGATCACTCACGGCGCGCATGCGCGGTAGCACTTGTTGCTCGGCGTAGGTCTGCAATTCCTGCGCAACGAGGCCAGGGTCTTGTGAGGGCAGGGCGCGGATTTCAAAGTCAAAGCGGCAATCGGCGGGGACGATGTTCAAGGCTTTTCCGCCGGAGATGACGCCGGTTTGCACGGTGCTGAACGGCGGATCGAAACGGGCGTCGTGATGCTCCGGTGCCCTGAGCCTGTGGCCAATCCGCCCCAGTTCACCGATCAGTTCGGCGGCGTATTCAATCGCATTGACCCCGAGCGGCGCGTACGCCGAATGGCAGGCTTCGCCATGAATGTTGCAACGCATCGCCAGCTTGCCCTTGTGGCCCAGCACCGGTTTGAGCTCGGTCGGTTCGCCGATGATGCAGAGCATCGGTTTGACCGGGCGCTGTTCGAGGGCTTTCAAAAGCGAACGAACGCCGAGACAGCCGACTTCCTCATCGTAGGACAGCGCGATGTGCACCGGCAGTCGCAGCGAGGCTTGCACCAGTGAAGGGACGAGGGCAAGTACACAGGCGATGTAGCCTTTCATGTCCGCAGTGCCGCGGCCGTACAGTTTGCCGTCACGCTCGGTGAGCTTGAAGGGCGCACCCGTCCATGGCTGGCCGTCGACGGGCACCACATCGGTGTGCCCCGACAACACGATGCCCGGCTGATCCGCCGGGCCAATGGTGGCGAACAGATTGGCCTTGCTGCGCTCGTCGTTGTAGATCAGTTCGCAAGGCACCTCGAAGCGGGCGAGGTAGTCGCGGACGAACTCGATCAGCTGCAGATTTGATTCGCGGCTGGTGGTGTCGAACGCCACCAAGGCTTCAAGCAAATCGCGGCTGTTGCTCATCGGTCGTCTCCGGCGACACCGTAGCCAGGGGATTTGTCGGGGGCGAGGGCGCGGTCGATGTAGTCCTTGACCTGTGGGCGATAGGCGTCCCACAACTGCTGCAATTTGCCTATCGGATCTTCATCAGCCCAATCGACCCGCAGGTTGATGATCGGCCAGGTCAGTTCGCCGACCACTACAACGGCAGCCGAATGCACCGGCCCGGCTTCACCGCCTGCGACCACCGCCGCTTTCATCGCGGTGAGCAAGCGATCGGTCAGTTGGCCCTCGCCATGTTCGTATGCCTCGACCATGGCCTCGATCACGGATCGGTCCGCGAGCATGTTGCCCGCGGCCACGCATTGCTCGCCCGACACGGCATTGTGGTTGCCCAGGGTTTCTGAGCCGCTGAAATGCGCGGTGCGGCCGAGGTGGTCAATCGCCGTGATTTGTCGGTATTGGCTGTAGCCGTTGCGGGTCAATGCCTTGTCCAGAGCCTCGGCAGGTGAGAGCCCTTGTTCCATGAGGGCGAGGGTTTCCGGGCCGAGGGATGGCAGGGTGATATTTTGTGTGGAGACCGCGCCGACACCGGGCAATAGCCAGGGGCAGCGGGCGCCGACGGCGATGCTTGAGGAACTGATTGCAATGCCGAACTGACCGGTTTCGGGGCAACGGGCGGCGATGGAGAAGGTCATGGTTTTGCTCCTTGTTCGGGCTTGTAGAAATAGGGTGTCTGTGTCGACTCCATCGCGGGCAAGCCCGCGATGGCCGCGACTCGGTCTACCTGCTTACTCAGGAATCACCGCAATCACATCAATCTCCATCAGCCACTGCGGCTGCCCCAGTGCCGACACCACCAACCCGGTGGAAATCGGAAACACCCCTTTGAGCCACTTGCCCACTTCCCGATAAACCGGCTCGCGGTAACGCGGATCAATCAAGTAAGTGGTGGTTTTGACGATGTGGCTGAGGTCGCTGCCAGCTTCTTCCAGCAACTGTTTGACGTTGCGCATGGCTTGCTCGGTTTGCGCGCGCGGGTCGCCGAGGCCCACCAGGTTGCCTTCGAAATCGGTGCCGACCTGACCGCGAACATAAACGGTGTTGCCGGCCCGCACGGCCTGGCACAGGTCATTGTCCAGGCTCTGGTTCGGGTAGGTTTCCTTGGTGTTGAACATGCGAATACGGGTATGGGTTGGCGTGGACATCTGAGGCTCCTGAAGAACTATTCGTTAAGCGCTGACGGTGGTTTTATGCGCGACGGGGGCGGTTTCAGCTTCGCGTTGCAGGGCATCGCGGTAGTCGTGGTATGAGCGCTGAATGGCGATCTGATCAGCCACGTACTTGGCATCGTGCCAAACACCCCAGATGAACGAAGAGCCGCGACGCGATTGCCATGGCAGGCCGAGGAAATACACCCCAGGCTCGCTCGACACTCCGCGCTGATGCTGCGGCTTGCCGTTGTCGTCGAACGCGTTGACCTTCAGCCAGCTGTAATCCGTGGCAAACCCGGTGGCCCAGATGATCGACGTCACGCCAGCCTTGGCCAGGTCGAGTTCAAGAATCGGGTTAGTGACGCAATCCGGATCCGGGAAGGTATGCCTCGCCTCAGGTTCTTCCGGCAGGTCCAGGCCATTGCGCTCGACGTAGGCGTCGGCGGCATTGAGCAGCGCCAGATAGTTCTCATCGCCGCGTGCCAGGTTGTCGGCAAGGTTGGGCTGGAACGTCGCCACACTGCCATTGAACGATTGGGTCAGACCCACCAGCGTCATTCCGCGATGGGCCAGCCCACGGAAGTCCACCGTACGGCCACCATGGGCGCCGCTCACCGCGATGGTCACGTGTTCCCGGCCGGGTTTCATCGCGGCCTGATCCCACTCGCCGAGCACGCCCAGCCACCAGCAGAAATCACGGTTGCGATAGGCGCGAGGAGGGCGATCGTGCGCACCCACCGAGAGGTAAACCTGCTTGCCGGCACTCTGTAATTCATCGGCGATCTGCACCCCGGACGAGCCGGCGCCCACCACCAGCACAGCGCCTTCTGGCAGTTGCTGCGGGTTGCGGTATTCGGCGGAGTGGATCTGGGTGAATGGCTGATCTTTCGGCGCGATCGGCGGAATAACCGGGCGCTGAAAAGGTCCGGTGGCGGCCACTACGCGGTTGGCCTCGATCACGCCTTCGGAGGTTTCAATGGTGAAGCCTGGACGACCGACATTGCGCTCGACTTTCTTCACGTCCACGCCGGTGCGGATGGGGGCGTTGAACTTCTTCGCGTAGGCTTCGAAGTAATCCGCTACCCGTTCTTTCGGGGCAAAGCTGTCGGGGCTGAGATCGTCGAACTCAAGGCCCGGAAACCGATCGTGCCAGGCCGGGCCGTTGGCCACCAGCGAATCCCAACGACCGCTGCGCCAGCGCTCGGCGATGCGGCTGCGCTCCAGTACGAGGTGAGGCACGCCGAGTTTGCTCAGGTGTTCACTCATGGCCACGCCAGCCTGACCGGCGCCCACAATCAGCGTATCTATTTTTGTTTTTTCAGTGGTCATCTCTATACCCATCGAAGTTGGAATCAGGTCGGTTGTGGCCTGCCATTTCTTGGGTCAAGACTAGGGATCACCCCTGGATCGGTAAAATATTATAAAGCTGGCATTTGAATACAAATTACCGATGTAGCGCCTGCGAGTGTTTATGCCTTTGAGCTGCCACGACGCACTCCCGTAGCAGCTGCTACAAGAGCAATCGATGACCGGGTTTAACAGAGCATGCCCTGAGCCAATGGGTGATATAAATCTGAATCGTTAAATGTTTACGTTCAGGAAAATTCACCTATGAGTCAGAAAATCCCCCTCAGCCAGGTCAGTGACTTTGACCTCAGATTGTTACGACTCTTCAAAACCGTGGTGCAGTGCGGGAGTTTCTCGGCGGCGGAAACCTCGCTCGGGATCAGCCGCTCTGCAATCAGCGTGCATATGGCCGATCTGGAAAAACGTCTGGGAGTCCGCTTGTGCCAGCGTGGACGTGCCGGCTTCGCGTTGACGGATGAGGGACGTGAGGTGCTTCGTTCCAGCGAGGCGGTGCTGGTGGCCATCGAGGGGTTTCGAACCGAGGTGAACCAGTTGCACAGCCAACTGCGGGGGGACTTGAATATCGGGATCATCAATAATTTGGTCACCCAGCCGAAGATGCGCATCACCCGGGCCTTGAAATCACTGCGCAGCCAAGGCGAGGGGGTGACGGTGAATTTGAGCATGAGCACGCCGGCCGAGATCGAACGCGGGGTATTGGACGGTCGTCTGCATGTCGGGGTAGTCCCTTTGATTACGCCGCTTTCAGGCCTTGAGTACAACCTGCTTTATGAAGAGCGGTCGTACTTGTATTGCAGCCATGAGCATCCGTTGTTCGCCTGCGCCGACACGGTGTCCACCGATGATTTGCGCCATGTGGATGCCGTGGTGCCGAGTTTTCGCATGACCGCCGAAGCCATCGGTTTGCACCACTTGCTCGATTGCGCCGCCACTGCCACCGACCGTGAAGGCATCGCTTTTTTGATCCTCACCGGGAGTTACATCGGCTTCCTCCCCGACCATTATGCGGCCGCGTGGGTGGAGAAGGGCATGATGAAAGCCATCGCGCCGCAACGGTTCCATTTCGATGCGCCCCTGGCCATTGTGACCGCCAAAAGCCGCCGCCAAAGCCTGATCCTCGATCACTTCCTGCAAGCCGTACAGCAAACCGCCTGACGGTTTCGACACTTCGAGCGGTCGTCCGACCGCTCAGTCACTTTCCTGAAAAAATCCGCGCAAGTCTGTTGACAGCTCAATTCGTTCAAAACTAATCTGCATACAGCGCTGCACACATGATGGCGCACATTGCTACACGCTTGTACCTTTCTGCCCAAGAACAACTACATAACGGTGAGGTTCAAAATGGCTCGGTTATTCTCTCGCTCCGCCCGCAACATGCTCCTCTGTGCCATCGCCATCGGTGCGCTATTGAGCCAGGCTCCAGCGCAGGCCGCTGATCCGTCACTTTGGCAAGGCGTGCAAAAGGCCGGCGTGCTGCGTTGCGGCGCTGCGGTGGCGGCGCCCTATGTGATGCGTGATGCCCGTTCCGGTCAGTACAGCGGCTACTTCGTGGATTTGTGTCGGGACTTCGGCGAGAAGGTGCTGAAGGTCAAGGTGGAGTTCGTTGACACCAACTGGGACAACCTGGTTGCGGGTCTGCAAGGTGGCAAATGGGATCTGGCGATGGCATTGAACCAGACCCCGGAACGGGCCATGGCCGTCAGCTTCTCGGTCCCGGCGACCGACTACCAGATCTCGTTGCTCACCCATAAAGACAATCCAAAACTGGCCACGGCGGGCAATGCCATCGCCGACTACGACAAGCCGGGCGTGTCGTTTGCAGTGATGTCCGGCACGGCCGCCGACAAGGCGATCAGTGCGGTGGTGAAGAATGGCTCGGTCATGCGTTTACCCGGGATGGACGAGACTCGACTGGCGGTGATGTCCCGCCGCGCCGACGTGCTGGTCGATGCCAGTGACACCAACCATTTGTTCGCCGTCGCCAACCCGGACTGGACCAAGGAAATAATGCCGGCCCCGGCCTTGGCCAAGCAGGGCGTCGCGTTCGGACTGAACCGTGACGCGTCGCAGTCAGACCTGCAAGTGCTGAACATCTACCTCACCCAGCGTCGCGAGACAGGCGAAATCGCCGCCCTGGTCGACAAGGCTTCCATCCTCGCGAACGCCGACGAAAAAACATCCAAGTAATTTCGCTGATTCCCGAGAGCGGCCGGTAACCGCCGCTCTCCTGGAGACCCCCTATGACAGCTCCTTTACTGGTGGCCGCCCAGCCACAGGCATCGTTCGTCCCCGATTCGGCTGGCGGCGACTTCATCCAGCTGCGCGATGTTTACAAATCCTATGGCGAAGGGTTGGTGGTCATGGACCATTTGAGCCTGGATATGCGCGCCGACGATCGGCTGGTAATCATCGGTCCCAGCGGCAGCGGCAAGAGTTCGTTGCTGCGGGTCATGATGGGGCTGGAAAGCATCCAGGGCGGGACGATCAACTTCCAGGGCCAGCCTTACATCGATGGCAACGCGAGAAACCAGGGCAAACCACTGGATGTGCGCTTGCAAACCCAGGTCGGCATGGTGTTCCAGCACTACACGCTGTTCCCGCATCTGTCGGTCTTGAGCAACCTGATTCTGGCGCCCATGAAAGTTCACGGGCTGTCCAAGGCCCAGGCTACCGAGAAAGCACGGATTTTCCTGGCGCGATTGGGTCTGGAAAGCAAGCTCAATGCGTATCCAAGCCAGCTCTCCGGCGGGCAAAAGCAGCGTGTCGCTATTGCCCGCGCCTTGATGCTTGAACCGAAGCTGATGCTGTTTGACGAGGTGACTTCGGCGCTCGACCCGGAAATGGTCACCGAAGTGCAGAACGTGATGATGCAATTGGCCGAGGAGAAGATGGCCATGATCATCGTCACCCACGACATGCATTTCGCCAAAAACATCGCCTCGCGGGTGGTGTTCTGCGCCAACGGAAAGGTTGTCGAACAGGGGCCTCCCGCGCAGATCTTCACTCAGCCGAAGGAGCCGCGCACCCGCGAATTCCTCGAAAAAGTCCTGCACCTGGGCTGAGGGGTACGACCATGAATTATCAATTTGATTTCCATTTTCTGACTGGAAACTTCGGTGCCCTGTGGGAGGGCCTCAAGGTCACCCTGCAGCTGGCGCTGGTGTCGAATGTGGAGGGGCTGATACTCGGTTTCGGCTTGTGCCTGCTGACCCTGAGCCGCTGGTTTTTCATCCGCTGGCCCGCCCAGTTGTTCATCGAGTTCTTCCGCTGCACGCCGGCGTTGTTGCAGATCGTCTGGTTCTTCTACTGCTTGCCGATGCTGTTCAACGTGTTCATCGACCCGATCACCATGGGCGTTTTGGCCCTGGGGCTGAACCTCACTGCGTTCAACGCCGAAGCCTATCGGGCCGGGGTGCAGGCAGTGCCGCGCGAACATCTGGATGCCTGTGTTGCGCTGGGCCTGCGCCCGTGGCAGCGCACGCTGTACGTGATTCTGCCGCAAGCCGTGCGCACCGCGCTGCCAGTACTGATGACCAACGGCATTTCGATTCTCCAGCAAAGCGCGTTGGTGGCCATCGTGGCGGTCGCAGACCTGATGTACGTCGGCAAAAGCATTGCCACCGAAGCGTATCGCCCACTCGAAACTTACTCGCTGATCGCCCTGATCTACTTCGCCCTCTCGCTGCCCATCGCGCAGCTGGTGCAGTGGCTCGAGCGGCGCCAGGACACTGCGCTCGCGCGCTGAGGAGAAGAAGATGCAGCTGGATTTCTGGGTGGTCCTTTCCTACTGGCAGGTGTTGGCCAAAGGCCTGGCGCTGACGCTGGCGTTCACCGTCAGTTGCGCGGTGCTGGGCAGCGTCTGCGGGTTTCTGTTGAGTCTGTTGCGGCTCTCGAAAAGCCCGTTGATCCGAATCCCTACCGGCCTGTACGTCGAGCTGTTCCGCGGCACGCCGTTGCTGATTCAACTGTTCTGGATCTTTTTCTGCCTGCCCGTCGTATTCGGCATCTCGGTGCCGCCTTACGTCTCGGTGGTGCTGGCGTTGACGCTGTACATGACTGCCATCACCAGCGAGACCTTTCGTGGCGCGCTCAAGTCGATTCCGAGCGAGCAACACGATGCCTGTACCGCCCTGGGCGTGGCGTCGTGGAACAAAGTGTTCTACGTGATTTTCCCCCAGGCATTGTTGCGTGCCGTCCCGCCGCTGCTGTCCAACGTGGTCAGCCTGTTCAAGGAAAGCGCACTCATTTCGTCGGTGGGGATCGCCGACCTCATGTTCGTCGGCCAGAACATTTCCAACAGCACCGCGCGCCCGGTCGAGTTCCTGTCGGCGGTGGCGGTGATTTATTTCCTGGTGGCGTTCCCCCTGACCCGACTGGTTGGCGTGATCGAAACCCGGATGCTCAGACGCTACGCGTACTAACTCAACCCACTGGAGACATTCCCATGCAGCAACTCAAAGGCATCCTGCCGGCCCTGGTGACCCCCTTCGATCAATCCGGTGCCATTGATTACGACGTCCTGACATCGATTATCGAATATCAACTCAAGCAGGGCGTAAGCGGGTTCGTGCCGCTGGGCTCAACGGGCGAATACTACGCGCTGACCAACGACGAACGTCGTCAGGTCATGGCGACCGTGCGCGAGGTGGTCGGCGATCGCGGCATGCTGATCGCCGGTGCCAACGGCTCATGTACCCGTGAGGTGATCGAGCAGGTCAAACAGGCCCGTGACATTGGTTATCGCAACCTGCTGATTGCGCCGCCGTACTACGCCATTCCAACCCAGGAAGAGCTGATCGGTCACTACGAAGCGATTCTCGATGCCGTGCCGGACGTGAACATCGTGCTCTACAACTACCCGATCCGCACTAATGTTGAAGTGGGTTATAGCGTGCTGGATGCGCTCAAGGATCATGAACGGGTAATCGGCATCAAGGAAAGTGCGGGCAACCTGCTGCGCGCCGTCGAGATCGGTGAAAACTACAAGGGCAAGATTCAGTTGTCCTGCGGTTCCGATGACCAGGCGCTGGACTTTTTCCTGTGGGGCGCTACCAGCTGGATCTGTGCGCCGGCGAATTTCCTGTCGCCGCACATCGTTTCGTTCTACAACAAGTACACCTCGGGTGACTTGGCCGGTGCGCAACAAATCGTGCGTTCGTTGTTCCCGTTGATGGCCAATCTGGAAAGCGGCAAGTTCATTCAGAAGGTCAAATACGGTTGCGAACTGGCCGGCTTTGAAGTGGGTGTGGCGCGCATGCCGTTGTTGCCGCTGACGGCTGAGGAAAAAACCGAATTCCGCAAGGAGTTCGAGAAGCTGCAAGGCTGATACGTTTCCCGCATCGGCCTCCACGTGGGACGGTGCGGGCTCAGCTTCCTAGAGAGACGGTGTATATGATCCCTATGCAATCACCCATCCAGCAGCAAGCCGAGCGCCAGACCGCGGTGGTCATCGGCGCGGGTATCGTCGGCGTCTGCTGCGCCCTGTATCTGCAGCGCGAGGGCTATCGCGTCACGATGATCGACCCCCAGGCGCCGGGCGACAGCACGGCCAAGTGGAGCTGCGGGCAAATGGCGGTGAGTGAAGTCATCCCGTTGTCCAAGCCGGGAATACTGAAAAAGATTCCGGCCTGGTTGCTGGATCAGAAAGGGCCACTGGCGTTGCGACCCAGCGCCTTGCCGGGAATCCTGCCGTGGTTTTTGCGGTTTGTGGCCTGTGCGCGGCATTCCAGGATCGTCGAGATTTCCAATGAAATGGCGACGCTCACGCATCATGTCTACGAAGACTATGCGCCGCTGCTGAATGCCTGTGCCGACAAGACCTTGATGGGCGAACGTCCGATCATCGAGGTGTTCGACACGGCTGAAGGGCTTGAGCAGGAAGAGCCACACATGGACCTGCGCAGGTCGCTGGGTTTCAAGTCGCAGGTTCTGGATCGGGGTGCCATTGCCGATCTTGAACCCGCATTGGCCGGCAAATTCAGCCACGGTTTGCTGTTTCCCGATTGGCGTGCGGTCAGTGATACCAAAGGATTTATTGCGGCTCTGACGCAAAGCTTCATCGATCAAGGCGGCGCCCGGGTGCGTGCTGAAGTGAAGAGCATTGATGAAGTCGCCGACCGTGCCAGCGGCGTGACCCTTACAAGCGGTGCGCGTTACGCTGCCGATCATGTGGTGATCGCAGCCGGAATCGGCTCACGACAATTCTTCGGGCAAATCGGCGGCAGCGTGCCTCTGGCGGGCATTGCCGGTTATCAAGTGCTGCTTCCTCATTCCGGTGTCGAGGTGCGTCATTCGGTGATTTATGCCGATGGCGGTTTTTGCTTCGCACCGATGACCCGAGGCTTGCAAATAGGCGGAACGATCGAGTTCGCCGGCCCCAATGCGGAACCCAACTACAAACGCGCGGACATCATTCTGGAGAAGGCCCGCAGGATCCTTCCTCAGTTGAACATCGACGGCCTTGAATATGGCGTCGGTTATCGCCCGTTTCTGCCGGACACCAAGCCGATCATCGATGGTTGCGATCGGCTCAAAAACGTATTCCTTGCGTTCGGTCACGGGCAACTGGGGCTGACCCTCGGGGCAACGACCGGGCGACTGATTGCCGATATGGTCGCCGGACGCAAACCTGCCCAGGACCTGAGCCCATTCAGTGCCAAACGTTTTGCTTTCAATTGAGGCCCTTCATGAATTTCTACGACCTGCTTTACATCGACGGCCAATGGGTCAGCCCCGTCAAAGGCGGCAGCTTCGAGACCATCGACCCGAGCAATGAGTGTGTAATCACCCGCGTAGCCGCTGCGACCGCGCCGGACATCGACCGGGCGGTAAACGCCGCACGCCGTGCGTTTGATGAGGGCCCGTGGCCGCAGATGAGCGGGGCTGAGCGTGCCATTGTGCTGCGCCGGATCGCCGCCGGAATCCGCGAGCGTCAGCAAGCCCTGGCCGAGCTTGAGGTGCGGGACAACGGCAAGCCTTTGCCCGAAGCGCTGTGGGACATCGGCGACACGGCCGGTTGTTTCGAATTCTATGCCGATCTGGCCGAAGACCTCGACGGACATCGGGAGCAAGCGATTTTCCTCGCGGATGAACGCTTCAGCTCAATCGCCCGTAAAGAGCCCATGGGGGTCGCGGGCGCGATCATTCCCTGGAACTTTCCGATGCTGATGGCGGCCTGGAAAGTCGCTCCGGCGTTGGCGGCGGGTTGCTGCATGGTGTTGAAGCCCTCCGAACTCACGCCGCTGACCGCATTGGAACTGGCCGACATTGCCCATCAAGCCGGGTTGCCCGCCGGTGTGTTGAACGTCGTGACCGGCCTGGGCAACGAGGCCGGCGCACCGTTGAGTGAGCATCCGGGCATCGACAAGCTGGCCTTCACCGGCAGTGTGCCGACCGGGACGAAGATCATGCAGTCGGCGGCTCGCGACATCAAAAACATCAGCCTGGAATTGGGCGGCAAGTCACCGTTCATCATTTTCAATGACAGCGACATCGACGCGGCCGTCGAATGGATCATGTTCGGGATTTTCTGGAACCAGGGCGAAGTGTGCTCCGCGACGTCCCGCGTGCTGGTCCAGCGGGATCTGTACGAGCCGTTGCTCAAGCGCCTGGTCGAACAGAGCCGAAGCTTGAGCATCGGCAATGGTTTGAAAGAGGGGGTGTTGCTCGGGCCGCTGGTGAGCCGTGGCCAATACGACAAAGTGCTGCAAGCCATCGCCAAAGGCCAAGAGGAGGGTGCAACCTTGTTGTACGGCGGCACGCGTCCGGCCGACTGCGAAAAAGGCTACTTCCTGACGCCGGCGATTTTTGCCGATGTGCCCGAAGAGAGCTGGATCTGGAAAGAAGAAATCTTCGGCCCGGTAGTGTGCGTGCGTCCATTCGACGATGAGGCCGAGGCGCTGCGTAGCGCCAACGATTCACGCTTCGGCCTCGCGGCGGCGGTGATGTCTGCGGATATGCAACGGGCGGAGCGGGTCGCGCGCCGACTGCAGGCTGGTATTGTCTGGATCAACTGTTCGCAACCCACCTTCACCGAAGCACCCTGGGGTGGCTACAAACAAAGCGGGATCGGCCGTGAGCTGGGTGAGTGGGGCTTGAACAATTACCTGGAAACCAAGCAGATCACCCGTTATGACAGCCAGCAGCCTTGGGGCTGGTACATCAAATAGAGGAGGCCGAGATGCGCTGGAAGAAAACCCTGCAAATGGCCGACGTGCACTGCGAAGGCGAGATCGGCAAAGTCATTACCGGTGGTGTGCTCGACATCCCCGGCAAGACCATGCTCGACAAGATGAACTACATCAACGAAGTGGACGACAGCCTGCGTCGGCTGGTGGTGCTGGAGCCTCGCGGCTGCCTGCAAATGTCCGTCAACCTGCTGTTGCCATCCACCCGGCCGGAGGCGCAGGCCGGGTTCATCGTATTACAGGCAGACAAGGCTCACCCGATGTCCGGCAGCAATTGCATTTGCGTGGTCACCGCGTTGCTGGAACTGGGCATTTTGCCGATGCAGGAGCCGTCCACCACCGTGGTGCTCGACACGCCGGCCGGTCTGGTCACGGCGCGTGCCCAGTGTGCGGATGGGCGTTGTCTCAGCGTTTCGCTGGATATGGTGCCCTCGTTCGTCGAGCATTTGGGCGTGGTCATTGAAACCGCCGAGTATGGCCCGATCAAGGCTGACATCGCCTTTGGCGGGGTCTATTACGCGCTGGTGGATGTCGATCAGATCGGCTTGAGCATCGCTCCGGAAAACGCCCGTACGCTGGCCAGCGAAGGGGTGCGTTTGCGGCGGTTGATCAACGAGCAGGTGGTGGTCCGCCATCCGTTGATCAAAGAGCTGAATGAAGTCGCGTATGTGATGTTCCGCCATCGCCTCGACGACAAAGCCTGGCAAACCTGCACCACGTTGCCGCCCGGCCGGGTGGACCGCTCGCCGTGCGGAACTGGCAGCTCGGCGAACCTGGCGACCCTGAGCGCGCGCGGTCTGGTGCAGCCAGGCGACCAGCTCACTTCGCGCTCCACCATTGGCGGTGAATTCAAGGTCGAGTTGCTGGGCCTGACCGAGGTGGGGGATCGGCCTGCGGTGTTGCCGAGAATCACCGGGCGGGCCTGGGTGTATGGTCTGCATCAGATTGGTGTAGACCCGGACGACCCGCTCCGCGAAGGGTTCATGTTGAGCGACACCTGGGGCGAAGGTTTCTAACCGAGCCTTGGCTGATGCTAAAGTTGCGGGCCGGACAGACGTCCGGCCTGTATCGCTGAGAGCTGCCTGATGAGCAAAGACACCGCTGAAACCAACGCAAGCGTCAAGCGCCATGGTGGGCGCTACATTTACGAGGAGCTGCGCAAACAGATCCTGACGTTGAAGCTCAAGCCTGGCACGCCGCTGGATGAAGTGTCGTTGGCGGCGCAGTTCGGCTTGTCGCGTTCGCCTGTGCGCGACGCCCTGGCAAGGCTGATCAGCGAAGGGCTGGTGACGATTCTGCCCAATCGCACCACGTTGGTGACGCCGTTCGAGATCGAAGAGTTCCCTAACTACATCTCCGCCCTGGACCTGATTCAGCGTGCCGTCACAAGGCTTGCGGCGCTACAGCGTACTGACGAGGATCTGGCGCATATCCGCGCCGCCGATGCCGCTTATCTGGAGGCCGTCAGTACCGGGGATTTCCAGGCGATGTCGGAAATGAACAAAGCTTTTCACATGACCATTGCCGAGGCCGGCAAGAACCCTTACTTCATCAGCTATTACGAGAAGCTTTTGGGAGAGGGGCAGCGACTGCTGCATCTGCATTTCGACTACATCATCAGCGCCGCCAGCACGAGTACGCGGTTGGGGCGTGACCATGACGAAATGATTGACGCCATCGCCGCGCGCAATCCGGATGAGGCCGAACAGGCCGCGCACGAGCACACCATGCTGTTTCAGCGGCGCTTCCTGGCCTACATGCAGCAGAACCTCACGGGAAGCATGTCGGTGAATTAGTTCGGGTGTTGGAGGCGGCATGGACGTCCGTCTTGCGGCGTTAGTATTTTTCCATTTACCCATCATTTCTCTTGAAAATAATCAGTCTAAAAACCCCGACCCAGGCTTCGAATGGTTTGCTATTCTGAGGTTGTAGGTGAAGACGCAGACTGATGCGCAAAGGGATAGCGAGGAGGCGTGGGGCGCGCTCCCAAGGGTACACGGTTAGAAAGATCTCCGCGCTGAGATCCAGCCCTTATGCCGTGTGAGGCAGAACAGCCCAAAGCTAAAAATCCTGTTCTGTGAGAGGCCCGATAAACCTTGTAAGCCAGAGACCAGCGCTGGCCACCTACTCGATTTCCAAAGCCCGCCTTGTGCGGGCTTTTTCGTGTTCGCTGTAGCAGCTGCCGAGCTGCCTCGCAAGCTCGACAGCTGCTACGGCGAACGCAGCCTCGCAAGCTGCTACAACGAGTGTGTTGCCTGTTTGATGTGAGCGGTAAAGCCCGACTGATCCGCAGCAATCTCATCACGCAACGTGAGTTGCGGAATGTCATACGCCCCTGAATTTTGCGGTCGGAACGCAATCGGCGCAGTTTCCCACAGGTCATCCAACCGTTGGCCGAGCGCCTCACAAGTTGCTGAAAATCTCGCCTCATCCATTCGGCTGGTCCGATAGATCACGAACGGTGGCAGCACGTCGAAGCCGGGGTAGAACAGTACGCCATGCTGGATCGGGAATAGCACATCGTCGATCGGCCCATTGATGCCCCGTGGGCTGTAATGAGATTCCCAGCCACCCGTGGTGACGATCAACATCGCCCGTTTGCCCGCCAGCGTGCCTTCCCCGTAACGGTCGCCCCAGCGCGCATCGGAATGCTCCCCTACGCCGTAGGCAAAACCATAGGCATAGACGCGTTCCACCCAGCCTTTGAGGATCGCCGGCATCGAGAACCACCACAGCGGAAACTGCAGGATGACGGTGTCGGCCCAGAGCAGTTTTTCTTGTTCGAGGACG
>Ga0207655_1001320_pt1 | contig 23413 bp, 17 predicted proteins | sample KBSM44metaG_FD_184398 | JGI IMG/M metagenome (GOLD analysis project Ga0207655, IMG submission 184398) | Miscanthus rhizosphere microbial communities from Kellogg Biological Station, Michigan, USA - KBS M4-4 metaG (SPAdes) (version 2) | ecosystem: Host-associated > Plants > Roots > Rhizosphere >... | reverse complement strand
AGAATCAACGACTCACAGCAATCGCCTGGTTATTCATAATACGCGGAGTCAGGAATACCAGCAGCTCGGATTTTTTCTCCGCCAGCACATCGCGCCGGAAAAGGCGGCCAAGATACGGCACATCGCCCAAAAATGGCACCTTATCTACCACTTTGCTTTGGGTATTGGAGAAAACCCCGCCGATGACGATGGTCTCGCCATCTTTGACCAGCACCTTGGCGTTGACCTCGTTTTTCTTGATCGGCGGCACATCGTTGAGTTTGTTCAGGTAGTCGGGCTCGTCCTTGGTGACCTTGACCTCCATGATCACGCGGTCGTCGGGGGTGATTTGCGGGGTCACCTCCAGCGACAGCGAGGCCTCCTTGAAGGACACCGAGGTGGCGCCGCTGGAACTGGACTCCTGGTAGGGAATTTCGGTGCCCTTGAGGATTCGCGCGGTTTCCTTGTCGGACGTCACCACCTTGGGCTGCGAGACGATTTCGCCATTACCGGTTTTTTCCATGGCGGTCAGCTCAAGGTCCAGCAACAGGTTGTCGGTGATAAAGGCGAGGCCAAGGCCTGAAGTCCCCGTCAGCGAGCCTAAATCGACAAACGGCGAACTGGGCGGGCTTTCCGGCAGTTCGGCGCCTTCGGCCAACGGTTTGTCGATGCCCCCCGCGTTCCAATTGCCTCGGTTCAGCCGCCCGCCCCAGCGCACGCCCAGGCTTTTGTCGTAATCGACATTGGCCTCGACGATTCGCGCCTCGATCATCACCTGGCGCACCGGCACATCCAACTGCGCCACGATGCGCCGCAGCTCGTCGAGCCGCTCGCCGGTCTGATAGGCAATGATGTTGTTGGTGCGATCATCAACAGCCACCGAGCCTCGTTCATCCGTGACGCCCTCCAGGCCGCTCACCGACTGGAACAACTTGGCCAGGTCGGCCGCCTTGGCGTAGTTGACCTGCAACAACTCGCGACGCAAAGGCGCCAGCTCGGCGATCTGCTTGCGCGATTCCAGTACCAGCAGTTCGCGGGCGGCGAGCTCTTCGGCAGGCGCCACCAGTAACACACCCGCCTTCACTCGCTTATCCAAACCCTTGCTTTGCAACACCAGGTCCAGCGCCTGATCCCACGGCACGTCCTTGAGCCTCAACGTGATTGAGCCCTGCACCTCATCGCTGGCCACCAGGTTCAAGCCGGCCACGTCGGCAATTTGCTGCAACACGGCGCGCAGCTCGATGTTCTGGAAATTCAGGCTCAATGTGTCGCCGCTGTAGGTGCTCAGAGGCGCACTGGCAGGTGGCGGCAGCTGGATCAAATCCACGCGATTGGGCACAGCGAAAGCCATCGGTGCTGTGAACGCTATCCATAGCGCCACACCGAAGGACGAGAAAGTCCTTTTCATTGTTTGATTCCGTTATGAGTTGACGTTTAACAAGAGGGTTCGCGAGCGCTCCAGCCAGGCACCCTGTTCATCGGGAAACAGCTCGGCGAGCTCCACATGACCCGACGTAATGGCGGTCACCCGGCCATGGTTGGGGCCCAGGTAGTCGCCGACCGCCAGCCGATGCACCTTCGACGCCGCACGCAGCAAGGCGAAGGTTTGCTCGCCACGGGACAGCGTGCCGACCATTTCGAACCGGTCGACTGCCAGCCCCTCCAGCACTCCACGGGCACGGGTCAGGTCCGGTGCGGGTGCCCGCCGACCAGGCAGATAATCGCTAGGCGACACCGCCGACTGAAAGGGGTCACGCAGAGAAGCCGCCGCGTAGACAAACCGCTCTCGCGGCGCGACCGGCAGGCCGGGCCGAGCATGCGGTGATGAGCTGCGATAGGCCTTTACCAGTAGATCGAGGCGCAACATCGAGCCGTCCCGGCGAAGCGCTACATCGTGCACAGTGACGATGCTCGACAGGCCACCCAAGGCGCTGACGAAGGCAGCGAGGTTGTGATACGCGCCAAAAATACCGAGCTGCAACGGTTCCGCGACATAGAGCGAACCAGCCTCTGCATCCAGTACGGTGACGTCCTCAACCACTAGATCATTGGTCGCCGCCAGACGCGCGATGTCATCCAACAAACCAGGCACATCGGACACACCAGGCAACTGCCGCAACAGCCCCGACACTGTGTCCTGCATCAATTGAACCTGACGCGCGCGGTCTTCGAGGCTGGAAGCAACGCCGGCCTTTTGCTCAAGCTCCTGGCGCAGGGCAACTTCACGCACCTCAGCCGCCTTCAACTGCTCACGGGATGGGCCCATGACCAATCCATCACCCACCCACAACACCACGCCTGCGAGCGCGCAGCCCAACAGGGCCTTACCCGGCAGGGGCCATTGGGTAGCGTTGTGAGAGAGTGTGGATAAGTCGAGCCTGGGCAGGCTCAAGGCTGGGCCTCGGTGGACTCGCCCTGGCGCACCATCAATTGAAACTCGTTGTTTCCGCGCCCGCCCTCCGCACGCACATGCTGCAACTGCGTGGCGTGGGTACCTTGCGAAGCCTCCAGGCGCCGCATCAGTTGAGCGATGTCCTGGCTGGACTCCGCGCTGCCGCTGACGCTGATCGTATCGCCGTTAGCCACCACCTCGTGCAGGTGTACACCCTCGGGCACCGCGCGGGCCAGTTGATCAAACATCTGGGTGCTGGAGGAGCGGGCATCATGCAGGTCTTGCACGACTTTCATCCGCTCAGCCAATTGCTGGCTCTGCTCCTGCAGGCTGTCGATGGTCTTGATGCGCGCGTCGACGACAGCCACTTCCTTGTTCAAATGGCTGTTGCGCGCCACTTGTCGGTCGATGGCCTGATCGATCACCTGGTCTGCCAGCCACACCGCTGCGAGTGCGGCACAGCCGAACGCCAGCAAAAACATCAGAAAGTATTTGCGCTTGCGCTGCTCCAGCGCCTGGCGCCAAGGCAAAAGGTTGATGCGTGTCATCAAGCAAAACTCCTCAGGGCCAACCCGCAAGCAATTCCCATCCCTTGGGCATCCACGGCCCATTGTGCGCCATCGACTCGATGGCCCGGCGTGAAGCTGGCGAAATCCTGACTGCAAGCGCGCTCCAATGCAAACCCTTCGACGTCCACCACCTGTGCCACGAGGCCGGCGCGGGTCAAAACCGTTGCGCGCGCTTCGACTTGTTCCCTGAGACAGGCGGCCAGCAGCACCTCGACCCGGGCAGGGTCCTGGGGCGAAGGTCCCTTGACCTGAAAGTCGATGGCCACCTCATCCAGCGGGTAAGGAATGTACTGGTCGGCCTCCATCTGGATGCGCCAAGCCATTTCTTCGTCGCTGAGCCCCGCCTCCAACTCGATCACGCGCGTAATGACTGAAGGCCCGGCAACGGCAACCGCCGCCAGCCGTGTGGAGGCCAGCGACCGGGACACAGCCTCGTGCAAGGCGTGCCCGACTGCCTCGAGGTCCAGCAGCGTGCCATCAACCACCGCATGGGCCGCCAGCGCCTGGGTGGCATAGCCCTGCACCGTATACACACTGCCTGAACGGCCCAACTCAACCAGCTTGATCCCCGCGTCATTGATATCGACGCCCAGGACGCTGTCGCTTTTTCGCCTGAAAAATCCCTTTCTCATAAAACTCCCTAAAACTTTGCCTGTCATACCAGCCTGATTGCCGCTCGGCGCCCTGCATTCGGTCGGCTTGTTTAAGTGGTGCGAATGACGCCCCAAGCCGAAAAATGCTTTAATGCCCAGCGTTTTTTCCCGCTTTTTATCTGCAGCTCGGGTCGATCCATCGTTTGCCATGCATGCCCCGACGCGTAACTCTTTCTTTTCTCTGGAAATCCAAAAGCCTTGATTCGTCTGCTGAAGTTTTTCGGGTACTCCATTGTCGCGATTGTCTGCGGGCTGCTGCTCGTGCTCAGCGGTGCCTACCTCTACCTTAGTCCGGGTTTGCCCTCCGTAGAGGCCCTCAGAAGTATCCAGTTGCAGATTCCTTTGCGGGTCTACAGCAGCGATGAAAAGCTGATCGCGGAGTTCGGCGAAATGCGCCGCACACCGATCCGTTTCGCCGATATTCCACCCAATTTCATCAGCGCCTTGCTGTCGGCCGAAGACGATAACTTCGCCAACCACTACGGCGTCGACCCCAGCAGCCTGGTGCGTGCAGCCACGCAGTTGGTAAAAAGCGGACACATTCAATCCGGGGGCAGCACCATCACCATGCAGGTGGCGAAGAACTTCTTCCTCACCAGCGAGCGCAGCTTCTCGCGCAAGGCCACCGAGATCCTGCTGGCCCTGCAAATCGAACGTCAGCTGACCAAGGACGAGATCCTTGAGCTGTATGTGAACAAGATCTACCTGGGCAACCGCGCCTACGGGATCGAAGCCGCGTCCCAGGTGTACTACGGCAAGTCCATCCGTGACGCCAGCCTGGCGCAAATGGCGATGATCGCCGGCCTGCCGAAGGCCCCTTCGCGCTTCAACCCCCTGGCCAACCCGGCGCGCAGCAAAGAGCGCCGCGACTGGATCCTGGGGCGCATGTACAAGCTGGGCAAGATCGACCAGGCCGCCTATGAAAGCGCCGTGGCCGAACCGCTGAACGCCAGCTACCACGTGCCGACGCCGGAAGTGAATGCGCCGTACATCGCTGAAATGGCCCGCGCCGAGATGGTCGGCCGCTATGGCAGCGATGCCTACACCGAAGGCTTCCGCGTAACCACAACGGTGCCGAGCGACCTGCAGGAAATCGCCAACAACTCGGTGCATTCCGGGCTGATCACCTACGACCAGCGTCACGGCTACCGCGGCCCCGAGTCGCGCCTGCCGGGCAAGACCCTGAGCGCCTGGACCACCGAGCTGGGCAAGCAGCGCCCGATCAGCGGCCTGGAGCCTGCCATCGTCACCCAGGTGAAGAAAGATGGCGTGCAAGTGCTGACCCGCACCGGCGAAGCCCATGTGAGCTGGGACAGCATGAAGTGGGCGCGCCCCTTCCTGAATACCAACAGCATGGGCCCGATGCCCAAGCAGCCGTCTGACGTCGCGCAAGTGGGCGACCTGATCCGCGTGCAGCGCCAAAAGGACGACAGCCTGAAGTTCAGCCAGGTGCCGCTGGCCCAGGGTGCGCTGGTGTCCCTGGACCCGCAGAACGGTGCGATCCGCGCGCTGGTCGGTGGTTTTGCCTTCGAGCAGAGCAACTACAACCGCGCCACCCAGGCCAAGCGCCAGCCGGGCTCGAGCTTCAAGCCGTTCATCTACAGCGCGGCCCTGGATAACGGCTACACCGCCGCCAGCCTGGTCAACGATGCACCGATCGTGTTCGTCGACGAATACCTGGACAAGGTCTGGCGCCCGAAGAACGACACCAACACGTTCCTCGGCCCGATCCGCGTGCGTGAAGCGCTGTACAAGTCGCGTAACCTGGTGTCGATCCGCCTGCTGCAGGCCATGGGTGTCGGCAAGACCATCGACTACATCACGCGCTTTGGCTTCAACAAGTCGGACCTGCCGCCGAACCTGTCCCTGGCCCTGGGTACCGCGACCCTCACGCCCATGGAAATCGCCACGGGCTGGAGTACGTTTGCCAACGGCGGCTACAAGATCTCGCCGTACCTGATCGATAAGGTCGAAAGCCGTAACGGCGAAACCCTGTTCACCGCCAACCCTCCACGGGTGCCAGGCGATGTGGTCAACGGTGTGGCCGCTACCGACGGCCTGGCAGCGCCAAGCCACGGCGGCATCACCATCGAACCGACACCAGGTGCAGCGCCAGCCGCAAGCACCACTGCACCGGCCGAGCCCCAGGCGCCGGCGGTTGCCGAACGCGTGGTGGATGGCCGTACCACCTACATCCTCAACAGCATCCTTGAGGACGTGATCAAGAAAGGCACCGGCCGTCGTGCACTGGCCCTGGGCCGTGCAGACATCGCCGGCAAGACCGGTACGACGAACGACTCCAAAGATGCCTGGTTCTCCGGCTACAACGCCGATTACGTAACCACCGTCTGGACCGGCTACGACCAGCCGGAAAGCCTGGGCCGCCGCGAGTTTGGTGGCACCGTGGCACTGCCGATCTGGATGAGCTACATGGGTGCAGCCCTCAAAGACAAGCCGCTGCACACCCAGCCAGAGCCGGAAGGCATCCTCAGCCTGCGGATCGACCCGATCAGCGGCCGCGCGGCCTCGCCGAGCACGCCGAATGCGTACTTCGAACTGTTCAAGAGCGAAGACACGCCGCCGTCGGTCAACGAGCTGGGCAATGGCGTTGCACCGGGCAGCCCGCTGCCAGCGGATGAAGCGGCGCCGATCGACCTGTTCTGACGCAGATCGAATGTGGGAGCGGGCTTGCCCGCTCCCACATTGGGTGTTGCGCAACTCTTGGGTTTATCGCCAGGTACAAAAAAAGCCCCGACTCGCAAGAGCCGGGGCTTTTTGTTGGTGCGCTACAACGGCTTAGCCGTTGAACACATCATCCACGCTTTTGAGCGGGTAGTGCTTCGGATACGGCAGGGTAGCCACGCCGGTCTCGATGGCGGCCTTGGCCACGGCATCGGAGATCAGGGTGATCAAGCGCTTGTCCATTGGTTTCGGGATGATGTACTCACGACCGAATTCCAGTTTGATACCGCCGTAGGCATCGCACACTTCCTGAGGAACCGGCAGCTTGGCCAGTTCACGCAGGGCGTTGGCGGCCGCCACTTTCATTTCTTCGTTGATGCGCTTGGCGCGAACGTCCAGGGCACCACGGAAGATGAACGGGAAGCCCAGTACGTTGTTGACCTGGTTCGGGTAGTCCGAACGGCCGGTCGCCATGATCACGTCGCTGCGGGTGGCGTGAGCCAGTTCCGGAGAGATTTCTGGATCAGGGTTGGAGCAGGCGAACACGATCGGGTTGGCCGCCATGGACTTCAGGCCTTCGGCGCTCAGCAGGTTCGGGCCGGACAGGCCAACGAACACGTCTGCACCGTCAAGGGCGTCAGCCAGGCTGCGCTTGTCGGTCGCGTGGGCGAACATCGCCTTGTACTGGTTCAGGTCGGTACGCTCGGACTGGACCACGCCCTTGCTGTCGACCATGAAGATGTTTTCCAGCTTGGCGCCCATGCTCACCAGCAACTTCATGCAGGAGATGGCCGCTGCGCCAGCGCCCAGGCAGACGATCTTGGCGTCAGCCAGGGTTTTGCCAGCGATTTCCAGGGCGTTGATCATGCCGGCTGCGGTGACGATCGCCGTGCCGTGCTGGTCATCGTGGAATACCGGAATGTCGCACTGTTCGATCAGGGCCTTTTCGATCTCGAAGCACTCAGGTGCCTTGATGTCTTCCAGGTTGATGCCACCGAAGGTGATGGAAATGCGCTTGACGGTGTCGATGAAAGCCTGCGGGCTTTCGGAGTCGACTTCGATGTCGAAAACGTCGATGCCGGCAAAGCGCTTGAACAGCACGCCTTTACCTTCCATGACTGGCTTGGAAGCCAATGGGCCGAGGTTGCCCAGGCCCAGAATCGCGGTGCCATCGGAAATCACTGCAACCAGGTTGCCTTTGCCGGTGTACTTGTACGCCAGTTCAGGGTCGCGGGCGATTTCACGTACGGGCTCGGCAACACCAGGGCTGTAGGCCAGCGACAGGTCGCGAGCGGTGGCAGTGGCTTTGGTGAGCTCTACACTCAGCTTTCCTGGACGAGGATGGGCATGATATTCGAGAGCGGCAGTTTTCAAATCAGACATATCGGCATTCCGCTTTTACTGTTGGTCGACGGACCGCCGAGGATACGCGTGTCGCAAAGTCCCCACAAGACTGGGCAGTCACAGGTGTCAAGGGCCCTGCGCTACGACTTTCGGCCAAGAGCCACGGGATACAAGGGCTCAACTGTTCACAATCGAAATAAAAAATGTCTACAATTTTTTATTCAAACGACGATTTGAGCATACCGGGATCGGTGAGCGCCAGGAGCCAGCGCCCCTGCCCCTTTTTCAGGCCGTCTCGCCTGGAGCGATCCTGCACCCAGCCACGCGCCTCGATTTTCATGCCTTGCAGACCATCGAGCCAGGCACTGTCGAATTGTCGAGCCATATCGGGTGCAATGCGTAATACCAGTGCCCCCTCCAAGTCGATCCAAATACCGCCACGATTGCGTTCTATCTTGCTCACCCGGCCGCTGACCAAGGCAAAGCCGGATTGCCTGAGCTGGGTGACAGGCTGCACGGGCGACTGCCGCCACACCCCCAGCCGTGCCTGGCGCGCACTGTTTTCGGCCAACTGCTGGCACGTGACGAGGTCCACGTTGGGCGCCACACCCGCCTGGAACCCCAGGCCCTGCGCCAGCAACTGCGCTTCCAGGTTTTCGCCGTCAGCCCCATAGAGGTGGGCCAGGGTTCGGCCATACCGGTCTTTGCTCTCACGCCCAGGCACCATGCCTAGCTGGCCATCGCTGGCGTGCACCAAGGCTTGCAGGTGCTGGCGGGCAGCGACGGCATAAGGCTCGTCAGTGAGGCCTTTCTTGGCGGTTTCGGGGGTATTGAGGCCAATCATCCGCACGCTGCGACCGTCCTTGAGGCGGACCGTGTCGCCATCGACCACGCGCTGCACCTCCACCCTGGCCACGTTGGCCGGCGCGGGGCAAAACACCTGGGCCTGGGCGGCCGACAGCCAAATCCCAGGCACAAAAAAGGCGCCCACCAGGGACGCCTTTTTCATCAGCATGGAAAAACCGTATCGGCCTCCCACATTGATCGGCCTTAGGCCTTTTTGGCACCGAAAGCGCCGAAACGGTCAGCAAAGCGCTGTACACGGCCGCCGGTGTCCAGAGTCTTCTGCTTACCGGTGTAGAACGGGTGGCACTCGTTGCATACGTCAGTACCCAGTGGCTTGCACAGGTTCGAACGGGTTTCGAACTTGTTGCCGCAGCTGCAGGTGACTTCGATGGTTTCGTTCGCTGGATGGATATCGGCTTTCATGGCACTTCCTCAGGCTAGCGTGCCGCCACTCGACACTATTGTCGAATACCGCACGTAATTAGGCCGCGGATTCTACCAGACCTTTTTAAACGCGCAAGCGGCGGTGCCGGCCGATTCCGCACATATAAGCCCCTTTCATCAGAAATACCTATGCACCCCTACTTCCCTGTGGGAGCGGGCTTGCTCGCGAATACGGTAGAACAGCCGCTATCTCCAGCGACTGATACACCGCTTTCGCGAGCAAGCCCGCTCCCACAATGGATAGCCGTGTTCTGAAGGTCCAATTCCGGCACCGGAGACGGGACACCCCCACCACAGGTCTGCTAGGCTCCCGCCCCTGCGCCACCGCCTGCCTTTATAGATGAGACCCCCGCGTGCCCGACGCCATTTTGCGCCTAGCCCTGCCTTCGCCCCTGCGCCGCCTGTTCGATTACCGGGCCCCGGCCGGTGTGTCGCGGGCGCAGTTGCAGCCGGGCATGCGTGTGCGCGTGCCGTTCGGGCGCCGGGAAATGATCGGCATCCTGGTGGAAGTCGCCGATCACAGCGAAGTGCCCGCCGAGAAGCTCAAGCCCGCACTGGCCATGCTCGACGCGACCCCGCCGCTGCCGCCCGCCCTGTTCAAGCTATGCCTGTGGACGGCCCAGTACTATCAGCACAGCCTGGGCGACACCCTGAGCTGGGCGCTGCCGGTGCTGCTGCGCCAGGGCGAGCTGGCTGAAGCGCGCCAGGAACGCTTCTGGTCAATGGTGCCCGGCGCCCGTCTCGACGACCCGCGCATCGCCCGGGCCCCGCGCCAGCGTGAAGCCCTGGCGACCCTGGCCCAGCACCCGCACGGCGTGGCGCATCAACTCCTGAGCAAGCTGATGCTGAGCAAAGACAGCCTCGACCTGCTGTTGGCCAAGGGCCTGGTGCAGGTAGAAATCCGCAAGCACGCCCCCGACCCGCGCCACGACCACTGGCTGGCCCAGCCGGAATTGCCGCTCAACCCCGAGCAACGCGCCGCCTATGAAGCGATTCGCGCAGGCTTCGACAGCTTCCATGCCTTCCTGCTGGCCGGCGTCACCGGCAGCGGCAAGACCGAAGTGTATTTGCAACTGATCCGCGAAACCTTGCAGGCCGGCAAGCAGGCGCTGGTGCTGATCCCCGAGATCAACCTGGGCCCGCAAACCCTGGCGCGCTTCGAGCAACGCTTCAATGCCCGCATCGCCCTGGTGCACTCGGCGGTCAATGACCGCGAGCGCCTGGAATCGTGGCTGGCGGCCCGGGACGGCGAGGCCGACATCATCATCGGCACCCGCTCGGCGCTGTTCACCCCGATGAAAAACCCCGGGCTGATCATCATCGACGAAGAGCACGACGGCTCCTATAAACAGCAGGAAGGCCTGCGTTACCACGCCCGCGACCTGGCCCTGGTGCGCGCGCGCCAGGAAGACATCCCGATTGTGCTGGGCTCGGCCACGCCATCCCTTGAAAGCTTGCACAACGCCTACACCGGCCGTTATGGACTCCTACGCCTCAACGAACGGGCCGGCGGCGCCAAGCAGCCGCGTTTCCTGCGCCTGGACGTCAAAAGCCGCCCGCTGGACAGCGGCATTTCCGGGCCGATGCAACAGGCTATCGGCCAGACCCTCGCGGCTGGCCAGCAAGTGCTGGTGTTTCTCAACCGCCGCGGCTTCGCGCCGACGCTGCTGTGCCATGACTGTGGCTGGATGTCCGAGTGTGAGCGCTGTGATGCGCGCATGACCGTGCACCAGCGTTATGGCGAACTGCGCTGCCACCATTGCGGCCACGTGGAGCGGGTGCCGCGCCACTGCCCGCAGTGCGGCAAGGTGGACCTGCGGCCAGTCGGCGCCGGCACCGAGCGCGCCGAAGAGCGCCTGGGCATCCTGTTCCCGGACTACCCGGTGCTGCGGGTCGACCGTGACAGCACCTCGCGCAAAGACGCAATGAACCAGCTGTTCGCCACCATCCAGAAGGGCCAGCCGTGCATCCTGATCGGCACGCAGATGCTCGCCAAAGGCCACCACTTCCCTCGGGTGACCCTGGTGTCGATCCTGGATGCTGATGGCGGACTGTTCTCCGGCGACTTCCGCGCCAGCGAGCGCATGGCGCAGTTGATCGTGCAGGTCGCAGGCAGAGCCGGGCGCGCCGAAGAGCCGGGTAAAGTGATTATCCAGACGCACTTGGCTGACCATCCGCTGCTGATCCAGCTGACAGAGCAAGGCTACTTTGCCTTTGCCGAACAGGCGCTGAGTGAACGGCGTGCGGCGGGCCTGCCACCGTTTTCCCATTTGGCGCTGTTGCGGGCCGAAGCGCACAAGCCTGGGCAGGCTGAAGGTTTCCTCGATGAGGCGTGCAGCGCTGCCGAGGGTTTGCTGGGTGAGCTGGGCCTGACGGGCATCGAGCTGCTCGGCCCGGTGCCCGCCCCCATGGAACGCCGCGCCGGACGCTATCGTGCTCAGCTACTCTTGCAGGCAACGTCCCGTGCGCCATTGCATCGCCTATTAAGTAGCTGGTTGCTTGCCCTGGAGCAAATGCCCAGCGGCCGGCAGGTGCGATGGTCATTGGATGTGGACCCGGTAGATTTGTATTGATAGATAGGTTGCTATCGCGGGCAAGCCCGCTCCCACAGTTTGAATTGTGAATACCTTAAATGTGGGAGCGGGCTTGCCCGCGATGAGGCCCGCAGGTCCGTCAACCTGTCTGAACGGTTGGCAAGCCCGCCCTCGCCACGGATAATGCCCAGTTTTTCCACCTGCGCATCGCGCGCCGCCGCTTGCGGTCGAAAGAGAACACCATGAAAGACACCATTCGCCAGCTGATCCAACAAGCCCTCACCCAACTCGTCAACGAAGGTGTGTTGCCTGAAGGCCTGACGCCGGCGATCCAGGTGGAGAACACCCGCGACAAGACCCACGGTGACTTCGCCAGCAACATCGCGATGATGCTGGCCAAGCCGGCTGGCATGAAGCCGCGTGACCTGGCGGAAAAACTCATCGCCGCCCTGCCGGCTGACGAAAGCGTCACCAAGGCCGAAATCGCCGGCCCGGGGTTCATCAACTTCTTCCAGAACACCCAGGCCCTGGCTTCGCGCCTGGACGCGGCCCTGGCCGACGCCAAGATCGGCGTGCGCAAGGCCGGCCCGCTGGAACGCGTCGCCATTGACCTGTCGGCGCCCAACCTGGCCAAAGAGATGCACGTGGGCCACCTGCGCTCCACCATCATTGGCGACGGCGTGGCCCGTGTTCTCGAGTTCCTCGGCGACACCGTGATCCGCCAGAACCACGTGGGCGACTGGGGCACCCAGTTCGGCATGCTGATGGCGTACCTGCAGGAAAACCCGATCACCAGCAACGAGCTGTCGGACCTGGAGAATTTCTACCGCGCCGCCAAGAAGCGTTTCGACGAGTCCGAAGAATTCGCCGACCGCGCCCGCGGCCTGGTGGTCAAGCTGCAAGCCGGTGACGAAGAGTGCCTGGCACTGTGGAACCGCTTCCGTGAGATATCCCTGTCCCACTGCCAGGAAATCTACGAGCTGCTCAACGTCAAGCTGACCATGGCCGACGTAATGGGCGAAAGCGCCTACAACGATGACCTGATCAACGTGGTCAACGACCTCAAGACCAAGGGCCTGCTGGTCGAGAGCAATGGCGCGCAGTGCGTATTCCTTGAAGAATTCAAGACCGCCGACGGCGAGCCGCTGCCGGTGATTATCGTCAAGGCCGATGGCGGCTACCTCTACGCCACCACCGACCTGGCGGCCGTGCGCTACCGCAGCGGCGTACTCAAAGCCGACCGCGCCCTGTACTTCGTCGACCAGCGCCAGGCCCTGCACTTCCAGCAAGTGTTCGAGGTGGCCCGTCGCGCAGGCTTCATCACCCACCCGATGCACATGGAACACATGGGCTTCGGCACCATGAACGGCGCCGACGGTCGTCCGTTCAAGACCCGCGACGGCGGCACCGTGAAGCTGATCGACCTGCTGACCGAAGCCCAGGAGCGCGCCTACAACCTGGTGAAGGAAAAGAACCCGGAGCTGGCCGAAGCCGACCTGCGCAACATCGCCCGCGTGGTGGGCATTGGCGCGGTGAAATACGCCGACCTGTCCAAGCACCGCACCAGCGACTACAGCTTCAACTTCGAGCTGATGCTGAACTTCGAAGGCAACACTGCGCCGTACCTGCTGTACGCCTACACCCGCGTAGCCGGCGTGTTCCGTAAGCTGGGCAAGGATTTCAGCGAAGTGGAAGGCCACATCGTGCTGGACGCCCCGCACGAACAGGAACTGGCCGCCAAGCTGGCGCAATTCGGCGAAGTGCTGAACAGCGTCGGCGAGAAGGGCACGCCGCATATCCTGTGCACCTACTTGTACGAAGTCGCCGGCCTGTTCTCCAGTTTCTACGAGAACTGCCCGATCCTCACCGCAGACGACGAAGCCCAGAAGCAAAGTCGCCTGCGCCTTGCCGCACTGGCTGGACGGACCCTCAAGCAAGGCCTGGAGCTGTTGGGCCTGGAAACTCTGGAGCGTATGTAAGTTGGCTGCCAAGAAAAAACCTGCACCCAAGCGCGGCGCCAGCCGCTACCAGGCCCCGGCGAAGAAGCCTATTCCAGGCTGGTTGTGGATGGCCATCGGCCTGGCGGTCGGTGCGTTTGTCGTGATCCTGATGAAGCTGGAGCCGGGCAAGGGCGATGACGTCAAACGGGTCAAGCAAGAGCAGCAGAAGGCCACGAAGATCGCCGAAGCCAACAAGACCGCGCCAAGCCCGACAGCGCCGGTGAAGCCGAAGTACGACTTCTACACGCTGCTGCCGGAATCGGAAGTGATCGTGCCGCCTGACGCCGTGCCGGAGAAAACCCTGCCGACGCCACAAGTGCCGACCACGCCGGTAACACCAGCGGAGGCCGCGAAAATCGATACCGCGCGTGCCCAGGCGGCGCTGGCCGGGATTACCCCGCCGCCACCGCCACCGGTGGCGACCACCAAGGCCGCGCCGGTGACCAAGTTCTTCCTGCAGGCGGGCTCGTTCCCGAAACAGGCGGATGCGGACCGCGTGCGTGCGCAGATCATTCTGTTGGGCCAGGCGGTGACGGTTGAGTCCGGCACGGTGAAGGATGCGACCTGGTATCGCGTGCTGGTGGGGCCGTTCAGCAACCGTGAGCAACTGACCGTGGCGCAGAAGCAACTGGCGGGCGCCGGCTTTAGCAACCTGTTGTTACAACAACGCCAGAGCCGCTGACACAAGCTCAACGCGGGAAAAAATGTGGGAGCTGGCTTGCCTGCGATAGCGGTGTAACAGTCAATATTTTCAGTGACTGACACACCGTAATCGCAGGCAAGCCCGCTCCCACATTTGGTTTTAGGGTGTTCTCAAAAGTGTGTAAGACCTATAAACACCACTCGTCCGCATACCTCCCTTACAGTTGAAATCCCCCCCGCCACCCCCATATGAGTTTTCATCAGGGCATTTTCGCCCCGCTGCGTGGAGACTCTCCCCTTGACCACCATCGTTTCAGTACGTCGCCACGGCAAAGTCGTCATGGGCGGCGACGGCCAGGTTTCCCTGGGTAATACCGTGATGAAAGGCAACGCCAAGAAAGTGCGTCGCCTGTACCACGGCCAGGTGCTCGCAGGCTTTGCCGGCGCGACCGCCGACGCCTTCACCCTGTTCGAGCGTTTCGAAGGCCAGCTGGAAAAACACCAGGGCCACCTCGTTCGCGCCGCTGTCGAGCTCGCCAAAGAATGGCGCACCGACCGTTCCTTGAGCCGCCTGGAAGCTATGTTGGCGGTGGCCAACAAAGACGCGTCCTTGATCATCACCGGCAACGGCGATGTGGTGGAGCCGGAACACGGCCTGATCGCCATGGGTTCCGGTGGTGGCTACGCCCAGGCGGCTGCCAGCGCACTGTTGAAAAAGACCGACCTGTCGGCCCGTGAAATCGTCGAGACCGCCCTGGGTATCGCTGGCGATATCTGCGTGTTCACCAACCACAACCTGACCATTGAGGAGCAGGACCTCGCTGAGTAAGCCCCAAGGCTTATTCGGCTTGAGGCCGCCAAACACTATGTCCATGACTCCCCGCGAAATCGTCCATGAACTTAATCGCCATATCATCGGCCAGGACGATGCCAAGCGCGCCGTAGCCATTGCGCTGCGTAACCGCTGGCGCCGGATGCAACTGCCCGAAGAACTGCGCGTTGAAGTGACGCCCAAGAACATCCTGATGATCGGCCCGACCGGCGTCGGTAAAACCGAGATCGCCCGTCGCCTGGCCAAGCTGGCCAACGCGCCGTTCATCAAGGTCGAAGCCACCAAGTTCACCGAAGTGGGCTACGTGGGCCGTGACGTCGAGTCGATCATCCGTGATCTGGCCGACGCCGCCTTGAAAATGCTGCGCGAACAGGAAGTGACCAAGGTCAGCCACCGCGCCGAAGACGCCGCCGAGGAACGCATCCTCGACGCCCTGCTGCCCCCGGCACGCATGGGCTTCAACGAAGACGCCGCCCCAGCCTCGGATTCCAACACCCGTCAACTGTTCCGCAAGCGCCTGCGTGAAGGCCAGTTGGACGACAAAGAGATCGAGATCGAAGTCTCCGAAGCGTCCAGCGTCGATATTTCCGCACCGCCTGGCATGGAAGAAATGACCAGCCAGCTGCAAAACCTGTTCAGCAACATGGGCAAGGGCAAGAAGAAAAGCCGCAAGCTCAAGGTGAAGGATGCGCTGAAACTGGTGCGCGACGAAGAAGCTGGGCGCCTGGTCAATGAGGAAGAACTCAAGGCCAAGGCCCTGGAAGCCGTCGAGCAGCACGGCATCGTGTTTATCGACGAGATCGACAAGGTGGCCAAGCGTGGTAACTCTGGTGGCGTCGATGTGTCCCGCGAGGGCGTACAACGCGACCTGCTGCCGCTGATCGAAGGCTGCACCGTGAACACCAAGCTGGGCATGGTCAAGACTGACCACATCCTGTTCATTGCTTCGGGTGCCTTCCACCTGAGCAAGCCAAGCGACCTGGTGCCGGAGCTGCAAGGCCGCCTGCCGATCCGCGTGGAACTCAAGGCGCTGACCCCGGGCGACTTCGAGCGCATCCTCAGCGAGCCGCACGCGTCGCTCACCGAGCAGTACCGTGAGCTGCTGAAAACCGAAGGCTTGGGCATCGAGTTCCAGGCAGACGGTATCAAGCGCCTGGCGGAGATCGCCTGGCAGGTCAACGAGAAGACTGAGAACATCGGTGCCCGTCGTTTGCACACCTTGCTGGAGCGTCTGCTGGAGGAAGTGTCCTTCAGCGCCGGCGACCTGGCTGGGGCGCAGAATGGCGAGGTGATCAAGATCGACGCTGAGTACGTCAACAGCCACTTGGGTGAATTGGCGCAGAACGAAGACTTGTCTCGTTATATCCTGTAAGGCTAACGCAGGGCCGCTTTGCTTTAATGTGGGAGCGGGCTTGCTCGCGAATGCGGTGTATCAGTGCCAGATGTGCTGACTGACACACCGTATTCGCGAGCAAGCCCGCTCCCACAGTTTAAAGCCGGTCCCTTCAGGACTATCTCTGGGCGGTTCTCCAATGTCGAAATTCCCCACTGCCGTAAACCTGCACAAAACCTCCAACACCCTCGGCCTCACCTACGGGCCCGACGAGGTGTATCAACTCTCCGCCGAACTGCTGCGCACCCACTCGCCTTCCGCCGAGGTCCAGGGTCATGGCAAACCCATCCTGCAATTCGGCAAGCTCAACGTACGGTTGACCAAGATAGAACCGGCCGGTCAGTACGCACTGAAATTGACCTTCGACGACGGGCATGACAGCGGGCTGTTCACTTGGGACTACCTTTACCAACTGGCCGTGCGTCAGGACGCGCTGTGGGCCGATTACCTGGCCGAACTCAAAGCGGCTGGAAAAACCCGCGACCCGAGCGAGTCGGTCGTGCGGCTGATGCTCTAGCACACGCCTCTTGCTCTTTAGAGAGCATTTTCTAATTTCATCTGCTTGAATGCCCTGTCGCGCGGCCAATGACTGGCCCGCTTGCGAAAAAAATTAAACTCGGGTAACCAATGGAACTGGCAAGTTCCCTGCATTTGACGATGCGGTATCAACGGTCACCCGAGTCGCGTACCTGGCTTGTGTTGTGTATCGAAACTTGGTGCACAGCGGTACCCGGTACTCGTCTTTCGGACAATGGAGCGTCGTAGATGAGTAACAAGAACAACGATGACTTGAAACGCCAGGCCTCGGAAAACACCCTGGGGCTGAACCCGATCATCGCGTTACGGAAAAAGGATTTGCTCGCCTCGGCGAAAATGGTGCTGACCCAAGCCATCAAGCAACCGTTGCACAGCGTCAAGCACGTCGCCCACTTTGGCGTCGAATTGAAGAACGTGATGTTCGGCAAGTCCCAGCTGGTGCCGGAACACGACGACCGTCGTTTCCATGACCCGGCCTGGAGCCAGAACCCGCTCTACAAACGTTATTTGCAGACCTACCTGGCATGGCGCAAGGAGCTGCACGACTGGATCGGCGACAGCAACCTGTCGGAACAGGACATCAGCCGTGGTCACTTCGTGATCAACCTGATGACCGAAGCCATGGCCCCTACCAACAGCGCGGCCAACCCGGCAGCGGTCAAACGCTTCTTTGAAACCGGTGGCAAGAGCCTGCTCGATGGCCTCTCCCACCTGGCCAAGGACCTGGTGCACAACGGCGGCATGCCGAGCCAGGTCAACATGGGCGCCTTTGAAGTGGGTAAAACCCTGGGCACTACCGAAGGCGCGGTGGTGTTTCGCAACGACGTGCTGGAGCTGATCCAGTACAAGCCGATCACCGAACAGGTGCACGAGCGCCCCCTGCTGGTGGTGCCGCCGCAGATCAACAAGTTCTACGTATTCGACCTGAGCCCGGACAAGAGCCTGGCGCGCTTCTGCCTGCGCAATGGCCAGCAGACCTTTATCGTGAGCTGGCGCAACCCGACCAAGGCCCAGCGCGAGTGGGGCCTGTCGACCTACATCGAAGCGCTCAAGGAAGCGGTGGATGTGGTCACGGCAATCACCGGCAGCAAAGACATCAACATGCTCGGCGCCTGCTCGGGTGGCATCACCTGCACCGCGTTGCTGGGCCACTACGCCGCGCTGGGGGAGAAGAAGGTCAACGCCCTGACCCTGATGGTCAGCGTGCTGGACACCACCCTGGACACCCAGGTGGCGCTGTTCGTCGACGAGCAAACCCTTGAGGCCGCCAAGCGCCATTCCTACCAGGCCGGCGTGCTGGAAGGCCGCGACATGGCCAAGGTGTTCGCCTGGATGCGCCCCAACGACCTGATCTGGAACTACTGGGTCAACAATTACCTGTTGGGCAACGAACCACCGGTGTTTGACATCCTGTTCTGGAACAACGACACCACCCGCCTGCCGGCCGCGTTCCACGGCGATCTGATCGAACTGTTCAAGAACAACCCGCTGGTGCGCGCCAACGCCCTGGAAGTGTGCGGCACGCCCATCGATCTCAAGCAGGTCACCGCCGATATCTACTCACTGGCCGGCACCAACGACCACATCACGCCATGGCAGTCCTGCTACAAGTCGGCGCAGTTGTTTGGTGGCAAGGTGGAGTTCGTGCTGTCGAGCAGCGGGCATATCCAGAGCATCCTCAACCCGCCCGGCAACCCCAAGGCGCGCTACCAGACCAGTGACGGTTTGGCGTGCAGTGCATTGGAGTGGCAGGAGAACGCCACCAAGCACACCGATTCCTGGTGGCTGCACTGGCAGGCGTGGCAGGCGGAACGGGCGGGCAAGCTGAAGAAAGCGCCGACTTCGCTAGGAAATAAAACTTACGCCGCAGCAGAAGCAGCGCCGGGTACTTATGTGCATGAACGCTAAGCCACACATATTTTTGTGATTGAAATGGGATCAAATGTGGGAGCGGGCTTGCTCGCGAATGCAGTGTGCCAGCTAGCACACCTGATACTGATACACCGCTTTCGCGAGCAAGCCCGCTCCCACATTTCGACCACATTCCGGCTGTAACACTTCACAGGGCTTGAGCATGCCGCAACCGTTCATCTTCCGTACCATCGACCTGGATGGCCAAACCATCCGCACGGCGGTGCGCCCGGGCAAGCCTCACTTGACGCCCTTGCTGATCTTCAACGGCATCGGCGCCAACCTTGAGCTGGTGTTTCCGTTCGTCCAGGCCCTGGACCCGGACCTGGAAGTGATCGCCTTCGATGTGCCCGGCGTGGGTGGCTCATCCACGCCCAACCGTCCCTATCGCTTTCCCGGCCTGGCCAAGCTCACTGCACGCATGCTCGACTACCTGGACTATGGCCAGGTGAACGCGGTGGGCGTGTCCTGGGGCGGCGCGTTGGCGCAGCAGTTCGCCTACGACTACCCGGAGCGTTGCAAGAAGCTGATCCTGGCGGCCACGGCGGCGGGGGCCGTGATGGTGCCGGGCAAACCCAAAGTGCTGTGGCTGATGGCCAGCCCGCGCCGTTACATCCAGCCGTCCCATGTAGTGCGCATTGCCCCGATGATTTATGGCGGCTCGTTCCGCCGCGATTCGAAACTGGCCGCAGAACATGCCAGCAAAGTACGTTCGGCGGGCAAGCTGGGTTACTACTGGCAACTGTTCGCCGGGCTGGGCTGGACCAGCATCCACTGGCTGCACAAGATCCGCCAACCCACCCTGGTGCTGGCGGGGGATGACGACCCGCTGATCCCGCTGATCAACATGCGCATGCTGGCCTGGCGCATTCCCAACGCACAGTTGCACATCATCGACGATGGCCACCTGTTCTTGATCACCCGGGCCGAAGCCGTGGCGCCGATCATCATGAAATTTCTCGAGGAGGAGCGCCTGCGCGCGGTGATTCATCCGCGACCTGCGGTGTAAGGACCACACCGCCGCGCAACTTGCCAGGAACCGACTATGGTTCTGAATTGGCGTGCCTGTTTGATGGCTTGACGAAGGAGTGTTGGCTCATGCGAGAAAGACCCGTGACGAACCCGGCGCCCACCCCTGCCGTGTTCATCAATGCGCAAAACGCGATCACCGGCCTGCGCGGTCGGGACCTGCTGTCGACGCTGCGCAGCGTTGCCGCCCACGGCCTGCGCAACCCGGTGCATACCGTTCGTCATGCCTGGGCACTGAGCGGCCAGCTGGGCCGCGTGCTGCTGGGTGAGACGGTGCATGAGCCCAACCCCAATGACAGCCGGTTCAGCGACCCCACCTGGAAGCTCAACCCGCTCTATCGGCGCAGCCTGCAAGCCTACCTGAGCTGGCAAAAGCAGACGCGCCACTGGATCGACGACAGCGCGTTGAGCGCCGATGACCGGGCTCGCGCGCACTTTGCCTTCTCGCTGCTCAACGACGCCGTCTCCCCTTCCAACACCCTGCTCAACCCGCTGGCCGTCAAGGAGCTGCTCAACTCCGGGGGCAACAGCGTGGTGCGCGGTGTGACGAACCTGTTCGAGGACCTGCTGCACAACAATGGCCTGCCGCGCCAGGTGAGCAAGCACGCGTTCGAAGTGGGCAAGACGGTCGCCACCACGCCGGGTTCGGTGGTGTTTCGCAACGAGCTGCTGGAGCTGATCCAGTACAAGCCCATGAGCGAAAAGCAGTACGCCAAGCCGCTGCTGGTGGTGCCGCCGCAAATCAACAAGTACTACATTTTCGACCTCAGCCCCGCCAACAGCTTTGTGCAGTACGCCCTCAAGAACGGCCTGCAGACCTTTATGGTCAGTTGGCGCAATCCGGACGTGCGCCATCGCGAATGGGGGTTGTCCACCTACGTTGCGGCGCTGGAAGAAGCCCTCAACGTCTGCCGGGCGATCACCGGTGCAAGGGAGGTCAACCTGATGGGCGCCTGCGCCGGTGGCCTGAGCATCGCCGCCCTGCAAGGCCACCTGCAAGCCAAGCGCCAGTTGCGGCGCATCTCCAGCGCCACCTACCTGGTGAGCCTGCTCGACAGCCAGATCGACAGCCCCGCCACGCTGTTTGCCGATGAACAAACCCTGGAAGCGGCCAAGCGCCGCTCTTACCAGCAAGGCGTGCTGGACGGCCGCGACATGGCGAAGGTGTTCGCCTGGATGCGCCCCAATGACCTGATCTGGAACTACTGGATCAACAACTACCTGCTGGGCAAGGAACCGCCAGCCTTCGACATCCTGTACTGGAATAACGACAACACGCGCTTGCCCGCCGCGCTGCACGGCGACCTGCTGGATTTCTTCAAGCACAACCCGCTGAGCCATCCCGGCGGCCTGGAGGTGTGCGGCACGCCCATCGACTTGCAGAAGGTCACGGTGGACAGCTTCAGCGTGGCCGGGATCAACGACCACATCACGCCGTGGGACGCGGTGTACCGCTCCACCCAGTTGCTGGGGGGTGAGCGGCGCTTCGTGCTGTCCAACAGCGGGCATATCCAGAGCATCCTCAACCCGCCGGGCAACCCCAAGGCCAACTACGTCGAGAACCCCAAGCTGAGCAGTGACCCGCGCGCCTGGTACTACGACGCCAACCACGTCGAAGGCAGCTGGTGGCCGCAGTGGCTGGAATGGGTGCAGCAGCGCTCCGGCGTTCAGCGCGAAACCCTCACCGCCCTGGGCAACCAGAACTACCCACCGATGGAAGCAGCGCCGGGCACCTACGTGCGCGTGCGCTGAACTCAACGATCACATTAAGAAGACTGGATGAAGACCCGCGACCGTATCCTTGAATGTGCCCTGCAGTTGTTCAACCAGAAGGGCGAGCCGAACGTGTCGACCATGGAGGTGGCCAATGAAATGGGGATCAGCCCCGGCAACCTCTACTACCACTTCCATGGCAAGGAGCCCTTGGTGCTTGGGTTGTTCGAGCGCTTTCAAAACGAACTGGCACCCCTGCTCGACCCACCCGCTGACGCGCAGCTGGAGGCCGAGGATTACTGGCTATTCCTGCACCTGATCGTCGAGCGCATGGCCCATTACCGGTTTCTGTTCCAGGACCTGTCGAACCTCGCGGGGCGCCTGCCGAAACTGGCCAAAGGCATTCGCAACCTGCTCACGGCACTCAAACGCACCCTGGCGTCGCTGTTGGCACGGTTGAAGACGTCGGGGCAATTGGTCAGTGGTACCCAGGCACTGGGGCAACTGGTGGAGCAGATCACCCTGACCCTGCTGTTTTCGCTGGACTACCAGCGCATTCTCGACCGTGAAGGTGAGATACGGGTGGTGGTCTACCAGATCGTGATGCTGGTGGCGCCGCACTTATTGTTGCCGGCACGGCTGGCGACCGAGAAATTCGCACTCAAATACCTGGATGACTCCGTCTAAAAAGCAGGAGCGTTTATTGTAGTGAGCAAGTTTGCTTGCGCCGGGGTGCGAAGTTCGCCCAAAAAGCCGGCGACCGCTGCGCGATCAAGCGGGAGCAAGCTCCCTCGCCACAAAAGCCCTCACACTGTTGGATGTGTTGTGTCATTGAAAGCACCACCATAAAAAATGCCCGACCTTCACAGGCCGGGCATTTTTTGTGTGTCCTGAAAAAATCAGGACTGACTGGATGGCGTCGGGGTTGCCGGCGATGCAGTCGGGGTCACAGCAGCAGGGGTCGGTGCGGACACCGAGTTGGCTGTGGAAGCGGCAGGTGCCGCAGTTGCTGGCTTGGCCGCAACAGCAGGCTTGGCCGCTGCTGGTTTTTTCGCTACCGCTGGCTTCTTCGCGGCGGCTGGTTTTGCCGCAGGCTTGGCGGCCGCAGGTTTAGCAGCCGGTTTCGCGGCGGCCGGCTTGGCTGCAGGTTTCGCAGCAGCGGGCTTGGCAGCAGGTTTAGCGGCTGCGGTTTTAGCTGCTGGCTTGGCGGCCGGTTTTGCAGCGGCCTTGGCGGCAGGTTTAGCCGCCGGCTTGGCAGCGGCTTTAGCGGCCACGGGTTTAGCGGCAGGCTTGGCAGCCGGTTTTGCCGCTGCTGTTTTAGCCGCAGGCTTGGCAGCCGGTTTAGCGGCGGCTTTGGCGGGTGCCTTGGCCGCAGGTTTTGCAGCCGGTTTGGCAGCAGCTTTTACCAGAGGCTTGGCTGCAGTTTTCGCTGCGGGCTTGGCCGCTGCGGTTTTAGCGGCCGGCTTGGCAGCAGGTTTGGCGGCAGCCGTTTTCACAGGGGCCACTTTGGCGCCGGTGAGCTTTTCGATTTGCTTGGTCAACGTGTCGACCTTGCTGTGCAGTGCCTTCAGCTCTGCCTTGCTGGGTACGCCCAGTCGCGAAATCGCACTGTTGAGGCGTTTGTCGAAAGTTTCTTCCAACTTGCCCCAGGTGTCAGAAATACCCGACTTGGCGGAACCGGCAGTTGCCTTGGCCGCTTCAACTGTTTTACCGACTGTGCTTTTGGTCAACTTCTCGGCTTTCTCACCGTCCTTGACCAAAGACTCGAAGAGTTTTTTGCCTTCACCAATGCTAGCCTTCGAGTACACGCCTAAACCAGCAAGCCAGATCTTACGGGAATATTTTTCAACTTCCCCGACCCACGAGCTGCCTTCTTTCTGAGTAGTCTTTTTAACAGCCATCCCGATGTCTCC
>Ga0207655_1001317_pt1 | contig 23444 bp, 24 predicted proteins | sample KBSM44metaG_FD_184398 | JGI IMG/M metagenome (GOLD analysis project Ga0207655, IMG submission 184398) | Miscanthus rhizosphere microbial communities from Kellogg Biological Station, Michigan, USA - KBS M4-4 metaG (SPAdes) (version 2) | ecosystem: Host-associated > Plants > Roots > Rhizosphere >... | reverse complement strand
CATCACCGCGCTGACCCAACCGGCTGCAGGCCAAGGCACCGTGGCGATGAGTGGCACCACTGCGGTGGTCTACACCCCGCCCGCCGTAGTCACTGTGCCGTTAACCACGACCTTCACCTACAAGGCTCAAGACATCAAAGGCCTGGCTTCGACTACCCCAGCGACCGTGACCATCACCGTGGCGCCTAATCGGCCACCGGTAGCAGTCGCCGACGCCGTCGCGACACTGGGCGTGGCGATACCGATCAACGTGTTGGCCAACGACACCGATCCGGAAGGCAACGTGCCGTTGGCGGTCGCCAGCCTGACCCAACCTGCGGCCGGCCGAGGCACGGTCAGCAGCAACGGCACGGTGATCACCTACACCCCACCGGCCACGGTCACGACGGCCTTCACGACGACCTTCACCTACATCGCCCGGGACAGCTTCGGCGCCCTGTCGACACCGGCCACGGTCACCGTGCAAGTCTCGCCAAGGCCTGCTGCGGAAACCTTCACGGTGACCACGGCTACGGTGTCGGCTCGCTCCAATAACCGTTTCACCTGGGACTTTGCAGGGACTTCATCGGTGGTCACCGGCAACACCATCACCATCAGGGTCTCCACCCCGACCGGGCTGGCAACGCTGGGCACCACCACGGTAGCGGCGACCGGTCGCTGGAGGCTGACAGTGAACAACACCACTACGGTGATTCCATCGGCGAACCCGACAGCCACCATCACCTCGTCCCAAGGCACCGTGCGCACGGTCTCGGTGACCTCCAACTGAGCCCTCGCCCCACCCGCCGATACGGTGGGTGGGGCCGGTCTCTTGCAAAGGACGCAGCCATGAAAACCTCGACCGCCGCCCTGCTCTGCCTGCTTCTGCTTTGCAGCAGTGCGGGTGTGCGCGCCGATGACTTGATGGAAAACGATGACGTGGGTCCCGGTGGCGACCTCGGCGAGCTACCACCACCGATTGGCCAGCAAGCGCTGATCGATCAGAACGGCCAGGCCAACGTTGCGCTGCTGCAACAGAACGGCCAGTCGCTGCTCGGTCGCATCGTCCAGTCGGGCAGTAATCAGGAAGCCTACATCCTGCAACAAGGCAGCGACCTGATGGCAATGATCACTCAGCAAGGTTCCGGCAACGCCGCTTCGATCACCCAGACCGGCAGCCACAACCGCGCGCAGATTTCCCAGAACGGCAACAACAACGACGCCAGCATCGATCAGGCCGGCACGGGGCTTTCAAGCGCCGTGACCCAGTCCGGAAACGGCATGAGCGTTTCGGTCAAACAATCCCGCTAAAGCACTGCACCACATGGAGGTTTCATCATGTTCAAACTGACGCCCCTCACCGCCACCATCCTGGTCCTGATCAGTGCCCAGGCGATGGCCGACGACAGCGTTTCCACCCAGGACCAGGTCGGTACAGCCAACATCGCCGACGTGAAACAGACCGCAGCCCCGTACAGTACGGCCACCCAACAACAACTCGGCGAGGGTAACGATGCCGCCGCGGTGCAAGACAACGCCACCGGCACCATCACCCAGGATCAACACGGCGACTACAACGCCGGTTACGCCGAGCAACTGTTCGAAAATGGCGACACCATCACCCAGCAACAGGTCGGCAGCACCAACACCAGCCACGCCAGCCAGTCGATAGGCGTGGGCGGCAACGAAGCGCTGCAACAACAGCATGGCAGCGGCAACTTCTCGTTCATTTATCAGGACACTCAGGAAGGCACCCAAGCTCAAACCTTCCAGGTTGGTGACAGCAACGAGGCCAATATCGAACAGATCCAACTGGGCACGGCCAACAACGCCGTGATCATCCAGTACGGCACCGCCAACTACGCCACCGCCGAACAGATCGCCCACATGGGTGGCCAGATCAACCTCAACCAGTCGGGCGAAGGCAACTACGCCTATGGCGACCAGCGCGATGGCAATGGCGGCACCGTGAACATCAACCAGTTCGGCGACTTCAACGGCGCCGAAGTCTGGCAAGGCGGGCAAACCGCCAGCGCGGCCACCGTCAACCAGTACGGGCAAACCAACGAAACCGTGGTCGACCAAAGCTTCGGCGAAAACAACGTCGCCCAGGTGCTGCAAGTCGGCGACCTCAACGCGATCTACGCTGACCAGTTCGAATCGGTCGGCTCGGTCCTGGCGCTGTACCAGCAAGGCACCGGCAACGTGCACTTCACCTACCAGAAGGGCGACAGCCATGTGCTGAACGCCACCTCCGTGGGTAGCGATAACAAGGTCTACGCCAGCGACTGGAAAGGCCCGCAAAAGGGTGGCCAGTTCGGCAGCAACCAACGTGCAACCGTCAGCCAGAACGGCACCAACAACACCGCCAGCTTCAAACAGGACGGCATCGGCCACGTGATGACGACCCACCAGACCGGCTACGGCAACAAAACCACCGTTACCCAGGCCGAAAACTACAACGAGCTGTACTTCGACCAGAACGGCAGCGACAACATCCTCATCGCCGACCAGCGCGGCACCACCAACCTGGCCCAGGGCAGCAGCACCGGCATCGGCAACACCACCAACTTCGACCAGTCCGGCAGCATGAACGTGGCCTACGTCACTCAGGGCGGCACCGGCAACATTGCCACTGTCACTCAGAGTGGCATGACCCAGACTGCCACCGTGCAGCAGATGGGTACTGACAACAAGGCGACTGTGCTGCAGCAATAATCGCGCTGCATAAAAAACCGCGGCCTTTGGAGGGTCGCGGTTTTTTTGTCTGTGCCGATCAGCTACATGGGTGAGTTTTGCGGATCGATATTATCCATCGCCCGATTCACCGCCAGGTCGGCCAACATGATGACCTGCTGGATGCCCAATAACATGCTGCGCTGTGGCCCCTCCACAAACACCGCAAAATCACTGGCCATGACACTCGCCGAAGCCAACGATTCACAGGCGTGGGCCAACAGGCTTTCGGTGTCGATGTCCGGGGCGATAGCGAACATTCTGCTTGGGTTGTGGGGGGCGGAGTTTTTGATAATGGCGGGGTTGAGGTGGGGGGCGGCGGTAGTGCTTTCGGTTTCTGATTCGGGGGGATTGGGTGTGGGTTTGAACATGGTGAAGCTCCTTTGGAAAATAGCGCCACCAGAACCTGTCGCTAAACAAGTAAGGGTGGCGACTGTATGCAGGTTAGCGAACCGGCCAAAGGCACCCGGTAGACCCGAAGATCTCCCGCATACAGCCACCATAACGTAATTGCAGACATCAAAAGTCTGCAAGAAAGTCTGGAGCACTGATGCACTTTGGATAGTCCGGGTCGCTAAACCCGGCCGTTGAATTCAGCGGCCCGAAAACGATAAAGACCAGGTACAAAGCGCACAAGCCGGCGGATTCTGGCGTAGTCGTAGGCAACGGCGCAAGGATCCGTAGCTTTCAGGAAGTAACGCTAAACGCCATTAAACACACCCCTCGAAACAGCACACATTCCCTGTGGGAGCGTGGCTTGCCCGCGATTGGCCCTGTCATTCAGCCAATAACCTACTGACAAACCACCCTCCCCCAAACACCGAGAAAAATTCGGACTTCCCCTACAAGCCAAACAGAATCCCCCGGCATCCACTCCTGAGCCCTATCGCCAAAGTGCCCCGTTTCCAAGGACCGGGCACAAAGCGTGACCAAACTTATCCCCCAACTCCAACTCGCCGGCCAGAGCGGCCAAGTACTCGACAGCCATCAAGCTGCCGATGCTCTTCGTCAGGCCCTGAACTACCCATACGACTTGCAAGGCTTCGACGACCTACTGAATGCAGTGGGCGCCAACAGCTCCAACTACATGCAAGCCGCCCACCAGCAAAAACTGATTCAGGCCGTGAGCAACGGCGATTGGGTAATGGTCACGCCTCGCGTCAATCTGGATAACAGTGGCGGTTCATGGAATGGTTTCAAGTCCAAACCCGAACCACCACCAGCGCAACATCTGGTCGAAGATCACGCCTTCACGCAGCCCAAACCGGCGGAGTCCGGATTTCACATAATTGAAAAGCCCATGAGTCTTGAGGCGCTGGAACGCTCGCTGTACGAGAGCTCGCCAAGTGATGCACTGCGTCGCGAATTTCGTTCGCTCAATCGCCATCTCGGCGAGCGGGTGAAACCGGGGCAAATGGTGATATTCAGCGATTCACGGCATTACATGTGCCGGCGTGAAGAGGCACAGATGATGATCGCTGCCGAGAAGGTCAACGAGGCGCTCAAGGATCTGAGTGATGAAGAGGCTTCGTTTATGGTTGAACACCATGAAGTGATTGAGCCGTTTCTGGAGGTGTCGGCGGGATCGTTGGGTGTGGCGTCGTTCATGATTGGGCAGCATCTGGAGGGCTTGAAAAATGCCCTCAGAGAACTGGAGGAGCTGCATCAGCAACAATATCGCCAGTACCGCAATCTGCATTCGCCAGAGTTTTTTTCCAAACGTAAACGACTTATGGCGAAGCTTGATGCCAGCCTTGGGTCACTCGTACGCAAAGGCACCGGCATTGCGGATCACCCGAAACTCAAGCGAGCCTTGGGGTTATCAACTCGCAGAACCATTCATCGTTGGGACAAGGCTGGGGCACCAACACAGTTGCCTGGGTACGCAACGAACATTGAGGGTGTCTCACGAGCGGCAAAATATATCAAAGCTGGTGGTTATGTCGGGATTGGTCTGCAGTTAGGCGCATCCAGTTTAAAAATTCACGAGGTATGCACTACTGGTCGCGAGGATGAATGCAAGCAAATGAAATTTGTTGAGGGCGCAAAAATGGTGGGCGGTACAGCCGGAGCTGTTGCCGGGGGTGCAGCAGGCTCGAAAATAGGCACCGCTGTGTGTGCAAAAGTAAAAGGACTCGGAAAACTCGTTTGTGTACTCGTTGCCGGCGCGGTAGGCGCCACCGGAACCGGAACGCTGATGACCGACGGCAGCGAACTGATTGGGCAAGAACTCTATGAGCACTCTGAATAATGGAACTCACTAGAACAACACTCGCCTGGGTCTGGGGAGCACTTATCCTGCTGAGCCTCTTCGACGTAGCTATCATTTTTTATGCTGCTCACACAAAACTCGAAGCGCTGGAAAAGCATTTCAAACAACTGGATTCCATATGCGTCAACCGCCTCACGTGGGGCAAGGGGCATCATGGAAGAATTTTTCGTCTGGCCGCAATCAGCGCTTTAATCTCGTCTAAAAAAATTCAGCGCCAGGAACCCTTATCAGTTGAAGAAGTGAAACGGTTACCTAAAAGGCTTAAGCGCTGGGCAGCGTATCCATTTCATATTGCCTATTTCGTTACAGGTGCGGTGGTGGTTCTTTGGTTATATGGGAAATACACCGGCCTACTCAAATGAAGAACCAGCAGCTAATTCTACGACCCAATACGAGTCCCTACAGTCATGAATGAAGCCAAAGACATTTCTCTTATCTTAGGTATGGGTATGTTTTTATTAATTTTTATCAGCCAAGGGATTCTTTTGTACGCCGCCTATTTCAAGCTCGATCACATTGAAAAACACTTCAGTTCTTATGGTTGGAGGCGCGCTCGATCAAATGTTCGAAATGGCCCGATTGATCGAATGAGGCGACTTAGGGAAATTGGTGAATTAATGGGCACACCCAATCGTTTTTGCATGTTTGATCATGAGTCCTTTCGAGAGGCGGAGCTTTTGCCAACGCAGCTGAAGCGATGGGTCGTCATCCCGAGAACCTTAATATTTATCGCATTTGGAATCATCTTGTTTTGGTGGGTATGCGACGGATATTTGAACTTAATTTGGACCATCTCCAATCCTATGGGTGAAATGGCGTTAGCCTTCACTGCAGCTTGGGCTGCTTCCGCGATCGTCTTTTTAATGGCTATGTCATTGCGCGCCGGACTCTCTTTTTTCAAGCTTGAGGAATTCGAATCCTATCTTGAGAGTTCATACTTCATCGGCCGCAACCGCCGGGTGTTGGGTGATGGGGTACTCGGTCGCCTCCGCCGCTTGACTCACATTTCTTTGATGCTGGCACCAGATAGCGATTTTGTTTTTGGCAGTGATGCGCAGGTGATAAAAGCCGTTAAGACGTTTCCTGGCCATCTTCGACGTTGGATCGAAATCTCGCAGAAATTTACTGCCTGTTCATTCTTCGGTTTGGTAGCACTTTGGGGTCTGGGGAAGGTCACTGGACTACTGGGCTAACACGCAACGCTTAGACGCATATCTAGATTTTTTCATCCAGATACTAAAGACCGCTAAAACGCGAAGTCCTTGAAAGGACTAGCCGCAAGGGCGAAAACCTAAGTGGCTGTTGCCGCAGGAATGGATATGTACACCTCAAAGAAATAGGTCGGCTGTCACGCCGCCTTCGCAGCGATGCGGAGACCCGACAAGCCAGCTCCCACAACGAATCGGCGCACACTCCGCCCTTCACCACTCAACAGGCCGAGCGTTAGCTCGCCTGCAGCTTTTGATCTTGATCTGGCTTTTGATGTTGATCTGCCCGCCCCGTCGGGAGGCTGAGTGGAGGTGTTCATCCGGGGAGTGGCGCGCAGCGCCGTTCGACGCAGTCGAACACGCTGCATGTAGGTCGTCGCGCAGCAGACCGGAGGGCAGTGTCCCCGGATGGATACCGGAACGAAGGAACGCCGAGCCTCAGCGAGGGGCCGGACGCTTGGGGCGAAGACTTTTGGTTACTTTTTGTCGTTTGAAAAAGTGACTCGCTGTAAGAGCGAAACCATTAGCGGCCGTTACCGCAGAAATGGATATGTACACCTGAAAGAAACAGGTCGGCTATCAGGCCGCCATCGCGAGCAAGCTCGCTCCCACAGTTGGACTGGGTACACCTGGGGGAGGCTGGTCGGCTGTCAGGCCGCCATCGCGAGCAAGCTCGGCTCCTACAGTTGATCTGGGTACATCCGGGGGAGACTGGTCGGCTATAAGGCCGCCTCGGCTCACTCCTCCTCACCCTCAGGCACAACCTTGTTCTGAGTCAAATAGCGGTCAAGCGTCGCATTGTTATCAGGCGAAGCACTGTCCCCGGCCACCTGCCACAACCGCCGCTCAATCCCCTGCGCCAGCAAATGCCCAACGGCCGCCTCGATCGCCGACAACACACACAACTGCGCCGGCTCATTCGTGGTGTACCCGACCTCAGCCTCCAGCAACTTCTTGAACTCGATAAACTTGAACACCCCCGCACTGCGCCCGACAGAGTAAATCGTCTTGCTGGTCATCACATTGGCCAACACCTGCCCGCTGCGCACATCCACCGCACGAAGATTCACCGACACCTGATCCACCCGATACTCCCGGGAAATATCGATCCCCAGATACCGCGCCCCTTCCCCGCCGCTGCGCACGTTGGTGTCATAGGCAATAATCCCGCCCTCAAGCATCAAATTGGCCGCCTGCAACGGTGGCAACTCACCCTGGATATTCACCGGCGTATTGGGCTTTTTCTGCGAGGCGCGAATGATCTTGCGCTCGGTCAACAGGTTCTGCAGCCCCTCACGTTCCAGCACCACAAACCAGCCACTGGCCTGCAACGCATCCATCAACATACTCGCCGCGCCCTGGGTCACGCTGGTGGAAAAGGAACTGGCCGGGGTCGGTTTGTACTGCCCGGTCTGATCCCGGAAGCCATACACCACCGCCATCAACCGCCCCTTGGGTCGAGGCATGTTCAGCAAGTCGTAATAGGTCGACGCCCGAGGTGTGAGGGTCGGTGATTCGGTGTCCTGCTCGGCCCCCACCGGCTCGCGCAAACTGCACCCTTGCAATGCCGCCAACATCAGCCCCAGCGCTATTATTTTTTTCATGTCCTTAACTCCCCAATCGATCCAAGTCCCCGTCAAGGGGCCAGGCCATTCACCTGGATTTCGGAAACTTCACCGGTCGCTCGGTCGGTCACTTCGATAGTCAGTGCACCGGAGTCGTCGATGACGTTCACAACAAAAGCGTCAGTGGTCAGGCTCCCGGCATTGCCCGCGGAGATGTTGTCCATCAACTGCCCTAGCAGCCGTGATTGCAGCTGACTGGTGAAGCGCTCCAGGGCCGACGTGCCGGCCGCGCCGGTACGGTTTTTCAAGTCAGGGTCGTCATAATCGTTCTGCGCCTGGGCGTTGTTGAGCAACCAGGTCCCGTTCAACGGGTTGCCGCCAAACGACGGGTTGATCGGCGTGTAAACCAGCTCCGTGGCCTGGACCAGCCCACAGCTGCCTGCCCCTGTAAACCAGAGACCCAATAACCACATGCCCGTGCGTTTCGAGAAAGTTCCAGTACTCATAGTTCGTCCCTCTCAAGGTCGGTGGTGTCCTGCAACAAGGCTTCCAGCCTGCGCTGGACGATCTGCACGCGGACCAGATCGGCAGCCTCATAGGCCTCGTCCTTCAACTCCACGGTGTTCGGCGGCAGGAAGCGCCGATAAACCAGGCGTTGCTGATATTCCACGGTCACCAGGCTGCCCCAGCGTGCCGAAGGTCGTTCACGCACCACCAGGTTGAAGTCCATCGGGCTGGTGGCGCGCAGGCGTTCACTGAACGAGTAGTAAAAGTCGTGGCCGATGTGCGAGATCGTGTCGTCGACGATAAAACCCAGCATTTCGTCTTCTTCGGCAGCCGAGATGAGGGAGCTCATCAGCATCAGGACCAGGGCCGGCAGCCAGTGTCTGTTCATGGCGTCACTGCCCCAGTGCCTGAGGCGTGTTGGATTGGCCTTTAGGCGCCGACGCGCCATCGAGGAAGGCTTTCTCGGCCACGAACTGCCAGTCCTTGTAGCTCGCCATGCCGGTGAAGTCCGACCATTGACTGGGGAAATCCGCCTGCTTGAGCGGCGTGTCCGTGGAGGGGCTGTTGAGGCCGGTGATGCGTCCGTCAAAACCGCGCATCAATGTCCATTCGCCGCCACCAATCGGGTCCGGGTAGAGGTTGCGCAGGTGGTGTTTGGGCGACGGAAAACGCTCGTCTTGCAACAGGTCCGCCAGCTCTTTCGGGTACTGGGCCAGGCCAGGTGAACTGCGGTAATAACTGCGCAATGCCTGTGCGTATTGAGTACCGACCCAGAGCAACTGGCGTTCACGATCACGGCGCGACGCGGTGGACCACAACTCTCCGGCGCTAGCCAGGCCCAAGCCCATCAGCATGATCAGAAACAACACACCCAGGTAAGTGAACCCGGCCTCGTTCGAGGGCTTACCACTCGGAATAAAGGCTGCCATCCCGCGCCCTCCCTGTGGCCCCGCTTTTGATATCGGCGACTCCGCCCGGGACGCCGTCCGGCGGCGCCACCAGCACCCAAAGGTCTTTGCGTTCGGCAATCGGGTCCATCGGCGGGTTGCGCAGGTAACGCTGCTCGACCAGTTGTTCGAGGGAGTCGGGATAGCGCCCGGTGTCGCCGTAGTAGTGATCCAGTGCTTCGCGCATGGCCGACAGGCTCTGGCGCAGCGTGGTCTCTTTCGAGACCTCGAGGCTGGTGAAATAGCGTGGCAAGGCGATCGTCATCAGGGTGGCGATGATTGCCATGACCACCATCAGTTCCAGCAGGGTAAAACCCTTTTCCCGACGCATAATCTCACCACTCCCGGTAAGCGATGCCATTGAGCCCCTTGCCGCGCGCCTTGGAATAGACGTCAAAAACGTCTTCACCTTCGCGCGGGTTTTGAGCCGTACTGTCGTAGGAGCGCATGCCCCAGCCACCTTCGTCATCACGTTTGACCGGCGTCAGCGGGTCATGCGGCACGCGCCGTAAAAAGTAGAACTTGGCCCCCTTGGCGCTGCGCACATCGCGCACACCGTCCACCAGCACTTGCAGGTTCGGCGGGTAGCCGCTGCTGTTCAGGGTTTTCTCGATGTAGCCGGCGTCGAATGCACGTTTGTAGGCGTCGATGGCATCGCGAATCTGATACAGCGCCGTGCGCAATTCCTGCTCTTTGCCCCGACGCACCACGGTCTCGGTCAGCGGCGCGGCCATGCCGGCCAGCAGGCCGATCAGGGCCAGCGTCACCACAACTTCGATCAAGGTAAAACCACGTTGCGAGGCGTTCATGATCAAGGCTTCTTGACGACAACAGTGGTGGAAGTGGAAGCCACCGGCCGATCGATGTGTTCGTTCTGGATCGGCGTTTCCATGCGGCGGTCCGGCGCCTGGATGTGCATGCTGGTTTCGGTGCCGGTGGTGAACTCCATGTCCGACGGGCTCTGGTACGGCAGGTTGCGCACGATCCGCGGCGTGATCGACAGCACCAGCTCCGACTTGCCGACGGTGTCCTTGTTGCTGCCGAACAAACGGCCTAGACCTGGAATGTCGCCAAGGCCAGGGATTTTGTTGCCGGTGGCGCCATGGTCGTTGCGCATCAGGCCGGCGAGGATCTGGGTTTCGCCGTCATGCAGACGCAGGGTGGTCTGGGCGTTGCGGGTGTCGACCTGAACCGGAATCGTGCCCTGGCGAGTCGGTTCCAGCGGCGTGGCGTTACTCACTTCCAGGGCGATTTTGATCGCCACTTCGTTGTTCAGGTGCACGGTCGGCTGTACTTCAAGTTTAAGACCGACATCGAGGTAGGTGACGCTTTCGGTGATCACCGGGCCTTGAGTCGAAGGCACCGAGGTGGCACTGATGATCGGCACGCGCTGACCAATGTGGATGCGCGCCTGTTCGCGGTTGCTGACGCGAATCACCGGACTGGCCAGGGTGTTGATGTCGTTGTCCTGAGCATTGATCTTGGCCTGCGGCGACGGCGAGATGGAAATCCGGCTGGAGTTGATGCCTTTGAGTTGATCGAGCAGGGTCACGGCCGAGCCGTCGCTGTTGACCACGCCGAAGGTGTTCGGCCATTGCAGGCCAAGGTCAAGAATCCGCTGGGTGGCGACTTCCATCACCTCCACTTCCAGCACCACTTCTGGGTTGGACTGGTCCTGCGATTGCAGGAGTTTTTCAGCCATGCGGACAGCGTCTTCGGAGTCGCGCATGGTCAGGGTATTGAGGCGCTCGTCGACGAACACATCGCGGGTCTTGAGCATGGTCTTGATCATGTTCAGCGCGGTGTTGGCATCGATGCTGGTCAGGTAGAAGGTGCGCATCACCAGCTCTTGGTAATCCTTGAGCTTCTGTGGTGAGTCCGGGTAGATCAGCAAGGTGTTTTCGTTCACCACTTTCTGGTGCAGCTGGTTCTGTTGCAGCAGCAGTTCCACCGCGTCTTCGATGCGCACGTCACGCACGAAAATGGTGGCTTTCATGTCCGGGCGCAGGTCCTTGTCGAAGATGAAATTCAAACCGGCGACCTGCGACAGCACTTCGAAGATGGTCTTCAGGTTGGCTTCGCGAAACTCCAGGGTCACCGGCCGATCGAGTCGGGTCCGCAGTTGTGGATACGCAATCACGTTGCGGCTTTGCACCAAGCGGATGTCGCTTTGCAGCTCCAGCGCCCCTTCATTCGTCGGGTCCAGTTCGAGGATCTGTTTCACCTGGCGGTCGGCACCGTAGATGTCACCGCGACGCAGGTCGCCACGGGCCAGTTCGAGTTTTTCATCCAGGCTGCGCATGTGATCGAGCTGGCGCAGCGAGTCCTGGGCACGGCGGTTGTTCGGTTCGATGGTCAATACCCGGCTGAAAGCCTGGCGGGCAGACGCAAAATCACGCTGGGCGCGATCCATGTCGCCCTGGGTCAACAGCGCCGTCACTGCACGGGCACGGCCGCTGTTCAGGGCCAGGTGCAGCTCGGTGTCGCGAGGGTTTTCCTTCAGCCCTTCCTCGATGCGGGCCAGGCCGGCTTCGTATTGCCCCGACTCCATCAGGTCGGTCGCCTCTTGCTTGGCAACCTGCGCCGAACTGCACGCGGCCAGTCCTGCACAAAGGCAAAGGTTCATCAGCAAACGGGTTCTGTTCATTGCGTGCTCCCCACAGACAAAGTCTGAGACAAATGCAGAGGCAGGTAGACGAAGCTGAGTTCCACGTCGGAAATCCCCTCGATCCGCCAGGTGTCGTCGATCACATCCCCCTTGCGCACGACGTATATTTTTTCGCCGTTCTGCAAAAACACTTGCAGGTCGGAACGGTCATTCAGCTTGCCAATGAACTGGAAAGGCATCGGTGGAGCCGTGGGGACTTGCACCACCGGGGTCAGGTTGACGGGTTGTTCGGTGACGCTGGCGAGTTGCGGCTCAACCTTCCAGCTACGGGTGGCGAACAGGTCGCCCACCGGGCTCAGGTCCTTGACCTCTGCCGGTGTTTTACCGGCGGATGCGGCGGGCAACGCACCACGGATTTTGCTTTGGGTCGGGGTGGCCACGGCGGCCACCGAAACATCGCCCTCCTCGGACGACGACGTGAAGTATTCAGGCAACCAGGTCAGCGCCGCCGCCACGCCGAAGAACGCCACCCACCCCCCTACGCGTTTGGTATTCATCATGACCTCGACAGGTAAAGGGTCATGCGGATCCGCCCGGTCAGGTCGGTGTCGACGATTTTTTTACGCTGGAACTCCACGTCCTCCACCACCACCGCCGGTAACTGGCCGAGCAAGGCATGCAGGAAGCGCCGCAGTTGCGGGTAGCTGCCGCGCACCGGCAGCAGAATCTGATAACGGGCCAGGTGCGTCTTGGGGTCGATGCCCAGGGAATATTCGCCACGGGCCAGGGTGATGTGCTCCTGAGCCGCCAGCGCGTAAATTTTGTCGATGGCCACGGTAGCCTGCGGCTGGGACGGCAACTTGCTGCGGAAATCGTCGAGCTGACGTTGCGGCACCACCGGCGCGGCGATACTGCCGTCTTCGACTTTGGCCAGGTATTCGCCGGCTTCGCGCGTCTGCTGGCTGAGCGTTTGCAGCGACTGCCAGTCCGGCAACAGGCCGGCCAGGCCATACACCAGCGCCAGCAGCAACATCGCCAGCCCTGCCAGGCCGGGAATGCCCAAGCCTTGCAGGTATTCGTGGACGATCAATCTAGGGATTTGCATCGCCAATCTCCCAGCTAGCCGACAGGTTGAATTGCACCGGGTGTTCCGGCACGTTCGCGACGATTTCGTGGCTGAGCAGCGACACATCGGACAGCTCGTCGCTGGCTTCGAGGCGGCGGTGGAAGTCGAGCATGGCTTCCAGATCCCGCGCTTCGGCGCTGATTCGCACCTGGCCTTTGCGGGCATCCGGGGTCAGGGTCAATAACGCAATGTCGTCCCGGGGCATGGCTTCGAGCATGGCGAACAGACGCTCCCAAGGCCGGCGCAATTGCTGGGACACCTTGCGCATCTCGGCCAGGTTGTGCGCCTGTTCGCGGGTTTCGGCCGGGGTCAGGCTGACCTTGCCGCCCGTGTCGCCGGTGAGTACGCGCTGAGTGGTTTGCAAGTGGCCTTGCTGTTGTGCGGCCTGGTCGCTGAGGTGCTGCTGAACCAGCACGCAAGTCAGCGTCAGCACCACGCCACCGACCAGCAGGCTCCAACCCAAAGGGCCCGAGCGACGGCGCGGCTGGAAGGCGAGCATCAGGGCGCGCATGTCAGGCCACCGCCCGGGACATGACGTACAAGCCATCGCGTACGGATGTCCGGTCTACTTCGAGGGTGCGCAGGTGCACACCGGGTACGTCAGGACGCGAGTCAATACGTGCCGGCGCGTGCAGGTAAACGTTCAGCGGCCGCTCGCTGGTGGACGCCTGCAATTGGCTTTCACGCCCGATCAACGCGGTCAGCGCGATGTCGCTGTCGCCGCTGCCCACCGAACGCACCGCCGCCCAGCGCCCTTCCCGCGCCAGCAACAAAACACTGCGCACCGGCTCGGCGACCACGAACAGGAAGTCGCCGGCGTCGAAGCTTTTGTCGAAGTGATTGAACGCCGCCATCAGGTACGGCTGCACCGCGCGCAGGCGCAGGCCACGCCCCGTGACCAGCGTGCGCAGATGCGTCAACAAGTCTTGCGGCAGCGCGGTGGCGACCCGGTCATAACCCGTCGGCTCAGCCGACAGCACCATGCTCCAGGGTTGCGTCGGTACGCCATATAGGTCTTCGAAACACAGTTGGGCAAACCCGAGCAATTCGGCCGGGCTGCTGATCTGTTCGCTCCAGGGCACCAGACAAAAGCGGCTGAAGTGCCCGGAGATCACCACACTCAATTCGGCACCGGGACGGGTGTGTTCGCCCAGCAGACGGTCGAGGGTTTCCAGCGCCACGGCCCAGGCATGGAAGCCTTCGTCGATAAAACCGACGCTGCCCAGCCACAAGGTTTCACTGCCACGGCGCTGGCCCAGACCGACACCACTGGCGCCGAGCACGGCGACAAAACGATCACGAGATAAAAGTGACACGATTGATCTCCTCAAGCGTGGTCCGCCCCTCTGCAACCAGCTCCAGTGCCGACTCGCGCAACAGACGCAAGCCACGACTGCACGCCAGGGCCTTGATTTTCGAAATGGGTTGGCGCTCGACGATCATTTGCCGCAGCTCGTCGTCGAGGTGCAGCAGTTCGGCAATCGCCGTACGCCCGCGGTAACCGGTGCCCCGGCAATGACCGCAGCCCTTGCCGTGGACGAAGTGGTAGTGATCGACCTGCTGCGGATCGAGACCGGAGAGGCGCAATTCTTCATCGGTCGGGTAAGCCGGCGCGCTGCAACTGGAGCAGACCAGGCGGATCAGCCGCTGGGCCAGCACCGCATTGAGTGCCGACACGAGGCTGTAAGGGTCGATTTCCATCTGGGTGAACCGGCCGATCACGTCGAACACGTTGTTGGCGTGAATGGTGGTGAACACCAGGTGCCCGGTGAGCGCCGATTGCACGGCGATCTGCGCGGTGTCGGGGTCGCGGATTTCACCGACCATGATCTTGTCCGGGTCATGGCGCAGGATCGAGCGCAAACCACGGGCGAAGGTCAGGCCTTTCTTTTCGTTGACCGGGATTTGCAGCACGCCCGGCAGTTGGTATTCCACCGGGTCTTCAATGGTGATGATCTTTTCCACGCCGTGGTTGATCTCGGTGATCATCGCGTACAGCGTGGTGGTTTTACCGCTACCGGTGGGGCCCGTCACCAGCACCATGCCGTAAGGTTCGGCCGCCAGCCGACGCAGGTGGCGCAGGGTTTCTTCTTCAAAACCCAAGGCTTGCAACTGCACGCCGCAGACCTTGTCCGCCAGGTCCTGTTTGTCGAGGACCCGCAGCACCGCGTCTTCGCCGAAAATGCTCGGCATGATCGACACCCGAAAGTCGATCTGCCGGCCGCTGATGCCGATCTTGAAGCGACCGTCCTGGGGCACGCGTTTTTCGCCGATGTCCAGTTCGGCCATGACCTTGACCCGGGAAATCACTTGTTCGGCAAATTCGCTGCCCTGGATTTTGCTGATGTTGTTCAGCACGCCATCGATCCGGTACTTGATCACCAGGCCGCTGCCGGTAGTGCCCAGATGGATATCGCTGGCGTGCATTTTCAGCGCGTCGTAGAGGGTCGAGTTGACCAGTTTGACGACGACGCTGGCGTCCTCGCTGATGCTGGTCAGGGACAGGCTTTGCAGGGTATCGGTTTCGACATTGGCGTCGGCCTGGGCGTTGAGCGATTCCACCGCGTGGAAGCTCTCTTCATGACGCGCCAGGTAGGCTTTCAGGTCGTCGGTATGCACCAGGTACAGCGGCGCGCCGTGCAGGCAGTCGTCGATCCAGGCCAGGCGTGAGGTATCGAAGGGGTCGGCAAACACGCCAATGACCGCATCGTCGTGACGCAGCAGGATGAATTCGCGTTTGAGGCATTGGGCCAGGGTGACCCGGTCGAACACCGGGGTGGCTTTGAACAGGCTGTCGGTGTCGAGCACCGGATAATGCAGGGTCGCGCCGAGGCACTGGATGAAGGGCATGGGGGCCAGTTCACACAACCCCCCGAGGGCTTCCAGTACCCGTTCGCCGGAACTGGCGGCCAGGGAGCGTGCCTGGGCCAGTTGTTCACTGGAAAAGCGAGACGGTACACAGTCCAACAGCGCCGGTTCGACGGCAAGGAATAGACGGTCCATGGCATGCTCTCCAACGCCGGGGGCTTTGAGCCCTGTCGACGCGGCAGGCCATTGCGGCAGATGCCGGAACGTCTTGTCGCGCCACTACTCCCCGGTGAGCAATTGTTCGTCGTCTGGTGCCTTGGAGGTCGATGTGTTCCGTCGACGATCTGCCAGCACCCAACTGCCGTCGTACAACTGCAGCGGGAAACTCTCGGACCTGCTCTGGCGTCGTTCGACAAAACCTTGCGAATGGCTCATGCCTGCTTTGGGTTCGCGCTCCATCCCCAGAAGGTCGCAGACTGCTCGGGCCAATTCCGCCATTGGAAACGGTTTGAACAGGATATGGCTGACTCCCAGTTGCCGGGCCCGCTCACAGACTTCAGCGGTTGGGTGCCCGGTAATCAGCACAAAATGACACTTCCTGTTCTGGCGGACAGCATCGAGCACCTCAAAGCCTTCCATGTCAGGCAAGCGGTAATCGAACACCATCACATCGGGTGAAAAACGCTCGGCCTCGCCGATTGCCATCGCACCGTCGTGAGCTATCCGGACGTCCAGCGCTTGCGCCTGAAGGTAATCCTTGAGGTTTTCGGCAAGTAGCTGTTCGTCTTCGACAACCAGTATTTTGTTTAACAAGGTCGACTCCTTGAAGCCGCAGGTCCGATGTTCCAGCCCTGGGAGTACGCGCCTTCACTGAGGCTAACGCACACTTCATGCCAGGCTGAGCGTCGGTTTTTTACCGTTGCACGTCTTTGATTTTCATGAAAAAACCATTTCGTCCAGAAACTCCATCCCCCAAAGGCGGGGAAGCACTCGGATGTACCTTGAAGCATTTCCCCACTATTGGGGGGGGAACCTTCAATCATCATCAACCCGTTCGATTCGATTGTTTGATCGCAGTTGCGCGAGCACCTGTAGGCGAGCCTGAGCCTGTTGCTGTCGGGCGAGGTAAGCCCGGACCATTTCAAGCCCTTGAACCTCTGAGACATCGGTCGCCTCCAAGTGGTTCTGCACGTAGATCAAATGCCAGCCCAGCGGTGTTCGCACCGGTGTACTGACAGCCCCCGGTGCCAGGGCAAAAGCCGCTGCTTCGAATTCAGGCATCATCCGCCCACGAGGAAAATAGCCCAGATCACCGCCCTCGCTGGCGGAAGCGTCTTCGGAACCGGCCCGGGCCACGCTGGCAAAATCCTCACCCGCACTGATTTTCACACGCATCTCCTCTAAGCGTAGCCGGGCAGTTTCAACTGCGGCGGCATCCGCGCCTTGAGGCACTTTGATCAGGATATGCCGTGCCTGGATGTGTTCCGGCCGGCTCATCTCGGCGCGATGCTCTTCATAGAACGCACGGACCTGTTTTTCGTCAGGCCCGGCGACCTGCGTGAGGTCGGCAAACACTTGCTGGGCCGCGAGCTCACGGCGGGTGTACTCGGTGTAACCGACTTCGTCGAAACCGGCGTCTTCCAGGCGCCGGGCAAACACGTCTGCACCGCCCATGGCCTGCCGGGTCTGATCGACCTGGCGCTGCACCACCGCGTCACTGACCACCACCCCGCGCTTGACGGCTTCCTGCCACAGCAGTTCTTTGTCAATCAAGGCTGTCAGTGCCGCCTGACGTAATTGTTTGTAGGCCTTGGGGTTGCGGATGTTGCCCACCGCCCGGCCCTGATCCTCCAGGTATTCGGCGAAATAACGCTCCAGGCGAAACGCGGAAATTTCCTCGCCATTGACCCGCGCGGCGGCCGGGCCATTGCTGCAGAACGCCACGGGAACCCACAGCGTGAGCAGGAGCAACAGAGTCTTGAGCGCCATGATCGAGACCTCCAGTCAGGGTGTAGCGGCAACGGGTTTATAGGGCGCCACCAGATAAAATCGCTGGTCGGGCAGGTCCACGGTGACGATATGCGCGCCCCGCAAGCCGAGGCGGCGGCCCGGACCGAAGCTGATCAGCGGGGTCAGCCCGGTATCGAAGTCATGCAGGCCTTCCAGCGCACTGATGAGTTTCTCGCGGCTGGCGTCGCGCCCGGCCTGTTTCATGCCTTCGCTGAGCAGCAACATCGAACTGAACGCGCCGACTTGCAGCATCGCATGCTGACCGCCGAGCCCCTGGCGTTGGCGCAGTTGGGTCAGCGCCAGGCGCCCGGCCAGCGTCCAGTCACTGGGCACGAACGGATAAGCCAGAAACACCCGCCGGGAAAATTCACTGGGCACCTGCAACAGATCACCCGCCACCTGGTTCGACGCAGCGAACAGATAAGGCACTTGTCCCGCCGCCTGCAAACGCTCGGCGAGGCGACTGAAACCGCCGCCGCTGCCCAGGTAAAACACCGACCGCGAGCCCAGTGGCAATTCGTCTTGCGCCGAGTCGTAGACTTTCAGACTGACTTTTTGCCAGTCGTGGTCCTGCAAGTACTGGCCGAGGCTCTGCGCCGCCAACCGCTGACTGGGTTCATCCGGGTAAGTGATCAGCGTCGGTCCCTGGAGCACCCGTAAATTAGCGATGGCGTAATCGGCCAGGGCGATCAGTTGCTCGCGCAACCCCGGCAGCGGTTCGAAAATCTGCCGACTGGCCTGCGCCGTGCCCAGCAATGACAACGGTCCGATCAGTGGAACGCCGGCCCGTTCCAGGCGCGCGGCCAGGTCCGAGTCCAGTGCCGGAGCCAGCGGCGCGATCAGGGCGAACACTTGCTCCTGATCGATCAATTGATCCAGCGCCTGCTCGGCACTGGCGCGGTCCGGGCCCGGATCGAGGATGGTCAGGCGCAACTTCCGGCCATGAATCCCGCCCGCTTCGTTGATTCGCGCCACGCTGCCCTGGAGCACCGCCGCCACCGTGGCGCCCTCCTCGCTCAACGGTCCCTGGCTAGGCAACAAGGTGCCCAGGTGCAGACTGTCGGGGGTCAGGCCGGGGTCGCGGTCATCGGTCACGCGCTTGAGGTAGGCCGTGAGGTTGCGCTGATCATTCATCGACAGGACGAAGCGCGGCATCGCCGGGTCGAGCCGATTGTTGCCCGGATCACGTCCTTCCTGGATGGCCCTCGCCAACGTGCCTTCGGTATACGCCGGGTACGCACGGCCATTGATGTGCTGCTGGCCGTAGGTGCTGGTGAGCCGCGACCAGCGCAGATCCGGCGGTCGCACCCCGCCTTCGGGCCGCCCGAGGCCATCGGCGCCGTGGCAGTTGGCACACGGCAGACTGGTGGCGGGCAACACTATGTCCGCCGCCCCGACCCGCGCCATGATCGGCTCGCCACTCGCCGACACACCCTCGCGATACAGCCGTTTGCCGGCGCTTTCGTCAGGGCTCAGCGGCAACGCATCAGCGGCAAAATGCAGGCCGCCGAGCAGTAGCAGGCCGAGAGCGAGTGAAGTTCTCATCGCGCGGGCTCAACGACCGGCCACGGGCATTGTCAGCAACTGCAAGCGCTGGGCAATGGCGGCGGCCGGGGCATCGGGACGGATTTTGCTCCAGCGTTTGTTGGCCACGTCACCCACGATCAGCTGTGTCGAATGCTGTTCGGGAGTCGGTACGATCTGGCCGATGCGCCCCAATACAAGGTCCATCTGTGCCTTGTCGCCAGTAAGAAAAAGCCAGTGGGGGCCATCGACGCCCTGCTTCAAGGTGTAAGCCTTGAGTACCGCTGGCGTGTCGCGCAGCGGATCACTGGTAAGGGAGATAAACGTGATGCCGTCCGCCTTGTCGCCCAGCAACTCACGCACTTCCTTGAGCTTGCGGGTGATCAGCGGGCAGGCATCGTTGCAACGGGTGAAAATCACATTGAGCAGCACCACGCGGTTCTGCAGCGCGTCACTGTAGAACCGCAGGGTCTCGCCGTTCTGGTCCTGCAACGGCGTGTCGGTGAACCAGGTTTTTGCATCGCGGGTGCCACTAGCTGGCGGTGCGGCAACAGCGGCCACCGCCGATGCTGGCTCTTCGTGCCCTTCATGCGCGGACGCCAGCGAACTGAACAGGCAAAAGCAAACCGTCAGGGAGATCCAGTCGACGGTTCTCATGGTTGCTGCTCCATCGCGATGACCGTGTGCTTGGCGTGGATGTTGCGCTGACCGCTGAGTTTCTCCACTTCACGGGCCAGCACCGTCGGGTCGGTGAAGCCGTAGTAGCGGGTCCAGTGGCGGCTGTTGCCATCCCCCACCAGAATCAATGGCTGATGACTTTTGAAGTCGCCGCTGAAGGTGCCCAGTCCCTTGAGGGTTTCGTCGATCGACTGCGAGCTGCCGGTCAGCCAGCTCCAGCCCGGGCCTTTCTGAAAGCTGCGGGCGTAGTCGTTCAGGCGTTTGGCGTCATCGCGCTGCGGGTCGATGCTGATCGACACCAGTTGCACTTCGCCGCCGACCCGGGCACCCAGCTGTTTTTGCACCTTGCCCATGATCGACGACACCACCGGGCACACCGTGGTGCAGCTGGTGTAGATGAAGCTCATGACCACAATCTTGTTGGTCACCAGGTCCTTTTCCAGGCGCACCGGTTTGCCGTTCTGGTCCACCAGCATCACGTCGGCGAACTTGACCTGGGCGCTTTCCGAACGGGTGCTTTGGGCCGGCATTTCGTGACCGGCGTGTTCATCCGCCGAGTGGGCCAGGGCCTGGCCGATACCGGCGGCCAGCAGACAGAACGTCAGCAGTCCACGGTGTGCGAATCGGTTCATGTCGAAACTCCTTTCTAGTGGGCATCGCCGGGCAGGACCCGAACGCTGGCAAACGTCTTGTCATCGAAACTCGCGCCCAGCGACGCCGCGCGTACGTGCAGGTACCAGGCGCCGTTCTGATCGAGGGTCACCGGGGCTTCATAAACACCGTCGCCCACTTCCTGCGCGGCGACTTGCTGGACCCGGGACGTCGGGGCCCGGAAGTAGCGCACCTGAACGTCCTTGACCCCGCTGCGCTGTGCCTTCTGCTGGCCCTGAACGATGCGAAAACGCACCACGTAAGGACTGCCGAGGGCGGCCGTGGACGTGCCGAGCATGAATTCCACCTTCGGCACCCCCGGGTGCCGGGCGAGGTTTTTATCCGGCTCAACCAAAGCCGTGAAGCAATGGATGATGTTCGGCTGGTTCAGCAGGAAGGCCACGTCGTAGCGGCCGGCGGCGGGCAGTTTGATCCGGGCGCTGTACAGCCCCGGCTCCACTTCGCGCAGGCTGCGGTCGATGACCATCGCCGCCCGCGCCACTTGCCCGCGATTGGGGTAGCCGGACATCGGCGCGTTCATGCCTTCGGCGTAGAAATAGGTGGTGTTGTCCACCGGGTTGACCACAAACACCGCGTTGTCATCCCGCGACACCGCCAGGCTCGATGCCAGCGGCAGGTCACCGGCCAGCCGTGGCGCCTGAGGCCCGGCTTCGAAGCCCTGGCTGATGGGCGTGCGGCCTTCACCCAAGGACGACAGATTGATCATCGTGACCTTGGCCGAGGCCAGTCCGCGAATGTAGGCGTAGGCCTTGGTGAACACCACTTGATAAGGTTCGGCGGACACGTCCAGTTCATGGATCAACGAGTCGGTGGCCGCGTCGATTACCGAGGCCTGGTTCTCCAGGGTGTTGAGCACGATGCCGAAACGACCGTCCGCGCTGAAACCCATCGGGCCCAGGCCCTGTTTCATCTTGATCACCCGCCGTACCGTGAGGCTGGCGGTGTCGACCACGGTCACCGTGCCGTCCTTGCCATTGGCGACATACACCGCCTGGGACAGCGGCGAGTACGCCACGGACAACGGGTGCGAGCCGGTCTTGAGCTGCTTGCTGATGGTCAGGCTGGCGATGTCGATGAGGCTCACCGTCCCGTCATCGCGGTTGGTGACGAAGGCAAACCGACTGTCCTTGCTGAAGGCGATTTCGTGATGCCCGGCACCGGTGGCCAGGTGTTTGAGCGTCTTGAGGCTGCGCGTGTCGATCACCGTCACCCCGGACTCTTCCGCCGACTTCGCATTGTTGCCGACCCACAGCAGACGCTCATCCGGTTGCAATGCCAGCCGTACCGGGTGGCTGCCGGCAGCCACCGAGTCAATCAACTTGAACTGCTCGCTGTCGATCACCGCAATCTCATCGGCGGTTGGCATCGAGACGAACGCCCGCTTGTTGTCTCTGGGCGTGACCCAATCCATCGGCGGTTGCTTGATGTCGATCCGAGCCATCGTGCTGGTGATCCCGCCCACCGACACCGACGGATCGACCACCGAGACACTGGCATCGCGGTTCATCACCAACAGGAAGTAGCTGTTCAGATCGAGCATCGGCCGTGCGCCGATGCTCGATTTCAGAAACACCCCGACCCGGGATTTGCAGCTGTGTTCGCGGCCCTGGGCCTGGTCGGCGGCGACGGTTTCCGGATCGAGCCAGGCACCGGGTGCGACACCCGACAGTGGTTGGCCCGAAGCGCTGTCAGCGACCCGAAAGCGCACGTCGGCGAATCCACCCTCGCGCAGCACGCCGTCCTGCGCCAGCGGCCGCACCTCGAGCGCCACCGACACCCCGTCGCGCTCAAGCGTCTTGCCGCTCCAGGTGTCCGGCAGCGCGACCTCGCTCAGCATGACCGGGTGCGCCGTGCGCCACACGCCCAGCCAGATCAGCCCCATCCCTAAAACGAGCGCACATCCGGCGATTTTGATGGTCCTGTTCATACTGCTTCTCCCCTTCAGATCTGTGTCTGCTATGGCTCAAGGTGCCGGAGCCGGTTCAGGTTCGTTGGTCACCCGCAGCAATCCCCAAAGCCCGGCAGTGTTGCCGTAGGCGCCGTAGTCACGGAACAGGTAGTCGCCCGGTATCGCGTTGCTGCCCCCGGCGCTCGGGTGCATGAAGCTGAAGTGCGCCGCCGGCAAGATGCTTTCGTGGGCGCCGATGTACATCGACATCGGGTTGAAACCGAACCGCACCGAGCCCACGCCTGGTGTAGCCAATGGATAGCCACCGGAATCACTCTTCTCCGACTGGAACGGATTGAGCGACCAGATGTGACCATCGAGTTGGAAGGTCGTGCCACGGCTGCCACCGGTGGGCATCATGATGTGCGTGCGGAACGGTTGCCCCGGTTTCACATAGAGCACTGGCGTCTGCGGATCGCCCCCCACCAGCGCATTGCTGAAGGCCATGTGTGCGTTAGGCACGTCGCCGTAACCATGACCGTCGGCGTGCCCGAACGGCGCATCCGGTGGCAGGCCGAAGCGGAACCACATGGGCTCGGTCTTGTAGTTGATGGCCATGCTCGAGTTGTCCTGCGGATCGGTCGGTACACCGGCCTCCGAGGCAATACCTTCCACTGGACGACCATTGGCCCAGCGCATGTTCAACGCTTTCTGCCAGACCATCGCAAAATCGCGGTAGGTGGTCTGCCCCGGTGCGGTGACCGTCGCCGAGACTTTGCGTGCATCGTCAACCCAGGTCGCGCCGACCGGCAGGATGCTCATCGCCCCGCCCAGGCCTTTTTGCGGTTGCTTGATGACGTCCGCCGGGGTGAAATTCAACCCGCCGAACTCCACCGCCGTGGCGTTGATGTTGTCG
>Ga0207655_1001313_pt1 | contig 23498 bp, 17 predicted proteins | sample KBSM44metaG_FD_184398 | JGI IMG/M metagenome (GOLD analysis project Ga0207655, IMG submission 184398) | Miscanthus rhizosphere microbial communities from Kellogg Biological Station, Michigan, USA - KBS M4-4 metaG (SPAdes) (version 2) | ecosystem: Host-associated > Plants > Roots > Rhizosphere >... | reverse complement strand
TGGCTCGCGCCTATGGCGGAGGGGCGAACAAGTGTCTACAGCAGGCGCCGCGCTTGCCGTTGATTGACCGGGTGTCGCTGGAGTTCGACTGTTCCTTCAGCGAACTGGCTCTGGTGAAGCTGCGCCTGGCCGAACTCAACGGGCTGGTCGAGCAGGAGACCTTCACCGCCACGGGTGTCGATCTTGTCGTCGCGTTGGGCCCGGAGCAGATTGAAACCTTTCAACGACAGCTCTCGGACATCAGTCGCGGGCGCATCGTGCTGCAACGCCCGGGCGGTGCATAACCTGCACCACTTGCGTATGGTCAAAGCCAGCACTTTGCCCACATCTACTGTGCATCCTCCTGTGGACAAGCTGAGCACATTCGCCCACAGCCCTTGCTGCACACGGCCCGCAGCAGTTCGATCATTATTTGATCAATTTACTTATCCACCGGACAAATTCACCGCAAAACAGGATGTTAGAGTGCCTTATCGCGACTCGGTACTACCGCAGAAGTGCTTATACCGCGGGCTTTCGCTTGCGCACATTAACTGTGGAGCAACCTGTGGATAACAGGTGCAAGCTTGTCCACAGGGCCGGGGATATCTCGCCTGCTGACATTTGGTCATTTTTCATCCAAATTTCATGAACTCTGTTCAACCGACGGCCATGCTCTGGTCAAACGCCGATCCCGCCGCCGCGTCGCCCATTCTTGTGGCAAGCTGAGGGCGACTTCCTGGCAAAGCCAAATCCACTGTTGCAAGGAGATGCACTCATGGCTTCAAACAAAACCGCACTCATTATCGGCGCCTCACGGGGCTTGGGCCTGGGGCTGGTACAACGCCTGAACGAGCTTGGCTGGGAGGTGACCGCCACCGTCCGGGATGTGAACAAGGCCGACGAGTTGAAAGCCGTTTCCGGCGTTCACATCCAGACACTGGAAATGGACCAGCCAGCCTCGCTGGATTCACTTGTCCACAGCCTGAAGGGCCAGGTCTATGACCTGCTGTTCGTCAACGCCGGCATCATGGGCCCGCTGCACAGCAATCCCACCGACGCCAATGCAGAAGAACTCGGCCAACTGTTCCTGACCAATGCCGTCGCCCCCGTACGCCTGGCCAAGCGTTTCGTCGATCAGATCCGCCCAGGCACCGGCGTCATTGCCTTCATGAGTTCGGTACTGGGCAGCGTCACCATGCCCGACGCGCCCGAAATGGCCCTGTACAAGGCCAGCAAGGCGGCTTTGAACTCCATGACCAACACCTTCGTCACGCAACTGGGCGACAACAAACCCACCGTCCTCTCGATGCACCCCGGCTGGGTCCGCACCGCAATGGGCGGCGAAGGCGCCGATATCGACGTGCAAACCAGCGTGCGCGGGATGGTCGAGCAACTGGAACGCTTCGCCGGAAAAGGCGGGCATCACTTCGTCAATTACAAGGGTGAGACGATTCCCTGGTGACACCCCACTGCTCGGGCGGGCACTTGATCCACACCCCGCCCACGCCCTAAACTCCCGACCCTCGCTTCGCGGCGCATTCGATGCCGCGGCGACCCTGGATCAGCAGACAGGGCAAAACTGAGCTGGCGACCTGAACCCACTTTCAGAGGAGCCGGCCCATGCCCGCTATCCGTATCTGGTTGAAAAATCCCCTTGCCGTGTTCACTGCCAACGACCTCGATGCCCGAGGCGGGCTGGTGGTCGAGGACGGTGTGATCGTTGAAATGCTCACCGCCGGGCAAACACCTGCCCAGCCATGCGATCAGGTATTCGATGCCCGTGAGCATGTGCTGCTGCCGGGTCTGATCAACACCCATCATCATTTCTACCAGACGCTGACTCGCGCCTGGGCGCCGGTGGTCAATCAGCCGTTATTCCCGTGGCTCAAGACGCTGTACCCGGTCTGGGCACGCCTGACTCCGGAAAAACTCGCGCTGGCCAGCAAGGTCGCGCTCACGGAATTGTTACTGTCGGGCTGCACCACGGCAGCGGATCACCACTACCTGTTTCCGGATGGACTGGAAAACGCCATCGACGTGCAGGTGCAGAGTGTTCGGGAGCTGGGGATGCGCGCGATGCTGACCCGTGGTTCGATGAGCCTGGGTGAAAAGGATGGCGGCCTGCCACCGCAGCAGACCGTGCAACAGGGGCAGGTGATTCTGGAAGACAGCCTGCGCCTGATCGACCGCTATCACGAACGTGGCGACGGCGCGCAGATCCAGATCGCCCTGGCGCCGTGTTCGCCGTTTTCGGTGACCACCGAAATCATGTCTGAAAGTGCCGCGCTGGCCGAGAGGCTCGATGTCCGTCTGCACACGCATCTGGCTGAAACCCTGGATGAAGAAGACTTCTGCCTGCAACGCTTTGGCCTGCGCACGGTGGATTACCTGGACAGCGTCGGCTGGCTCGGGCCTCGGACCTGGCTGGCCCACGGCATTCACTTCAATGAGCAGGAGATTGGACGTCTGGGCGAGGCAGGTACGGGGATTTGCCATTGCCCGAGCTCGAACATGCGCCTGGCCTCGGGCATCTGTCCGACGCTGGAGCTGACGGCCGCCGGGGCGGCCATCGGATTGGGCGTGGATGGCTCGGCTTCCAACGATGCCTCGAACATGATTCTGGAGGCGAAACAGGCGCTCTATCTGCAGCGCTTGCGCTATGGCGCCGAGAAAATCACTCCGGAACTGACATTGGGCTGGGCAACTCGCGGTTCGGCGAAGCTGCTGGGTCGCGAGGATATCGGTCAACTGGCGGTCGGCAAGCAGGCCGACCTTGCGCTGTTCAAACTCGATGAGCTGCGATTCTCGGGCAGCCATGACCCGATTTCAGCGCTGCTGTTGTGCGGTGCCGATCGTGCCGACCGGGTGATGATTGGCGGCAAATGGCGGGTGATCGATGGGCAAGTTGAGGGGCTGGACCTGAAGGGTCTGATTGCAGATCACCGCCAGGCGGCAGCGGAATTGATTCGCGGCTGATCCAGACGCGGTTCGGCTCGCCGACGTTGGCGACCTCAGGATCGCTCCCGCGGGCAAGCCCGGCTGCTACGGGACGGTGGGGGATTTGCGAAACCTGGGTATATCACGATCCGTAGCAGTCCGGCTTGCCGGCGTCTGCGTTCTCAAGGTCCCCGACGCCGGCAAGCCGGACTGCTACGGACGGTGCGACACAAATCGTCGTAGCAGCCGGGCTTGCCCGCGGGAGCGATATTAAAAGCGCAGACGTTGGCAAGCCGGACGACTACATCCCCAACAATGACAACATCACAAAGGTCGCGAACAGCACGAAGTGCGTCATGCCTTCGATGGCGTTGGTTTCGCCGTCGTTGAGGTTGATGGCACTGACCAGCAAGGTGACGAACACCATCACGGTCTGCACCGGCGTCATCGCCATCTGGAACGGCTGACCGGTGTAGAGCGCCATCGCCTCCATCACCGGCACGGTCAGGATCACCGTGGACAACGATGCCCCCAGCGCAACGTTGACCACCGATTGCATGCGATTGGCCAGCGCCGCTCGCAGCGCCGTGAGGATTTCCGGCGCAGCGGAAATCGCCGCCACCAGAATCGCAGTCATGACCGGCGGTGCGCCGCTGCCTTCAAGGCCCAGGTCGATGGTCTTGGACATGACCTCCGCCAGCGCGCCAATGACCACCACCCCAAACACCAGCGTGGCGATCGACAAAGTCAGATTCACCGGCGTGCCTTCCTGTTCGGGCTGATCCTTGCGCCGCTTCTTGTCCGGGTAGCTGTAGCTGAAGAAATAACTGTGCGGCCCCACCTGCATGCGCAGAAACAGACCGTACAACAACACCATCGCGCCAATGGTAAAGGCCGAGTACACCTTCCATTTGGACTCGGGTATGAACTCCGGCACCACCATCGATACGGCCATGGCGGTCAGGATCATCACACTGTAAGAGCGCGCGGAGTCATCGTTGTAGGACTGCTCGCCGTGCTTGAGCCCGCCCATCAGCGCCGCGAGCCCCAGGATGCCGTTGATATCCAGCATCACCGCCGAGTAAATGGTGTCTCGCACCAGCGTCGGCGACGGTTCGTTGCTCATCATGATCGCCAGGATCACCACCTCGACCAGCACCGCCGACAGCGTCAGGATCATCGTGCCGTAGGGGTCGCCGAACTTCTCCGCAAGCAACTCGGCATGGTGAGCGACGCGCATCGAGGCACAGACGATGAACACCACCAGGGCGACGCCCGCGAGCAACGCAACGGTGTGCCCATGGCCGAGCAACTGGTGTTCGAAGAAGTAGGCGAGACAGGCCGCAATCACCGCCAACAGGAGAAATTTTTCTTGCTTGAGAATCGTGCCCATCGTTGCCTTATTGCCTCTGCGACGCGGGTCGCTCATCCGTGGAGTATTGCCTGCTCAAGCGGTGAGAGTGCAGTTTGTAAATAAAGGTTTCAAGACAGCTGAACCTTCCGGTCAGGTTTTTAACCAGTCATCGCCCGTGAATCTGTAGAATCACTCCATTGCACCTGATGAGAAAAGAACATGTACGACTGGCTGAATGCCCTGCCCAAGGCTGAACTGCACCTGCACCTTGAGGGTTCGCTGGAACCTGAACTGCTGTTCGCCCTGGCCGAGCGCAACAAGATCGCACTGCCGTGGAACGACGTCGAAACCCTGCGCAAGGCCTACGCCTTCAATAACCTGCAGGAGTTTCTCGACCTTTATTACCAGGGCGCGGACGTCCTGCGTACCGAGCAGGACTTCTACGACCTGACCTGGGCCTACCTTGAACGCTGCAAGGCTCAGAACGTGATTCACACCGAACCGTTCTTCGATCCGCAGACCCACACCGACCGGGGCATCCCCTTCGAAGTGGTGCTCAACGGGATCACTGGCGCGCTCAAGGACGGCAAGGAAAAACTCGGCGTGGGCAGCGGCCTGATCCTGAGCTTCCTGCGGCACCTGAGTGAGGAAGAAGCCGAGAAGACACTGGACATGGCACTGCCCTTCCGCGATGCCTTCGTCGCCGTCGGCCTGGACAGCTCGGAAATGGGCCATCCGCCCAGCAAGTTCAAGCGCGTGTTCGACCGCGCCCGTGGAGAAGGCTTCCTGACCGTGGCCCACGCCGGCGAGGAAGGTCCGCCCGAGTACATCTGGGAAGCGCTGGACCTGCTGAAGATCGAGCGGATCGACCACGGCGTGCGCGCCATCGAAGACGAACGGCTGATGCAACGCATCATCGATGAGCAGATCCCGTTGACGGTCTGCCCGCTGTCCAACACCAAGCTCTGCGTGTTTGACCACATGAGCCAGCACAACATCCTCGACATGCTCGAGCGTGGCGTGAAAGTCACCGTAAACTCGGACGACCCGGCCTACTTCGGTGGCTACGTGACCGAAAACTTCCACGCGCTGCACACTCATCTGGGCATGACCCAGGATCAGGCCAAACGCCTGGCACAGAACAGCCTGGATGCGCGTCTGGTCAAACCGTGACCTGAGCGTGATTCATGGCAGCAGGGCCTGCCAGCGGGTGCCACTCCAGGCCTCCCGCCGGCAAGCCGTGCTGCTACAGCGTCTGCATTCAGGCAGCGGACGCGATCTTGTTGATCTCACGCTGACCATTGGAAGACACCTGCAAGGTGGTGGCCTCTTCCGTGGCACGCAACCACCCCAGTTGCATGAAAAGCTGCAGCAATCCCGCCCCCAGCGCACCGCCCAGGTGCGGACCGCGGTCACTGCATTCGGCGCACTCGCAGACAGTCTCGCGCTGCCGGTGGGCCAACGCAGGGATGAAAATGCCCCGCTCGGCAAATCTCGATATTCCGACACTGGTCACTTCCAGACGATGCTCCGACTGCTCGATCCAGCCCGCCCCGAGCATCCGCTGATACAGATCCGTGGCCATGTCGCCGCCCAGATGATCGGCGCACACCAGAGCCCGGCGCAGTGGCAACGGCGGCAAGGGCTGGGCGACGCTGCGGCTGATGATCTCGGCACTGACCATCGATGCGCTGGCCAGTGCCTGCACCGCCGCTCCGACCTCAGGCGCCGCCAGCCTGAAGAAGCGCTTACGGCCGCGCGACTCCTGGCGCAGCAAGCCTCCCGATGCCAGCCGCGCCAGGTGCGCGCCCACCGATGAGGTGGACAAGCCCACCAGCAATGCAATCTCGTCAGCTGCCCGCGACGCGCCGTCCATTAACGCCCACATCATGGCACTGCGTTTGGGGTCGGCCAGCAGCGCGGCAATCTGACTGATGCATGGTGCGTGTTCCATGTATTCACTCCCTGTTGAATCATTGGTCTTTTGCGATGGCCGACTCGCCCTCTACAGCGGCCATCATCGTTGCATAGGGCGAACGGCAGCCTTGATCTGCATCACCTCATGGGACCTTTGAGCAGAACAAGTGCCGCACTAGTACAGATTTAGTTAATTAACCGTGACAGTATCGAGCATCCGTTATTGGATCGGATCCACTCTAAAGACACAGTATAAGGGCTGGAGGACAGCGGCGGATTGCTCAGGATTTGTTGTACCCGAAGCACCGTAGGGCCGCCGTGCGAAACATCAGGCAAAGTCTCCCGTTAGACAACAGCCTCTCCAGCCCATGTTTTAGCGCCGAAAAGGCCGGAATAGCGGGCCTCTGCTGGCATTTCGGGGAAGTGACGTCAATTGAAGGCAGGGCAAATTCCTACAGCAAAAACTCCATTATCCCGCAGGAAAAATAGCCAGGGTTTTCCATAGGAAGGCGGATTTTTTAACCAGATATACTGTCACGCCTTCCCCCCAACGAAGTGCGTGTACGAAAGGTCTGCCGGGAGAGTAGTAATAGTCTGCACTTCTCTCATTTGTTCACTGCCATTAACAATCAATAACAGTGCACCGGTCAGCACAGCTTTTCAATAAAAGAAGCAGGAAGTCCGGCAACGCGGGAACGTTGCCGGAGCGGGTCAGATGCGTACGTCAGTGGGCGCAACCTGCGCATCACGCCTGCCCTGGGCGCGTCGGGTAATCATCGCGAGCGTCACGGCCAGCACCCCACACAGGGTGATAACCGTCGCCATGGGCACGGCGGTGCCATCGTGCAACACCCCGACCAGCGCCGCCGCCCCCGCCGCCACGCTGAATTGCAGGCAGCCCAGCAAGGCCGAAGCGCTGCCTGCACGCTTGCCCTGCCCCGCCATCGCACAGGCCGAGGCGTTGGGGATGATGCAGCCAAGGCTGGCGATATAGATGAACAGCGGGATCAGCAACGGCCATAGCTTCTCGGTGTGCATCGAGGCAATCGCCAGCAGCACCACGGCGGCGCTCAAGTAGATCCATACCGCGCGGGACAGCAGCCATGCCGGGCCAAAGCGGCCCACGAGCCGGGCGTTGACTTGCGCGACGAGGATGAAGCCCGCCGCGTTGGTGCCGAACAGCCAGCCGTAATGCTCGGCAGGCACGCCATACAGCTTGATGAACACGAAGGGAGAGCCTGCGATATAGGAAAACATACCGGCAATCGCAATGCCGCCAGTCAAGGCGTGCCCCAGGAAGATCCGGTCGCCCAGCAACGCCCAATATGAGCCCGCCGCGCCGGACAGCGGTGGACGGGGGTGGCCTGCGGGCATGCTTTCAGGCAAGCCTGCAGCCACGGCGCATGCCGTGAGGGCACTGAAGAACGTCAGGCTCAGGAAGATCGACTGCCAGCCGTACACATTGACCAGCAAACCGCCGAGCATCGGGGCCAGGATCGGGGCCAGGCCCATGACCAGCATCAACTGGGAAAACACTTTCGCCGACTCGACGGGCGAGCACTTGTCGCTGACAATCGCCCGCGACAGCACCATCCCTGCACAGCCACCCAGGGCCTGGACGAAACGTGCAACGATCAGCCACTCAAGGTTCGGCGCAAACGCGCAGGCCAGGGACGCCAGCGTGAACAGTCCGACGCCGAACAGCAGCGGGATGCGGCGGCCAAACCGGTCAGCGATCGGCCCATAGGCCAGTTGCCCGATGCTCAAGCCCAGGAAGTAAGAGGCCAGGGTCATCTGGACGTGTTTTTCGTCCGTGCCGAATGCCAGTGCCATTGCCGGAAAGCCGGGTAGATAAAAGTCGATGGCCAATGGGCCAAATGCGCTGAGAGCGCCAAGAATCAGAATCGTTCTAAGGTTCATTGATCTTCCAAAGCAGTTGCGCGCAGCCTGACAGTTTAACAACCCGCCATCTTCTCAGGCCGTCGCAGGGAAAATTATTAAAAGTTTTTTCAGGTTTAATTACCGTCAGGCGGGATCGCGGAACTAATCGACCCGTACCGGACATCGGCCAATGGATTTCTCACACCGCTTTTACAAATAACTCACAGATATGCTTCTAGAATTTTTCATATCTGTAGAGGAAATGGATATGAACGCGCGTTGGGTTGTGCTGTGGTGTCTTGTGGTTGTCGCCGGCTGTCAGTCTACCCACGACCAGTTACTGGCCGAAGGTTATCCGCCGGCATTTGCGGACGGTTTCCAGGATGGCTGCGGCAGTGGGCGGCAGTCAGTGGATGTCATGAAGGGCCAATACAAGAAGGACGTGCCGCGTTATTTGCGTGACACGATTTACGCGCAGGGCTGGGGGGATGGTTTCCGCCAGTGTCAGGCGCAACTGGAGAACCACAACGTTCAGGATCAGGGTCGCGACAGCATCTGGAACGACCGCGACCGGGCCTGGGAACAAGAGAAGACCCAGGACGCGGCCAAGGCGTATCGCTCTCGCTGAAGGCCATGTCGCTGCGGGGCATCTGGCGAAACCTCTGGAGTGCAAGGATGGCCCAACCTTCATGTACTGAACAGGGAGCACGCCATGAGTCGGGCCTTCGTCAACGAAGACGCCGCTGCCGCGCAGGTCAGCCAGCCGGTGGAGCGGCACGTCAGCGCGCAACCCAATTACGTGACCGCCAGCGGTCTTGCCCAGTTGCAGGCCCATGTCGCCGCGTTGCAGGCGCAGCACAGCGAGCAGTCCGCGCGCGGTGAGCGTGCAGACAAGCAGCGGCTGGCGGATATCGAACGGGATCTGCGTTATTTCAATCAGCGTCTTCACAGTGCTCAGGTGGTGACACCTGCCATCTCTACTGACAAGGTGCAGATCGGCAGCTGGGTGACCTTCGCCGATGAAGAGGACGTGCAGCAACGGGTGCAATTGGTGGGTGAAGATCAGGCTGATGCCGCGAGCCAGCTCATCAATTGGGCCTCGCCGCTGGGCAAGGCGCTGATGGGCGCGCACGTGGGCGACGAAGTCACCTGGCAGCGCCCGGCGGGAGATCAGGTGATCGAGGTGGTGCAGATCGAAGCGGATGTTTAAAACCGCCCCGTAGCAGCACGGCTTGCCGGCGGGGGCGGCCTCAAGATCGCTCCCGCGGGCAAGCCCGGCTGCTACGGGAATGCGGGGGTTCGCGGGATCGTGTCTCGCCTCGGTTCCGTAGCAGCACGGCTTGCCGGCGGGGGCGGCCTTGAGATTGCTGACGCCGGCAAGCCGGACTGCTACGGGGATGGGGATTAGCCAAAAAAAAACGGAGCCCGAAGGCTCCGTTTTTCATGACGCCGGCCCCGATCAGGCCAGCTTCTTGTGACGCACGCGGTGCGGCTGGGCGGCTGCTTCGCCCAGGCGTTTCTTGCGGTCGGCTTCGTACTCGGTGTAGTTGCCTTCGAAGAACACCGCCTGCGAATCATCTTCGTAGGCCAGGATGTGAGTCGCGACGCGGTCCAGGAACCACCGATCGTGGGAGATCACAATCGCGGCGCCCGGGAAGTCCAGCAGGGCTTCTTCCAGGGAGCGCAGGGTTTCAACGTCCAGGTCGTTGGACGGTTCGTCGAGCAGCAGGACGTTGCCGCCCTCTTTCAAAGTCAGCGCCAGGTGCAGGCGACCACGCTCACCACCGGACAGATCCTTCACGAACTTCTGCTGATCGCCACCCTTGAAGTTGAAACGGCCGACATAGGTACGCGACGGAATCTCGTAGCTGCCGATCTTGATCTGATCGGAACCGTCGGAGATCTGCGCGAATACGGTCTTGCTGCCGTCCAGGTCGTCACGGCTCTGGTCGACGCAGGCCAGTTGCACGGTTTCACCGATTTCAATGGAGCCCGAATCCGGTTGCTCCTTGCCCATCAGCATGCGGAACAGCGTGGATTTACCCGCACCGTTACCACCAATCACACCAACGATGGCGCCTTTAGGCATGGAGAACGACAGGTTGTCGATCAGCACGCGGTCGCCGTAACCCTTGGTGACGTTCTTGAATTCGATGACCTTGTCACCGAGGCGCGGACCGGCCGGGATGTAGATCTCGTTGGTTTCCGAACGCTTCTGGAATTCCTGCGACTGCATTTCTTCGAAGCGCTGCAGACGGGCCTTGGATTTGGACTGACGAGCCTTGGCGCCTTTGCGCACCCACTCCAGTTCCTCTTTCATGGCCTTTTCGTGAGCCGACTGCTGCTTGGATTCCTGGGCCAGACGATCGGATTTGGCTTCCAGCCAGCCCGAATAGTTGCCCTCGTACGGAATACCGGCGCCGCGGTCGAGTTCCAGAATCCAGCCAGCGACGTTGTCCAGGAAGTAACGGTCGTGCGTGATCGCAACCACGGTGCCCGGGAAGTCGTGCAGGAAGTGTTCGAGCCAGGCGACGGAATCGGCGTCCAGGTGGTTCGTCGGTTCGTCCAGCAGCAGCATGTCAGGGGCCGACAGCAGCAGGCGGCACAGGGCCACGCGGCGCTTCTCGCCACCGGACAGGTGCTCGACCTTGGCATCCCAGGCCGGCAGGCGCAGCGCATCGGCGGCGACTTCCAGTTGACGCTCGAGGTTGTGGCCGTCGCTGGCCTGCAGGATGGCTTCGAGCTTGGCCTGTTCGGCGGCCAGTTTGTCGAAATCGGCATCCGGCTCGGCGTAGGCGGCGTAGACCTCGTCCAGACGCGCCTGGGCGTCCTTGATCACGCTGACCGCTTCCTCGACCACTTCACGAACGGTCTTGGTCGGGTCCAGTTGCGGTTCCTGCGGCAGGTAGCCGACGTTCAGTTCCGGCATCGGGCGCGCTTCACCATCGAACTCGGTGTCGACACCGGCCATGATTTTCAGCAGCGTGGATTTACCCGAACCGTTGAGGCCCAGGACACCGATCTTGGCGCCGGGGAAGAACGACAGGGAGATGTTTTTCAGGATTTCCCGCTTCGGCGGAACAACCTTGCTCAGCCGATGCATGGTGAAGACGTATTGAGCCATGGAATGAAAACCTGGATTGGGACAGTGAATAAGGGCGCGAGCTTAGTGCTCCGTTGCAAAAAATGCTTTTTATTTATCGTCGCAACTTGCCGTGTGGCGTATCCGGGCCTTGAATTGGTTAAGGCTTGACCAGAAAAGCTGCGACAGAAAACTTACCGCGTAAGTCATAAAGCTGGAGCAAGGATTGCAAGCATTATGAAAAATTACAGGAATCGGGCACCTCGCGCGTGCCGCAAAGCTACCCGAATGCCGTCAACAGGGCAAACCGCGCAGCCCAATGGGGCTGGCACTTAGCCACAACTCAAGGCATGCTAGCCGCCCTTTGGGCGTCCAGCTTATAGTGCATTTCGCACACGCTGATTCAGTCCAGCAGTCAGGATCACAGTTTGTCCACACCAGCACCCACTCCTCCGTTGCGTTCCTCCAATAGCGCGGCGTCCGCGCCTTTACGGGGCTCGTTCAAAGGCGCACTGGCAGTGCTGGTGCTGCTGATGCTCGTGCTTCTGTTATGGCAGCTGGTTGAGCAGTTCCAACAGACCCAGGATCGCCAGCATCAGCGCAGCGTCGATTACAGCATCCAGCTGGCCGACCGCCTGAGCCTGAACATGGCGCTCAATGCCCAGGTCGCGTTGAACCTGCTGGACGACGCCAACGGCAAGCCCGAGACCCAGGCGCAGACCGCCGCGATGCTTGAGCGCCTGCGCAAATCCATGCCGGGGCTGCTCAGTATCGCCTGGCTGGACAGCTCGGCGGGTATCGCAATGGACAGCGCCACGGACAGCAAGGACGTCAGTTTCTTGACTCAATTGCACGCACGGGTCGAAGGGCATCCTTACTACTATGCCGATGCGCCGGACGGCTCGCTGTTCTACCTGCTGGTTCGCCAGCCCGGCAATGACAACCAGCGCTACTGGGCCATACGCCTGGACCCACAGGCGCTGAATTCCCTGACCCGCCAGAGCGCACAGGACTACCGGCCACTCTGGCGGCTTGAGAACACCTCGTCCCTGCACCTGGTTTTCCAGGGTGAATCCAGTGACAGCCAGGCCGCTGGTGGCAATCTGCAGACCGTGCTGCTGGAGCCTGTGGCCAACAGCGACTGGCAGTTGCGCGGGCTGTTCGACCCGGACCGGGCTCGGGAAGCGCTGATTGCGCCGTTGCTGGGCAAATGCCTGATCGCCCTGCTCTGCTCCATCGTGCCGTTGCTGGCGTTGCGCAGCCTGCGTCGTCGCCAGTTGCAACTGCATGAGAGCCGCCGACGCTACAAGGACATCTTCGAAGGCACCGGCGTTGCGCTGTGCGTGCTCGACCTCTCGGGCCTGCCGGAATACCTCAAGCACCTGCAACTGAACAGCAGCGAGGAGTTGCACAAACGGCTGATCAATCACCCAGATCAACTCAAGGGCCTGCTGCATCAGTTGCGCATCACCGAAGTCAATCAGGTGGCCTCCAGCCTGTTGCGCGCTGATTCCGCGCAGAAGGTCTGGCAGCAGTTGATCGAGGGCTGCCCGCGTTCCCGCCAGGGCATTGGCGTGCAACTGATCGGCGCGGTGCTCGATGGCCAGCCTCAGCTGGAACTGGAAATCCTGCTGCCCGACGCGCAAGGCCAGGACCAGCATCTATGGCTGGTGGTGCGCCTGCCCGAGCAGCCCGAAGACTTCAATTCGGTGATCCTGAACATCAACGACATCACCAACCGCAAGCAGACCGAAATCGAACTGCTGGAGCGCGAGAGTTTCTGGTCGGATGTGGTGCGCACCGTGCCCGACCATCTGTACGTCCAGGACGTCGTGACCCGGCGCATGATCTACAGCAACCACCACCTGGGGCACACGCTCGGTTATAGCCGCGAAGAACTGCAGCAGATGGGCGAATACTTCTGGGAAATCCTGCTGCATCCCGATGACGCCGAACCCTACGAGCAACTGCGCCTGGCCCGCAGCGAACAAGGTCTGAGCGCGCTGACCGAGTGCCAGTTGCGCTTTCGCGACCGGCGCGGCAACTGGCGGCGTTTCGACATCCGCGAGCAGGCCCTGGCGCCGGACAGCGATGGCCAGGTCACGCGCATCATCGGCGTGGCCAAGGACATCACCGAACAGATCGAAGCCAGCCAGTCCCTGCGTGACAGCGAGCAGCGCTACCGGATGCTCGCTGAAAGCATCAGCGACGTGATCTTTTCCACCGACCCCAAGCTTGCGCCCAACTACGTCAGCCCATCGGTCAACACCGTGCTGGGGTACAGCGCTGAATGGATTCTGGAGAACGGCTGGAACTCGATCATCGCCAACCCCCAGCAACTGACCAGCCTGAATTCGCTGCTGCACGTGATTGGCAAAGCGCTGAACAAACCCGAAGCGCTGGCGGCCCTGCGCCGTGAAATCACCACGCAGTTGTTCCTGTTCGACTGCCTGCGCGCCGATGGGCGCAAGATTCCGGTGGAGTTGCGCCTGGTTCTGGTGTGGGACGAATCCGGCGCATTTGAAGGCATTCTCGGTGTTGGCCGTGATATCAGTCAGCAGCGCCGTGCGGAAAAAGACCTGCGCATGGCCGCGACCGTATTCGAGCACTCGACCTCGGCGATCCTGATCACTGACCCTGCCGGTTACATCGTGCAGGCCAACGATGCGTTCAGTCGGGTCAGCGGCTACGCGGTGTCCCAGGTGCTGGACCAGTTGCCGATGATGCTGACCGTCGACGACCAGCAGGAAGCCCACATGGGCTACATCCTCAAGCAGTTGAACCAGCGCGGCAGTTGGGAGGGCGAGCTGTGGCTCAAGCGTCGTGACGGCGAACACTATCCGGCATGGGTCGGCATCACTGCAGTGCTGGACGATGAAGGCGACCTGGCCAGCTACGTTTGCTTCTTCAGTGACATCAGCGAGCGCAAGGCCAGCGAACAGCGCATTCACCGCCTGGCCTACTACGACGCCCTGACCCACCTGCCCAACCGCACGCTGTTCCAGGACCGCCTGCACACCGCCCTGCAGCATGCCGAACGCCAGCACGCCTGGGTGGTGCTGATGTTCCTGGACCTCGACCGCTTCAAGCCGATCAACGACTCCCTCGGCCATGCCGCAGGGGATCGCATGCTCAAGGAAATGGCCTCGCGCCTGCTCGCCTGCGTGGCCGAAGACGATACCGTGGCACGCATGGGCGGCGACGAGTTCACCCTGCTGCTGCAACCCGGCGCCACCCAGCAGGCAGCACTGACCCGGGCCATTCATGTGGCCGAACAGATTCTCGCAAGCCTGGTGAAACCTTTCGTGCTGGAAGGCCGGGAGTTTTTCGTCACCGCCAGTATCGGCATCGCCCTGAGCCCCCAGGACGGCAACGAGCTGAGCCAGTTGATGAAGAACGCCGACACGGCGATGTACCACGCCAAGGAGCGTGGCAAGAACAACTTCCAGTTCTACCAGGCGGACATGAACGCCAGCGCCCTGGAGCGCCTGGAACTGGAAAGCGACCTGCGCCACGCGCTGGAGCAGGAAGAGTTCACCCTCTATTACCAGCCGCAGTTCAGCGGCGACGGCAAGCGCCTGACCGGCACCGAAGCCCTGCTGCGCTGGCGCCATCCGCGCCGTGGCCTGGTGCCGCCGGGGGATTTCATTCCGGTGCTCGAAGAGTTGGGGCTGGTGGTGGAGGTCGGCGAATGGGTGCTGAAGGAAGCCTGTCGCCAGTTGCGCGAGTGGCACCTGGCCAAGGTTCGCGTGCCGAAAGTGTCGGTCAACATTTCCGCGCGGCAGTTCTCCGATGGCCAGTTGGGCACGCGCATCGCCAACATCCTCCAGGAAACCGGCCTGCCGCCGGCGTGCCTTGAGCTGGAGCTGACCGAAAGTATCCTGATGCGCGAAGTCAGCGAGGCCATGCATATCCTCGACAGCCTCAAGCGGCTGGGGCTGAGCATCGCGGTGGACGACTTCGGCACCGGTTACTCATCGCTGAACTACCTCAAGCAGTTCCCCATCGATGTGCTGAAGATCGACCGGACCTTCGTCGACGGCCTGCCCTCGGGCGAGCAGGACGCCCAGATCGCCCGCGCCATCATCGCAATGGCCCACAGCCTGAACCTGGCGGTGATCGCCGAAGGCGTGGAAACCCACGAGCAGCTGGATTTCCTGCGTGAGCATGGTTGCGACGAGGTGCAAGGCTACCTGTTCGGCAGACCGATGCCGGCACAACGCTTCGAAGCGCAATTCAGCAATGATGCCCTGTTCATGATCGATTAAGAGCAGACCAGTAGCAGTCCGGCTTGCCGAGGCTTGATCCTTGTAGGAGCGCGCTTGCCCGCGACCGCGTCCGGGCAGACACCGCTGCGCTGGCTGACACACCCGGTCGCGGGCAAGCGCGCTCCTACAGGTTGTGGATGAAAGCCGCTTGTCCACGACATGACCGCCTTTCATATGCCATATAAAACCCGATGTTGTAGAATGCCCCCCTTTTCTACTGCACGATCCCCGAGGACCGCCATGTTCAGCCGTAATTTGACTATCGCCAAGTACGACTCCGACCTGTATGCCGCTATGGAACAGGAAGCCAAGCGCCAGGAAGAGCACATCGAGCTGATCGCCTCGGAAAACTACACAAGCCCGGCCGTCATGGAAGCCCAGGGCTCGGTGCTGACCAACAAGTACGCCGAAGGCTACCCAGGCAAGCGTTACTACGGTGGTTGCGAATACGTCGACATCGTCGAGCAACTGGCCATCGACCGCGCCAAGGAGCTGTTCGGCGCCGACTACGCCAACGTCCAGCCACACGCTGGCTCCCAGGCCAACAGCGCCGTCTACCTGGCCCTGCTGAACGCCGGTGACACCATCCTGGGCATGAGCCTGGCCCACGGCGGTCACCTGACCCACGGCGCCAGCGTTTCCTCCTCCGGCAAGCTGTACAACGCTGTTCAGTACGGCATCGATGGCAACGGCCTGATCGACTATGACGAAGTCGAGCGCCTGGCTGTCGAGCACAAGCCAAAAATGATCGTGGCCGGTTTCTCGGCTTACTCGCAGGTCCTGGACTTCGCCCGTTTCCGCGCCATCGCTGACAAGGTCGGTGCCTACCTGTTCGTCGACATGGCCCACGTGGCCGGTCTGGTCGCCGCTGGCGTCTACCCGAACCCGGTTCCGTTCGCTGACGTCGTGACCACCACCACCCACAAGACCCTGCGCGGTCCACGTGGCGGCCTGATCCTGGCGCGCGCCAATGCCGAGATCGAGAAGAAACTGAACTCCGCCGTATTCCCGGGCGGCCAGGGCGGTCCTCTGGAACATGTCATCGCTGCCAAGGCGATCTGCTTCAAGGAAGCGCTGCAGCCTGAGTTCAAGACTTACCAGCAACAAGTCGTCAAGAACGCCAAGGCCATGGCCGCCGTGTTCATCGAGCGTGGCTTCGACGTGGTTTCCGGCGGTACCGAGAACCACCTGTTCCTGCTGTCGCTGATCAAACAGGACATCTCCGGTAAAGACGCCGACGCCGCACTGGGCAAGGCTTTCATCACCGTGAACAAGAACTCGGTGCCAAACGACCCACGCTCCCCGTTCGTCACCTCCGGCCTGCGCTTCGGCACCCCGGCTGTGACCACTCGTGGCTTCAAGGAAGCCGAGTGCAAGGAACTTGCTGGCTGGATCTGCGACATCCTGGCTGACCTGAACAACGAAGCGGTGATCGACGCCGTTCGCGAGAAGGTCAAGGCCATCTGCGCCAAGCTGCCGGTTTACGGCGCTTGATAGCGGTTGCTTGAAATGAAAAAGCCCGGCTCTTGAGCCGGGCTTTTTTGTGGCCAACGATGATCGCTTGCAGGAGCGCGCTTGCCCGCGATCGCGGTTTGTCTGACGCCGGTGCGGTGAATGACACACCGCCGTCGCGGGCAAGCGCGCTCCTACAGTTGTCAGCTACGCTGCAGCAACCCTGGCAAACCCTTCGCGAATCTTCTCTTCCGGCAACTCGTCGGCGATGAACACGATCACGCTTTCGCGTTTCTCGTCTGCACCCCACTCCACGTCGAAATCAAAACCGTAGAGCTTGAGCACGCCCTGAAACACCAGCTTGCGGTCTTCGCCTGCGATGTTCAGCACGCCCTTGTAGCGCAGCAATTGCTTGCCGTGGTCTTCCAGCAGTTCGTTCATGAACTCGCTGAGCTTGTCGATATCCAGCGCCTTGTCGCTGCGCAACACCAGGCTGCTGATGCGGTCGATGCCGCGCCCTGCCGGTGCGACCGGACGCAGGACCATCCCGCCGACATCCGCGTTCAGGTTGAAGCCGCGCACGTCCAGCAGTTCGGCGAGGTCGATCTTGCCGTGCTCGACCACGCGGATCGGCGCACGGCGGTTGATGCGGGTCAGGCGCTCACTCAGGGCCTTGAACGTCGCCTCGTCCACCAGATCGGTCTTGCTCACCAGCAGGCGGTCGGCGAAACCGATCTGCGCCTGGGCGATGGTCTGCTCCAGGTGGGTGTCGGCGTGGGCGGCGTCCACCAGGGTGATGATGCCGTCGAGGATGTAACGCTCACGCAGTTCTTCATCGATGAAAAAGGTCTGGGCCACCGGCGCCGGGTCGGCAAGACCGGTGCATTCGATCACCAGGCGGTCGAAGGCGATCTCCCCGCTGTCCAGCCGCTCCAGCAGCAGGACCAGCGCTTTGGTCAGGTCGGTGTGAATGGTGCAGCACACGCAGCCGTTGGACAGGGTCATCACTTGTACCGGCTCATCGCCCAGCAACTGGGTGTCGACACCTGCGTCGCTGAATTCGTTTTCGATGACGGCGATTTTCAGGCCGTGTTCGGCCTTGAGCAGGTGACGTAGCAATGTGGTCTTGCCCGCGCCGAGAAAACCACTCAGAACGGTGACGGGGATGGGTGTGAACACAAAAAATCTCCAGCACTCATGAATAACCGTAGGAGCGCGCTTGCCCGCGACTGCGGAGTGTCAAACGACGTATGGGGTGCAGACACACCGCAGGTCGCGGGCAAGCGCGCTCCTACAAAAGAAAACGCGCCACGACAGGCGTGACGCGTTTTTAACACAAGTTGCGACAGTCAGCCGATCAACAGCACTTCGGCCCACCCTTGCCGCCGTAACGCGCATCCTGGCGTTCCCGGAAGAACGCCTCGTACGACATCACCGGCTTGTCAGGGTGCTTGGTCTGCATATGTTCGACGTAGGTGTCGTAGTCCGGCATGCCGACCATCAGGCGCGCGGCCTGACCCAGATACTTACCCAGACGACTCAGGTCATTGAACATATGCAGCTCCTCGCCTTACAGCGCACTCAGTTGGTTTTCGGGAAGGCCTGGAATGGCGCTTCCTTGTCGCTGCGTTCTTTCTTGATCCAGGCGGCGCGGCCGACCTTGATCGCGTAGAACAGGATGCTCAGCACCACGAACAGGAACAGCGTGGTCAGCGCCGCGTTGGTGTACGCGTTGAAGATCACATGTTGCATCTGGTCGGCGGTCTTGGCCGGGGCCAGGATCTGACCGGCGTCAGCCGCCGCGCTGTATTTCTTCGCCAGGGCCAGGAAGCCGACGGCCGGGCTTGGGTCGAACAGCTTGATGAAGCCCGCAGTCACGGTGCAAATCAGCAGCCAGGAAGCCGGCAGGATGGTGACCCAGACGTACTGCTGACGCTTCATTTTGATCAGTACAACGGTGGCCAGCATCAGCGCGATACCCGCCAGCATCTGGTTGGAGATACCGAACAGCGGCCACAGGGTGTTGATGCCGCCCAGCGGGTCGATCACGCCTTGGTACAGCAGGTAACCCCAGAGCGCCACGCAACCACCGGTGCCGATGGCGTTGGCGGTCCAGGACTCGGTGCGTTTGAGCGAAGGCACGAAGCTGCCGAGCAGGTCCTGCAGCATGAAGCGACCGGCACGGGTACCGGCGTCAACGGCCGTCAGGATGAACAGCGCTTCGAACAGGATCGCGAAGTGGTACCAGAACGCCATGGTGTCCTGACCAGGGAAGGCCTGATGCAGGATCTGCGCGATACCGACGGCCAGGGTCGGCGCACCACCGGCACGGGCCAGCACGGTGTTTTCACCAATTTCCTTGGCCACGGCGGTCAGTTGATCCGGGGTGATGACAAAGCCCCAACTGCTGACCATCTGTGCAACTGCGTTGACGTCACCGCCGACAATCGCCGCCGGGCTGTTCATCGCAAAGTACACGCCTGGCTCGATGACCGAGGCCGCAACCATCGCCATGATCGCCACGAACGACTCCATCAGCATGCCGCCGTAGCCGATGTAACGGGCGTTGACTTCGTTATCCAGCAGTTTCGGCGTAGTACCCGACGAAATCAGCGCATGGAAGCCCGACACCGCACCGCACGCAATGGTGATGAACAGGAACGGGAACAGGGTGCCTTTCCACACCGGACCGGAACCGTCGGTGAACTGGGTCAGGGCCGGCATTTTCAGCTCAGGCGCCAGAATCAGGATGCCGATGGCCAGGGCGACGATGGTGCCGATCTTCAGGAAGGTCGAAAGGTAGTCGCGCGGTGCCAGTACCAGCCAGACCGGCAGCATGGCCGCAACGAAGCCGTAGCCCACCAGCAGCCAGGTGATCTGCACGCCGGTGAAGGTGAACACTGGTGCCCACTCAGGGCTTGCAGCGACATGGCCACCGACCCAGATCGACAGCAGCAGCAAGACCACGCCGATCACCGAAATTTCACCGATACGGCCCGGGCGGATGAAGCGCATGTACACGCCCATGAACATCGCAATCGGGATGGTCGCCATCACGGTGAACATGCCCCACGGGCTCTCGGCCAGGGCCTTGACCACGATCAGCGCCAGCACCGCAAGGATGATGATCATGATCAGGAAGCAGCCAAACAGGGCGATGGTGCCCGGGATGCGGCCCATTTCCTCGCGGACCATGTCGCCCAGCGAACGGCCGTTACGGCGAGTGGACAGGAACAGGATCATGAAGTCCTGCACTGCACCGGCCAGCACCACGCCGGCGATCAGCCACAACGTGCCGGGCAGGTAGCCCATCTGCGCAGCCAGCACCGGACCGACCAGCGGGCCTGCCCCGGCAATGGCAGCAAAGTGGTGGCCGAAAAGAATGTGTTTGTTGGTCGGAACGTAATCAAGACCGTCATTGTTGAGCACGGCAGGCGTGGCCCGGTTCGGATCCAATTGCATGACGCGCGATGCGATGAACAGGCTGTAGTAACGATAGGCAACCAGGTAGATAGCGACCGCAGCGACCACGATCCAGAGTGCGTTGATTGCCTCTCCCCGACGCAATGCAACCACCCCCAGGGCCCAGGCCCCGAGAATCGCAACAATCAGCCAGGGCACATGGCGCAGCAGACTATTATTGTTTTTCATTTTTTATTTCCAACTGAGTGGACTTGTTTTGAACGGCCTATTGAGTTTAGCGCCGCTGAAGCGAAAGGCCACCCCCACAATGGTCTAGCGCCGGATTTGACCTATAGTCAAAACATCCAAGGAGAAGTCGACTCATGACAGATTCCCACGAAGAGCGTCGCCGTTTTAAACGTATCTCGTTCGATGCCAAGACCGAACTGACCCAAGGCCCGAAAAGCTGGCCGGTGCATTTGATCGATCTGTCACTCAAAGGACTTTTGATCGAACGCCCCTCGCCCTGGCTGGGCAATCCGGATGAGCCGTTCATTGTCGATATCCATTTGAACGTCGATATCGACGTGCGCATGGAAGTGCGCCTGACCCACGACGATCACAATCATCTGGGGTTTGTCTGCGAACACATCGGGCTGGAATCGGTGACGCACTTGCGGCGGCTGATCGAGCTGAACCTGGCCGATCCTGCAGAGCTTGAGCGGGAGTTGGCGGCGTTGATCGAGGTCTGAACAACGCCACTGTAGGAGCGCGCTTGCCCGCGATTGCGGTCTGTCTGAAACATCAATGCTGTCTGACACACCGCAATCGCGGGCAAGCGCGCTCCTACAAGGGTTGCGGCCGCCAGGTGCTACTCCTCGAACAACGCATCCAGCGCTTGATCGAGCCGGGTCACGGCAATCACCGTCAGACCTGGCGGAGATTCCTTCGGCGCATTGCCCTTGGGCACGATGGCCCGCTTGAATCCGTGCTTGGCGGCCTCTTTCAATCGCTCCTGCCCGCTCGGCACCGGCCGCACTTCACCTGAAAGCCCCACCTCGCCGAACACCAGCAAGTCACCCGGCAACGCGCGATTGCGCAGGCTCGACATCACGGCGGCCATCAAGGCCAGGTCAGATGCCGTTTCCAGCACCTTCACCCCGCCGACCACGTTGAGAAACACGTCCTGATCGTGGGTCGGAATGCCGCCATGGCGATGCAGTACCGCCAGCAGCATCGCCAGGCGGTTCTGATCCAGGCCCAGCGTCACCCGACGCGGGTTGGAGAGGTGACTGTCATCCACCAGCGCCTGCACCTCCACCAGCATCGGCCGGGTGCCTTCCCACGTGGCCATGACCACGCTGCCTGCAACGGCTTCCTGTGCACGGGTCAGAAAGATCGCCGACGGGTTTGAGACTTCTTTCAGGCCCTTGTCAGTCATGCCGAACACGCCCAGTTCGTTGACCGCGCCGAAGCGGTTCTTCACCGCCCGCAACAGGCGAAGACGACCGTCCGATTCGCCCTCGAAATACAGCACGGTGTCGACCATGTGTTCGAGCACGCGAGGCCCGGCCAGTGCGCCCTCTTTGGTCACGTGGCCTACCAGGAAGATCGCCGTGCCGCTCTGCTTGGCGTAGCGCACCAGCAGGGCTGCGCTTTCACGCACTTGCGAGACACCGCCCGGCGCCGATTGCAGTTGCTCGGTGAAGATGGTCTGGATCGAGTCGATGACCATGACCTTGGGCTTCTCGACCCGGGCCGTGGCGATGATGCTCTCGATGCTGGTTTCGGTCATGACCCGCAGCTTGTCCTGGGGCAGGCCGAGGCGGCGGGCGCGCATGGCGACCTGTTGCTGCGATTCCTCGCCGGTGACGTACAGCGCGGGCATGCGTTCGGCGATGGCGCAGAGGGTCTGCAGCAGGATGGTCGATTTGCCGATGCCGGGATCACCGCCGATCAGCACCACCGAGCCGTCCACCAGGCCGCCGCCCAGCACCCGGTCAAGCTCGGCCGAGTTGGTGGAGAAGCGCGGAATCTCTTCGACGCTGACTTCGGCCAGGGTCTTGATCTGCGCCTGCTGGCCGGTCCAGCCTGAGCGGCCGCTGGGGGGCGCTGCGCCGCCGCTTTCGATCATGGTCTCGGTCAGCGTGTTCCACGCGCCGCATTCGCCACACTGCCCCGCCCACTTGGGAAAGGTCGCGCCGCACTCGGTGCAGCCATACATGCGTTTGGCCTTGGCCATGGAACCCCCGCCGCAAAAAAGGGGCAATCATACCTCATGGCTAGAAACCCGGTGGAATGCGGCTCGTGACGAGGTTTTGCACGCAATCGGATAAAACTTCCACGTACAGACCCGGTCGATTGCAGGGATTACGCGAGATGCGTGTAGCTGTCATACACTGCATCCACCACCCTCATCTGTAACAAAGGAATACACCATGAGCGTACTAAGCGAGTTCAAAGCCTTTGCCGTCAAAGGAAACGTGGTCGACATGGCCGTCGGTATCATCATTGGCGCGGCATTCGGCAAGATCGTTTCGTCGTTCGTCGGCGATGTAATCATGCCGCCCCTGGGGCTGCTGATTGGCGGCGTGGACTTCAGTGATCTGGCGATCACGTTGCGAGGCGCGGAAGGAACAGCCCCGGCAGTGGTACTGGCCTACGGCAAATTCATCCAGACCGTGATCGACTTCATCATCGTGGCGTTCGCCATTTTCATGGGTGTGAAGGCGATCAACCGCCTCAAACGCGAAGAAGCCAAGGCCCCGACCGTGCCACCGGTTCCGACCCCACAGGAAACCCTGCTGACCGAAATTCGCGACCTGCTCAAAGAGCAGAACAGCAAACCGGCGGCACCGATCCAGGTCAATCCTGATCGGTTGGTCTGATACCCCCCCTCCTCCGTAGCAGCACGGCTTGCCGGCGGGGGCGTCCTTGAAATCGCCCCGCCGGCAAGCCGTGCTGCTACGGGGGGGGGGAGCGGCGGCTTTACCAATAATTCTCGACGGCGATCTGCCCTGGCTTGCGGGTCAGGGCCAGGCGCATGTCGCGGGTCTTGAGCAGCGCGCGGGTGTCTTCGATCATCTGCGGGTTGCCGCAAATCATCACTCGCGAATGTTCAGGCGTCAGTTCCACGCCCGCCACTCGCTCCAGCTCCCCGTTCTCGATCAACGTGGTAATACGCCCATGCAACGCGCCGGGGTGTTCTTCGCGGGTCACCGTG
>Ga0207655_1001312_pt1 | contig 23510 bp, 19 predicted proteins | sample KBSM44metaG_FD_184398 | JGI IMG/M metagenome (GOLD analysis project Ga0207655, IMG submission 184398) | Miscanthus rhizosphere microbial communities from Kellogg Biological Station, Michigan, USA - KBS M4-4 metaG (SPAdes) (version 2) | ecosystem: Host-associated > Plants > Roots > Rhizosphere >... | reverse complement strand
TCTCGGCGTGGGAAGGGACGCCATCGCCTTTCGCCACCGGCGCCAGCGGTCCACGCGGTTCGAACGGATCGCGGTCGAATTCCGGCTCCTCGTCCTCCGGCTGCACCCACGGCAGCGCGTTGAGCGGCAGGCGCAGGCCGAGCGGCGATTCGCCTTCGATCAGGTACAGGTGTTCGCGCTTGAGCGGCCAGGCCGACGTGCGCCAGGTGGTCGGCACGGCGATCGACAGGCGCGCGCGGGCGTCGTCGGCCAGTTCCTCGGGTTTCAACGGCACGACGTAGCCGGCCACCGCGCCCAGGCCGTTCTCCAGCAGGCGTGCCAGGCGGCGGCGTTCCTCCGGCGCCTTCAGGTCGGCCTTGAGCGGATCGAGGTTGACCGGCAGGTTCTCCTCGCGGCGGGCTTGCAGCAACACGTCCTCGTAGGCCGGAATCGGGCTATCGGACGGCAGGCCGAGCGTGCTGACCAGCGCCTCGGTGAAGCGCTTGGCGTGGTCGGCGCCGTAGCCGTCGGCCTTCTTCTCGTCGGAGAACAGCGCCTTGTTACGCCAGATCGGCTGGCCGTCGGTGCGCCAGAAGATGTTGAGCGCCCAGCGCGGCAACGGCTCGCCCGGGTACCATTTGCCCTGACCGTAGTGCAGCATGCCACCCGGCGCGAAGTGGTTTTTCAGGCGCAGCATCAATTCGCCGGCCAGTTCGCGCTTCTTGTCGCCGTGCGCCAGCGTGTTCCATTCGGCGCCGTCCATGTCGTCGATCGAGACGAAGGTCGGCTCGCCGCCCTGGGTCAGGCGCACGTCCATCGCTTGCAAGTCGTAGTCGACCTGCTGGCCGAGGGCGTCGATCTTGTGCCAGTCGGCGTCGGCGTAGGGTTTGGTCACGCGCGGGTCTTCGTGGATGCGCGTCACGGTCATCACGTGGTGGAATTCCACCTCGGCGACGTCGGTGAAGCCGCTGACCGGCGCGGCCGACGAAGGAATCGCGGTGCAGGCCAGCGGGATGTGGCCCTCGCCGGCCAGCATGCCGGAGGTCGGATCGAGGCCGATCCAGCCGGCGCCGGGGATGTAGACCTCGGCCCAGGCGTGCAGGTCGGTGAAGTCGACGTCGGTGCCGCTTGGACCGTCGAGCGCCTGCTGGTCGGCCTTCAATTGAATCAGGTAGCCGGACACGAAACGCGCGGCCAGTCCCATGCCGCGCAGGATCTGCACCAGCAGCCAGCCGCTGTCGCGGCAGGAACCGGAGCGTTTTTCCAGCGTCTCTGCCGGGGTTTGCACACCCGGCTCCATGCGTACCAGATAGCCGATGTCACCCTGCAGGCGCTGATTGATGGCGACCAGGAAGTCGTTGGTCATCAAGTCTTTTTTCAGGATGTCGCGGCGCGCCATGGCGATCCACTCGGCGACCTCGGGATCATCCTCGAAGTGCAGATAGCCGGCCAGTTCGAGCTTGAGCGCTTCCGGGTAGGCGAACGGGAAGTGCTGGGCGTAATCCTCGAGGAAGAAGTCGAACGGGTTGATGACCGTCATGTCGGCGATCAGGTCGACGGTGAAGTCGAGTTCCTTGGTGGCCTCGGGGAAGACTGCGCGGCCGATGTAGTTGCCGTACGGATCTTGCTGCCAGTTGAGGAAGTGCTGCGCGGGCGTGATGCTTAGCGAATACGACAGGATAGGCGTGCGCGCGTGCGGCGCCGGACGCAGGCGCACTTCATGCGGTGATAGCGTGACCAGACGATCGAATTTGTAGCTGGTTTTATGGTGCAGGGCGACGCGGATGGCCATTCGATAGTGCCTTTCGGTAAGTATTGCACGGGGCGAGGGCAGCAACACTGCCTAGGCGCCGGGGATATTCTATTGTCTTGCTGATAAAGCAGGATCCGTACCCGCAGCGCAGGCGTTCGGCGGATCGGTCAGGGAGATGTTGGCAAGGAGTTCACTTGCGTAAGGTTAGTCATAGTAGCTGAAAACGCTTGAGATCCGGGCACCCGACATAAATCCGGCCTTTATTGACCTTTATCGCGTTTGTGATAACGTTATTGAAGCTGGGATAAAGGGGGATAAAATGAATCCTTTCTACTTTGCGAGGCCCGGACTCACCGACGCCCTCGTACGCGACTTAACTGGCGGGAACTTGTTCAGTGATGCGGCCAACGGCCTATTCCTCGCCGCGCCGCGACGCACCGGCAAATCCACGTTTCTTCGAAACGAGCTCCAGCCAGCTCTGGAAAACACCGGACGCGTGGTGGTCTACGTTGATCTCTGGAGTGACAAAAATCGGGACCCGGGGGCGCTGATCGCAGAAGCCATAGGCAAGGAGCTTGGCAAACACTTAGGCATCGTCGCAAAAACAGCCAAAGCGGCGGGGATCGAGCATGTCGGCCTGGGCAACTGGCTTAAAGTGGATCCGGCGAAAATTGGCAAGACTGACGGTCTGACACTGGCCGAGGCGGTACGCGCGCTACGCGAAACGTCGGGAAAAGCGGTTGCCCTGATCATCGACGAAGCGCAACATGCACTAACCAGCGTACAAGGCGAGAGCGCCATGACTGCGTTGAAGTCGGCCCGCGATCAGTTGAACACCCCAGATGCGGCGAACCTGCTGCTCATCATGTCGGGCTCTGACCGGGATAAACTGCTGCGGCTTCTCAACACCAATGCCGCGCCCTTTTTCGGTTCCGCCATCTCGCTGATGCCTCAGTTGGGGGTCGACTTCGTTGGACATGTCGCGGACATGATTACCCGCACCTATCCGCAACTCGCGCCGGTAGACATCCCGCAGTTGTGGGAAGCGTTTCAACGTTTCGCGCACAGACCTCAACCATTCGTAAGAACGCTGGGCCAGATCCTCAATCCCCTCCATCCGCCGGAGAGGGGATTCGAGCGGCAAGTGCTTGAGATGGCGGATTTGCACCGGACCGACGATGAGCGCGCGATGGAATCCGCGTATCTGGCACTGCGTAAGCTTGAGCAAGCGGTACTGTGGCGCATGCTTGAGCAAGGCGACAGGTTCCGCCCCTACGATGCGGACGCGCTCGTCTTTTATCGCGAGAAAACCGGAGAGAAGATCACCGCGCAAAAAGCGCAAAATGCGATCGAGTCGTTGCGGATGCAGACACCATCACTCATCTGGAAATCCGCGAAAGGCGAATACGCGTTGGATGATGCAGGAATGAAAAAGTGGTTCAAACAACGATGCGATGCAGACCATTGGCCGCCGCAGTCCCTGAACGCTAATGATTTTGAAGAGGATGGCAACGGCGGACAGCCGCGATCTTAGCCCCCGCTGTCCAAATGCTGGGCAAGGCTTGCACGCGTGACTTTGCCGTGACAGGCGCCAGACGACACCATAGTCTGACGCCCTCCGGCCTGCGCGCTGCCTGTCTACGCTTTAAACACCCGCCGCCGGCAGCGTCTGCGCAAACTGCGAAACACCGTCGAGGTTGAACAGCTCGACCTTCATCGCCTTGGTCTGCGGGTCGATATTAACTTCACCAAAGAACTGGTAGCCGGCAAACGGCGAGGAGTTCTGGATCACCGGGCTTTTCGAGAATACCGCAGTGGGGCCGAAGGTTTTGTCGAGCACGCCCGGTCCGAAGGTGCCGGCATTCATCGGGCCGGCGACGAATTCCCAGAATGGGGAGAAGTTCGTGAACCGGGCCTGGGCGGGATCGTAATAGTGGGCGGCGCAGTAGTGGACGTCGGTGGTGATCCAGACCACGTTGGGGACTGCCTTGATACTGCTGAGCAGGCGGGCCATTTCCAGTTCGCGGCCGAGTGGAAGGCCGTCGTTGCCGTTGGCGAGTGCTTCCCACAAGGCTTCACCCTGGGCGTTCTTGCCGTCGCCGACGTTCAGGCCGATGGGCATGTCGGCGGAGATGACTTTCCAGGTCGCGGTCGATGCCTTCAGCCCGGCGATCAGCCATTCCACCTGTTCACGACCCAGGAATGCCGAACTGGCATCTTCCGCGGTTTGCAGGTTGGTGCTGTTCGGGCCACGGTAGGTGCGCATGTCCACGACGAATACGTCCAGCAGCGGGCCGTGCGAGATGGTGCGATAAATGCGCTGCGGTTCGCTTTGCTTGTAATAGCGCATGGGCGCATATTCGAGGAAGGCGCGACGGCCACGGGTGGTGAGGGTCGCAATGCTTTTTTCGGTGTAACGCGCATCGGCCGATAAATCCTTGGAAGCGCTGTAGTTATTCGTCACTTCGTGATCGTCCCATTGCCACACCTGCGGCACCTGGGCGGCGAACTTGCGGAAGTTCGCATCCATCATGTTGTAGGCATGGCGACCTCGGTATTCCTTCAGCGTTTCCGCGACCTTGCTGACTTCTTCCGTGACCAGATTACGCCAGACCTTGCCGTTTTCCGCCGTTACCTGGGCCAGGATCGGGCCGTCGGCATAAATCGTGTCGCCGTTGTGGATGAAAAAATCGGGGTCGCGCAAACGCATCGCTTCATAGATTTTCATGCCGCCAAACTCGGTGTTGATGCCCCAGCCCTGGCCGCACTGGTCGCCGCTCCAGTGAAAACGCACGGCCCGGGTACCATCGGCAGCCGGCGTGGTCCTGAATTGACCCGAGATGGTTTCGCTTTCGATTTTCGAATTGTTGGGATCCACATAGCGCACACGCACGAATACCGTTTGGCCGGTGGGCAGGCCGCTCAGGTCGACACGGGTCGTGAAATCGGTGGCGTCGCTGGCAGTGGGGCCAACGATGCGGCTGGCGTTGTTGAAACGGTCGCTGGTATCGTATTCGACAATCATCTGCGCGTTGCGGTCGCTCCGGCTCCAGATGATCGCCCGATTATCCGTAATGTCGCCGAACTGTATTCCCGAAGGCATCTTGGGCCGTTCGCTCTCACTGACACCGATTGCGATAGGGGTGGTGCCGCCGCCGCAGCCCCCAAGCAGCAAGGGGCCACCCAACGCAGAACTGCCTACCAATACCCCACCCTGGGCCAGGAAACTGCGACGCGAAATCGTTGAAGTCATGCTTGCTCCGATCATTTGAGAGCGGACAAGCTTAGTTTTTTAATATGACATGACGATGAAATCGTCAACGGAACGGGGGGTATGGAGGGTTAAATGGAAGGCCGGGCCGTTCCGGCCCTCCGCTGAATGGGATCAGGTGAATTGGCTAAAATCCGGCTTGCGCTTCTGGAAGAACGCGGTGAAGGCCTCCTTCGCCTCCGGCGCCGTCAGCATCGCGCTGAACAGCTTGTTCTCGGCGGTGATGGTTTCGCCGACCAGCGCGTTGCGACTGGCTTTCATCAACTGTTTGGTGGCGCGGATCGAGCTGGCCGGCAAGGCCACCAGCTTGGCCGCCTGCCCTTGCGCGAACGCCAGCAGCTCGGCGGCCGGCAGCGCGCGCGACACCAAGCCCATTTCCAGCGCCTCTTGCGCCAGGAACGCCTCGCCGAGCATCAGCTTTTCGGCGGCGCGCGGGTAGCCGGCGATTTGCGGCAGCAGCACGCTGGAGGCGAACTCGGGGCACAGGCCCAGCTGCGAGAACGGCATCGAGAACTTGGCGCTGTCGGCGGCGTAGACCAGGTCGCAGTGCATCAGCAACGTCGTGCCGATGCCGACGGCGGCGCCGGCCACGGCGGCGACCACCGGCTTGCTCGTTCCGCTCAGCGCCATCATGAACTTGTACACCGAGCGGTCTTCGATGGCGCCGGTCGATGGCGCGGTTTTCATGAAGTCTTCCAGATCGTTGCCGGCGGTGAAGATCTCGGGTTTGCCGACGATCAGGATGGCGCGCACGGCGGTGTCCTGCTCCGCTGCGTTGATGGCGTCGGCCATGGTCTGGTACATCGCGGCGGTGATCGCGTTCTTGCGTTCCGGACGGTTGAATTCCAGCGTCAATACGCCGTTTTCCTTGCTGCTCAAAATATCCATGCTATCTCCATATGACAAGGGCGCCGTGGTTGACCCGCAGCGCCCTCTTTTTGATTACGTGCTTATACGCGCGATTTATACACGTTCAATGATACCTGCCGCGCCCATGCCGGCGCCGACGCACATCGTCACCATGCCGTACTTCAGGTTGTTACGGCGCAGCGCGTGCACGACGGTCGCGGCGCGGATGGCGCCGGTGGCGCCCAGCGGGTGGCCCAGGGCGATCGCGCCGCCCATCGGGTTCACTTTCGCCGGATCCAGGCCCAGGTCGCCGATGACGGCCAGCGCCTGCGCGGCGAACGCTTCGTTCAGTTCGATCCAGTCCAGCTGGTCCTGGGTGATGCCGGCGGCCTTGCAGGCGTCCGGAATCGCGAACTTCGGACCGATGCCCATGATTTCCGGCGGCACGCCCTTGACGGCGAACGACGAGAACTTGGCCAGCGGCGTCAGGTTGTGCTCGCGCAGGAATTTCTCCGACACGACCAGCAGCGCGCCGGCGCCGTCGGACATCTGCGAGCTGTTGGCGGCCGTGACCGAACCCTTGGCGGCGAAGACCGGCTTCAGCTTGGCCAGCGATTCCATCGTCGAGTCGGCGCGCGCGCCTTCGTCGGTGTCGACGGTGCGGGTCTTGACCTTGATCTCACCGGTGCTCAGGTCAGGCGTGCGGGTGATGATCTCGACCGGCGTGGTCTCGTCCTTGAAGAAACCGGCCTGCTGCGCGGCGATGGCGCGGCGGTGCGATTCGACGGCGAACGCGTCCTGCGCTTCGCGCGACACTTTCCATTGCGTGGCGACTTTCTCGGCGGTCAAGCCCATGCCGTAAGCCATGCCGACGTTTTCGTCGGTGAACATGTTCAGGTTCATCGATGGGTGGTGGCCCATCATCGGCACCATCGACATCGATTCGACGCCGCCGGCGATCATGGCGTCGGCTTCACCGACGCGGATGCGGTCGGCGGCCATGGCCAGCGCCGTGATGCCCGAGGCGCAGTAGCGGTTGATGGTGACGCCGCCGACGGTCTTCGGCAGGCCGGCCAGCAGCACCGATTGACGGGCGATGTTGAAGCCCTGCTCCGCTTCCGGGAACGAGCAGCCGATGATGGCGTCGGTGATCAGCGCCGGGTCCAGGCCAGGCGCCTGTGCCAGCGCCGATTGCAGCACGCGCACCAGCAGGTCGTCCGGGCGGGTCTTGTTGAACATGCCGCGCGGCGCCTTGCCGATCGGGGTGCGGGTGGCGGAGACGATGTATGCGTCTTGAATTTGTTTGCTCATTATGTTCTTCCTGTTCAGTGTCGGATCGGCTTAGTTGCGGACCGGCTTGCCGGTTTGCATCATGCCCATGATCCGTTCTTGCGTCTTCGGATGGTTCAGCAGTTCCAGGAAGGCTTTACGCTCCATGTCGAGGATCCACTGCTCGCTGACGAACGAACCCTGGTCGATGTCGCCGCCCGAGACGATCTCGGCGATCATGTCGCCCAGCTTGAAGTCGTGCGCGGAGATGAAGCCGCCGTCGCGCATGTTGACCAGTTGCGCCTTGATGGTGCCCCAGCCGTAGCGGCCGGTGACCTGGATCGGCGTCTTCAACGGCGGACGATAACCCTTGTCGAACATGGCGCGCGCTTCAACTTTCGCCACGTGCAGCAGCTCGTACGGGTTGAAGACGATGACGTCGTCTTCCTTCAGGTAGCCCATCGCCTGCGCTTCCAGCGCCGACTTCGACACGTTGGCCGTGGCAGCGTTGGTGAAGCCAGTTTTCAGGAATTGCAGGATGTCGTTACCCTTGGCTTCCTTGAAGGCGCGCAGTGCCGCTTCCTTCAGGCCGCCGCCGGCAGGGATCAGGCCGACGCCCACTTCGACCAGGCCGATGTACGACTCGATCGAGGCCACGCGCTTGGAGGCGTGCAGCGCCATTTCGCAACCGCCGCCCAGCGCCAGCCCGGCAACCGCCGCGACCACCGGCACGTTCGAGTACTTCATCGCCATGAAGGTGTCTTGCAGCTCCCTGATGATCGGGTCGACCGCCTTGGCGCCGCCCTGCATGAACGCAGGCAATGCCGATTGCAGGTCGGCGCCGGCCGAGAACGCGCCGCCTTCGGCCGCGTCCGAGTTCCAGATAACCAGGCCCTTGAAGTTCTTCTCGGCTTCGGCCAGGGCCTTGCGGTAGCCGGCGATGACGCCCGGGCTGATCACGTGCATCTTGGTCTTGAGCGAGATGATCAGCACGTCGTCGCCGGTGTGCCACAGGCGCACGTCGTCGTCCTCGTGCACGGTAGTGCCGGCTTTCTTGCCGTCGATCTCGCCGCTGCCGAACACCGGCGCGCGGAACACCTGGCGGTCGTAGACCGACAGGGTCGAGCGCGGCACGAACGATTTCGACACGGCCGAGTACGAACCTTCCGGCGTGTGCACGCCGCCTTTTTCAGCGACCGGGCCTTCGAACACCCAGGCCGGCAGCGGTGCGGAGCACAACGCCTGGCCGGCGTCGATGTCTTCCTTGACCCACTGGGCGACCTGCGTCCAGCCGGCCGCCTGCCACGTCTCGAACGGGCCGGCGGTCCAGCCGAAGCCCCAGCGCATGGCGAAGTCGATGTCGCGCGCGTTGTCGGCGACGGTGTCGAGGTGCACGGCGATGTAGTGGAAGGCGTCGCGGAAGATCGCCCACAGGAACTGGCCCTGTGGATTGGTCGATTCGCGCAGCGCTTTCATTTTCTTGACCGGATCTTTTTCCTTCAGGATGCGGGCGATGATGTCGGCGGCCTTGCCGCCGCCGGCGACGTACTCACCGGTCGCGAAATCCAGACGCTGGATGTCCTTGCCGACCTTTTTATAGAAACCGGCGCCGGACTTTTGGCCCAGGGCGCCTTTTTCAACCAGTTTCGCCAGTACTTCCGGCGTCTTGTAGACGGCGGCGAAGGGGTCGTTCGGCAGGTTGTCCTGCATCGTTTTGATCACATGGCCCATCGTGTCCAGACCGACAACGTCGGCGGTGCGGAAGGTGCCCGACTTGGCGCGGCCCAGCTTGGCGCCGGTCAGGTCGTCGACCACGTCCACGCTCAAACCGAACTTCTCTGCTTCGTGCACGATCGCCAGGATGCCGAACACGCCGACGCGGTTGGCGATGAAGTTAGGCGTGTCTTTCGCGCGCACGACGCCCTTGCCCAGGGTCGTGGTCAGGAAACCTTCCAGCTGGTCGGCGATTTCCGGCTTGGTCGCCTCGGTCGGGATGATCTCGACCAGGTGCATGTAGCGCGGCGGGTTGAAGAAGTGCACGCCGCAGTAGCGCGATTTCAGGTCGGCGTCGAAACCTTCGGACAGCTTGGTGATCGACAGGCCCGAGGTGTTCGAGGCGAAGATGGCGTTGGCGCCGATGTGCGGAGCGACCTTCTTGTACAGGTCGTGCTTCCAGTCCATGCGCTCGGCGATCGCTTCGATGATCAGGTCGCACTCGGCCAGCTTGGCCAGGTCGTCCTCGTAGTTGGCCACCTCGATCAGCGCGGCGTGGTCCTTGTTGCCCAGCGGCGCAGGCGACAGTTTCTTCAGGTTCTCGATGGCTTTCAGAACGATACCGTTCTTCGGGCCTTCCTTGGCCGGCAGGTCGAACAGGACGACGGGCACTTTGGCGTTGACGCAGTGGGCGGCGATTTGCGCGCCCATCACGCCGGCGCCCAGCACGGCTACTTTTTTAACGATGAAATTGGTCATGTCGTTTCCTCTAGTCTCTTAGAACAGGTCGGCGTCGAGTGCCATCAGGTTGGCGGAGCCCGAACGTGCCTGGCGGATCAAGGTTGCGGTTTCAGGCTGCAGGCGGGCGAAGTAGAAACGCGCGGTCGCCAGCTTGGCCTTGTAGAAATTGTCGCCGCTGTCCTCTTTGGCCAGCGCGATCTTCGCCATCTGCGCGAAGAAATAGCTGTATACCATATGGCCGACAACACGCAGGTACGGTACGCAGGCGGCGCCCACTTCGTCCGGATTCTGGAAGGCTTTCATGCCGATTTCCATGGTCAGCTTGGTGACTTTGTCGCCCAGGTCGCCCAGCGGGGTGATGAACTCGCTCATCGCCTCGTCGGTGCCGTTGTCTTCGACGAAGGCCTTGATCTTCTCGCCGAACTTGCGCAGCTTGGCGCCGTTGTCGCCCAGGATCTTGCGACCCAGCAGGTCGAGCGACTGGATGGTGTTGGTGCCTTCGTAGATCAGGTTGATGCGGGCGTCGCGCACGTACTGCTCCATGCCCCACTCCGAGATGTAGCCGTGGCCGCCGAACACTTGCATCGCTTCCGAGGTGGCGATCCAGCCGTTGTCGGTGATGAAAGCCTTGACGATAGGCGTCAACAGCGCGACTTCGTCGGCCGCTTCCTTGCGCACTTCCTCGTCCGGGTGGTGCAGTTCGCGGTCGATCTGCAGCGCCACGTACGACGTGAAGGCGCGCGCGCCCTCGGCGTAGGCCTTGGCGGTCAGCAGCATGCGGCGCACGTCAGGGTGCACGATGATCGGATCGGCTGGCTTGTCCGGCGCCTTCACACCCGACAGCGAGCGCATCTGGATGCGGTCCTTGGCGTAGATCAGCGCGTTCTGGTAAGCCACTTCGGTCAGGCCCAGCGACTGCATGCCCACGCCCAGGCGGGCCGCGTTCATGAACACGAACATGGCGTTGAGGCCCTTGTTCGGCTGGCCGATGATCCAGCCCTTGGCGCCGTCCAGGTTCATCTGGCAAGTCGAGTTGCCGTGGATGCCCATTTTTTCTTCGATGGCGCCGCAGGTGATCGGGTTGCGTTCGCCGACCGAGCCGTCTTCCTTCGGCAGGAACTTCGGCACCAGGAACAGCGAGATGCCCTTCGAGCCTTCCGGCGCGTCCGGCACGCGGGCCAGCACCAGGTGCAGGATGTTTTCAGCCATGTCGTGCTCGCCGGCCGAGATGAAGATCTTGTTGCCGGTGATCAGCCACGAACCGTCGGCCTGCGGAAGCGCCTTCGAGCGCAGCATGCCCAGGTCGGTGCCGCAGTGCGGCTCGGTCAGGCACATGGTGCCGGTCCACTCGCCCGAGACCAGCTTCGGCAGGTAGGTTTTCTTTTGTTCGTCGGTGCCGTGTTCCTTCAGGCACTCGTAGGCGCCGTGCGACAGGCCCGGGTACATGGTCCAGGCCTGGTTGGCCGAGTTCAGCATCTCGTAGAACGAATTGTTCAGCAACACCGGCAGGCCCTGGCCGCCGTATTCCGGATCGCACGCCAGCGCGGCCCAGCCGCCGTCGACGTATTGCTTGTACGCTTCCTTGAAACCTTTCGGCGTCGTCACGGAGTGGGTCGCGGCGTCGTGCTTGCAGCCTTCGCGGTCGCCCGAATGGTTCAGCGGGAACAGCACTTCCGACGTGAACTTGCCACCTTCTTCCAGCACCTGGTTGATGATGTCGGCATCGATTTCGGCGTAGTCCGGCAGTGCCTTCAACTCCTCTTGCACATTGAGCAGCTCGTGCAGCACGAATTGCATATCCCGGATTGGCGCGACGTATTGACCCATGTTTATTCTCCTGATGACTACTTAAGTGTTGGTTTAATGAGGTAATTCTGCGTTACGGTAGGATTCGATCAAGCGTTCGAAGCCGACGCTGGCGCGCTCCAGGCTGCCCGGGATGCGCAGGAAGCGCGCATCGTGGTGCAATGCCAGGATCAGGCCGTACATCTCGTAGACCAGCTGCTGCGGATCGGTGTCCGCTTGCAGGTCGCCGCAGTCGATGGCTTGCTTCACGCAGCGCAGCAACGCGCCCTGCCAGGCGCCGACCATCGCCATCAGCTCTTCGCGGATCGGACCCGGACGGTCGTCATATTCCACGGCGCCGCTGATGTAGATGCAGCCCGAAGCCACTTCCACGCTGACACGCTTGACCCAGCGCGCAAACATCGAACGGAGACGCGGCAAACCGCGCGGTTCCTTGACGCTGGGGAAAAACACTTCCTGCTCAAAACGGTGGTGATACAGCTTCAGCACTTCCAACTGCAAATCTTCACGCGATCCGAAGTGCGCGAACACGCCGGATTTGCTCATGTTCATCTTATCCGCGAGCAATCCAATGGTCAGGCCTTCGAGGCCGTCCCGGCTGGCCAGGTCCAGCGCCACGTCCAGGATCGCCGCGCGAGTCAGCTCGCCCTTGCGCATAAATTTAGTTGAGGTATTAATAACTTGCATCCCAAGGTGTAGTTACATGGAGAAAAGAACATTTTGCTCCACTTCGTTTACTCCGTGTGAAAAAATTGCGAACGCTCGTACTATTATCCACCGGGGGATAAAAGTCAAACAGTACATTTAGAGGTGGGGGTCTATTGCTGCGACGCAGCAATGAGGATATGGGACGTTCACGCCAAACCCGCACGGCGATCCGTCGCGGGGTCGTACCCCATGGGGTACGACCCCTCGTGCGGTACCGGGTTAAACGCCGGCGATACGATACGACAAAACCTAATCGGCGCCGCCAAACTTGCCCATCTGCCGGCGGTCGCGCTTGGTCGGCCGCCCTTTGAAATCGGCGCTGGGCTCGCGGAACATCTTGCGGTTCTCGGCCACATTGGCGCGCCGCTCGACGCTCTCGTCGGTTTCCTCGTACAGATTGCGGGCGATCGGGGCCGCCTGCCGCACGTCGGACAGGTTCATCACGTCGATCTCCCAACGGTCGGACCCGTTGTCGATGTCGAGCTTATCGCCGATGCGCACCGTGCGCGCCGGCTTGACCTTGTCGCCGTTGACCTTGACCTTGCCCGCATCCACCGCGTCCGTGGCCAGCGAGCGCGTCTTGAAAAAGCGCGCCGCCCACAGCCATTTATCCAGTCTGACACTTTCGCTCAAGCGTATTTCCCCACGGAGAACAACCGCATCACGGTCCGGTAAAACACGAACGCGATCTCGTAACCGATGCGGCGGAAGCGCCCGACGTGCTCGAAGTCGGCATAGCTGATGACCACGCCGTCGGCGACGGCCGCCTCGATGTGCTGGCGCAGGTTCTGCGCGAAAGCCGCATCCTTGATGATCACGTTCGCTTCCTGATTCAAAAACAGGCTCAAGCCGTCGACATTGCTCGAACCCACGGTCGCCCAGTCGTCGTCGATGACGGCCACCTTGGCGTGCAACTGGGTTTTGTGATATTCCACCACTTTGACGCCGGCCGCAAGCAGCTTCGGATAGAACGAGTGCGCCACCGCGTCCTGCAGCCATATCTCGCCCACGCCGATCAGCAACACCACCTCGACGCCGCGCTCGGCGGCGGCGGCCAGCGCGTGGCGGAACTTGCGCCCCGGCGCGAAATACGGATTGGCCAACAGCACGGTCTTGCGCGCGCGCCCCAGCGCCTGCAGGTAGGCGCGCTGGATGGTGCGGCGGTTGCGCAGGTTGTCGCGCACCACGAAGCCGGCATGCACCATGTTGGCGGCGGCGATCTTGTTGACCTTGCGCGCGTCGCGGTACAGGCTGATGCGCTTCATCAGGCCCAACTTGCCCAGGCGCTGCCACTGCGTCTGCGCCTCCAGATGGATGGACGCCACCAGCGGGCCGCGCACCTGCACGGCGAAATCCCAGCGCGGCGCCGACAGGCTGATCGCGTGGTTGTAGTCGCAAAACATGTCGTCGTTGATGTTGATGCCGCCGACCAGGGCGACCTCGCGGTCGACCACGCAGATCTTGCGGTGCGTGCGCGTGATGCCGCGTTTGAACCACGGATTGAAGATGCGGTGGTGGACGCCGGCGGCCTCGAGCTTCTCGTGCATGCAGTTGACCTTGCGGCGTCCGGTGCCCCACCAGTCGGTGATCATGCGCACGTCGACGCCGCGCTTGGCGGCGGCGGACAGCGCGGCCAAGACTTTCTGGCCGGTCTCGTCGTCGGCGAAGATATAGGTCTCGAAATAGACTTCGTACCGGGCCGCGTCGATGGCGCCTATCAGCGCCGGGAAATACTCGGTGCCGGTGTACAGCAGCGTGACTTCGTTATCGGCAAGCAGTTTGACCGAGCCCATGGCGTCCCCTACCCCAGCGACAGCGACGCCACGATGGGCGCGTGGTCGGACAGCTTGGCCCACAGGCTGCCATGCATGACCTCGGCCGACTCGACCTTGAAGCCGCGCACGTAGATGCGGTCGAGCCGGAAGAACGGCAGCGCCGACGGGAAGGTGCGCGCCGGGCTGATGTTGGGCTTCATGCTGGCCTTGCGGCGCAGCGTGCGCATGATGCCGTCCAGCGACGCGTTCGTGCCGAGCTCGTCGAACGCCTCGACCACGCCCAGCGCGTTGCGCAGCTCGCCGCTGAGGGTGTTGCGCCAGTCGTTGAAATCGCCGGCGATGATGACCGGCTCGCCGTCCGGCGCCGACTCGCGCACGGCCGAGATCAACGCCTGCGTCTGCCGGCGGCGGCCCGCCTCGAACAGGCCCAGGTGGACCACGTAGCAATGCACCAGGCCGTGTTCGGTGTTGAGCACGCAGTGCAGGATGCCGCGCTGCTCGTAGGCGTGGTCGGAAACGTCGTGGTTGGCCATGTTGGCGATGGGGAAAGCGCTCAGCAAGGCGTTGCCGTGGTGGCCGTGGTCGTAGACGGCGTTCATGCCGTAGGCGGCGTGCAGGTGGCGCGACTCGCCCGCGAAATATTCATGCTGCGCCGCAGCGGGCCAATGCTTCTGGCCCAGCTGTTCGGCGCCGTACTTGGCGGCCTTGAGGTCATGCTTGCCTTGTACCTCTTGCAAAAAAACCACATCGGCATTGAACAGGCCGATCGCCTGTTTTAGCGCCAGCACTCGCGGCTCGGCGCGGATGGAGGACACTCCCTTGTGAATATTGTAGGTGGCAACTCGGATTTTCATACAGAACATTCTAACCCCGAGTCCTCCTCCGCGTGTGTTCGCCTACGCACACATCGATCCGCCGCGGTCAGCCCAGGTCGTCGCGGCCGGCCCGCCTGTCGCTGGCGGAAAACCCGCGCAACATGCCCTCCACGCTCAGATCCTCATCGAACCGCGCCCAGTGCAGCGCGTCGCCGGCGCCGACGATTTCCCACTCCCCCAACTGCGCGGACGTGGCACTTGCCAAGCGCGGATACCATGCCAGCGGCGTACTGATGCGGCGCCCGTCCATCAACCCGACCACCAACGAGTGATCCTCGAACACCACGGTCCTGATACGCTCGTCAGGCGTCTTCGAAGTAGTCATTCCAGATCCTCAGAAAATCGAGCCGGTACTCGAGGATGATGCGGACGATCTCGCGCACTTCAAGCGGGCTGAAGCCGACGTTGCGCACCACCGTCGTGCTCTCGATCCAGAACTTGGCGGACTTGCGGTCCTTGTCCACATGCAGGTGCGGCGGCTCGCCCGTGACCTGGCTGTGAAAATAGAAACGGTACCCCCTGAGCCGCAACAGCGTCGCCACAACATCCCCCGGAACTTGCTCCGAATTCCAAAGTATGCGCGGCACAGTCCGCCGCTATTTGATGCGGCACAATCTCGCTGAGCGGCCAAAAACAAGCGACGCGCGGGGGGCTCGGCCGCGGGGACGCGTGTCAGGCGAAGGCCAGACCGTGGCTGAAGCTGTCGACGCCGACCAGCACCACCTCCTGCGCGCCGGCGGCCACGCCGGCCAGCATGCTGGTGGTGTTGAGCACGGTGGTCTGGTAGGCGATCACGCTGGTGTTTTGGTCGACGCCGTCGAGCATCGCTCGCGCTGCGGCCGCCGCCGCGCTACCCGCATAGCCGGCCACCTCGCGTGGCTGGTCGAGGCTGGTGGTGAAGTTGGCGGCGACGGTGACGCGGTTGGCGATCAGCGCGGCATCGATCATCCCCTGCGCGGTTGTGTTGCGTTCCGCGCCGGACATGATGCTCAGCGCGGCCAGCCCGCGGGCCAGGCCGTTGTCGGCGTCCAGCGCGTTCGACCAGAAATTCAAGCCTTCAGCGGCCGGCGCCCGTCCCAGCAAATGCTGATAGATCGCCGTGACGAATTCCTTGTTGGTACCGTGATACAAGGCGGCCGACTCGGCGCTGTTGCCGAAGCCATTCACCAGCGTTCTGACGGTGCTGTCGGTCTCGTAGGCGGAGGTGAATTCGGCGATCGTGGTGGGCACCTTGGCGGCAGCAAACTGCGCCACCATGTTGGCAAGCCCGCCGGCGTCGGCCGGCCGTCCGAAATAGCCCACATAGAGTTTTTGCGCCAGGGCGACATATTGCGCCTGCAGCGGATCGTCGGCCAGACTGGTGGCGCCGAGCGCCACAGTGCCGTCGGCCAGCGCCAGCCGCTCGATACCGGTGAGCACGTCGCTCTGGGTTGGATCGGCGCGCGATGTCACTGTATAGCCGCCGTTGCCGCTGGCGGTGATGGTGTACGCGCTGAAATTGCCGCTATAGACGGCCGTGTCGATGCCGGCACCACCATCGATGGTGTTGCGCCCGGCGTTGCCCTGCAGCCGGTTGGCGGCGCTGTTGCCGGTCAGCGTATCGTTGCCGCTGCCACCGACGGCGTTCTCGATCACCACGTCCCAGGCGATGGCCAAGTTGTCCGTGCCGTCATAGACGCCCGCAGGCGGCGGGTTGGTCCAATTGATGCCGGCGGTGCTGTCGGACGGAATGTGGATCGACGAATAATGCCCCTGCTGCAAGTCAATCTCGCTGCCCGCGCTGAAATTGGCGATCGAGATGGTGTCATTGCCGCCTGCGTCCCAGATCGTGCGCAGAAACGGCGTCGCCGTATCGAAGGTATAGGTGTCATTGCCGGTGTGGTAGGACATGTTGGCGCCGTACATATACTGAATCGCGGCGATGTCATACAACATGGGGGTATCGGGCACGACCTCGTAGGCTGTCCATGCCCGCCCGGTCGCGGTGACCGTGACATCGACGAACTGGCTGTAGATGGCGCTCTCGTAGGCCATGACCGAGAACTGATGATTGGCGAGCACGGGGTCGATCACCGTGCCGTCCTCGAACGGATGCTTGAGGCCCAGCGCGTGGCCCAACTCGTGGATCAGGGCCATATAGTTGTAGCTGCCCACCGACCAGTCGGTGTCGGTCACGCCCGACGCACCGGCGTGGATCCAGACATCGCCACCGCTCGGGCGCACCGAGCTCGGATAGTACGCCCAGCCCCAGGCGTCCGAACCGTCGCTGACCTTTTCGGCCGACGAGGTCCAGCCGAAACGGATGTCGCCGACGGCGGTGCTGCTTTCCTGGATCGGGGTGGCGGTGATGTTGGCGACGCTGGACCAGGCTCCGAGCGCGGCGACCGCAGCCGCCCGTTGAACCGCGTTCAGGCCGTAGTGCTGGGTACCGCTTGGCTCGTCGAGCTGGGAATACGCCGCGCCACCGGGGCCGCTAAAGGTAGCGCTGCCGGCGGTGGTCCACGGGAAGCTATAGGTGACGGTGGCGCCGCTGCCAGCCGCCCCCCCCCACTTGAAACTGGACAACAAGGAATCGATGGGGACGAAGTCCGCGTCGGGGACGAAAGAGATGGGGCTGGACGTGCTGGGCGTGCTCATGAATGACTCCGGTGACGGGCCATCGCCCTACTAAGGGAGTGTAATCAAGATCTTGCCAATAGGCAATTTGAAGACGCCGAAAGACATTTCACTAAGCAACAATTTGTTGTGGCAGTTGCAAGATCGCCTCAGCGTTGGAGAAAGAAAAACATTTATCGGCCGCCTCCAGGTGCGGCAGCCACGCGTGGTTCAAATGCTCGCGCGGGCTGAGCGTGATGGGGATATCGCGCGGCACCTCGACGCTGAAAACGTGCTCGGTGTTTTCCGTCACGCCCGGCGCGTAGCGGTGGCGCCAGACCGGATAGATGGTGTAGATGTTGGACAAGTGCCAGTCGCGCAGCACGATGCGCTCGCCGTCGGCGACGATGCCGGTTTCCTCGAACAGTTCACGCGCGGCCGTCTCCAGCAGCGGCTCGTCGACGGCGTCGAGCGAACCGGTCACCGATTGCCAGTAACCGGGCTTGTCGGCGCGCTCGATCAGCAGCACGTGCAGGTCGGCGGTGTGGATCACCACCAGCACGGATTCGGGTATCTTGTATGGCATAAGGTTCGGGCAAAAGAAAAGGCGCCACGTGTGAACGTTGGCGCCTTTCGATTATGCCAGACTAATTAGCTTGCGACCTTCGGCTCGACGGCGCGCAGGCGGATGTGCAGTTCCTTCAACTGCTTCTCGTCCACTTCCGACGGCGCCTGGGTCAACAGATCCTGCGCGCGCTGGGTTTTCGGGAAGGCGATCACGTCGCGGATCGAATCGGACTTGGTCATCAAGGTCACGATACGGTCCAGGCCGAAGGCCAGGCCACCGTGCGGCGGCGCGCCGTATTGCAGCGCGTCGAGCAGGAAGCCGAACTTCAAGCGCGCCTCGTCGGCGTCGATCTTCAACGCGCGGAATACTTTCGACTGCACTTCCTCGCGGTGGATACGGATCGAACCGCCACCCAGTTCCCAGCCGTTCAGGACCATGTCGTAGGCCTTGGCGATGCAGGCGCCCGGATTGGTTTCCAGCATGTCCTCGTGGCCGTCCTTCGGCGCCGTGAACGGATGGTGGGTCGCGGTCCAGCGGTCGTTTTCCTCGTCGTGTTCGAACATCGGGAAGTCCACCACCCACAGCGGCGACCAGACGTCGTCGAACAGGCCGGCGTTCTTGCCGAACTCGCTGTGGCCGATCTTCACGCGCAGCGCGCCGATGGCGTCGTTGACGATCTTGGCCTTGTCGGCGCCGAAGAAGATCAGGTCGCCGTCTTCGGCGCCGGTCATCTCGATCACCTTGGCCAGGGCGGCGTCGTGCAGGTTCTTGACGATCGGCGATTGCAGGCCGTCGCGGCCCTTGGCCTTCTCGTTGACCTTGATGTAGGCCAGGCCGCGCGCGCCGTAGATGGCGACGAACTGGGTGTAGGCATCGATCTCCGAACGTGGCATCTCGCCGCCCTTCGGCACGCGCAGGCCGACCACGCGGCCGTTAGGCATGTTGGCCGCGCCCGAGAAGACCTTGAAGTCGACGTCCTTCATCACTTCGGTCAGGTCGGTAAACGACAGCCTGACGCGCATGTCAGGCTTGTCCGAACCGTATTTGCCCATCGCCTCGGCGAAGTCCATCACCGGGAACGGGTTGGGCAGCTCGACGTCCATCGTGTTCTTGAACACGATGCGGATCATGTCCTCGAACAGGTCGCGGATTTCCTGTTCGGTCAGGAACGAGGTTTCGCAGTCGATCTGGGTGAATTCAGGCTGGCGGTCGGCGCGCAGGTCCTCGTCGCGGAAGCACTTGGTGATCTGATAGTAACGGTCGAAGTTGGCCACCATCAGCAGTTGCTTGAACAACTGGGGCGACTGCGGCAGTGCGAAGAAGCTGCCGGCGTTCACGCGCGACGGCACCAGGTAGTCGCGCGCGCCTTCCGGGGTCGACTTGGTCAGCATCGGCGTTTCGATATCGATGAAGCCCAGGTTGTCCAGATACTTGCGCACTTCCATGGTCACCTTGTAGCGCAGGCGCAGGTTGTTCTGCATCTGCGGACGGCGCAGGTCCAGCACGCGGTGGGTCAGGCGGGTGGTTTCGGACAGGTTGTCGTCGTCCAGCTGGAACGGCACGGCAACGGAAGGATTCAGCACTTCCAGCTGCGAGCACACGACTTCGATCTTGCCCGACTTCAGGTTGGCGTTGACGGTGCCGGCCAGGCGGTCCTTGACCACGCCGGTGACGCGCAGGCAGAACTCGTTGCGGACGTGCTCGGCGGCCTTGAAGACTTCAGCCTGTTCCGGATTGCAAACGATCTGCACCAGGCCCTCGCGGTCGCGCAGGTCGATGAAGATCACGCCGCCGTGGTCGCGGCGACGATGTACCCAGCCGCACAGGCTGACGGTTTGGCCAAGCAGCGCTTCAGTGGTGAGGCCGCAGTAGTGAGTACGCATTGAGGACATGTTATTTCTCGGTTCAGGTTAGATTGCTCGTGAATTCAGTGTGTTGCTGATGCTGCGTTATTTGCTGACGACTTCGATGGCTTGGGGCACGCTTTCCGGCGCCACCACGCCCATCGAGACGATGTACTTCAGGGCCGCGTCGACCGACATGTCGAGTTCGACCACATCCTTGCGCGCCAGCATCAGGAAAAAGCCCGACGTCGGATTCGGCGTGGTCGGCACGTAGACGCTGACGTAGTCGCCGACCAGATGGTTCTTGACGTCGCCGCCGGGCGTGCCGGTCAGGAAGGCGATGGTGTACGAGTTCTGGTGCGGATACGGGATCAGCACCGCCTTGCGGAAGGCGTTGCCCGACGACGAGAACAAGGTGTCCGACACTTGCTTGACGCTCGAATAGAGCGAGTTCACCAGCGGGATGCGCTTGAGCAGCTTTTCCCACATGCGCACCACGTAGTTGCCGACCAGGTTATTGGTCAGCAAGCCGGTCAGGAACACGATCACGATCGTCAGCAGGGTACCCAGGCCGGGGATGTCGAAGCCGATCAGCGTGTGCGGCTGCCAGCGCTCCGGCACGAACAGCAGCGACTGGTCCATCGTGTTGATGACCAGGCTCAGCACCCAGGCGGTAATCGCCAGCGGCACCAGGATCAGCAGACCGGTAATGAAATATTTACGCATCGAAGACTCTTATATGGGTGCTCATGTGGGTGGAATGACGGGCGGCAGCGGCCGGGCCGCTGCCGTCGTTCAGGCCGTTCCCGTGCCGCTCGCCGGCTTGGCGGGCGTGCTCGCGGCCGCGTCCGCCTTGGGCGCGTCGGCCTTGGCCGCACCGTCCACCGGACCGGTGGACACGCCCGTCGCCGGCGGCGTGCCGCCACGGAAATCGGTCGCGTACCAGCCGGTACCCTTCAGCTGGAAGCCAGCGGCGGTCAATTGTTTCTTAAACGACTCCTTGCCGCACGACAGGCAAACAGTCAGCTGCGGGTCGGAAATCTTCTGCAAGACATCCTTGGCAAAACCACATGCCTCGCAGCGGTAAGCGTAGATCGGCATCTATTACTCCGCAAAAATCATCAAAACCCTGAATTATAAAGCTTTTTACCCGGCCCCAGCCTGTTTCCTGCGATCAAGTCCGCCGGCGCCAGATCATCCAGCGCTCCTTGCCTTCGAATACGGGGATGGAATCGCTGACCGGGTCGTCGGCGACGCGGTCGAAATCTTGCTGCAACAAAGCCTCCAGTTGCTCGCGGGCGATGCCGAACGGCGGCCCCTTGAGCGCATCGTCGAAGAAGAAGTAGCCGGCCAGCAGCGCCCCGGCGGGCAACAATTCCGCCCAGCGCGCCGCAACCTTGGGCCACATCGCGCGCGGCATGGCGCACAGGAAGGCGCGCTCGTAAATCAGCTGCAACGGCCGCGCCGGCTGCCAGGCGAAGAAATCCGCCTCCACCACCCTATCCGCATGCCCGCCCACGGCTAGCTTGCCGGCCTGCACCGCCTGCGGCGAAAAATCGATCGCCGTCGCATCCCACCCCGCCCCGGCCAAAAACGCCAGTTCGTAGGCCGAGCCGCAACCGGGTATCAAGCTGACCATCGGCGCGTTGGCGGCGACAAAGTCGCGCAGCGCCAGCGGCACGCCGCCCCGGTCCCACGGCGTGAAGTTGCGCGCGAAGCGTTCATCCCAGAACGCCGGCGACATCGGATCGCGCTGCTGGAAATCGGCCATGGTCAGAGCAGATGGTGCCAGCGCAGATACAGCTGGAAGCCGGCCACGCCCAGCCCGAACGCGCCGGCGAAATAGATCACCAGGCTGAGCAAACGGTTGGTGCGCTGCTGTTCGTGGATCAGCACTTTAATCAGCTCGCCGTTATCGGCGGGCTTTTCGCCCTGCTGCTCCAGCGCCCGGTAAACCAGGCGCGGCAGCTGCGGCAGGATCTGCGTGTAGCGCGGCGCCTCGGCCTTCAGGCGCTGCAACAAGCCCTGCCAGCCGACCTGCTCGGCCATCCAGTTTTCCAGATACGGCTTGGCGGTCTTCCACAGGTCGAGGTCGGGGTCGAGCTGGCGGCCCAGGCCTTCGATGTTGAGCAGCGTCTTTTGCAGCAACACCAGTTGCGGCTGCACTTCGACATTGAAGCGGCGCGAGGTCTGGAACAGCCGCAGCAGGATCTGGCCGAACGAGATGTCCTTCAGCGGCCGGTCGAAGATCGGCTCGCAGCAGGCGCGCACGGCGGACTCGAGCTCGTCGACGCGGGTTTCCTTCGGCGCCCAGCCCGATTCGATGTGGGCCTCGGCCACGCGCTTGTAGTCGCGGCGGAAGAAGGCCAGGAAGTTCTGCGACAGGTAATCCTTGTCGTAGTCGTTGAGCGTGCCGACGATGCCGAAGTCGAGCGCGATGTAGCGGCCCAAGGTTTCCGGCTCGATCGACACCAGGATATTCCCGGGGTGCATGTCGGCGTGGAAGAAGCCGTCACGGAACACTTGCGTGAAGAAGATCTCGACGCCGTCGCTGGACAGTTTTTTCAGGTCGACGCCGGCCGCTTCCAGCTTGTCGATCTGCGACACCGGCAGGCCGTGCATGCGCTCCATGACGATCACGCTGTTGGAACAATAGTCCCAGTACATTTCCGGCACCATCAGCAGCTTGGAGTCGGCGAAGTTGCGGCGCAGCTGGCTGGCGTTGGCCGCCTCGCGCATCAGGTCCAGCTCGTCGTGCAGGTACTTGTCGAACTCGGCGACGACTTCCTTCGGCTTCAGGCGCTTGCTGTCGGCCCACACGCGGCCGACCCACTCGGCGGCGATGTGCATCAGCGCGACATCCTCGTCGATGGATTTCTTCATGCCCGGACGCAGCACCTTGACCGCGACCTGCTTGCCGTCCTTCAAGGTGGCGAAGTGCACCTGCGCGATCGACGCCGACGCCACCGGCGTGCGCTCGAACGAGGCGAACAGCTGGTCCGGATGGGCGCCCAGCGATTTGCGGATCTGTGCGATCGCCAGGTCGGAATCGAACGGCGGCACCCGGTCCTGCAGGCGCGACAGCTCGATCACCAGATCGGCCGGTATCAGGTCGCTGCGGGTCGACAGCACCTGGCCGAACTTGACGAAGATCGGCCCCAGGTCCTCCAGCGCCATGCGCAGGCGCACGCCGCGCGGGGCCGAGATGTCGCGCCAAAAAATGATCGTGTCGATGAGTTTGGCGGTGCGCGGCACTTTGAGGCCGGAGATGGCGATTTCGTCGAGACCGTAACGAATGGCGACCCGCAGGATTTTCAGCAGGCGTAAAAATTTCAAAATCATTGGGTTCCCAGTTTCTGTTCCAATTTGGCCAGGCGCTTGGCGGCCCGTTCCACGTCATCGCGCAGGCGCACCACGTCGGCCGAGAATTCCTCCACCGCCTGCGGGCGTATCAGCACCTGTTTTTCATCGAGCAAGAACTCGGCGACGTTTTCGGCCAGCTTTTGATGACCCGTCCTGACCGCTTCGAAGGCGGCCTTGGCGCCCGACACCATGCGCACCGCCGCCACCGGGCCGACCACTTTTTCCAGGTCGGACTCCGCTTCCCAGCGCAGCGACGTGCTCAGGCTGGAGATGGCGTTGGCGAAATCGGCGTCGCCCTCGATGCGCACATACGAAAACGCGCGCTCGCGGTTTTGCGCGATCAGCGGCAGGTCCGACAGTTTCACCTTGATGGTAACCCGGGCCGGCTCATCCGCCGGTGC
>Ga0207655_1001309_pt1 | contig 23531 bp, 17 predicted proteins | sample KBSM44metaG_FD_184398 | JGI IMG/M metagenome (GOLD analysis project Ga0207655, IMG submission 184398) | Miscanthus rhizosphere microbial communities from Kellogg Biological Station, Michigan, USA - KBS M4-4 metaG (SPAdes) (version 2) | ecosystem: Host-associated > Plants > Roots > Rhizosphere >... | reverse complement strand
TTCAGGGTGGGCGCGAGCCTGGTGACCATCGATTCACGGACCCTGTCACTGAGCGGCCTGAAGGTCATGCTCTCGTCCATTGCCAGGGCCGAGGCGCAAGCGCAGCCAGGCGAGCCCGATCAGTCGTGAAACCAGCCATCGCTGCGGTTCAGGCGCCTGGCGATCACGCCCAGCGTCACGGCCCGCAGCGCCATGAACAGCAAGAACACCCACCACAGGGCGTGGTTGCCCAAGCCGCCCGCCAGCCAGGCAAAGGGGGCTGTCAGCAATGCGGTGACGACCATCGCATTGCGCATCTCTCGGGCCCGGGTGGCGCCGATGAACAGGCCGTCGAGCAGGTAGCTCCAGACGGCCACCAGCGGCAGCACTGCAAGGTAAGGCAGATAGATGAAGGCGATTTCCCGCACCTGAACGATGTCGGTCTGCATGGCGATGAACAGGTGCCCGCAGAGCAGGAACAGCACGGCGAACCCCAGGCTGCAGATCAGCGACCAGCCCCCGGCCACGTTCAACGAACGGCGCAGGGCGTTGCGGTCCCGCGCGCCGATGGCGTGGCCGCAGAGGGCTTCCACCGCATGGGCCAGGCCATCCAGCGCGTTGGCGGTCAGCAGCAGGCCATTGAGCAGCAGCGCGTTGGCCGCCACCGTGGCATCGCCCAGCCGCGCGCCCTGGGTGGTGATGAGAAAGAACACCGATTGCAGCACCAGGCTGCGTATGAAGATATCGCGGTTGACCATCAGCAGCGGTCGCCAGCTTTGCCAGCGCTTGAGGGCGGCCAAAGCCAGGTGTCCGGGGTAATCGCGCAGGCCTTTGTGGGTCAGCGCCAGGCCCAGCAGCGCGCCAATCCACTCGGCCACCACCGACGCCCGGGCGCTGCCGACCACGCCCCAGTCCAGGCCGAGCACGAACCACAGGTTCAGGGCGATGTTGACCAGGTTGGTGGTCAGCAGAATCGCCAGCGGCGCCCGGGCGTTTTGCAGGCCCAGGAACCAGCCGACCAAGGCATAACTGGCAAGCGCTGCGGGCAAGCCAAACAGCCGGGTATGAAAGAAATCCTGGGTGAGTTCGTTGAGGTCCGGCGAGGGCTGCATCAGTTGCAGCGCCAGATGCTGGACGGGCAGCCCGATCAGCCCCAGCAGCACCGCGAAGCCCATGGCCAGCAGCAGGCCTTGCAGCAGCACCTGACGCAGCGCCGCACCGTCCTTGCGCCCGGCCGCCTGAGCGGCAAAGCCGGTGGTGCCCATGCGCAGGAAACTCATCGCCCAGGCCAGGAAGCTGTACAAGGTGCCACCCACGGCCACCGCGCCCAGTTGGTGGGCGTGGGGCAGATGGCCGATCACGCTGCTGTCGACCAGAGTCACCAGCGGCACGGAAATATTGGACAGAATCATCGGCGCAGCCAGCGCCCACACCTGCCGGTGGGTGGCACGCTGACGCCAGTCTGCGAAGAAGTTGGACATAAGGCTCCCGGGGAAGGGCGGCATTGTAGCGGGTACCGGGCACCTGTAGGAGTGAGCTTGCTCGCGATGGCGTTTGGTCTGTCGCAGCAGAGTTGTCTGGCACGCCGCTATCGCGAGCAAGCTCACTCCTACAGGTTTTGCGTGTATTCGGCGATTGTGGCCAACGCTGTGCCGCTGCGAACAAACCCACAAACCCAAGGTCTATTCCCGCGCTGCGCTGTACGTTCAGCGTTGCGATGCTATAACTGCTGCTTCTCATCACAACTGCCGCCAATGAGTGCCTCATGCTTAACAAAGGATTGTTCCTGGCCTGTGCGCTGGTACTGCTCAGTGCCTGCGATTCCTCTACCTCCGACAAACCAGCGCCTGCCCCCGCGCAGCCTGCAGCGCCGCAAGCTGCTGCCGTGGAGACGGCCAAGCCCAAGCCTGCGGTGGACATTCCCGCGCTGAGCAAGCGCTATGCAGGGCGTGAATTGACGGTGGTGGATGTCTCGGAAATCCAGCTCGACGGCGCCAGCACCTTGTCCTTGAGTTTCTCGGTGCCGTTGAGCCCCGATCAGAAATTCGCCGAGAAAGTGCATCTGGTGGACAGCGTCAACGGCAAGGTCGATGGCGCGTGGGAGCTGTCGGACAACCTCATGGAGTTGCGCCTGCGTCATCTGGAGCCCAAGCGCAAACTGGTGCTGACCATCGATCCGGGCCTGGCGGCCGTGAACAACAACACCCTGGCGGCCGAGTATTCCGCGCGCCTGGAAACCTCGGACCTGCAAGCCACGGTAGGCTTTGCCAGCCGTGGCAGCCTGCTGCCGACCCGCTTGGCGGAAGGCTTGCCGGTGATTGCGCTGAACGTCGATAAGGTCGATGTCGAATTCTTCCGCATCAAGCCCGACTCGCTCCCTGCATTTCTCAGTTCCTGGGAAGGCTCGTCGAGCCTGCAAAGCTACGAGTCCAAGGAGCTGCTGCCCATGGCCGACCTGGTCTACGGCGGCCGGTTCGACCTGAACCCTGCGCGTAACACCCGGGAAACCGTGCTGCTGCCCATCGCCGGGCTCAAGCAGTTGCAGCAGCCGGGCGTGTACCTGGCGGTAATGCGCGCCTCGGGCACCTACAACTACTCCCAGCCTGCAACGCTGTTCACCTTGAGCGACATCGGCCTGTCGGTGCACCGCTACGCCAACCGCCTCGACGTGTTCACCCAGGCGCTGGAGGGCGGCAAAGCGCTCAACGGCATCGATCTCGAACTCTACGACGACAAGGGCCGCATGGTCGGTCAGGGCAAGACCGACAACGCCGGTCACGCCGAACTGCCGCTGCCTGCCAAGGCCGAAGTGCTGCTGGCCAAACAGGCCGAACAGACCAGCCTGCTGCGCCTGAACAGCGCGGCCCTGGACCTGGCCGAATTCGACATCACCGGGCCCCAGGCCCACCCGTTGCAGTTCTTCATCTTCGGCCCCCGCGACCTGTATCGCCCCGGTGAAGTGGTGCTGCTCAACGGCCTGCTGCGCGACAACGACGGTAAGCGTGTGAAAGCTCAACCCATCACCGTGGAAGTGCGTCGGCCAGACGATCAGGTCAGTCGCAAGTTTGTGTGGGATGCCGATGCAAGCGGCCTGTATCAATACCAACTGCAACTGTCAGACGAAGCCCCAACCGGGCGCTGGCAACTGGTGTTCGACCTGGGCGACGGCAAACCGCAGCTGTATGAATTCCAGGTCGAGGATTTCCTGCCCGAGCGCATGGCGCTGGAACTCAAGGGCAGCGACACGCCCATCGCACCCGATGCACCACTAGATGTGTCCATCAACGGTCGTTACCTCTATGGCGCCCCCGCTTCCGGCAACCGCCTGACCGGCCAGTTGTACGTGCGTCCGCTGCGTGAAGCGGTGCCAGGGCTGCCGGGTTATCAGTTCGGTTCGATTACCGAAGAAGACCTTAAGCAGGATCTGGAAGTCGAAGACAGCGTGCTGGACGCCAACGGTGAACTGGACCTGAGCATCGACAGCCAGTGGGCCAAGGCCAGGTCGCCGCTGCAACTGGTGTTGCAGGCCAGCTTGCAGGAGTCGGGCGGGCGGCCGATCACCCGTCGCCTGACCCAGCCGGTGTGGCCGGCGGAGAAACTTCCCGGCCTGCGCGGCCTGTTCGACGGCGAAGCCACCGATGGCGATGGCCCCGTGGAGTTCGAAGTGCTGATGGCCGATGCCGAGGGCCACAAACTGGCGGCGGACAATCTCAAGGTCCGGTTGATTCGCGAGCGCCGCGACTACTACTGGAACTACTCCGACAGCGACGGCTGGAGCTATCACTACAACGAGAAGTTTCTGAACCTGTCCGAAGAAACCCTCAGCGTGAAGAAGGATTCCACGGCCAAGGTCAGCTTCCCGGTGGAGTGGGGTCCTTACCGCGTCGAGGTCGAGGATCCGGAAACCGGTCTGATCAGCAGCGTGCGTTTCTGGGCCGGTTACCGCTGGCAGGACAACGCCGAAGGCGGCGCGGTGCGTCCCGATCAGGTCAAGCTGGCGCTGGACAAACCGGCCTATGCCGATGGCGACACGGCCAAGGTCACCGTCACCCCGCCGAGCGCAGGCAAGGGCTACCTGCTGGTGGAATCCAGCGAAGGCCCGCTGTGGTGGCAGGAGATCGACGTGCCGGCCGAGGGCAAGACCTTCGACGTGCCTGTGGATAAAAAGTGGGCGCGGCATGACCTGTACGTTAGCGCGCTGGTGATCCGCCCCGGCGAGCGCAAGGCCAATGTAACCCCCAAGCGCGCAGTAGGCGTGCTGCACCTGCCGCTGGATCGCTCGGAACGCAAACTGGCGCTGACGGTGACTGCGCCTGAGAAGATGCGGCCCAAGCAGCCGCTCAAGCTCAAGGTCAACGCGAAGAACGCCGACGGTTCGATCCCCAAAGACGTGCACGTGCTGGTTGCGGCGGTGGACGTCGGGATCCTCAATATCACCGAATACGCCACCCCCGATCCGTTCGCCAGCCTGTTCGGGCGCAAGGAATACGGTGCCGACCAGCTCGACATCTATGGCCAGTTGATCGAGGCCGGGCGCAATCGCCTGGCCAGCCTGGCATTTGGTGGTGACGCAGCCCTGGCCAAGGGCGGCAAGCGTCCGGAAACCAGTGTCACCATCGTCGCCCTGCAGAGCGCGCCGGTGACCCTGAACGAGCAGGGCGATGCAGAAGTCAGCGTCGATATTCCGGACTTCAACGGTGAGCTGCGGATCATGGCCCAGGCCTGGACCGACGAGCGCTACGGCATGGCCGAGGCCAAGACCGTGGTGGCCGCGCCGCTGATTGCAGAGTTGTCGGCGCCGCGCTTTCTGGCCGGTGGTGACCAGACCAGCGTGGCGCTGGATGTGTCGAACCTCTCGGGGCAGGCGCAGAAACTCAACGTTCAGGTCAGTGCCGAGGGCCAGTTGAACCTGGCGCAGCCGGATGCTGGCAAGGCGATCAGTCTGACCCAGGGCCAGCGCACCACCTTGCAGATTCCGGTCAAGGCACAGGGCGGTTTCGGTCAGGGCACGATCAAGGTCACGGTCACTGGCCTGGAGTTGCCGGGCGAGAACCTGCCAGCGTTCAGCCGCGAGTGGACCATCGGCGTGCGCCCGGCCTATCCGGCCATGCTCAGGCAGTATCGCGCGGTGCTCAAGGATCAGGCCTGGAGCCTGCCCGAAGGAGCGCTGGACGCCTTCGAACCTGCAGGACGCGAGGCGATGCTGTCGGTGTCGAGCCGGCCTCCGCTGAACCTGGGCGAGCAGATTCGCGCGCTCAAGGCTTACCCCTACGGCTGCCTGGAACAGACCACCAGCGGCCTGTATCCGTCGCTCTACGCTGACGCCGCTACCCTCAAGCGCCTGGGACTGGAAGGTGAAGCCGACGCGGTGCGCAAGCGCAAGATCGAGGTGGGTATCGAGCGACTGCTCGGCATGCAGCGCTACAACGGCAGCTTCGGTCTGTGGGGCGCGGACGGCGATGAGGAATACTGGCTGACCGCCTACGTCACCGACTTCCTGCTGCGTGCCCGCGACCAGGGCTACGCCGTGCCGCCGGATGCGCTGAAGAAGGCCAGCGAACGCCTGCTGCGCTACTTGCAGGAGCGCAACCAGATCGAGGTCAACTACAGCGAAAACGCCGACCACACCCGCTTCGCCGTGCAGGCCTACGCGGGGCTGGTGTTGTCCCGCAGCCAGCAGGCGCCGCTGGGCGCGCTGCGCAGCCTGTTCGACCGTCGCAGCGATGCGCGCTCCGGTTTGCCGCTGGTGCAACTGTCCATCGCGCTGGAGAAAATGGGCGACAAGCCGCGTGCCGATCAAGCGTTGCTGGCCGGGCTTGCAGCCGGTCGCAAGGCCAATGACTGGCTGGCCGACTACGGCAGCCCGCTGCGCGATCAGGCGTTGATCCTGTCGCTGCTTGAAGAAAACAAACTGGGCCAAGACAAGGTCGAGGAGCGGCTATTCGCGCTGTCCGATCAGGTCGCAGCCAGCCGCTATCTGTCGACTCAGGAGCGCAACTCGCTGTTCCTCGCCGGGCGTGATCTGCTGGGCAAACCGGAGGCCAAGTGGGCTGCGACGCTGTCCAGCGCTAGCAACAATCGCGAACTCAGCAACGACCAGCCGGGGGTGAAGCTCGACAGTTCGGTGCTGGCTTCACCGCTGACGGTGCAGAGCAGCGGTGGCGAAACCCTCTACCAGCAGATGACCATTTCGGGCTATCCGTCGCAGCCTCCGGTGGCAGGTGGCGAGAACCTGAGCATTCGTCGCGATTACTTGGGCATGGACGGCGAGGCGCTGAACCTCAATGCCTTGAAGAGCGGCGAGCTGGTGCTGGTGCATCTTGAACTCAAGTCCAAGGAGCGGGTGCCGGATGCGCTGGTGGTGGACCTGTTGCCTGCCGGGCTCGAGATCGAGAACCAGAACCTGGCCCAGAGCGCGGCCAGCCTGGAAGACGCCAGCGAGTCGGTGAAACAGTGGCGCGAATCGATGGAGAACGCCGGGCTCAAGCATCAGGAATTCCGTGGCGACCGCTACGTGGCGGCGGTGGACCTGCAAGGGTTCAACACCGTGCACCTGCTGTACCTGGCTCGCGCCGTGACCCCAGGCACCTACCGCGTACCGCCGCCGCAGGTTGAATCGATGTACCGCCCGAACTGGCAAGCCCTGGGCGACGCGCCTGCGCAGTTGGTGGTGAAAGCGAAGAAGTAGGCAGCTTGTAGGAGCGCGCTTGCCCGCGATGGCGGTGGGTCAGACACCCTCATGGGCACAGACACACCGCCATCGTCCGGATGCGGCCCAGACCAAGCGCGCTCCTACGGAATGTATGAAGGTTCAGCGTGCGCCGCGCCCCCGTAGCAGCACGGCTTGCCGGCGGGAGCGATCTTGAGGGCGCCCGTTAAGGCGGATTCACCCCGGATCAATGAATAATCCAGCTCAACAACCACAACCCCAGAAACAACCAGATAATGCCGATGATGATCGAGCCGCGCATGAACGCGCGGATCGCCGAGTACAGCAGCATCAGCCCTACGATCAGCCCGGCGATGCTGACAATCGAGGTGTTCATGCCCAGCGTGCGCGCCAGTCCGTCGACAAAATTGCCACCCGCATGAGTGAACATGTTGAACAACCAGCTCAAACCGTCGACGACGAAACGAATCACTGCGCCGATGACCTGGCCGAGCCATTCGAAAACGCTTTCTACCTGCATATGTTTTTCCTGATGACGGGCATTGAATGGAGAGAGGATTGTTCACTTGGGCTATCACAGGCCAGAGCGAGTTCCCTGACCGGTAGAGGCAGTCTGGCATGAAACGGCTCGTTCGCTGGATCGCCGCCAGCATTTTGCTCCTGTGCCTGGCGCTCTGGCTGGCTGACCGCATCTGGCCGCTGCCTTTGCCCAGGGATGATCTGGCCCGCGTGGTGCTGGCCGAAGATGGTACGCCGTTGTGGCGTTTTGCCGATGCCAACGGCGTGTGGCGCTATCCGGTGACGGTCGATCAGGTTTCGCCCTATTACCTCGAAGCCCTGCTGACCTACGAGGACCGCTGGTTCTATCAGCATCCGGGGGTGAACCCCATGGCGCTGGTGCGCGCGACCTGGCAGAACCTGAGTGGCGGCCATGTAGTCTCCGGTGGCAGCACGCTGTCGATGCAGGTGGCGCGGCTGCTCGATCCGCATTCACGCACACTGGCGGGCAAACTGCGCCAGCTCTGGCGCACGGCGCAACTGGAGTGGCACCTTTCCAAGTCCGAAATCCTCGGGCTTTATCTGAACCGCGCACCGTTTGGCGGCACCCTGCAAGGCGTTGCGGCCGCCAGTTGGGCGTATCTGGGCAAGTCTCCACAGCAACTGACCCGCGCCGATGCAGCGCTCTTGGCGGTGTTGCCCCAGGCGCCCAGCCGCTTGCGCCCCGACCGCCACCCACAGCGAGCCCAGGCCGCACGGGACAAGGTGCTCAAGCGCCTGGCCGAGTTTGACGTCTGGCCGCAGCAGGCCGTAACCGAAGCGCTGGAAGAACCGTTGTTGCTGGCGCCGCGACAGGAGCCCAGCCTGGCCCCGCTGCTGGCCCGTCGCCTGAACCGGCCCGACAGCCCGCCATTGATCCGCACCACGCTGGACGCCAGCCTTCAACGTCGTCTTGAAGACCTGCTGCTGGGCTGGAGAGCGCGTCTGCCGGAGCGCACCTCGGCGGCGATTCTGGTGGTCGAGGCGCAGAACATGGCGGTGCGGGCGTACGTCGGCTCCGTGGACATCGGCGATGCAAGACGCTTCGGGCACGTGGACATGGTCAGCGCGATGCGCTCCCCGGGTTCGACCCTCAAGCCGTTTTTGTACGGCAAGGCGCTGGATGCCGGGCTGATTCACTCCGAATCGCTGCTACAGGACGTGCCGCGTCGTTATGGCGATTACCGTCCGGGGAATTTTTCATCGGGTTTCAATGGCGCGGTGGCGGCCAGCTCGGCGCTGTCGATGTCGCTCAACCTGCCGGCGGTGCAACTGCTCGAAGCCTACGGCCCGAAACGCTTCGCCGCCGAACTGCGCAACGGCGGGGTGCCGCTGACCTTGCCGCCACTGGCCCAGCCGAACCTGGCGTTGATTCTGGGCGGGGCGGGCAGCCGGCTGGAGGATCTTGTAGGTGGTTACGCCGCGTTTGCCCGAGGCGGGCGTAGCGCCGATATTCGCCTGCAACCCGATGACCGCCTGCGCGACCGGCCCATGATGTCGCCGGGGGCGGCGTGGATCATCCGGCGCATCCTGAGCGGCCAGTCGCGGCCTGATCTGGACCCTCACGCAGAACTGGTGCAGCGCCCGCAACTGGCCTGGAAGACCGGCACCAGCTATGGCTTTCGCGATGCCTGGTCGATTGGCGTGGGGCCGCGTTTCCTGATCGGGGTGTGGATCGGTCGCCCCGACGGCACGCCGGTGCCGGGACAGTTCGGCCTGGCCTCTGCTGCACCGCTGATGATTCAGGTGCATGACCTGCTGGTGAACCGCGACGCCCAGCGCAACATCCTGCCGCCGGTACTGCCGGTGCCGCTGAATGTGGGCGTCGCAGCCATCTGCTGGCCGCTGGGTCAGCCGATGAGCAAGAGCGACCCCAACTGCCGCCGCCAGCGCTTTGCCTGGACGCTGGATGGCACCACGCCGCCGACCTTGCAGGCCACCGACCAGCCGCTGGGGTTGGGGCTGCTGGAGAAAATCTGGGTCAACGACAAGGGATTGCGCGTCGATGCCACGTGTCCGCAGGCGCAGGCCCGTGAGATAGCGCTCTGGCCGGCACCGCTCGAACCCTGGCTGCCGAAGACCGAACGACGAGAAGCGCGCTTGCCCGCCATCGACCCCGGTTGTGCGCCACAAGGCTTGAGCCTCGCAGCGCCGATTTCCATCGTCGGCGTGCGCGACGGCGATCAGTTGCGTTTGCCTGCGGGCAGCCAGCAGCAACTGCGGCTGCAATTGTCGGCACTGGGCGGCAACGGACGCCGCTGGTGGTTCATCGACGGCGCGCCGCTGGGGGACACGGGCAATCAGGAAATCTGGAGCCACACCTTCAGCCGCCTTGGGCGCTATCAGTTGAGCGTACTCGACGAAAGCGGCCAGACCGCGCGCGTGGAGTTCAGTGTGGTGGATTGAGGTCGCCGTAAAAACGCCGAGTGCGCTAGTCAATTGCGACTATATAACTTTCGTCTGGCTTCTCGGCTTGCTGAGGGTTACTCGTTGATATCTATGAGATTCATTCGTGGGTTTGGCGCCGGATCGCCCAGTTATCCAAGGGGTTAATACCAAGTTACGGATTGCCCCATTCCTTCCCAAGGCGTGTCATGCAGCCATGAGGCACATCCACCGGCAGTATCGGTGGGTTGCTCAACGGGGTAACAGGCGTGTTGGGCGGTGGTTTGAATGGAGTGGCAGCGAACCGTAGGCAAGCAGTGCCGGGCAGTGTGAGAACTATCGCAAGCAAGTGGTCTGCGATGCAGTGTTCTTTCTCCGGCGTGCCTTGGTCGCGGCTTTTCATTCAACGCCTGCGCCTGTTCAGACAGGGGAATCGGATGATCCCCTGTCTTTTTTTTGCCTGGGCAATGCCGCTGCGCCAGGACGCCGGCAAGCCGGACTGCTACGGATCGGGGATAAGCGACGAGGGTGCGGACGCTCGATATCCCCTAGCAGCACGGCTTGCCGGCGGGGGTGTCCTGAAGGCAAACGAGGGAAGGTCGGGACTACTGCCCGACCTTGTACACCTTAGGCTCTGGAAACAGATTGTTGAGCGTTTCCAGCAGCCGTACGTGGTAGATGGGTTTGCGGAATAGATCCAGCACCTGCAGGCGAAGCAAATCGCTGACATCCTCCATGTCGGCGTGGCCTGAGGTGACGATCACCGGCAGGTGCTGGCGTGACGTGTGCTCGCGCAGGCGCTTGATCAGCGAGATGCCGCTTTCTTCGGGCATGCGCAGATCCGTGATCACCAGTGCGATATCCGGGTGCTCGGTCAGAATCTTCAGCGCCACCTTGACCGACGGCGCGGTAAAGCAGCAGAAACCCTCACCTTCGAGCAATTCGGCGAGTTCTTCGTTGGCGTCCTCTTCGTCGTCAACGAGCAGCAGTTGTTGGCGTGTAGGAGCGGGCATTTTCACGGCCTTGGCTGATTGAACAAAAGAATTGCCAACTCGCGCTGAGTCACGTTGCTGCCGTGCCTCCAAGGGCCACAATGATTTCGTTGAACCGGGCTCTGATGGCAGTGCCCATAGGCGTGATCATCGCAAACAGCACCAGGGCGACCATCGCCACGATCACGGCATATTCGATGGCCGATGCGGCTTCCTCGTTCTTGACGAAGCGACGTAACAGGGCCGACAGGTAGGTTAGGTACATCTGACTTCTCCTCAGCGCCCTAGAGCGCTACTACGCGTTTGCAGCGTTGAACAATCCTTCGTACCCACAGCATTGACCCCAAACCCGTACTCCACAATCACAAGAAAGCATTAGTCGGAAAGTAGTAGTGGCAGACGCATGGGCCGCTCTGCACCCTGACACCCGAACGGAGTGAATGCGCGGAAATTTCCGACAACTGATGGCGTTTTGGATGACCTCGACTACCTTCTAATAGCGAAAAGGATGAATGTTCATAGCCAACTGAATGACAGGTTGTCTCGTAACGTTTTCGAGGTTGTAGTCAGGCACGGGAGGGCCGTCATGAGCAGTCGCGTCACAATGGGGCTGGCCGTGTTTTTTCTGTTGGGGGCGTTGTTTGCCGGGTATTGGGGGCTGGTGTTGAGTCGTCAGCCTGCGCCGGCAGCGGTGGCGCCCGTCAGCCAGGCCCAGGCACCCGCAGCCGTCCCCGCGGCCGCTGAACAGCCTTCCCAGGACCCCACCCGTCAGCCCGTCGTGGTGCTGGCCCGGGACATTCCCGCCTACGAGCCCATCAAGGCCGACGACCTGATCGTCGAGCGCCTCAAGGTCGCGCCGCCCGGCAGTTTTTCCCGCACTGAAGAGGCCGTGGGGCGCATGTCCTGGCGTCCGCTTGCGGCAGGCACCTGGCTTACCGAGAACAGCTTCGAAGCCGGTGGCAGCCTGGCGCGGATGATCCGTCCCGGCGAACGGGCGCTGGCGTTGTCCACCGACGAAATCATTGGCGCCGGCGGCCAGATCAGCCCCGGCGATTACGTAGACGTCTTGCTTTACCTCCCGTCTGATCAGACCTCCACGGACCGCAGCGCCCAGACCGTCGTGCCTGCCCTGCGGGTGCTCAGCGTTGGCGCATTGCTGGGCCCGGTGAGCCAGGGGCAGGACGATCAAAGTGTCAGCCGGGATGAGCGGGTGCAGCAGCAGAAACTCAAGGTCAATGCGCGCAGCGTCGTGCTCGCGGTGCCGGAGCAACTGTTGAGCCGCCTGATGCTGGCGTCCCAGGCAGGTCCCTTGCGGCTGGCCGTACGCAGTGCCCAGGAGAAGAACCTGGAACGCTACTGGGCCGGGGACAGCGACATCGCCACGCAACTGGACACGGTCAATCGCAACCTCGTGCATTTCAATCAGCTGAGCATGCAAAGCACAGCCGCGCGCGTCCAGCCGGTAGGCAGCAGCCCACCGCGCGGACCGAAGCCCATCGAAGTCATTCGTGGCAGCCAGGCCACCGCGCAAACCCCCTGACCGAGCAAGGACCGCACATTCATGAGTAACCGTTTCAAGCCGGTTTTGAACCGTATCGTGTCGGCCTTTTTGGCTGCGGGGTTGTATCAGGGGACTGTCGAAGCCGCTGCGGGCAACTGTTCCGCGTTGTCGGCGATGCCGGCGGCGTTGGAGATCGGGCAGGGCGTGCAGCAGGAAATGCGCTCGCCGGTGGCGATCACGCGCCTGGCGGTGGGCGATCCGAAGATCGCTGACGTGCAGGTCAACGGCAACGACAACGGCGCCTTCCTGCTGACCGGCGTGGGGCCGGGCACCACCAGCCTGATGATCTGGACCAATTGTTCCACCGCCCCTCGGCAGAGCATGGTCTTCGTGCGCGGCGCGGCCAAGGCGGCCATGACCGACACCTTGCTGCCACCCTCGGAAGACCCGCTGCTGCCCAGCCAGGTGCAGACCGACATCCGCTTCGTCGAAGTCAGCCGCACCAAGCTCAAGGAAGCCAGCACCTCGATCTTCGGCAGAGGCTCGAACAACTTCCTGTTCGGGTCCCCCGGCACAGTGCCAGGCGTGACCGTGACCCCCGGCACGGTTGGCGGTACGCGGCCCAATATTCCGCTGAACAACAACAACTTCAACATCGTCTGGGGCGGCGGCAGCAGCAAGGTGCTGGGCATGCTCAACGCGATGGAAAGCAGCGGCTTCGCCTACACCCTGGCGCGGCCCAGCCTTGTGGCCTTGAGCGGACAGAGCGCAAGTTTCCTGGCCGGTGGCGAGTTCCCGGTGCCGGTGCCCAATGGCGAAAGCAACGGTATTTCCATCGAGTACAAGGAATACGGCGTGCGCCTGACCCTGACGCCCACCGTCGTCGGGCGCAACCGCATCTCCCTGAAAGTGGCGCCGGAGGTCAGCGAGCTGGATTTCACCGCCGGCGTGACCATCGCCGGAACCACCGTGCCGGCACTGAATGTACGGCGCACCGACACCAGCGTGTCGCTGGCCGATGGCGAGAGCTTCGTCATCAGCGGCCTGATCAACACCAGCAACATTGCGTCTGTGGACAAGTTTCCGGGCCTGGGCGATATCCCGGTGCTGGGCGCGCTGTTTCGCAGTTCGCAGATCAACCGCGACGAACGTGAACTGCTGATGATCGTCACCCCGCACCTGGTGCAGCCACTGGCCGCCAACGCGCAGTTGCCGTCGTTGCCGGGCGAGGCGCTGCGCAACTACGACCCGAATTTCTACAAGATGTATTTCCTCGAAAACGGCAGCTTCGATCGTCGCAGCGGGTTATCGCAATGAGCCAGGGACCGAACCTCAGCCAGACGTTTCTGGCGATCACGCGCAACACCACCGACCTTGAATGGCTGCAGGGGGCGCTGGCGCCGCTGGGCCAGGTGGTCAGTGCCGGCACCGGCAGCCTCGACGAACTGCTGGCGCTGGTGGACGTGACCTTTGCCAGCGTGGTGTTCGTGGGGCTCGACCGCGAGCACCTGATGAACCAGAGCGCGTTGATCGAAGGTGCCCTGGAAGCCAAGCCGATGCTAGCCATCGTCGCCCTGGGTGACGGCATGGACAACCAGTTGGTGCTCAACGCCATGCGCGCCGGGGCGCGGGATTTCGTGGCCTACGGTTCACGCTCCAGCGAAGTGGCCGGGCTGGTGCGGCGCCTTGGCAAGCGCCTGCCGGCCGTGGCGCCCAACCCGAACATGGGCGGCCTGACCGTGATCTACGGCGCCCAGTGCGACGGCGATGGCGCCCTGGTGTCGGCGCACCTGGCATTGGTGGCGCAACAGAAAGGCCAGCGCACGCTGCTGCTGGACCTGGGCACCCCGCGCGGCGACAGCCTGGCGATGCTCAGCCTGGAGTCGTCGTTCACCTTCGGCGACTCGGTGCGTCATTTGCGCAGGCTCGACTCGACCCTGATCGACAGCGCCTTCACCGTCCATCCCAGCCAGTTGCGCATCCTGGCCTACGGCGAGGACGACATGCCGCTGGAACACACCAGCGCCGCCGAGCTGTACATGTTGCTCAGCGCCTTGCGCCAGCATTTCCAGCACGTGGTGGTCAATCTCGTGGGCCAGCCGGACAGCGAATCGCTGCGCACTTTCGTCGCCCATTGCGACCAGTTGCTGTGGTACGTGGACCAGAACGTCATCGAGTGCCGGCGCAATCTGGCGATCCTCAATCTGTGGCGGGAAAAGGGCCTGAAGCTGCAGCAGGCCGGGCTGTTGGTGGACAAATACCTGCGCCAGGTCACACCCAATTCAGAGGCACTGGAGAAGACCTTCGGCCTGCCCGCCATGGTGGTGCTGCCGCTCAGCCCCGAGGTGCGCCTGAACGCCAAGAATCAGGGCCTGTCGCTGTTCGAGCTGTCGCCACGGGAGTCGTTGAGCGCGGGCCTGCGCAATCTGGGCGAGCGCCTGGCCAGTCAGTCCGATACCGCCAGCAAGCCGCGTGATGGCTGGCTGGGCCGGCTCTTGAGGGCCAACAAATGAAGAATGAAAAACTCTTTGGCGTGTCGTCCCGGCCAACGGAAAGCGGCGGCGATGGGCAGGGCCTGAAACTGGTGCTGCATCGCTACATCATCGACGCCATCGAAGAGAGCGGGCGCAACCTGCTCGAAGGCACGCGCCCGGCGCTGGCGCAGTTCGTCACCGACAAGGTGGCCGAGTATGTCGCCCGCCTGAAGCTTGCGATTTCGCGCTACGAGATGGAGCGCCTGGCCGAGGAACTGGTGGACGAACTCACAGGCTTCGGTCCGCTGGAGGTGCTGCTTCGCGACAAGTCGGTGACCGAGATTCTGGTCAACGGCCCCAACAAGGTGTTCATCGAGCGCGAAGGCGTGCTGCACCATTCCGACCTGCGTTTCATCGACTCTCATCACGTCGAGCGCGTCATCCAGCGCATTCTTGCGCCGCTTGGCCGGCGGCTGGACGAGTCCTCGCCGATGGTCGATGCGCGCCTGCCTGATGGCAGCCGAGTCAACGCGATCATCCCGCCGATAGCGCTGGACGGGCCCTGCGTGTCGATCCGGAAATTTCGCAAGGACATGCTCAGAAGCTCCGATCTGGTGGCCATGCAGACCATCGACCAGCCCATCTATGACTTCCTCGCCAGCGCCGTGAACAAGCGCTGCAACATCCTCATCAGCGGCGGTACCGGCACCGGCAAGACCACCATGCTCAACGTCTTGAGCCAGATGATCGACACTCATCAGCGGCTGGTGACCATAGAAGACGTCGCCGAATTGCAGCTGGGCCACCCCCACGTGGTGCGCCTGGAAACCCGCCCGCCGAATGCCGAAGGTCATGGCGAGGTGCGCGCCAGCGACCTGATTCGCAACGCCCTGCGGATGCGCCCGGACCGCATCATCCTGGGGGAAATTCGCGGCGTCGAAGTGCTCGATGTGATGACCGCCATGAACACCGGCCACGATGGCTCGATGAGTACGGTGCACGCCAACAATGCCCAGGACGCGCTGCTGCGCCTGGAAACCCTGGTGGGCCTGACCGGCCGGCAGATCGCCGAAAAGACCCTGCGCCAGATGATCTGCGCGGCGCTGGACGTGATCATCCAGCTGACCCGCATGCCCGACGGGCGTCGCTGTGTCAGCGAGGTGGTGGAGGTGGTCGGCACCCGTGAAGACGTGTACGTGACCAACACCCTGTTCCGCCTGGACCGGCGCACCGGGTTTGGCTTCCTGCGCGAGGCGATCAACCCGGCGGGCGACAAGCTGCGCCAGCTCGATTACTAGGCACTGCTCACAGGCGCAGCTCAGGGAGATCCGACAGTGAAGGGAGCCATCGTCCTCGGGCTGATATTCATGCTGCTGACAGGGCTGTCGCTGTATCTGTTCTATCGCGGCCTGAACAAGGGCGCCAACGAACGGATCATGGCCCGGCTGGCATTGGGGCAGCCCGAGAAAGTCGCTGCCAGACCCGCTCTGGCGGCCATCGAGCGGGCGTTCCTGCGAGCCGGCCTGGGTCGTCCCACCGAGCGCTTGCCGCTGGCCCTGACGATCTGGCTGATGACCATGCTGCTGGGCTATGCGATGTACGACGGCTTTGGTCTGGCGCTGGGCATTCTGCTGCCGGTTATCGTGCTGCGCTTTTACGTCAGCTTCCGTTACCGGCGGCGGATGCAGCGCATGATTGCCCAGTTGCCGCAGTTGCTCGATCACACGGTGCGCAGCCTCAAATCCGGACGCACCCTGGGCGATGCGGTGCTCAATAGCATCGACGCTTCGGACCGTCCGCTGAGCGAGGCCATGTCGCGGATCAAGCGCAACGTGCAGTTGGGCATCACCCTGCCCGATGCGGTGCAGGATTTCGCCGAGTTGTACGAGCGCGACGAATTCCAGCTGTTCGCCCTGGGGCTGCGGGTCAACCACCGTTACGGCGGCAATGCCAGCGAGCTGCTGGAGAACCTGATCCGGTTGATCCGCGAGCGTGAACAGGGTGCGCGCCAGTTGCGGGCCATGACCGGGGAAACGCGCATGACGGCGGTGGTCCTGGGGCTGCTGCCGGTGGGTATGGTGGGGTACTTCATGGTGGTCAACCCGACGTATTTGCTGCACATGTGGAACGACGAGTCAGGATGGAAAATGCTCGCGGTTGCGTTCGTGATGCAAACCCTGGGTTGCCTTGCGCTGTGGCGCATGTTGCGGAGCGTCTGAGATGGCCTTGATGCTGAGTGCGCTGCTGTTCGCCCTGGCCGGGTTTTTCCTGCTGCTGACTCTGGCCCGCCAGCGTCGCGCCGAGCGCCTGGCGTTGTCGCGTCTTCAGGGGCGGGTGGGGCGCGACAGCCGCGTCGGCAGCCTGTTGCGGCTGTTGGGCGACAGCCGTTTCGGGCAGCGCTCGGTGAGCCTGGACAGCGAAACCCAGCTACTGCTCAACCGCATCGGCTGGCGCCGGGCGAGCCAGCGTTCGATGTTCGCGGCTTGCCAGGTGGGTGTTCCGGTGCTGGCGTTCAGTGTGGTGGTGTTGATTCAGACGCTGTTCTTCAGTGACACCGCCTACCCGATCATGGCACCGGCCTTTGCCCTGGGCCTGGGCTATCTGGCGCCCAAGCGGATTCTGGCCGCGGCGGCCTCAGCACGGCAGAAACGCGTAGTGGTGGAGGTTTCCACTTTTATCCCGCTGCTGCGCATCCTGTTCGAGTCCGGCATGGCGGTCGAGCAGGCGCTGCGGGTGCTCAGCAATGAAGGCGGGCGGCTGTTGCCGGTGCTGGCATCGGAGCTGCGGGCGATGCTGGTGCGTGTGGATTCGGGGCTGGAACTGGGCAACGAACTGAACAAGGTAGCTACGCTGCTGGCGGTGGATGAGTTCAGCGACACCTGTGTGATTCTCAACCAGTTGATTCATCAGGGCGGTGGCGCGATGAAGTCGCTGCTGTCGCTCAAGCAATTGATCGATGACCGCAGGCTCACCCGGTTGCAGGAGTACATCTCCAAGCTCTCGGCGAAGATGTCGGTGGTGATGATGGTGTTTCTGTTTCCGGCCTTGCTGATCGTGTTGGCGGGGCCCGGGTTTATGGCGATCAGCAAGGCGTTGACTTCGCATTAGGGAGTTTGAATGAAAGCAATGATTGCAGCGTTGAGCCTCATCCTGCTGAGCGGCTGCGCCACTGACGGCTCGGCGCCGTGGCTGGCCCAGGCTGGTGGCGGCAGTTGCGCCAAGCCCAGCTCCGATCAGGAGCTGGCCTTGAACATGGCCCAGGACATGGCCGACGAAGGCCGCCTGCACGCGAGCCTGGCGCATCTGGAAAGCTTGCCGCCGACGCTCCCCGAGGTCCGCCTGCGCAAGGCACGGGTGCTGCGCCTGTTGGGCAGTCGCGAGGCCGAGCCGCTGTACAAGAGCCTGCTGGGCACCTGTCGAGCCGCCGAGGGCGAACATGGTCTGGGCCAGTTGGCGGCGGCGCGGGGCGATAACAATCAGGCGCTGATGCATTTGCAGGCTGCCGTGAAGCTGTCGCCCACCGACGAGAAGATTCGCAACGATCTGGGGGTGGTCTATCTCAACCAGCTCAAGCTCGATCAGGCGCGGTTCCAGTTTCTGACGGCCATGGAGCTCAAGCAATCCGACACGCTGGCGGCGTTGAACCTGGTGACCTTGCTGATCTATCAGGATGAATGGACCCAGGCCGCCGAGCTTGTGTCCCGCAGCGGCCTGACGCCCGATCAGGTCAACGATGCCCAGGCCCGCGCGGAAAAACTCAGGGCCAGCCCCGCAGGGCTGACCATCAAGGCCGTCAAGGTGGCGGCGGTGAGCGAAGTGCCTGACACAGGGAGACAGCCATGAACCGGTTCATCATCAGTGCACTGGGCCTTTCAATGATCTGCGGCACGGCGCTGGGGATAGAGCCGGGGCCGTCCTCGCCCTCGCAAAAGCAGACCGAAACCTGGCTCAACCTGCAAGCCAGCGGCCACGCCGCATCCCCCATCCCGCAAGCGGCCGCTCCCATTGAACGCGACCTGAGCATGCAGCGCTGGCTGGACAGTTATCAGCATCAGATTCCGGAGTTCTTCGAGCAGAAGAAGGGCGGCAGCGTGTCAGGCAGTGGCGGCTCGGGCGGCAACTAACTTGTAGGAGCGCGCTTGCCCGCGACAGGGTTGTGTCAGGCGCCGTTGATGTCATGTGCGCCGACGCCGTCGCGGGCAAGCGCGCTCCTACAGTCCGACCTACCACACCACCCGTAGCAGTCCGGCTTGCCGGCGAGGCGTCCTCAAGATCGCCCCCGCCGGCAAGCCGTGCTGCTACGGGATTGATGTTGTGCAGGAGAGCGCCGTCAATGCGCTGTCACCCGCCCCCGGGCCGCCGCGTTGGTCGGCGATAACGCCAGCGCCAGTTGCGTGCGGTTGTGCATGTGGGTCAGGCGCAGCACCTGAGACACATAGAGCTTCACCGTGTTCTCGGTAATACCCAGTTCACAGGCGATCTGATAGTTGGTCTTGCCCTGGCTGACCAGCTTGGCCACGTCCAGCTGACGCGGTGACAGTTGCTCGAAGATGGCCGGAATCACGAACTCGCCATCGCCCTCGGCGAAACCGGGCTGGGTGACCTGGCGCGACTTGTCCAGGTCCTGGCAGAGGTCATCGATCGACGCCGCCAGAAACTGCAGTTTGTCGTTCAGATGCCCTAGGTGCTGGACGTTCTTGACCCGCTCTTCCAGCGACTCTTCCTGGCGCTGCACGCCCTGGAGCAACTCGTTCAGATCGACCGGTTTCTGATAATAATCGGCGATGCCCGCACGCAGGGCCTTGATGACATCCTGCTTTTCGGCGCGCCCGGTGAGCATGATGGATTCGAAGATGCGCGTCTTGCCGGCCAGCACTTTCAGCGCCTGCACCAGCTCGATGCCGTTCATGCCCGGCATGTCGAGATCGCACAGGACAATGGCGATGCTGTGGTCCTCGCGGAACCGCTCCAGCGCCTCGCGGCTCGAATAACAGGGCGCGCAGCGATAGCCGCAGCCCTGCAGAAATTCGGTGATCTCATCGACGATCAGGGGTTGATCGTCGACCACCAGGACCTTTACTGCCGAATGCTTGTTCACCCGCTACTCCCTGCTGCGAATACAACTGAACCGGGTCCGGCGCCATGTAATCCTTCACGGCAATCCTCGTAGGACTATCACTGTCCGGACGTAGGGCTAAACCTAGTCTCACTTTCTGACTATGTACATAGATAGAGCGGGCAATGCGACTAATGGAGCCATAGCGCCATCACCAGAAAACCGGCGAACAGAAAGGGCACGAAGGGCTGTTTGCTTGACGCCTGCGGCGCCATCCTGGAGTAGCGATTGCTAAGCCCTTGAGCGAGCAGGGGCCAGGCTTTTTGACGCGCCAGCAGCCAGGCCAGGCTGGCCACTCCGGCGCCGATGAAGGTGCCGAGTATGTACAGATGCCCGCTGGCCAGGGCCAGTGCGACAAGAAGTTTTACATCCCCGGCCCCGAGGCGGTTCAGTGCATAGCCCGGCAATGTCAGGAGCAGCGCCACGGCCACGCCCCAGCCCGTTTGCGCCATGGGCACACCCAGCCAACTGGTGCCGGTGCTCAGCAGGTAGATCAGGGCGAACAGCGCACCGCCGAACGTCAGCCAGTTGGAAACCCTTCTGCTGCGCGCATCCTGGTCCGCGCAAACGGCAAACCAGATGAGTAGGAAAAGTAAATTCATCGGGTAAAAAACGTCCTGTTTTCCGGAAAGAATCTATGCTCCATGCAAGGTAGCACTGTCAGGGTAGACGTCGGCATGCGAAGGACCTCACGCAACTTTTCCCCCGCAGGACAAAACGGCGCCGCTGCCATCGAGTTTGCGTTGGCGTTCGTGATTTTCTTCGGCATTTTCTATGGCCTGGTGACCTACAGCCTGCCGCTGTTGATGATGCAGTCATTCAACAACGCCACCGCCGAAGCCGTGCGCCAGAGCGTCGCCATCAGCCCCAGTGTCAACAACTACAACAGCGTGGTCACCACCCAGGCCAGTTCGGTGCTGAGCAGCCAACTGGCGTGGATACCCGCGGCCTTCGCCTTCAATGTGACCACCGATGCCGTGGTGACCTTCGACGGCAAACTGCTCAGTGTCCGCATCAATTACCCGCGAAGCAAGCTGACCCAGGTCATGCCGGTCATGACCCTGCCCGGAATCGGCAACGTGCCGAATCTGCCGACCTACCTTTCAGCCGAAGCGAGCCTGCAACTTGCCCCTTAAGAACGAAATCCTCAATCGTTGGCTGGGGCGAACCGATGCGCCCGCCGAGCCCGCGCCGCAACGCCTGCCTCAGGTGAGCGAGCCTGCGCCGGTCAGTGCCGACTGGAACATGCAGCTGGACGAAGAGGGGCGGGTCACGGGCATCAGCAAGGCGCTGCGTACGGCGCTGGGGGTGAGCGGGGCCGTGACGCCGGCGCAGCGCCTGCTCGGCTACCTGATGCCCAGCAGCGCACTGGTGGTGGAGGGCACCCCGCAGGACTGGCTGGGCCACATGCTCGACCTGGATTTCAGGCGCCCCAACGGTCAGGTGCTGCACACCCGTGGCTGGGTGCAGGCGCAGGGCAGTGACTGGCTGCTGCAACTGCTGGATATCGGCGACCTCATGGAGCAGGCCAGCGCGGCCCAGAGCCGTCAGCAGTGCCTGCGCCTGGCCGGGCAGTTGGCCGAGAAGGTCCGGGGGTGTCATCTGGAGCGATTGCAGGCGGTGACTGCCGAGCAGCTCGAAGAACTGGCGCAGAACTACCGCGTGCCTTGCCTGGCCCTGGCCCTGGCCGAGCCCGGCGGCGTGGGCTGGCGCATCTATGCCCACTACAACGCCCAGACCGCGCCGCAGCTGTGGCAGGACGGCCAGCGCCTGGGCACCGATCTCGATTCACTGAACAGCACCGTCACCCACCAGATCGACTTCGGCGCACCTGTCGCCCAGGTTCACCTGCAAAGTGCCTTCGGCAACGCCGAGGGTTTCCTGTTGCCCCATCACAAGGAAGGCTCGATCAAGGCCTGGCTGCTGTTCGGTTTCTACAACGCCGCGCATCAGGCCCCCGAGCTGGGTGATCGCGAGTGGATGAACCTGTGTGCGGCGCTGGCCGGCCCCATTCTCTACCGCCAGGCCGATCAGGTGCACCGCCACCAGTTGGAGCGCCTGGCGGTGTTGCAGGATCTGCTGGGCACCGGCTGGTGGGAGCTGCTTCCCGGTGGCGAAGACATCCAGTTGGCCCCGCAACTGGCGCGCACCCTGGGCTTGCCCGAGACTCGCGATGTGCTGGCGCTGGACGCCTGGCTGCAACTGATTCACCCGGCTGACCGCCACGAACTGGAAAGCCGCCTCAGCCTTTTGCGTGACCACGGCACCGCCATGCTGTCCTGCGTGAGGTTGCGTCAGGACGATCCGGGTCAGGCGCCGGTCTGGCTGCGGATCCAGGGGCAGGTGCTGGTCAGCGGGCAGGTGCGTCGGGTGCTGGGCTTCATGCTCGATGTCAGCGATATCAAGAACCAGGAAATCCAGGCCGCTGCCGCCCACGCCCGTCTCGATAACCTGATCGCCAGCTCCCCTGCGGTGATCTATGTGCTGGGCTACGACCATGGCAGCCTTGAGCCTACGTTCTTCAGCGCCAGCCTCACGCCGCTGCTGGGCTGGACCCAGGCCGAGTGCAGCGATGGCCAGCTCACCCAGTACATTCACCCCGATGACCGCGACATCTGGTTCCAGCGCACCCGTCAGCTGCTGCGCGAAGGCGTGGTCAGTTGCCGTTATCGTCTGCGCGATAAAAAGGGCAGCTACCACTGGCTGCTGGACGAGGCGCGGCTGCTGCGTGATGACCTCGGCATGCCGGTGGAGGCGGTGGGATTGTGGCTGGATGTGACGGACGCCACTCAAGCCACCGAGCGCGTGCGTGAGAGCGAAGAGCGCTACCGGATTCTGGTGGAAGATTCCCCGGCCATGATCTGCCGCTACACCCCGGACCTGATTCTGAACTTCGGAAACCGGCCCCTGGCCGATTACCTGGAATGCACCCCTGCGCAACTCCCAGGGGTCAATCTGGGCGAATGGTTTTCCGCCGAGCAGAAGGAGGCCTTCCTGCGGCGCATCGACGACCTGACACCTGAATCGCCGATGAGCACGGCGGAGATCTGCCTCGAACTGCCGGGCCGCGAGCATGCCTGGTGGATCTGGGCCGACCGTGGGGTGTTCAACGATGCCGGCGAACTGATCGAAATCCAGGCCGTGGGCCGCGACAACACGGAAATCCGCCGCACCCGCATGCAGCTCAACCAGAGCGCGAAAATGGCGACGCTGGGCGAGATGGCGACCGGGCTTGCCCACGAGATCAACCAGCCGCTCAACGTCATGCGCATGGCGGTGGTCAACGTGCTCAAGCGCCTGAGCAACGGCGAGGTGGAAATCGACTACCTGACCGACAAACTCAACCGCATCGACGCCCAGGTCCAGCGCGCGGCGCGGGTGGTCAACCACATGCGTGTGTTCGGACGGCGTTCGGAAATCGAGCAGCAATTGTTCGACCCGATCGAGGCGGTGGAGGGCACCCTGAACATGCTTACCGAGGGCATGAAAGGCAAGGGCGTCGACCTGCGGGTGGGCGAGTACGGTGAGCGGGTGCAGGTGCGCGGGCATGTGGATCAGCTTGAACAGGTGCTGATCAACCTGATGGTCAATGCCCGGGATGCATTGCTCTCCAAGCGGGACAAGGACCGCGATTTCGAACCCTGGATCGCGTTGCGGGTGGAACAGGATGACCAGACGCTGTGGCTGGTGGTCGAGGACAACGGCGGCGGTATTGACCCACGGTTGCTGGAGCGGATTTTCGAGCCGTTCTTCACCACCAAACCGGTGGGCGTGGGCACCGGGCTGGGGTTGTCGGTGAGTTATGGCATCGTCGAACAGATGGGCGGGCGGCTGAGCGTCAGCAACGCGAGTGAAGGCGCCTGTTTCCGCATCGCCT